>Ga0079224_100000860_pt1 | contig 32611 bp, 39 predicted proteins | sample Stecom2015_FD_80414 | JGI IMG/M metagenome (GOLD analysis project Ga0079224, IMG submission 80414) | Agricultural soil microbial communities from Utah to study Nitrogen management - Steer compost 2015 | ecosystem: Environmental > Terrestrial > Soil > Agricultural land | place: USA: Utah... | reverse complement strand
TACGTGTGTACGCGTGTACGTGTACGCGTACGCGTGTGTACGTGTGCATACGCGCGTGTACGTGCATACGCGTGTGTACGTGTGCACGTGTGCACGTGTTCTTTTTAAGTGTGTGTGTGTGTAAAACGTCGCTTGCTGCAATAATAGGCCTTTTTACCTACAATTTTAGAGAACATATGTTTTATTTTAAGGTTGATTTGCGGATTATATAGGACTTTATTCCTATTTTACAAAAAAGTACTTGCAAAACTGTTACGGCTTGCTATAAAATGCAATTGAACACGCTGGACAGCAAGAACGGCAGCAAGAAAAGCCAGCGGAAAAAATTTAAAAAAAGTACTTGACTTCCTACCACACACATGGTAGGATAGGAATTGACGATAGCAATTGCAACAAGTAACAAGCAATTGCAGAAATTGAAAATAGTGCTTGACTAACCCACTGATTACGTGATAGAATATAGTTAGTCAAGCGAAAAAGGGAGTGATGCTATCGAGTAGATAGGGATTTTGCTAGGAAAATAGCTTTCTAGTGAATGTATACCATATATTGCACTTTGAAAACTTAATACAGATATTTGACGCGAAACAGCATGACGCGAGACAGCATGAACGCGTCACGTGAATAAACCACGTTATAAAAACCCGAAGGGCTACGGGAGGCCGCTGAGTGACAGAAACAGGGCCGTTTGAACCGAAAAGCCGCTAGGTTAGCCACGATATGCAGTCAAATCGGGGAGGCTAGAACCGCTTAGACGGGTAAGGGGTACGCACTAGGACATGCAGCAATGCTAGGTTTATCCTAGCGTATGAAGTCGAAACTGCTACACAAAACATAGTCAATAGCATATGTCTCGACTTTATACGTTGGGATAAACCCAAAAAATTAATGAAAAGGGAGTGTTTAAAATGTCAACTTTAAATCTAGAAACAGAAATTCAACAAGAAGGGAGAGTTTGCGAATGGTGCAATAATGAAACGTCAGAAGTATTTGAAACAAATGACGGGTATAAAGTATGTAAAGAATGCAGAAATGAACATTTCATCTATTGCGACAATTGCGTAAAATTAGTACATCTAGATGATAGCTACATACTGTATGACGAGACACTTTGTGAAGAATGTTTCGACGAGTGTGCCGCTGTATGTGATAGATGCGGCGACTATGAATGGCGGGATTGGTTATCAACAAACAATAGTGGCGATTTTTCAGTATGCCGAAATTGCTATGAAAATGAATATACGTTTTGTGACTATTGTGATGATCTTATACACCTTGACAATGCACGCTATAATGAAGACGGTGATGCGTTCTGTCCGGGTTGTTACGAACCCGAAGACGCAATAAACAATTACAGCTATAAACCCGAACCCCGTTTTTATGGGCGTGATGATAAAGTTTATATTGGTGTAGAGCTGGAAGTGGATACACCTGAAGATGTATATGTAGATAGAGAAGAAGCCGCGCAAGACGTTTTACGCGCGGTAAACGGTGAACTATACAATAAACATGACAGTAGTCTCAATTACGGCTTTGAGATTGTATCTCATCCAGCGACACTTGAGTATCATTTGTACGAATTAGGTTGGGATGAGGTACTGAATACGTTGCGGGATTACGGTCTACGTTCTCATGACGTAGGTACATGCGGATTACATGTCCATATAGGACGTGAAGCGTTTGGGGATGAGATACAAAGAGATGGAAATATCGCGAAACTACTATTGATTGTAGAACGTCATTGGGATAAATTCGTGAAGTTTTCGCGGCGGACACGCGTACAGCTAGATAGATGGGCCGCAAGCTATTGCGACTACCTAGAAAAAGAGCCAAACGAAGTATGTGAGAAAGAACTACTAGAGACCGCGAAAAGTGCAGGAAGATATTTCGCGGTCAACCTGGAAAATTATCATACAGTCGAGTTACGACTGTTTCGCGGTACTTTAAATAGTACCACATTTAAAGCTACTTTACAATTCGTAAAAACATTACGTGACTTAGTAGTTATGCATACAATTGATGAAATAAACGATATGTCATGGGGTGACATTGTAAAATTCATGCAAGAACAGGAATATGAAGAATTAAACGAATATCTAGAAATACGCGGATTATTATCCGAGTAATATTGAAAACATTTACAAATGAAAAATGGGAGGATTGATAAGTATGTGTAGATTAGGCGGAGTAGTTTTAACGAACAGACCAAAAACAGTGGAAAAGTATCGTCAAATTGCTGAGGATTTACTCATGATGTTAGTACGGATGGAAGATGCGTTAGGCGGTGATGGCAATTCAATTACATTCCATTATCCGAATGGCAGTTATCGTATTATCAAAGAACATCGCAAAGTAAACCGTCTGTTTAGCCGTTATGAAGAGATTGTCCAAAATCTAATGGATGGCGCGATTATTGTACAAATGCACTCGCGCTTGTCAACATGCGGACCAAGTAAACAGCATGAAAATATGCATCCATTTACACATGGAAGCATTATTGGTTGTCATAATGGCCAAATAGCTGACAAGTATATTTGGCAAGAAATGAAACAGCTTTACGGCGTTAAACCGTATAGTACAACTGATAGCGAAGCCATATTCGCTGCAATGAGTGTATATGCGCCAACCTTACGACCGAATGGAGTCCAGGAAGTCTTGGATATGTTAGAAGGAACCTTTGCTATTACAGCAGTATCTAAACACGAACCAAACATGCTTATGCTTGTAGCGGGATCGAATCCACTAGCGTACTGGAACAATCGTAAAGAAGGCGAAGTTTGGTACGCTAGTACGCCATCGCTATTCCCTGACACATTAAATATCCCAACAAAAACAATAACAAAAACGTACACATATGGAAAAAATAAAGGTAAGCAATATAAAACAACGGTACGAAATATTATAGAACTGGACGAAGGCGATGGGCTTTATATCCGTTCACACAAAAAACGAGTCACGATTGAAAAAGTTGAATTTGATATACAATGGTATCAATACAGCTTTAACAAATATAGAGCTTGGGATGATGAATGGTACACTTGGGAAATAGAAGATACAAAGGGAAGTCAATGAAGGCTTCCCTCAATATATACAAGAAAGGGGTAATAAAACATGGACGCTTATGAAGTAAATGTGTACACAACAAAATTAGAATTAGAAGAAGATATTCCTGAAGAGTTAAAGTATTTAGTCCTAGATAATCCATTCACAATTTGTCAAACAATAAAACAAGCATATCCACTAAACGAATTTCGTGATAACATTATATTTTTAATCAGTCTCAATGGCATTGGCAGTATTTTAGGCATGCATATTGTGAATATTGGAACACTTCCAAGACACCGATACAGATACAGAGAACTAATGACAAAAATCATTAGCAATGCATTAAGTAATAATGCAACAAAAATCGCGGTTGTACATTACTATCCAAATGAAGAGTACCAAACAAATTTGGATAGTAAATTAGCAAAACGTATAAAAAATGCGGCGAACGTGTTTAACATTCGGTTGTCTCAATATCTATGTATGAATCAAAAAGAAGAGTATATGAAAATTGTTTAAAGAGGTGATAGCGTTGAGTAGTTTAAATAGGATAAAAACTGGGCTAGAACTTGAGAAAACGGTGGAAACAACAAATTGGTATATCACGGGTCCAACAAATGCAGTGAAACTTGTTGAAGACGTATTCAAAATACGTGATAAAGCTAACCAACAATTTGCGGTCATTTATTTGGATAATAGTTTTAATATAGTAGGCTTAAGTTTAGTGCATGCTGGAACGGCAAATGGGGTTTCTGTGAGCATGCGTGACGTGTTTCAGCCTGCACTATTGCTTGATTCAAAAAGAATAGTTGTGGTACAAAATAACCCTGATAGTTTCTTAAGGGTAACAAATAAAGTAAGAGCAATTAAGAAAAAACTAAAACGAGCGGAACGAATATTAGATATTGAAGTAATAGACTATATTATTGTATCGCCGTTTAGTCAAGAAATTTATAGTCTTGGTTGCGAAGGACAATTAAATTAAAAAGGAGAGATATAAATTATGTTAATATTTACTTATGGAACGCTTAAAACTCCTGAACGTTTAAGACAAGACGGGGCCATTTTGGCTATTGAAAATACAAAAGTTAAAGGTTTTAAGATGTATTCAAACAGAGGATACTTTCCGATTACCAAACGAACTGGAAACGAAAATGACGTAATTTACGGTACATTATGCATTATTCCAAAACATGTCGTAACTGAATATTACGACCGTATTGAAGGCTATGTGCCTGAACGTAATCCTAAGGAAAATATGTACAACCGAGAAAAAGTTACAGTGTATATAGATGAGAAAACAATTGAAGCTGAAATGTATGTAGCTAACGAAGAAATATTTGAAGATTTATATACAGATGAAAACCTGATTAAATCAGGTAACTGGGATGATGTGAGAAGGGAGTGGAGGTATTTATGAATCTAGGAAAATTAGTTATTACACAAAACGCTAAAAAAACGTTAAATGAATTAGACGTTCTTAAAGCGTTAAGTAGATACATTGATTATGATTGGGGAGAAGTCAATAAAGAGGACAAACAAGCAAACGACAACGCTTTAAAACGAGGTGAACGTGTTCTAGGAGTATATAGCGATAGAAACGGCAATAAGTTTTGGATAATTACAGAAGCAGATCGTTCAGTAACGACTATATTACTACCTGAAGATTATTGATTGTAGAAAGGAGCGAAATTCATTGGAAGAACTTTTAAAGACATATTTAAGATTGCGAATTAATAAAGAGTTGGAAAAAATCAATGATAGTCGAAGAGCAGAAAAATATGCAGATTTAAAACTGACAAATAATGATATTATCAAAATAATTGCACACGCAATTGACTATATAGAAAATAAAGAATTTAAAGAGTGGTTGGTTTACGAAATTATAAAAGCTGGAGAGGAGGGAAGAATTGTTGAGGGATAGATACTTTTACTATAACGGAGAAGATATGCCTGCTGAAGTGACGATTCCAACAACTAAAAAAGGGTACAACAATCGTTTTCTGTTAGACCACAATTTAATGAAAGATAAATCAGACCGTCAATATAATGCAGTTATGGGCAAACGTCATGGAATTTTTCGCAATCCTTTACTATCGGAAATTATTGAATACTATGAAAATAAAATAAAAATTGGAGGTAATGCTATATGAAAATCACTAAAGTAGAACAACTTGCAATTTTGCATACGATGTTAGAGGAATTAGAAGAAATTGGAGAGGAAAACTTTCCAATTGCGTTAGTTAAAGACTTAGTCAATAAGTTTGGGAAAATTGCAGCAAGAGAAGAAATCCTTGAAGAATTGCTATTAGAACAAACTGGATGGAGCATTATGAAATTGAAATTGGAAGAAACAAAAAAGATTGGGGACAAATTTAAAAATGTCGATAAAACTGTTAGTAGAATTATGTCAATACTTGAAACAATGAAAGAATTAAAAACGATGGACTTGGAAAAAGTATTGGAAACACTGGAATGGACAGATGAGTTTAGTCACTGATTATCAAGAAAATTTAACAAACAGGAATCACTTTGCTATATTAAAAGCAAAATATAAGGGAGGTGATATTTATGTCAATGCCTGCTGGAGGATGGCAGAGTGATTCCGGCTTGCTTGATGTTTATGATATTGCAGAGACAGTGGAGCATAACACATTACTAGAGTTTGTCGTAGCTTTTGGGGTTGTAGCAACGTTTATGTTGATATTCTATATTTCTACCAAAGATGAATAAGCTGGAAGATGGTTGGGGGTGGAGAGTTTAATACCAATTAATACACGTTAATACACTTTTAATACACTGAAAAACGTTGATATGACGCGGTTTAATACACTTTTTCACTCTCCTGTATTAAGAAAAGAGAAAGACGAAGAAAATAATTATTTAATATTAGACTTGAAAAAAAAAAAAAAAAAAAAAAAAAAAAAAAAAAAAAAAAAAAAAAAAAAAAAAAAAAAAAAATAGTTGAATTAATTATAATAATAATAATAATAATAATAATAATAATAATAATAATAATAATAATAATAATAATAATAATAATAATAATAATAATAATAATAATAATAATAATAATAATAATAATAATAATATATACTATATACTATAAAATAATTTTCAGAAAATTCTAACAAAAATAAAAAAATTTTTTTTCGGGGGGCCTGAATCTTTAATACAGGAGAGCCGAAAAGTGTATTAAAGCCCGTCATTATGGGGTTTCTAGGTGTATTAAAAGTGTATTAATTGCGTATTAAAGGTGTATTAATTATACTAGGCAATAGTCTATACTCTATATTGAGTAGTTAAGGAGGTAGTGAATTGTATTGTAGAATATGTGAAACAATATTAACAACACCTAGATACCGCCGGATTTTTCCATACGTTAACTTTGCTGCGCATAGCGATGAAGACTGGGAAGTTTGTAAACAAGGTTTACTAAACCAAAACATGTCACCCGCATACCGGTTTTTAAGACAAGCCGTAAATTTGTCGCAACGAATCAACGAATATTTAGATATTAAAGATTTGTTGAATCGGGATAACAGTAATTTTGAACTATTGATGAAAATTGATCGGATGGGAGAAATGATTAAGACAGTGTTTCCCGAAGCAGAGATAGTTCCTATATCAGAGGAATTTGTTCCAGCAGAAACACAATTAGATAGTTACACGTATCAAAAACTGGTAGCATACGAATTAGAAACAAATACACGTGACCCAGTTTACTTACGTAATACAACTAAAGAAATTATTGAACGTATGCAAAAAGGTGAAATAAAATTAAACAGCCCGTTTTATTACGGAACGATTCCTATTGGCAGGACTTCTCAATCTATCCGTGTGCCAGTAGAGTTGGTACGGGCGTTACGTCATCCTTTTATTCATAGAGAACGCTCACTTGAAAGAGTGTTAACAGAGTATGCAGAACATTTGAATGTTTCGCCTAAAAATGAAGACATCGCTTACTTAATCTTAAAACGAGATATTCGACCTTCAAATATTAGAAGACGTGTTATGGGGGAACGAGCGTCTTATACAGTCAATTACGTCAACCTAGACGGACTTCCAGGCGATAAACGGGCAGCGATAAGTAAAGCGCTACAACATGTGGACACTTCATTCATAAAACAAACTGCGTTTGAAATAAAAAACAAGCCGATGTCTAGTATCCGAGTTGATTTTCACGATAAAAAACGAATTGACAAACTTTCAAAAGAATTACGTATTCCAGCTTACAAAATCGTTACCGCATTGCTTTTATATTCAAATTATGTAAAGGCTTGACAAAATTAGTGACTATGTTATAAAGTATGCAATAGAAATATGTAGATGAAATGGAAGGAGAGACCTGTTTGGCAGAGCTGTATCCATATCAGTTAGAAGACCTAGAATTTTTATCACAGTGGGGACGGTCAGCAAATTTTTCTGAACCGGGTGTAGGAAAAACTCCTGTTGGAGTTCGCCTTATTCATAAGTTAAAAGGCTTACCCTGTCTTATCGTATGTCCTAATGTTGTGAGATACCACTGGGAAGATGAAATACGAAAATTTTGGATAGGCGAACCGCCACAAATTGTTCAATACAAAGGAATGCCTTCTGTACGAAGGTCTATCGAACAACCTGAAATACTGATTGTCAATTACGAGTTGTTCAGACAAGATTTTGAAGATTATTTTTCAAAATTTGAATACAAAATGACGTTATTCGATGAAGCTCATCGCTTGAAAAATCGCAATGCTAGGGTTACGAAATGTGCGTACAAATTAAAAACCGAATACATCCATCTTATAACAGGTACGCCGATTACAAACCAGTTCGATGATATGTGGAGCTATTTAAGGCTTTTATTTCCAAAACAATTTCCAAGCTATTGGAAATTTGTTTACCGTTATGGTAATGTCATTAACAATGGTTTTGGAAAAGAAATTGTCGGTGTTAAACAAAGCCGTCTTCCAGAATTGAAAAGAATTGTTCAACAATTTTCTGTTAGAAGAACGAAACAAGAAGTCTTACCAGACCTTCCAGAAAAAACTTATCAAACAATTTACGTAGAATTAACACCGACACAACGTAAAGTTTATGACGAAATGAAAAGATACATGTACGCACAATTAGAACAACAAGAAGTCGAAGTCCCGAATATCGTTTCCCAGCTTATGCGACTTCGTCAAATTTCGCTTTCCCCAAAATTAGCCGGTTTTGACAGTAATGAATCGGCCAAACTTCCAGCGTTGTTAGAAATTATTCAAGAAAGAATATTAGCTGGAAAACAAACGGTGGTGATGTCTGAATTTAAACAATGGATTGATTTAGTAGAACAAACGCTTTCTAAACATAACATTACTTCAGTCCGCATTACTGGAGCAGAGACTTATGAACAACAACGACAGAATCAGCAAATTTTCCAAAACGGACAGGCTCAAGTTGCGTTATGCACCATTAAAGCCGCTGGAGTAGGAATTGATTTAACTGCTGCGGACATGGTTATTTTTACAGACATTTCTTGGAACGATACCGATAACAAACAAGCAGAAGACAGAATCCACAGAGCGACACAAAAAAGCAACGCTCAAATTGTTCGATTGTTTGCAAAAGATACGTTAGACCACGTTATTTTAGATCGAACAATATTAAAAGCACTTACAGCAGGAAAAGTTTTATCTTCAGAACATTTTAGAGAGGTGAAATCTTTACTTTCTGTTTAAATTGGTGAAACAATAAAGAAGGGAGAGAAATGCTTTATGACACAAACCGTACCGCCAGTGACTAGTTATTCGCAACAAAAAACAATTTTAAGATGTCCAAAACGCTATGAATATTATTACATCAAAAAACTTCGTCCGAAAACTGCTGATGATAAATTTCTGTTTGGACGAGCAGTACACCATTTTTTAGAAATGTATTATCAAGCACAGGTAAATGACGCACATACACAAGACGAAGCATTTGAATTGGCATATCAGTCGTTTCAGGAATATATACAAAATAATTTTCCAGACAGCGATGAAACTCACGAACAAGCTAATTTAGCTGAAGGAGTAGTAAAACACTATTTTCAGTGGTCAAAAGAAAATGATAATTTCAAGGTACTGGGAACAGAAATAGAGTTTCAAGTACCATTTGAAAAATTTGTTTTTACTGGACGTTTTGACGTACTTGTCGAGATTAACGGTAAGTATTGGATTATGGAACATAAAACAGCTTCACAATTATCGACAAGACATACATTAATGGACAAACAAATTACAACGTATATAATGGCAGCAAGAGAAAAAGGTGTTCCTGTTGAAGGTGTTATTTACAATACGCTTAAAAAAGCCGTTCCAGAAAAACCAAAGATATTAAAAAACGGCAGACTATCTACTGCGCTAAATCAAAATATTACTTATAACACATATATGGAAGCTATTAACGAACTGGGACATGATCCGTCTGCGTATCAAGAAGTTCTTGAAAAATTGCAAGCACGAGAAAACCCATTCTTTTCCCGTGAATACGTTACCCGAACGGAAGAAGCGTTGCTTGAAGCGAAAAAAGACATTATCAGAACCGAACTGATTAAATCTTCATTAGAGGAATTAAACTTGTTTCCACGTAACGAAACGCGCGACTGCAGTTGGGATTGTCCATTTTTTGATTTATGCTTAACTGAATTGGAAGGAGGGGATACACGTGAAGTTCTAGAAAATTATGTTTTTGCAAATTAGGTATTGACTGCTCAATTGCATATGTGTATAATAGTTTATGAATGACCGCTAAAAAATGTTGAAGATGTCATTCCTCCCCGTATACAACACTCTTACAAAAGCAAGCTCTCAAAAACATGTCCACATCCCCCTTTTCTTTTCGATAGAATACAAAATTTCAAATTAAGAGAGCTTGCATTCTTTTTCAAAATATATTGAAGAAAGGAGTAATGCCGATATGGATTTACAAAATATTTTAGATAGAATTGAAAATCAACAGATTGTTCCTTCGGAAAAATTGAAAATTTTAATTTACGGACCATCTGGAGTAGGGAAGACAACGTTGTACGGTGGAGCTAAAAATGCGCTTATTCTGGACGTAGAGGAAGGTACGTCATCTATTCCAATTGAAGTAAAAGAAGAAATGATTAAAAATGGGACACGTTTTTTCCCACTAAAAACATGGGAAGATTTACAAGGAATTTTCCAGTTGATTCAAGAAGGGAAATTGAAATTTAATACGATTATTATGGATTCCATTACAGATATTCAAGAATTATGTAAAGATCATATTCTTGCTACGCAAGAACGTAGACGAGTTAGTGATGAAACACCGTCTCAACAAGATTACGGAGTTTTATCAGAACGAATGCGAAAAATGATTCGCAATTTTCGACAACTGGATTCTAATATCATTTATATTGCACGAGAACGTCACGAAAAGGATGAGTCCACAGGCGAAGAACGGGTTCGACCAGATATTGTAGGAAAACTTATGAACGACGTACCTGGAGCGATGGATATTGTAGGTTACATGGTATCGGTTGGAGGTAAACGGAAAATTGGGTTTGATTTAGAAGGAAAGTATCTTGCAAAAGACCGTACAAACCGTCTTCCAAAAGTAATGGAAGACCCGACATGGGAGAAACTCGAAGAAATATTTCCAGAGTTAGTCGATTTGAACTATCAAGAAAAATCACAAGCAGTTTAAAAGGAGGAAAGTTAGACTATGTTATCTGTTGAACAAGTAGCAAAAAAGTTACAAGTATCAACAAGAACAATTTACTACTGGGTAGAAAAACGAAAAATTCCTTACTACAAAATAGGTCAAGGGCTTCGTTTCGACGAAACTGAAATTGAAGAATGGATTAAACAAAAAAGAGTACCACCAATCTCACCTGAAGATATGGTAAGTCGTGATAAGGAAGAACTTGTTAAAAACGATTGAAGTTTGCTAAGAAAAAAAAATCAAATATATTTTATTAAAGGAGAGTGTATGAGATATGAAAATCAGAATGAATCTTGACGAAATTAATGAAGGATTTTCCCCGATTCCAGAAGGAGACTATGAAGCATACGTTTATGATATTGAACGTACTAAGTTTAACACTGGTAGTGAAGGCTTTAAAGTCACTTATAACATTGCAGACGGCCCGTATAAAGGAAGAAAAATTTTTGACAATATTGTTCTAACTGAAGCTGCTCAGTGGAAACTAGGACAATTTTACAAAGCCGTTACAGGGGCGTCTGGTGTAGTTGATATTGACATTTCAACAATTCCTAGTTTTGTAGGAAAACGTGTACTTCTTTCTGTGAAAGTTGAAGAACAAACTTACAACGGAAAAACTAATGAACGTAATGTTGTACGAGGAGTAAGTTTCTTAGGTGGCCAAGTTCCAGTAGGAACAAGTTTAACGGACACACTTAATGAACGTGATGGCGTAGTCGATACTGAAGATGATTTACCGTTTTAATTATGTTTAAATATTGACTACTAAATAGAATATGTGTAGGCTGGAAAGTAGGAGTTCCAGCCTTTCTTTTACCTTCAAGGGGGATTAAAATGTTTGAAGAACAGTTCAAAGCTTTATTTCCAGATCAAGAATGGGAAAACTCTGGAAATAATAATTACTTAACGAATTGTCCTTTTCACGAACATCAAAGCTCAAAAACGCTTGCGATAGATTTTAGTACAGGTTTATGGGTGTGTAAAAACCCTGAATGCGGAGTAGCTGGAAAAGGCGTTGAGCAGCTTAAACAAAGAATGTTCAACCACGAGCAGATTCAAACATTTAAAGAACTAGTAAAGATCGGTAAAGAAAAACTACCTCATGACGAGGAAGTGGTTGAATTTCTACAAAACGAACGAGGTATTTCAATTGAAACAGCAAGAAAATATGGTTTAGCTGTATCTACTGAACAAGTTAAGCATAGGCTAACTGGTGTTGTTACGTACAAAAAATATTTATTAATTCCAATTTATGACCGAAACGGAAACCTTGTTTCTGGGAGGCGTTATCTTCTTCCAAAATATAGAGAAGAAGGCGACAGCAAAATTAAATTTGCGTGGTCTAAGTCGCCTATTACGCTTTATCCAATTTCATCCTTAAACCATAAAACTATCTTTATTACCGAAGGTGAATTAGACGCTTTACTGTTAAACAGTTTGGGGATTCCAGCAATCACGTCAACAGGAGGAAGCGGATATAATTTTAGACCGTTTGCACATTATTTTGAAGGAAAAAGAATTTACATCTGTTATGACTGTGACGATGCTGGAAGAAAAGGTGCGGAAAAAGTAGCCCGGACTCTTGCAGAAGTCCCAAATACCGATGTAAGAATCGTCAATCTTGAATTAAAAGATGGAGAAGACGTTACTGACTTCTTCGTTAAATATAAGTACACGAAAGAACAATTTAAAAAACATGTTCTTCAAGCTCGAAAAGTTGAAAAGTACGTACCGAAAGAAATTTCAATGAGAGAAATTGGAACACAGCACGTCAATAAACAGTTTCTTGTGGAAGCTCGTGTACTTGGAGAATCAAGGATAAGTAAATTCCTTTGGAATCACTATAATGTCCTTACATGTAAAGGTTACGGACTTGAAGTATGTAAAGATTGTCCGATTCTTAATACAAAGAAAACGGTAATAATAGAACCTAACGATCCGTTGGTGATGGAACTTGTTGAACAAACGCCGCAAAAACAAAAACAAGTTATTGGAGCGTTGGCGCACGTTCCTTATGTTACGAATACGAGACGATGCAATTTTTGGACATTTGACGCAGAAAGCAGACAAGAAATTGCTGTTCCTATTTTTATTGAAAGCGACGAAGACGACGTTCCAGAATCGAAAAAAGAGCTTTCTGGATACGTTACAACGGAGTCGGCTGCGTCAAAAATCAAAAGCGGACATAAAGCTCAATTTTGGATAACACCTGTTCAAGAAACAAGAAACAGCGGACAACTAATGTTTATTGCAGAGGAGGTTGTTCCGTTGCAAGATGATTTAGAAACTTTCCAAATAACTCCTGAACTACATGAGCAGTTGAAAGTATTTCAAGGAAATCCAATGGAGAAGATTCCAGAAATCGCATCATCCTTAAATGAGAGTGTTTTCCGCATACGCGGACGTGAAGATTTAATAATTGCGTATGATTTAGTCTATCATTCCGTTTTAGGTATTCCGAATCCAAATGCTCCTAATCGAACAATCAAAGGATGGGTAGAGTTACTTGTTATCGGTGATCCCGGTGAGGGCAAGTCGCAACTAGCGATGGAAATGCAACGTTATTATGATTTAGGCTCAATTCAAGATGCAGCAACTGCTACTCCTGGAGGGTTGACAGTTGCGACTGTCCAAATAGGAGGTAGATGGGTGTTTCGAGACGGCCTACTTCCGTTAAATGATAGAAGACTTGTGTTTATCGACGAATTTAACAAACTTCATCATGAAGATATGGGAAGGCTTAACACTTCTCGTTCGTCAGGAAAAATTACAGCTTCATCTTCTGCAGGAACTTATGAAAAAGACGCTAGAGTACGTCTTGTATGGATTACTAACCCGTTAGATGGGCAACGAATTAATATCGGCAGAGATGCTGGAGAGTTTCCAATTAAAATGGTCGCAGAATTGTTCCCAGACAGAGGATCACAAGATCGCTTAGATTTTGCGGTTCTTATTTTACAAAGCGATGAAAAACCCGAATTTAACCGCCCTCCAGCTGATCATGAACATTCTGTTTACACGAAAAAACTTGCCCGTTCTTTAGTTCTTTGGGCATGGACAAGAAAACCAGAACAAATCAAATTTACTCAAGAAGCTGTAAAAGAAATACGAATGATTTCAGACGAGTTAAGAAGAAAATTTTGGCACGCAGACAGCGACATCGAATTGATTAACTCTGGAGAACGGACAACGGAAAGAATTATTCGTTTATCTGCGGCTGCGGCGGCTAGAACGTATTCGACTGCAGACGGTGAAAATTTATTTATCACTCCAGAGCATGTACGTTTTGTTAAACATTTTCTTGAAAAACAATATGAAAAAATGGAATACGAATCTTACATTCAATCAATTAAGATTAAACAACGAGCAAGATTTGAAGACAACCAAAATGACGAATCAAAAGAGAACAACACAGTCGCACAAATTGCGGAAGAACAAGTTATTGAGATTTTAACGAAAGATAGGTTGTTCTTTGACATGCTGGATCGAGGTAAGTACGACATTAGCATTGAAAGAAAAGTGGATAATCGAAGTGCATTGGGTTGGCTTTATAGCAAAGGATACGTAAGAACAGACGATGCAAGAACATTTAAATTTACAAAGGCTTTTTATACGGAATTTGAGCCAAAACTGCGAACAATTTCTTCACAATTTTAGGGGGAACTTGATTATGGAAATTGTAAAAAGCAGTCGAACAGAGTGGTTTATTATCACACAAAATGCTAAAGAAAAAAGAGAAGTCTTAAAAATCATCGGTAAACGAGAACCGTCCGCTGTGTATTATTATCCAGATGGAAGAAAAGAGGAACAGTTTACAGTTACACCGAAGGAGGTCGATCTAATAAATGGGAAAATACGTTCTGGATGAAAAAGATGCTTTAGATGTAGTTGAAAAATATTTTAGAGATCGACCAAAGTATGTTTCAGTCGATACAGAAACAACAGGATTGTACTGGGACGTACATGAAGCTTTTCTAATTCAAGTAGGTTGGGGAGGGGACAACAATTTCGCGTTTCCAGTCAAATACGTGAATTATGTAGCAAAAATATTGAACGACGAATCAAGTGAAAAAATTTTTCATAACGCAAAATTCGACCTCCACTTTTTGAAAAATTTAGGTATTGAAGTAAAAGGAAAATTGCATGATACACAAATATTAGCTAGACTTTTGTTAAGCGGAAATGAATCGCTTGGACTTGATGATTTAGCGTCAAAGTTGATCGACCCAAAAGCAAAAGAAGCGGCCAATGCTCTTAAAAAGTGGATGAATAAAGAACGGAACAGGCGAAGCCGATTGCTTACCCAAGCGCTTCGTGAGGCTGGTTTTACAAGAAAAGAGTACGACTTTTGGAAACAAAACAACGTTCCCATTCCTCCAGCCGTACAAGAAATTGAACGTGAAATTGAACTTGACGTCACCTATGAAGACGTACCAATTGAAATTATGGAAAAATACGCAACAGGCGATGTAAAACATACACACGCTTTATTCCATAAATTTTATCCGATAGTTGAACGAAATAAACTCGTCAAAGTTTATGAAAAAGATATGAGAATCACATCTTACGTATTCAATTGGGAGCGCACAGGAATGACCGTAGACCTTCCGTATTTAAAAGCCGGAATTGAGTACGGCGAGCGGAAACTTTCAGAATTAAGAGAAGAAATTAATGAGCTTGCAGGACGAGAACTGAATACAAATTCTCCGAAACAGGTTCTTGAAATTTTTAATGATAGAGGAGTGCCTATTACTAAAACAAATGAAGAGGTGCTAGAAGAAATTGCAAAGGACGATTTATTAGCATCGAAAATTCTTGAGTATCGAAAACACAGCAAAATTGTTGGGACATATTTTAAACCAATTTATGAACGAGCGAAAAATTCTGGAGGACGAATACATGCGAATTTTAAAATAGCTGGACCTGTTACGGGCAGGTTTGCTAGTAATGACCCTAACTTACAAAACATTCCTAACTATGATTTAGGAGAAAAATTAAATGTTAGACGAGCTTTTGTTCCGACTGAAGATTACATTTTTGTGTTCATGGACTATTCTCAAATGGAAGTTCGCATAATGGCTGAATATAGCCAGGATGAAAACTTAATTCAAGCGATTGTAAACAACGAAGACTTGCATACGAAAACAGCGCTGGCTATCGACCCAAGAGCAAAAGAAATTTACAACCCAAATTTACCGAAAGATGAACAAACAGACGAGTTTAAAACCATCCGAGATTACGCAAAACGCACAACGTTCGGAATCTTCTACGGTATAGGTGCAAAAACGTTAGCGAAAAACTTAGGAGTTGATGTTTTAACTGCAAAACAATACATCAACAACTTCTTTAATTTATATCCAGGAATCAAACGTTTTATGGACAGCGTCCAATACACCGCTATGCGTCGTCCCGGTTGTTACGTAATAAATAAATTTGGACGCGTGTACTGGGGCGAGGAAGGACGCGAATACAAACTTGCTAACTATCTAATTCAAGGAACTGGAGCGGATATGATTAAGACAGCGATTGACCGTTGTGAAAATCTATTAAAAAACTATAAATCTCGAATTGTTCTTATGGTTCACGACGAATTAATTTTTGAGATTGCGAAAGACGAACTTTTCTTAATTCCAAAACTACAAAAATTAATGACAGACTTTCCACAATTTAATATTCCATTTGAAGTTGGAGTAGAGTATTCGGATACTTCATGGGCTGACATTAAATTGTGGAAAGATAACTATATACAACAAACTGCTTAGGAGGATGGTTATGGAACAACTAGTCAAACTATCAGATGAATTTCTTGAACAATACAAAGGAAGACAGCCGAAATGGGGGTTCGATGGTTTAGGTTATGTTGTTTATTTGCGTACGTACTCACGCGTCAAACCGGATGGAACTCTCGAAGATTGGTGGGAAACCGTTCGGAGAGTGACGGAAGGAAATTTCAACATTGAAGCTCGTCGTCTTAAAGAGCTAGGAAAACTTACAAAAGAACGACTAGAAATGTTAACTCAAGAAATGGAACGTTTTTATCATCTAGCTTTTAACCTTGTCATCCTTCCGCCAGGACGTGGGTTATGGATGAGTGGAACACCGTACGCTGCAAGAGTAGGCGATGCGGAGAACAATTGTTGGTTTATTTCAATGCGTCCACAAAAATACGGGGAAGTTAACCCATTAGACTACTTCGATGAAGAACCTAAACCTAGCTTTCCAGCCGTTTTTACATTTGATCAAGCTATGAAAGGCGGAGGAGTAGGAGTTAATATTCAGAGAAAAAACACTGAGCAAATGCCGAAAGTAAAAAATAAAGTCGATATTACTTTCGTTTGCCATGAAAGCCATAAGGATAAAGAAGATTTAATTAAAGCTGGAGTTAAAATGGTAGACACAGTTCCAACTACTGAAAGCACGTACATCGTTTTAGATTCAAGAGAAGGATGGGCTGATTCTCTTCGAGTTGTAATTGATTCCCATTTTACTGGAACAAAGGAATTAATTATAGACGTATCGCAAGTACGTCCAAAAGGAGAACCAATTCGAGGATTTGGAGGAATAGCGTCAGGTCCAGTGCCGCTCGTAGAAATGCTTGCAAAAGTGAATCGTATACTCAATAATAGCGTCGGTAGAAAACTGCGGCCAACAGAATGGGGAGACATTATTCAATTAATCGGAACTTGTGTTGTTGCTGGAAATGTGCGACGGACTGCTTTAATTTTAATTGGCGACAACGACGAAATTGAGTTTATTCAATCGAAAAACTACGAACTACCTGAAAATCAAATTGCATCACAATGGCGTTGGGCAAGCAACAATAGTGTAGATATTGATGAAAATACGAACAAAGAAGATTTTATTGAAATTGCAAAAAACATTTATCACAACGGAGAGCCTGGCGTTGTAAACGTTAATTTGGCTCGACATTATGGACGCATCATTGATGGCTATCAAGAAAACATCGACGGAGAAGTAGAAGGATTCAATCCATGTGGAGAAATTACACTTCCAAACGGAAGCCCATGCAATTTGTTTGAAATCAACTTGCCGAAAATTCATGAACTGATTGAATCTGGGATAGAAACCGATTTCTTATACGAAGAAGCTGCTTATCTTGCAGCGCGTTATACGTATCGAATTACTTTTAGACCTTATGAATGGCAAGTTACACGCGATGTCGTCTATCGTCACCGTCGTATTGGTATTGGTATTACAGGAATTACCGACTGGGCGCTGTTAAAATTTGGTGAAAAAGCAATCTTGGGATTTAAAGAAGACGGAACTCCGATTTTCCACGAAGGAGTAATAAAAGACCTTGATATGTTATACAAACAAATCAAAGAAACGAATATTGCACAAGCAAAAGATTTACAAGCAGAACCATCAATCAAACTTACAACAGTTAAACCTTCTGGAACAGTGTCTATTCTTATGGGAGTAAGTCCAGGACAACACTTCCACTGGAGCAAATATATGATTCGTCGGATTCGTTTTGCGGCAAATTCTCCGCTTGTTCAAGTTCTTGAAGAATGTGGTTATCCGAAAGAATATGCAATTATAGGTTTCGATGAAAATAGAAAACCTGTTTATGACAAAAACACCGTTGTATTTTCGTTCCCAGTTAAAGCTCCAACAGCAGAACACGAAAAGTTTCAATCTGCTGGAGAAGTATCGCTTCGAGAACAAGCAGCGATTCAGTCTTTGTTGCAAACGTATTGGAGCGACAACGCTGTAAGTGCAACATTGACTTTTAAAAAAGCATTACCAAAACCAGTATTCTTTGAAGATGGAACACAATTGCAAGACAAATTTGGTAATCCAGTGCTAAAAGTGAATCCAAAAGAAGAACAATTAATTATTGAAGAAATCGCAGATGTATTACACGTATTTAAAGGACAATTAAAATCTACAAGCCTTCTTCCACATGAAACAGAAGTGTATCCACAAATGCCGTATGAAGAAATTACAAAAGAAGAATATAACAGACTCATGTCTTGTATTAAATCAAAACCGTGGGAATTGTTAAACGGCTCTGTTGCGGCGTACGAAGATGAAGACGATGTTATTGGAGAATGTGTAGGAGGAGTGTGTCCGATTAAATGAGTAGTCGAGTAGGCAGCGTATTAGACAATGGAGACGCACAATTGAGTAAATTTACGTACGCATCGTTATTTAGAAGAATTTCATTAAGAAAGCGAGTGATAACATTGTCCGATCCTTTTTGGAGTGATATTAAAGCAGAAAGAGACAAGAAAGAAGCTATTAAATTAATTCGGCAATATTATGGATATGACGAATCTGATATGTCAAAAGAAGAAATTGAACGATATGTAAAGCATAAATGGAATAGAACGGTTAAAGATTTAGTTTATATTTATTTTGATATTTAATGGAAGTGTTTAAAAATTAAAAAAAAAATCAATAAAGAAATTTATTATGACTTCAACTGTTATTGCTACTTTTTAAAAGGGGAGTGTGTCCGATTAAATGAGTAGTCGAGAGGGGTGGTGTGTTGAGTATACTATTTGATAGAAAATGGGCTATGCCTAATAGTAAAACATTTAAAATAAAGCCAATCAGAGATTTAATCCAAGAAGAATTAGTTGAAGGAGTGATTATTGATCCATTTGCGAATGAAGGGTCAATTAAAGAGTTGATGTCTGAAAATCAAATTTATATATCAAATGATATAGATAAGCAATACAAAACAGACTATCACTTGGATGCATTGGACTTTTTGAAACAATTTGAGGATAATTCGGTAGATATGGTGTTATATGATCCTCCTTATTCGCCAAGACAAGTATCAGAAGTGTATAAAAAGCTAGGTAAAGCAGTAAATATGAAAACAACTCAAGCGAGTTATTGGGGAAATCAGAAAAAAGAGATTAGTAGAATTGTTAAAAAAGGTGGAAAGGTTATTACATTTGGTTGGAACAGTGGTGGAATTGGTAAAAGAAATGGTTTTGAAATTAAGAGAATATTGCTGGTGGCGCATGGTGGATGGCACAATGATACAATTTGTACAGTAGAAGTGAAAACTCATTAAAAGAGGAGTGTGTCCGATTAAATGAGTAGTCGAGTAGTCAATGTCCTAGACAATGGATATGTAAGATTAAGAGATGATGATGTTTTTGGAAGCGATCTTAGTGTTGTCAACGCTGCAAGAGTTTCTTTTGACAAAGAAAGTCGTGAACTTACTGAACGAGATAAACGTTTAATTCAATTTTTAGCGAGAGAGGGACACACTAGTCCTTTTCGACACGCTGCCGCTACGTTTGAAATTTATGCACCTTTAATGGTAGCTAGGCAATGGTGGAAATACATTGTTGGAGGAGATCATCGCGATCCACTTCTAGCTTGGAACGAATCAAGCAGACGATACATTACTGAAAAACTTGTATTTTATATACCAAATGTCAATGAATGGAGATCAGCGCCAAAAAACAAAAAACAAGGAAGCGGTGAACCTGTTGATTTAGCAACAGGTGAGCGGTATCTAAACGAATTGGAAAGATACATTCAAAACGGAAAACAATTATATGAACAAGCAATTGAAGACGGAATAGCGCCGGAACTTGCACGGCTATTCCTTCCAGCGTATGGTATGTATGTTCGCTGGCGTTGGACATCTTCGCTTCAAGGTATTACTCATTTTCTTAACGAACGATTAGCTGACGATGCTCAATATGAAATCCGACAATATGCGAAGGCTGTCTATAAACTTATTAAACCGCATTTTCCTGAATCCATTAAGGCGTTGGTGAAAGCAAATGTTTAAAGAACTTATTCTTACATGTACAATCGCAGCAGGATGCCAATTGCAGCAGCCACCAATAGAATTTAAACCATCACCACTACTAGCGGAATTAAAAGACGAATTACGTACCGTTAAGAAACAAAATGAAGAACTTGAAAGAGAAATAAAGAGACTACGAAAAGAGCTTGCGGAATTACAGAAAGAAAATCAAAAAACAGTGACTACATCGGAAAACTGGAAGGAATATGAAGCGACTGCTTATACAGCTTTCTGCTCGACTGGCTGTACAGGAATTACAGCGACTGGTGTTGATGTAAGAAACACGATTTATCACGAGGGTAAACGAGTGGTAGCGGTTGACCCTGACATTATTCCGTTGGGGTCAACGTTAAAAGTTCGTTTATCCGATGGAACGGTGATTAAAGCAACTGCACAAGATACTGGAGGAGCAATTAAAGGCAGAAAAATAGATATTCTTCACCGCACAAAACAAGAAGCGAGACAGTTTGGAAAACAAAATGTAGAAGTTTTAGTCATTGACTAAAATCATTTTACAAGGAGTGATTGAAATTTTAGAAGGAGTACTCAAGCTTTTCATCGTTGTAGTTATGGTTGGTTTTATAATTTACGCAGTTACAAGAGACTAACTACATTAGCGGTAATTTAGCGAAAGGAAGGCGATTAAGTGGCGAAAATGGGCATTAAGGAAGGTGAATGATTGTTGGATAAACAACACAAAACAAAAGCGTCCGAATCCGTCCTAGACCTACTCACTAATTTAGTGCAGCGAGTGGAGGAATTGGAGCGGAAACTCGGCGAATATACACGTAAAGTTGATGGATTGGAAGCTGACATTCAAAATATTAACATAGATTTAGGGACGGTTGAGGAAAACGTCAATAAGGCGTTAACCAACATTACCACGACGAATAAAATTAGAGATTAATTACTGGGAGGAGATATAGGTGAGTAACAATGTTAGAAAACTGAAAGTTGTTGCAAATCCAGATGATTTTAAAAGACAACATGACGATGATGCAGGCTTTGACTTGCGAGCGAAAAAAGAAGTTACTCTAATTGAAGGAAAACCAGTCCGCGTTCCAACAGGTGTTCGTGTTGAAATACCAAAACACCACGTGGGACTCCTCGCTATCCGATCAAGCGTCAGTCTGCGTGGAATCTCTCTTGCTAACGGTGTTGGAATTATTGACAGTGGTTTTCGTGGAGAAATTGAAGTAGCTCTCGTCTCGTTAAACGGAAATCAGACTATTTTTGAAGACGAACGTATTGCTCAACTACTCATCGTACCGCTTCGTCCAGTTAAAGTTGAATACGTCGAAGAATTAAAGGGAAGTGAACGCGGTGAAGGCGGATTCGGAAGTACAGGTAAAAAATAAAAAACTCGTCGCCATTGATCCAGGAAAGACAATTGGATTTGCTTTCTTTAATGGTGAAGAACTCCAATTATCTGGGTTCTTCAATAACTCTTATTCAGCAATAAGTCGTATGTTTGAATTAATTTTAATGTTTGAACCTGACGAATTGGTCATTGAATCTTTTCGTTTATATCCCTGGAAAGCAAAAGAACAATATTGGAGCGATTTTGAAACACCTGAAATTATTGGAATCATTAAATATTGGGCGTGGAATCAAAACATTAAAATTGTCATGCAGCCTGCTTCCAACAAAATTCCGTTTCCAGATGAGCGTCTTCGTAAATTGAATGTTTATGTCCCTAACAATCACGCAAGAGATGCGGTTAGACACGGACTGTATCGAATAAAATTTGGAAAATAAAGGAGGGAACATCGTTGAAAGGTGACAAACACCTTATCATCACGTGGAATGAAGAAGCGAAGAAGTTTGATATTAATGCCACAGGCAATCCTACTTTCGTTGAAGCTGTTGGAATCTTAGAATTAGCGAAAATCACATTATTCAGTAATCAAACTGCTTTAAATAAACAAGAACAAGAAAAGGAGGAAAAACCTAAAAATGCGAAGAAAAACCCAAGCTAAGTATTTTCAAGACGCAATGTTAGACGTTCTCTCTGATATAAGCGATACATTAATCAAAAAACAACTTGATTATGGTCCGAACGCGATTAAACGTTTTGGGATGGAAGGAATTGTAATACGTATGAGCGACAAAATGGAACGTTTAATTAATTTGATAGAACTTAAAAAAGACCCAACAGTAGATGAATCCATTGAAGACACGCTTTTTGATTTAGCTGGGTACGCTATTATCGGTTTAATGTATTTGGAAGGCAACTTTCCACTCCCGATAAAACAAAAAGACGAAGTATAAAACTATTAGGAACAAAAAATAAACCTCTCAGAAACGATTCTGAGAGGTCTATTTTTACATTTATTGGTAATATTCCGCCAATTCCGCAATATTTTTCTTTGTTTTTCGCAAACCCATCTCATCCAACAAACTTCTAAAGAATCGAACTTGTTCTGGAGTAAGTCCAAGTTCTTTTGCTTGCTCAATTTCTGTTTTTGTATAAACGGTTTCTCCTTGTCTTGTAAGTCTGCGAATTTCTCTTTGTAATTGTTGGCTGTAGCGATATGGAAGCGATCGTTCTTGCCAGTATTCAGGATTATATTCTCCGAACATTCCAAGAAGACCTAGTGGCTGTTCTGGGTCAAACGGAGGTAAGTTACGAGCGATAAACTCATCTTCCTCACGTTCTCTGTCACCAGGCATTCTAATCAACTCACGCTCTCCAGTGAGTGAACGATAAATGTTATAAGGCAATCCTGTTTGAGAGAACAAGTAATTGATAAAAGCTTCTCGACTTACTGAACCGCCAGTTTGTTGAGCGTCACGATCAATCGGCTCTCCAGAGAAGAACTGTCTATTAAGAGGGTATTCAAAAAGCCCCCTAATATGTGGAGCTGTTTGCTGCATGAAGTAACTAATAAAGTCTTGAGGATTTTGCATTCCCCGAAGCAATTCAAACAAATCGTTCGCTGGAAGAGCGTATTGGTTTAGGTAGCGAATAAATCCTTCGCTTGTTTCTCCAAATGGAACCATAGCTGAGCCTGCAAGCCATTCTGGCATTTCTTCTAAGTTGACACCAGCTAGTGCTGCTCCTTCCTCTTGAGCGTGAACAAGTCCGGTATACATACCAGGTCTAGTAATCAATGCCTCTAGCTGGAGAGGGATGTTTTTTCTCAGCCAAGTGTAGAACGGTATAGCTCTACGTAACACACTTTTTTCAAATTTAGATAGCTCGGAGTAATCAAATAAATGTTTTTTAACATTTAAAGCTGCTGTATACGGATCACCTGTTTTACGTAACTGGTCCATAAATCCAGCAAGTCTTGCTACGTCTTCAGTCGCTTCTCCGAATTCTCTAAAATGTCCTAAACGAACCGCTTTTTTCCACCCAGATTGTTTTCCAATTTCTTCAACGGTAAGCGAACCTAAATCTCCCATCCAGCCCGCGTGTAGTAAATCGTACTGCTGTGCTAAACGCAATATTTCTTCTCCTGTAAGCGTTCGGCCATCTGGAAGATCAACACGTACACGGTTTAATGCTTCTCGATTTGGCTCAAGCCTTCTAGCTCGTCCTCGCAAAACCATATCTGCAGCGTTAATATAATCTTGCGGATTTTTTACTCCCATAATCCAGTTGTTCCATATTGCTCCTAAAAAGTTACGCACATGGAAACCCGGTGTCGCTGTTACGGAAGTTTTAAAAATCCGCATTGTTGTATCCCAAAGATTAACTAAATCGTTTAGCTCACCGCCAGGTTTTGAAATTCTATTCCAATGTACTAAGAAGTTTGCAACATCTTCACGTACCATATACTTCTCTAATTCTGGAAAAGAATCGGCTAGTTTGACGTATCCTGGATCGGCGTAGCGTCCTTCTCTAAGCGGTTTAACATATTGTGGACCTAAAGATTTCAAACTGTCAATTATTTTTTTATTTTGAATTAGTGTTTCAGAAGCAATTCGTCTTATTGCAACAATTTGCCCAATGTTATAGTTTACGCGAAGTTTTCCAAGTTCAGGACGTTCTTTATTAAATATTGCAACAAATTGTTCTAACTCTCGTAATGTGTCAAATGTACGCGCTTGTTGGAAACGTCCCGTTGTTCGCAAGCGAACAGCGTCTTGTGCAAATAGTTGCGCACGTGCTGCTTCAACTGCTCTGCGGTCTCCGTCCAACAAGTGTGGAAAGTAGAATTCTCTAACTCTGTTTCGGTCAAGTACGCCTGCTTTTACTTCACGTTTTGCTATTTCATCAAGTTCTTTCTTTGCTAATTCAAACGCTTCTTCAACTTGTTTTCTTTGATTAAGAGGAACAAGATTTAAAAATGTTTTTGGCATAGAAGGATCATCTAATGCCATAGCCATTGCACGATGTAGCCGTTCGTTTCCTCTGAATCCGCCTAATAATTGGTCAATTTTAATTCCTGTTTGAACGCCGATTTTTGATCCAAGATTAATCTTCATTTGGCGTTGTCTAAATACGTTTGCAACTTCTGGAGGGAGATTATAAGCTGAAAACATACGACGAACAATATTTCCTGTACTTGCACCTAATCTACCGATTGAACGAATTACAGGATTGTTAGAAGTTGGCATACGCTTAAACGCTTCACTTGCTCGTTGTAGTGTTGGAGTAAGGTCAGCGATTTGTAATTGCTTATTTGTAAAAGGAATACCTACTTCTAAACTAACCTGTCTTGGAAGGTTAGGTGCAACATCCGAAAGCTCAAAATATGCTGGACCTCCGTCTGTTCTTGCGCGCATTTTAACAGGTCTGCCGAGTTCTTGAGCAACTGCAGCTATACGCGGATCAGTTGTAGATGATACTCCTCTGGCAGACGGTCCAACAGCTTGTTCAATTATGTTATCTAATTCTTTTGAACTAGCTTCAAGACCGTGTTTTTCAAGAGCTTCTTTGGCGGCTCGTTTCGTCGCCGCGGTACCTACATTTCTAACGACACCAACTCCTAAATAAGAAGTAGGGTCTAAAGCAACGTCTGTTAAAAAACCGCCGATACCGCGAACCCATTTATTTTCAACGCCTAATTGTTCCAGAATATCCGATCCTATTTTTCGGTCTTCTCCTGTCCATCCTTTTCTTAACGATTCTAATGGATTAAAGTCGCCGCCATCAATTAGATCGTGAACAAGAGTAGTAACTGCTCCACCTGGAGCGCCTAAGGCGTTTAAAAGCCATCCAACAAAACCTTGTCTTCCTTGATCTTCAGGTTCAGGAACTTCATGTCCAGATTCTTCTAATCTTGTTTTTAATGTTTCTACGCGTTTTTGGGTTGGAGTTAATTCATTTTCTTCATCAATTCCTGGAACGGCAGGAGGAGGTAAGAAAGCCCCAGCGTCATGGAATCCTTGGTCGATAATTGTTCTCCATTCGCTAGCTGTAAAAGGACTTTGTCCTAAACGTCTTACTCGTGCACTTGGAAGCATTGATGAAGCTAGTCTTCTAACTCTCGAAAAATCTGGTGTTCTCAATATTTAAACCTCCTTAATAACCTCGGTACGGGCCTCCACGCGCCATACTTTTTATTCCAGGAACGTTTCTAACATCACCATAACGAGCTTGAATATAACGAATCGCTGCAACAGCATTGTGAACTGGATTAAAAATGTCGTTCATACCAGGTAGTTTATAACGATTAAAGGTCGGCTCAATAGTTTGCATCAGACCTTTAGACGGTGTACCTCGTTTAGCATTAATGTCCCATCTATTAACTGCGTTTGGATTTCCAGAAGATTCTTTAATTGCGATAGTACGTAAGTAAGGCAGCCACCAGTCTGGAACGCCTGTAATCCGAATAGCTTCTTTTAGCCAGTCATCAAGTTTTCCTCCGCCTTTGTAACGAGTTTGGTTTGCAGATGTAGCAGACTGCATATATCCCATTTGTTCACGCAGCATACGATTTTCTGCCGCTTTTACTAATGCGTCATATTCAAGTTGCGCTTTAGTTAACAATCGTTCAGCGTCTTGTATTCGTCCTTCAAACAAAGATTGTTGAGCTTCATTAATATACGTCATATAGCGTTGTGCTGCGTCGCTACCTTCTTGAAGCGCTAATTCTCGTTCTGGACGGAAAACTTGGGACATAAGTTGATCTAAAAAACTGCTTTCAATTTGTCCTTGTCTTCCAATTAAATTTTGCAAACCTTCTACTTGTTGAGATAAAGCGCCTTGTCCGGCTTGTAAAATATTACGCAAACCAAGTCCAGAATAAACAGGGCCACGTTGCGTCTCTTGTTGCTGAACTTGTTGCGACGCATGTCTAAGACTTTCTTGAAACCATTGAGGAAGTAAGGCGCGATTTCGTTGTAACGCTGTTAACGCTTGTTGACGTTGTTGTTCTAATGTTCTCCTTGTTCCTCTTAACGCTGCTCTTGAAGTAGCGACATTTGTCGCGGCTTCTTGTCTAGCTCTGTCACGAAAATCACTAAGCTGACGACTTGTTAAAGAAAAGTCAGTTAACTTTCTAATTGTATCCATTAAAGGATTTAAGCTAGGCATAAAATCTTGATAATTTGCCAACGTTAATCACCCCTATTAAGGACCTAACGCAGTTAAAATTTCGGAAGGAATGGAATACTCAGCCCCTCGACCGTACCGTTTTCTTAAATAATCAGAAACCGGGAAACTTACGGTATTTGTTCGATTAACAGCGCCAGCTCCAGATTTCGTTGACTTCGTTGACGGTGGAGGAACATAATTAGGGTTTATCCAATTAGCGCCTAGATTGTTGATATATTTATAAAGCTGTTCATATCCACTTACTCCGACTGCATCTTGAATTAATGAGCGATTTTCATTTAAAAGTCTTAATGCATCATTGCGGTCTCTTACGTGACTTCCAGTTAGATATTGAATCCACGCGTTCATGTTTTGTGCTGCTAGATTTTGACGTTGTTGTTCAATCATTTGCTGCATGAATTGATTGTAAGCAGCCACAGACTCTTGTTGATAAGCAGCCGCACTTTGCCGAGCACCAGCTTCAATTTGAGCAATAGCTTGCAAAAATCTTTGTTGCGCTTGTTGTGCTTGTCTAAATTGTTGAATAGCTTGATCACGAAGTAAGTTGTAGTTTGTTTTTGTCATATTTTTACGGTTTGCTTGAATTGCGTTTAACAAGTTTCTCGCTTCATTTTGTTGACTTTCAAGCATAGATAAAATTTGATCTCTTGTGTTAACGTAATCTGTATATAATGCTCGAAGTAGAGGAGATGCTTCTTGTTGTGCTCGACGAGACAATTCTACTGCTACTCCAGAACGGATTCCTCCTGGTTGTGCTTCAGCTGCTTGTATTGCTTCACGAATTACATCTTGAACACTTCTAACTGCTTGTTCTCTGGACTCAGAATAAGCAGTATCCATTTCTCTACCAGCTTGCGTAATCAAACTTTTGAACGCATTAATTTGTTGTCGTAGTGTTTCAATTTGTGGATTTGTATAAAGTTCCGTTTGAGTTTGTGCTCGTTGTTGCAATTGCTTTTCATCAATTTTTGGCGTTGCTTTTAATAAAGATTCCATCTGTTTCAGAGTATTAGTAGGCATAAAATAACTAGCAGTAAACGTAGGAATCTGTCTTGGTTGAAATTGAATAGAGTCAAGAGAAGGAGTAGACGGCAAACTTGGTTTTGACGACGTTGTTGTACTTGAACTTGGATCACTCCGAACAGATGGTGGAATCCTAACTGATATAATTCTTTGTCTTAATTCTTGTAAAGATGAAGGAGGGTTATAAACTGGTCGTAACGGATTGTATGGAAGCGTTCGTTCTTGCGCGTACTTAGACAAAGGCACATCTACCACTCCTTACTTAAACATACTATTCCATGTTTCAGGGCCAACAATTCCATCGACTAATAATTTGTGTTTCTTTTGATACTGTCGAACCGCACGACGAGTTTTCTCTCCGTAAATACCGTCAACTTTTACGCCGACTTTCCGTTGAACAGCTTTTACATCTTTACCTCGCATATACGGGAGTTGGTAACGAAGAAATCTTCCAGGAAACTTTTTACGATTTTCGAGAGCTTTTCTCGTTTCTGGACCGACGATGCCGTCTGTTTTTAATCCTTCGTCTTTTTGAAACTCTTTTACAGCTTGTTCTGTACGTTTACCGAAAATGCCGTCAATACCCGTACGCCCAATGTCGTAACCATATTTCTTTAAAATTTTTTGAAGTTCTTCAACTTCTTTTCCTCGATCTCCGTATTTCAGTAATTTAAGCGATGTATTCGTTTCTTTATTTGAAGAAGATTTTTTTGTTTGCGTAGATTGTTGTTTTTGTTCTTTATTTGCTTTATTCTCAACATTTGATTTTTTAATTCCTAAAACTGCAGCAATTCCATTAGCGTGCGCAACTGCAATATCTTCTAGGAATTTTTCATTTTTTAACAGTTTTTGGTCTTCTTTATTGTCAATGAACAAAACTTCAGTTAAGACACTGGACATAGATGTTTCTCTTAATACATGCAAATTTTTCTTTTTCATTCCACGATTACGAATATTGTATTTTTCTAAAACCTTTTTAATTTCATTGTGAAATACTGTACGCTTTTTCGCCGTTTCACTGGAGTCGCTCAACCGATCGTAGATATAATCTTCGTAACCTGTTCCACCGCCAGCGTTGATATGAATTGAACAGAAAAAGTCAGCTTTTTGTTTATTCGCAAAATCAGTTCGTTCTTTAAGTGTCAAATATTTATCAGTTGTTCTAGTCATAATAACATCAATGCCGTAAGCAATTTCAAGCTCAGATTTTACCCGTTTTGCAATTTTAAGTGTCAAATCTTTTTCTTTTAAATCCTGAGACACTGCTCCATGGTCTTTTCCGCCATGTCCTGGATCAATAACAACTTTTTTACTCATAATCTTCATCCTTTTTCACAACATTTTTTGTGCCGCTGTAAACGCCTACAGCTGAAGCCCCTGCCGCTAGTCCGAGAACCACGCCTTGAGCAGTAAACCCATAGGCAATGATTCCTAATGTAACTCCAATAATAAGCGCTACAACTGGGGCGAAACGTGTCGGTAATCCGATTTTCTTAACAATTTCAACTAAAGCCAAAATTAACGCAACTGCGCCTACACCATAAAGTTCAAACACTAATTATCTCCTCCCAAGAATTTTTTCACTTCTTCTAAATCAATGCTTTTTTCTTTTGCAAAAACAGTTGCTAAGGTAATAACCGCTTTCGTATTCTGGTTGATTTGTTCGCACAAATCGTCAATTCTTCGTGATAGCTGGAATGTGGTCCACCATACGAAGAAAGCTGCGATTGCTGCCGGAAAACCGATTGTTGCTACTGCGTCTACAAGTTCCACATAACCACTCCAATACTCAATAACGTAGTCAATAATCAATCATCATTTTTACTGTTATTTAATTGTTTATCTAATTCTTTATTTTCTTTTTGAAGTCGATTGAGTTCTTCTTTTAATTGTTTAATTTCGTGTTCTTTTTCAACTGCAATAGCGTAAAGAATAGCTCTTTCTTTACTCAATCTTGCTACTTGATTTGATAAGTCTTCGATAACAAAATTAAATTGTCTACTCATAAAAACCCTCCTACTGTAAGTTTATCAAATGTTCCATGTCTTCTTCAATCAAGTACTTCTCTACTTCTTCTTTTAAAACATCAGGAACATCACTAAATTTCTTAAAACCTTTAATAATATAAGTAGCGTAGAGCATAGCTAACATTATTTATCTTCCTTTCCAAGAACAATTTCCGTTAGCTCCATAACAGCCAAAGCTAGCATATCTAATTGAGAAGGTTTGTTTTCTTCACGTTTGCGTTTTTCAATTAATTGTTTTTGACGTTCTTCGTCTTTTATTAGTTGACCGTTCACATATCGAAAAGCATAACAATCATTTCCTTCTTGAAAAAACTCATGATCTTTGTCTAATTCAAGTTCAATTTCTCCTTCAGCAAAAGAAGGAGTAGAACTCCAACCATTGTTAACAAATCCATTCTCGTCAACTGTGAAATAAACTTTCATTAGTATTCATACACCCCTGTAAGAGCGAGAGCATTAGAAACTCCCTGATTGTTATCTGCGTGACCAACAATTCGGTCGTTGTAAATATAGAGGTATTTCTGAACTGCAGGATTGTTCATTGAGTAACCCAACGCTATCGCCACACCTGCGCCATTATGAAACCATTCGTGTATTTTGTGGATATGCACATATTGATAATGGGAATTTTGAACACCTTCACCGGCAATATAGCGTTGAAATTTTAATACCCAACCAGTCATGCAATCAGATAACCGTTTAGAAGGTCTGATAGTTTGTGTATCGAGTGGATAAGCTTGACCTGTCCATAAAACTGTTCTAAAGAAAGTACTACTTTCTACAGTTCCAGTAAATGTCCATCCTCTCGAAGTAAGTGCTATCTCTCCATAATCTGAACCAATATATAAGTTTCCTCCTGAAAAAATAGATGTTCCAGCATTTCCTCTTAAAGTAATGCCACCGCTTTTAGAGTAAAGATACGTATTATCATTAAGTATGATATATTTATCCGAACTTGAACTTGGTTGACCAACATAAATATTATTTCCTACACGCAAATCTGTTGTTACATCAATAGTTGTATTTGATTTAATACTTCCTCCGACAACTTCGCCAATAAACGTACCAGTCGCGCCTTCAAGTGTTCCTGCAAGCTTCACGTTTCCTTGCGGATCAACAATAAACTGGTCATTTACATTCAGCCCATTTAGGGATTTAATATGGCGTGCTTCCAACATTCCTTCCATTCGGATACGCTCAAAATCAATTAAAAGCTCTTCTGGAGAAGCGTTAATTGCTCCAATAACTCCATTTCGATCAACTTTTAGTGCAATCATACCTGGAAGCACATTAATAACCGACACCGCAGCGTCCAAAGTCGATTGAATTGTATCTACTTCAGTTTGACTCGCTTTCAACTCAATTTCATTTGAAAGAGTAGTAATAGATGATTCTGCCTGAGTTAAACGGTTTCCTACATCACTAAGTTCTCCTTCAATACTGGAGACGGATTGAACGATTCCGTTTGTTGTAACTTCTAGTGAAGAAACTTGATTTAAAACATCTTCGATTTCTCCTGTTATCGAATTTATTGCTGCTTCAGTATTTGAAACACGCGCACTAACGCTATTTATTGATGTAGTTAACGTTCCAATTTGTTCAGTGAATACAGTTGTATCAACTTTTTCACTTAAAGCGGAATCAACTTCAGACCGAGTATAAACTTCGCTTTTTTCTGCTTTTGCTTCGATTTGGTCTGCATGAATGCTAAGAGTTGCTTCAGCTTGTGAAATACGGTTAATTGCACCGTCTACTCTTTCGTCAACATCCTCTGGAGCAGGAGTCCAGTCGGTTGCTTTGTTGCCTTTTTCTAATTTTATTTCGGTTATATAAACACCTTCTGCGGTTCCATTGTTAGCATAGAAGTGTAATAAAGTATTTCGGTTGAAATCAATAAATTTAGTTGTGGTAAATGTATATTTTCTCCACGTACTGTCTACATTTATAGTTCGCTCTAAACCTGCACCCTGATTTAAAAACCCGAATCTCAATGAGGATGTTTCGCCCACACTTTTTGCTTTAAGAGAGATGGTGTAATACGTATTTTCTTCCAAGTTTGTAGGATATTGATAAAAGCCGAATGCTGTTCCAGTAAGTTTAATAGCTTTTTTACCATCAACATTTACAAGTGATATAGAGCCATTTGATTGCCAATGTTCTAACCCTTTTGAAAAATCACCATTTCTTAATAAATTCCTTCCGCCAATCTGCAAATTCTCAAACTCTTCTCTTGTTACCCTTAATTGAATTTGATCAGACAAGGCATTTATTTCTGATCTATTCTGTTCAATGCTTGATAAAATATCTGTTTTATCTTCATCGTATTCATATCTAAAATCATCAATACGAGCATTGATTCCTTGAGCAGTTTGTTGAATTAATGATGTATTAGCTTGAATTTTTCCATCTAAATCTTGTTCCACTCTTGAAACTTCAGATGAAATATTATCATAAGCAACTGTCAAATTAGCAACATTTTGAGAAATAGAACTAACTTCATCTTCAATAAGT
>Ga0079224_100000856_pt1 | contig 32661 bp, 26 predicted proteins | sample Stecom2015_FD_80414 | JGI IMG/M metagenome (GOLD analysis project Ga0079224, IMG submission 80414) | Agricultural soil microbial communities from Utah to study Nitrogen management - Steer compost 2015 | ecosystem: Environmental > Terrestrial > Soil > Agricultural land | place: USA: Utah... | reverse complement strand
TGAACTGATGAAGTTGATCGAAGAGCTGAAGTTTATCCTTGCCAATGAAGACAGAAGGATGGAGATCATCAAGCAGGAGCTGACGGAGATGAAGGATCGGTATGCGGATGAGCGGCGAACCACAATCGAGCACAACGCGGAAGACTTCAACTACGAGGACATGATCCCCAACGAAGAAGTAATCATTACTGTGTCTCACCAAGGCTACGTTAAAAGAACCGCGCTGACTGAATATAGAACCCAGGGCAGAGGGGGCGTGGGATCGAGAGGGGTGTCCACCAAATCGGATGACTTCACCGAGTATCTCTTTACGGCCTCAACCCATAATTATCTCTTAATCTTTACAGATAAGGGGAAGCTGTTCTGGCTGAAAGCCTATGAGATTCCTGAGGGAGGCAAGACATCAAAAGGCCGGCCGATTCAGAACTTGATCAATATTGAAAGTGATGATAAGATCAGGTCAATTCTCCAGGTAGAAGACCTCAATGATGATGACTACATCAACAACAACTACTTGGTCATGGTGACCAAGCAAGGAATCATCAAGAAAACAACACTGGAGAAATATTCCCGGCCGCGATCCAATGGGATCATCGCCCTGAATATAAGGGAGGATGACCAGCTGATCAATGTGGAGATGACCAACGGTGATAACCATATTATTATCGCCGCAACTTCCGGTAGAGCCATTCATTTCCATGAATCTACCGTTCGCCCGATGGGCCGAACAGCTACCGGAGTAAAGGCCATCAGCCTTGGCAAATCCGAAAACGTAATTGGCATGGTTTGTGCGTCACGCGAGGATGCTACCTTGTTGGTTGTTTCTGAAAAAGGATATGGCAAACGTTCTTTATTAGACGAATACAGAATAACCAATAGAGGCGGTAAGGGGGTGAAAGCCATGAACATAACGGATAAAACCGGTGGGTTAGTTGCTATTAAAGAAGTGGTGGACTCGGACGATCTGATGATCATTAATAAATCCGGACTTACTATTCGTACACCCGTCTCTGGACTACGGGTAATGGGTAGAGCAACCCAAGGCGTAAGGCTGATAAAATTAGGTGAGAATGATGAAATTTCGTCCATTGAAAAACTAGTGAAAATGGATGACGAAATGGACGATGAGGTCCCTAATGATGACAGCAGCGAGCAAAATGCCAATGAAGATAATCAAACTCACGAACCAAATAATTTAGATTAAAAGAACAACAAATGAGAAAGTTAATTTTATCATTAGCTTTGGTTGGAATAGCTACAGTAGCATTTGGCCAAAAAAAGGTAGTTAGGTCTGCTGAAAGAAATATGACTAAAGGAAACCTACAGGAGGCATATACCGAGGTTCAGGCTGCTTTACAGGATGCTGAGACAAGTGGCCAGCCCGAAACTTACCTACTGAAAGGGAAGATAGAAAGCAAAATGTTCGCGGCCGACTCCTCCAACACAGAAGAGACCCTCAGCTTAGGGAGAACTGCGTTGGGTTCTTTTCAAAAAACCATGGAGATGGCGAACAACGACTCATCGTCAAAAGTAGGTAAAGAAGTGTACAAGGCATTTATGGATGGAGTTCCTGACAACCTTCAAGCCCAAGGCGTATTGTATTTGAAGCAAGCTTCTTTTAACAAGGCTATTGATCGTTACGAAGATGATGATATGGAACTGGCTGCGGGCTTTTTTGGGTTAGCAGCAGATATCGATCCGTCTGACACCTCCTTGGTGTTTAACGCGGGCTATACGGCAAATAACACCGGCGATTTTGAGGCAGCTAAGAAATATTTCACCCAGTTGCTGAAAAATGACGAGTACAACAAACTTAACGCTTATTACTTTCTGATTCAAATCGCTAGTGGGGAAGACAAAGACCAAGAGGAAGCCTATCGTTTAGTAAATGAAGCCAGGGAGATTTATCCGACTGACAAAGGTCTGGCGGAATTTGAAATACAACTATTGCTTCAGTTAAATAAAATGGATGAAGCCATGGCTTCTATTAAGAGTGCCTTAGAATCGGATCCCAACAACACCGCCATTAGACTAAGATATGGCTATTTAAAGGAGCAATCAGGTGATCTTAAAGGCGCTTTGGAAGAATATAAGAGGACAGTGGAAACAGATCCTAATTTCTTCGAAGGCAACTACTATGCTGGAGCTGTTTATTTGGATAATGCTAGAGAAATTATCAATGAGGTGAACAACTTGGACGACAAGGAGTGGGAAACGAAGTCCGACACCATGTTGGCGGAAGCGGATAAACTGTACGAAGAAGCAGTGCCTTACTTCACCAAAGCTTCTCAGCTGCAGCCTGAAAACACCGAGATCTTGAGAATTCTTTATCAAGTTCACACCAGATTAAAAGACGAGGCTAAGGCCCAGGAATACGATAAGAAGCTTCAGGAGCTTATCGGTGCCGATTGGCAAAGCCAAGACTTCTAGAAAATAAAAAGCCATTAGCAATAATGGCTTTTTATTGTAGTCTAGCGCATTAGATTACCAGTCATCATCATTTGATGGCTGGTTTTTTTTATGATTAATGACTTGGAGAAAAGCATTAAACAGATCCTCTCCCTCTTCTTTATATTTGATTTCGCCCTGCAAAAGATATTGGTTAATTTCCATCAGTGATTCGAAAGTGGGATTCTGAATATGCTTCGGGATTTTGAGAATCCTGGAATCCTCCCTGTTGAAAGGAGGAGGTACTTTCGAACCATAGAAGTAGGGGATGAGGGTTACGGGACAGCTCCAGCCGATCCGCTCCACATGATAAGTTCCAAAATACTCCTTCAGCCGACTGTTGATTTCCTCAAAAAAGAATTGCGTTTCTGCCAGCCTTACCCGCGAGCCGGCTCTTGATTTCCCCTTTGTCTTTAGGTATTTAAGTTGGCTCATCCCTTGTTTTTTTCTTACCATATACGCCCTGAATACTTTGTGGTCTATGTTTTCCCCGTCTTCAAAATAGCCAACGCTAGCGATGCCCGATCGGACCATGATCAGGACATAATTGGCGCGGTCGCCGGGGAGAAGATCATAAGCTTCGGGAGCATTGATGCTGATGGGGAGCCTGACGGTTAAAATGGTTGAACCTTCCTGCTCAAATACCAACCTGTTCTCGCGGGGAAAAAAGTTGAATTTCTGCGGATGTCTACTTAAATATTCGAGCAGAACTTTGGTTTGAGCTTCAGTGATCAAGAGGCAATTCATCATTAATAAGGTAGTATATTTGTGAAATTACCAAAAAATCATCCTATGGAAAACAATGTCGACTTCTTGATCGAAAGAATGACGGATAAACAGGAGCAGGAAGCATTTAAGTATGTCGAAAAACTTGCGGTCATCGGTGGCGACGAAGTCTATACAAAGACCCTTGACCTTTTGAAGAGCGAGGACTGGGAAGTCTCGTCACTTGCCGCGAAGGTTCTTAGCAAATTAGACCGGAGAAACGAGGCTTTGGACATGCTGATGGAGCTTATCCATGACAGGGGTAATGTCACGCGATCTGGTGAATTGGTGGAAGCATTGGACAGTTTTGACCTGAGCAACTGTTTTGTAGATGTGCTAAGGATCTATTTGTTCGGAAGCTATAAGGCGTCGGCTTTGGCCAAGGTGTATCTGGATCACACCGAGTTTGATATCACACCAAGAGTCGTCAAGAAAGCGCGGAAGCACTGGAGCCACTACCAAAATAATGTAAAGAGAGATGAGGCCTATGATATCAAAGCGCGCGAGGTACAAGAAATCTTCAGGGATTTGGAGGATTTGTTCTCTTAATGCGATCAACGTTTCGATGATGAAGCCAGTGTTTGGGAGGGATTTAGGTCAATATGTCTGGATTTAGTTTTAAATTAACCAGTTTTGTGTCATAATGTCATTTTTTTTCGTTGTGTTTTGTGCTGGAATGGGCTTTGCTCAAGAGGTTATACACATTGAAACAAATAAACTATAAACGATATGACACTCATTAGAACAAAACCCGAGACTAGATTTCACGGTCTGTTTGACAACTTCTTTTCTCCAGACTTTCAGCTGATGAATAGAAGTGGATTGGCTCTCAGCCTGTCGCTTCCAAAAGTTAACATTAGGCAAGGTGAAGACGGCTACCTTTTGGAGCTGGCGGTTCCTGGGATGGCTAAGGAAGATTTTAAAATCAAACTCGATCAGGATGTATTGAGCGTTTCTTCGGAGAGGAAGGAGGAAGCCTCCAAAGAAAGTGGACAATACACCAGACAAGAGTTCTCCTACCAAGCTTTCGAAAGAAGGTTTAACTTGCCGGAGGACGTAGCTGCTGAAAAGATCACCGCCAGCTATATGAACGGGGTTCTGTCGGTGACCCTTCCAAAGAAGGAGGAAGCCAAGCCCCAACCACCTAAGGCAATAGAGGTAGCATAGGAAAACAAATGAAGTAGAGTGGATCACTCTACTTCATTTGTTTTCCACCATACTGTAAAACCCTTGATAGACGAGAGCAATGGATTTTAAAGACTATTATGCAGTGCTTGGCGTGGGTAAACAGGCTTCCCAGGAGGAGATCAAGAAGGCTTACAGGAGGCTTGCACTCAGGTATCATCCGGACAAAAACGCCGGAGATAAAGTTGCGGAAGAAAAATTTAAGGAAGTCGCAGAGGCTCACGAGGTACTTGGCGATCCGGAAAAGCGGAAAAAATACGATCAGCTGGGGTCTAACTGGCGGCAGTATGAAAACGCCGATTTTGGCGCATACGGCGGCGGTGGCGGCCATCGTGATGTGTATGGCCGCGCTGAAGATGTTTTCGGATCTGGTAGCGGCTTTTCTGATTTTTTCGAGTCGTTTTTTGGCGGTATGAGGGCCGGCAGAAACGGTCAGAGTGGTTTTTCCTTTGGCTTCGACAGTCCGGTAGTGGATCTACAGGGTGAGCTACCTATTGGTCTGCTTGAAGCTTACCGAGGAACGGAAAGGATTATGGATCTTGGCGGCGAAAAGATCAAAGTGAAGATCAAGCCGGGAGCCAGTGACGGCCTCAAGTTGAAGATAAAAGGCAAAGGTAGGCGAGAAGTGGGCGGAAGGGGAGGCGATCTCTACCTCACGGTTAACGTAGCTCCTCTGCCTGGTTGGGAACGCAAAGGGGACGATCTGTATAAGGAACAGCCAGTAGATGTATTTAAAGCTTTAAAAGGAGGAACACAGGAGATCGATACCTTCTCAGGAAAACTGACCATCAGGCTCAATGAGTGTACTCCAAATGGAAAAAGGGTAAGGCTTAAAGGGAAAGGTATGCCTGTGTACAATAAGCCTGGGACCTACGGCGACTTGTACATCAAGTTGGTTGTCAAGATGCCCGAACAACTGACAGAACAGCAAAGGGCCTTATTGAAGCAACTGGACTAGTGACAAAACTTCTCCAAAAGGATGTCGTCAATCTGTCATTTTTTCAGAAAATATGCCGGTAATCTGTTGGGTGTCAAGTTGGTATTGACTTTGAATATCGTCTCGATAGCCACATGTGATGGTAGTGATCAAATTAAATCTATGTTTAACCTTAAACCCTTAAAATGATGAACCTTGTAAAAAGAAACAGCTTCTTCCCTGCATCAACAGCTTTATTTGATGACTTCTTTACCAGGGATTTGTTCGATTGGTCCAAAACGGAAGGAAACGGTCTTGTACCTCGGGTAAACATTAAAGAAAGCAATGACGGGTTTTCTGTAGAGATTGCCGCGCCGGGTATGAAGAAGGAAGATTTCCATGTGGAATTGGACAATGATATGTTAACGGTCTCTTCAGAAGTTTCCGAAAACCACGAGGAGAACGAGCGAAATTATACCCGAAAGGAGTTCAGCTATCACTCATTTAGGCGGTCATTTTATCTGCCCAATACAGTAGAAGCCGATCAAATCAACGCAACGTATACAGATGGGATCCTGAGCCTGTGGATCCCCAAAAAGGAGGAGGCTAAGAAGAAGCCTGCACGGATGATCGAAATTAGTTAACGGGTATTTTGCGAAAAGAGGTAGGGACAGTCGGTTCGGCTGTCCTTTTTTAATTTAGCGGTATCAAATATTTTCGGGAAATAATTGTAAATTGAGTCATCGTCTAATTTGTTCCACCTATCGCCCTCCGCTATGAAAGTTATTTTATTGTTGTCGGTTTTGAGTTTCTCCTTATCCACTCAGGCGCAGAATGTTATTCCTCTGCCGGAAATTCAAATCAAATCCGCCGTTCTTGCTGCTCCCGAGGCTATGCGGGACGGAGCAAAGGTGTATGGCTATGATCCCAATGGAGGATGGATAGTGCTTAGGGAAGGTACAAACCAGATGATCTGTCAGGCAGATGATCCCAATAGCCCTGGTTTTAGCGTGTCCTGCTATCCGCAAGAGTTGGAACCGTTTATGGAGCGTGGGCGTGTACTGAAAAAAGAGGGTAAATCTTTCAACGAAATTTTTGCCCAACGGGAGGAAGAAGTGAAAAGTAAGAAGCTGAACATGCCGGTAGATGGAACTACGCTCTTTGTGTTTTATACCAACGAAGAAGGCGCCTTCAACATGGAGACTGGAGAGGTAAATAACGGCAACTTCAGGTACGTGGTTTATATTCCTTATGCCACAGCAGAATCGACCGGGTTGCCATTAAGTCCAGAAGCACCCGGAATGCCTTGGATCATGGATCCAGGCACACATCGGGCACACATCATGATAACTCCTGGTGCCAAATGAAAGTGTGGAAAAGCACTGGCACGATAAGTTTTGATCGTGCTATCATAAAAGAAAGAAGGGCTGGAACCACATCCAGCCCTTCTTTTAGCCTTTTAGTTTATAAGTCTGAGTAGTCGGCGGGATAGAGCAGCCTGGCATCGTTACGGTTCATGTTATTTTGATATTCTTCCATCACCTTCATTTTTTCCCATTGAGGATCGGAGCCAAATGCCTTCCAATGCGCTTTTTCAGATTCCATATTATCGAAAGTGGTGAGGTACATTAGATTAGGCATACGGGCACCAGCGATCACCTCAGCATAGAAAATCGGGTTAAACCCCAGGCGGTCAAATATTTCTATTTCACCGTCATTGAACATCTTGACTTTGTTAAGGTACTGCTTTTCTGTAGCGCTTTCGTAGCTACGAAGCTCATAAACCCTGTCTTTCTTAGGTCCAGTAAGTTTGGACTCCTGGAACTTAGGCATACCGGTAAAGGCGCGCAGCAGCGTGGTTTCTATTCGCATGTACGGAGGGTTATTGTGGGCTGCATCAATATAATCTTTGCCAGCAGCTAGATACGCATCGTCCTTCTCCAGCTTCCTAGGTAACGCCTCAAATTGCGCTAGGTTTTTGTAGGGCACAAAGACATAGACTTTTGTGCCTGCTTCTTTTTCATCAGAAAGAACTGGCTTAAATACACCGACTTTAGCTATTCCGGCTTTGTGCATTGCCGGGATATAGGCTTTTTCCAAATACTGGTCGAGCCTTTTTTCCTGCTCGGAGTTTTCGATGTGATAGACCTTTAATTCGTAGATGTCTCTTTTTTGCGCATAGCCGAAACTGATGGTGAAGGCTAATAAGCCCCCAACTAACATTAAGATATGGGTTACGGTTTTTGGTGTCATTGTCGTTGTCATTTAATTTCTGTTGAATCGCGCCAAATATACGGGGAGACGAACTGTTTCCCCGAGAAAATTTGATAAAACCATGAATACAGTTACAAACGGAAAGTCGAACAAAAAAATGACTACAGGAAATAAGCCTGTAGTCATTGACTGTTTTACACGTTGGGCCTATCAGCCTTCTTTTTTCTTGTCCTCTTGTTTGGCCTTTTTATCCGCCCGTTTTTCTTTCAGGTTTTTTGCCGGCTCCTTCTTGCTGTTTTCCTTTTTGATACTTTTGTCCTTTGACATGGCTGTAGTTGTTTAGATTGCAGTGTTCAGATGTCAACGAGCCTTCCGGTGAATGCGGGCACGCGCGTCGGCGTTGGGAACACGATTAGTGAAAGTTAAGCTATTTTTATTGATAAAACCATAGATCAAGCCTACTATTTGTAAGGACTTTTTTTTGGGTTTTATTTTCTGAAACACAAGGGTTTATGTGTATACAGATGCTGATTTGTTATCCCGTTGCAGGTAGGTGTTTTTTTACGGATGGTTTTAAAGGTGGTCGTCTGAAAGTCCATATTTTAAATATACTAATTCCAGTTTTAAGTATGATATTTGTTAGGTTGATGTAATATTCGATTATATCTTTGTACTTAATCTTCCACAGGTTTATCTTAAACCTAAAACGAATCCGTAGACATCCACTCTTTAGTTTATGAAGAAAAATGAGAAGCTGCGCATATTGGCGATCGATGATGAACCCTCCGTTTTGAGGATTATCCAGCATTTTTTCAAAGACAAATTTGAAGTTGATGTCCAAAACAATGCTGAAGACGGGATCAAGAGGATGCAGGAGGGTCATTTGCCGGATGTGATCATTTGTGATTTGTCCATGCCAGATATTGACGGTCTTGAATTGGTTAAAATGATCAGGTCCAGTGGTTTTTTTTCATCCATTCCATTAATTATGTTGTCGGCAACGGAATCGTCTGAACAAAAAATTACGGTGTTGAACGCCGGGGCGGACGATTTTATGGTTAAGCCTTTTAACCCCAAGGAACTTGAGGCAAGGATCAATTCTATCCTAAGGAGAACAGGAAAGGATTCATATGCCTTTTAGATCATGGGGGAGATTGCTAAGCCTTTGATCGCGCTGGTTTCTGAAGACAGGGCACTGGAAATTCAGATCAGAAACGCCCTGGAGGAACGTTACGAACTTCGTTTTTTTTCCAATGGAGTGGTGCTTTATAACGTACTGAAGCTACAGCAGGAAAATTACACTTTTATTCTCAGCGTTTCGGATCCAAACGGTCTTCACGGGTTGCGTCTTAAGCAGACGATTGATGGATTAGGTTTTTCTGGTATTCCTTTTTTTCTGGTTACCAAGACCATTAACAAAAGAGTTATAAAAGAATGTATAGACCACGGGATCATCGACATTTTCCCTATCCCTTTGGACCCAAAAGCACTCAAATTCCGTCTTGATTTTTTCTTAAAATATCCAGGTACTTCCGAAGGACGCAAAGAAGCTCCGGTTCTGGACGAATTTAAGATGCCTTTGGCTAAACGGATCTTCGATGTGCTTGCTTCTGGTGTGGCATTGTTGCTCTTGTCCCCCTTGTTTCTAATAGTAGCTATCGCTATTCGATTGGAATCCCCGGGTCCCGTGTTTTATTACTCCCATAGGGTGGGTACCGGCTACAATATCTTCAAGTTCTATAAATTTCGCTCAATGTACACAGGTGCCGATGCCAAATTGAAGGAGCTAAAGCACCTCAACCAATATGAGTCGGAAAAGGGTGGCGACATAGCCGCATCTGCGCAGGTGAAAGAACTGTGTGAACTTTGCGAACAGGCGGGCGGGGGCTGCATGCAACCGATTTATGATGATAGGAATGTCTATTGTGAGAAACTATATGGAGCTGGAGGAAGAACTAAAGAATCTGCGTTTATAAAAATTGTGGATGACCCACGGGTGACTAAGGTTGGCAAATTTATTAGAAACACAAGCATAGATGAATTGCCACAACTTTGGAATGTGTTGAAAGGGGACATGTCATTGGTAGGAAACAGGCCTCTGCCACTTTATGAGGCAGAAAAAATCACCACCGACAAATACGCGCTGCGATTCCTTGGGCCAGCAGGTATTACCGGCTTGTGGCAGGTGGAAAAACGGGGTAGAGGCGCCATGTCTGAAGAAGAGCGGCTGAGCCTCGATAATGATTACGTAAAGAATTTTAACCTGCTGTTTGATATTAAAATCATTTTAAGGACCATTCCTGCCCTATTTCAAAGCGAAAACGTTTAGCTCCTCCTTCCTCCCTTCATTTCCATCGCTGCTTGTAGTAGACGCCAAAAAATGGCAGCTCGGTCTTCCCAGGTGTTCTTGGAAGCTATTTGGTTTCGGGCTTTCCTTTTTTCAAGGCTGTCTCCTTCCAATTCTTTCTGTATGGCAGCAGAAAAACGCTGATGGTCATCCTCTAAACTGATCCATTTTCCAAAAGTCCGAATATCTTCAGAGAAAGGGGTAGCTACCACAGGTTTCCCCGACGCCAAATATTCATTGATTTTTAATGGATAGATGCTTTTGGTCACCTCATTGATCAAAAAGGGGAGAATCAACACATCGAAATGCGCCAAATAAAAAGGAAGTTCCTCGAGGCGCTTGGGCCCCAAAAAATGCAAGTTCGGAATGGCATTCAAGTCAATGTCCGTATGGCCCTCATGATTTCGCGGCCCAACCATCACGAGATTTTTATCGGGGTGGTTCTTGCAGATGGCTCTCATGAGCTCGTAGTCCAGCCGGTGACAAATATTGCCTGTGTATCCTATAATGGGGCCGGAAATCCCGACGAGATCTCCCGGCTTATCGTTCGGGTCTGTAAAGGCCTTCTTAAACAAATCATAGTCTGCGGCGTTGGGAAGGTATTCCACTGGCCTTCCTGACAGCTCCATTAAATCCTTTTGCAACTGCTTGGAAGTAGCGATGCTCAAATGTGCATTCTGAATAGCTACTACTTCCGCCTCCTTACCGTGTTTGCGTAAGTAGGCCTCTAACGCACGAATATTGTCCTGCGACTGGTATACCGCCGCCTTTATGGAGGGATCTTTCGGCGGTACGCGTAGGTAAAGCGGATTAAAAGCATTAAAAAGAATAAATTCCTCTTGTCCTAGTTCGCGCAGCGCATTTTTGATAGTTTTCCAAAGGTTCTTATCGGTCATGGTGGAAAACCTGTCGTAGATATTTCCTTTCGGCAACCAATTAACCGGAACCATCAGCGGAGGGGTAAGCCCATAAAGATTGTCACTGTATTGTTTCAAGCGAATTAATCCATTTTCGCGTCCAAAGAGCGCTTTTTTTCTTTTCACCACCGCGGGGTGAGTTCTTTTTCTGAGGTATTCCGTCCAGGTATAGGGATAATCCACATAGATGACAATTCTGTCTTTCGAAAAAGTCTTGGCAAGTGACCACGAAGTGGATGAGTAATCCCCGTCCCACCGGGACATGCTGATGATGACCACTGGAATATTGTTCAATTCAACCATATCACGAAAAGATCATAAAATTAGCCAATGAGGATCGATTTAAATAACTTTGGTGAATTAAAATCTAAAAACATCATTATTTTTGTTTCAACGATTCATCCAAATTTTTCGACCTTGGTTCTTCTAGAAATAATAGCATATATCTGTTGTTTTTATCTCTTGTTCCCGATAGGATCCTCGCTTTTTAGTGTGCTTTGCAATAGGAGAATACCTGCTAGGGGGGGGATGCAGTCGGACTTCGCGTGTGTGATTACAGTCTACAAGGAATTGGACATTGCTTGGCCATTGGTCAGGTCTCTGCTGGCCCAAAATTATCCCCATTACCATATCTATCTGGTGGTCGATAATGTGTCCTTTGCTACCGCTCCGTTAGAAGACGACCGGCTCAGCATCTTGAAGCCCCGCATGTCGCTACATTCCAAAGTGGCATCCATTCAGTACATATTGGACAGAATGAGAGCACAGCATACCCATGTCGTTATTTTTGACCCTGATAATTTGGTCCCTGCGCATTTTTTGACTGCTATAGATAGCTACCATCAGGCTGGCTATCCTGCTGTTCAGGGAAGAAGAATAGCCAAAAATATGGACGCCACCTATGCGGCTTTGGATGCAATGGGAGAGTATTTCTACGATTTTACGGTGAGAAAAGTGCCATTTTCCCTAGGTTCTTCTTCCGTCATAGCAGGGTCCGGTATGTCCGTGAGGAGGGATCTCTATGAATATTCCATCTCTAACGAAGTGAAGGAACTCAAACGGCTAGGTGTGGTGGTGGCTGAGGATAAGGCACTGCAATTATTCCTGGTAAACAAAGGCCATCGTATCGCTTATGCTCCGGATGCGATTATCTTTGATGAAAAAGTAGTCTCCTTTGACCAAGTGAGTAGGCAGAGGAGTCGCTGGCTCAACAGCTATTTTAGGCATAGCTTGCAGGTGTTAAAGACATTGGTCTCCGGCTTGGCAAAGATGGATTGGAACAGGTTGTGGTTTGCTGTGACTACTTTGATGCCGCCCTTGTTCATCCTGGTGTTTACTTCTGTATTTTTAATGCTGGTTTTCCTTCTACTAGAACCATCTGTCTCCTTGGCCATAGGTCTAAGTTTGATTGGATTTTCGGTGGGCTTTGTGCTAATCTTGATTCTCAACCGTACGCCGGCTCAGGTGTTACGGGTACTGCCCAAGGTTCCGTTGTTTATTATAGGACAGGTCGCCGGCCTGTTGAAGATCAAGAAAGCAAATAAGGACTTTCTTGCAACGAGCCATAAGGAAATTGTCGAAATCGACGCGGTTTGGGAAACAAGAAAGCATGAATTCGAGCACCTTGCCTGGTGGGAGAATGAGCACCCTAAGCTGTGACTTTGTTGGTGACCACCTTCAGAATTCGTGGATAATTTTTCATCGCTAATATAAAGGGGGTTCCAATATGGACCGGAAGAAAACGGCGAAGGATGATTTGTTTGATGATCACGGTGATAAAAATGGCCGAGACCATCCCATATGCCGCACCGTTCAGCCCCCATAGCCGGATGAAAATCCAAGTAAAGGCAACACTATAGAAAAGCGTTCCCATAACCATAAGCATGTTCAGGGACGGCTTTCCGATGGCATCAAGTATCACGCCGGATTGCCTGTCAAAGGGGGCTAAAAGGCACATCAGAGCCAAAATTCTCAAGAAGGGGACTGCTTCGAGATAATCAGTTCCTGCAATAATCAGAATGATGTGTTTAGCAAATCCAAAGCAGATTAAAAAGAACGGGAGGGTTAGGCTCAGCATCATACCTACTGTGCTGTGATAGATATCAGCCACTTCTTTCTGCCTGCCACCATCATGCGCAGCGGAGGCCTTTGGATAAGCAATAGAAGCAACGGAATTGACTGGGACTTCGATCATATTGACCACTCTGCCGGCAGCATTGGCAAGCGCCACCTGTACCGGGGAGAGTAAAATGCCCAAGAGGAATTTGTCGAGGCTTCCCGTCAACATGGATACCAAGTTGGTCCCGAGTACGAATTTCCCAAAATGGAATACCTGCTTGATCTGTTTGTCAAACCAGCCCCAGGTGATTTTAAAGGTTTCCCTGACTTGAAAGCAAGATACAGCCATGGCAATCAAGAAAGTGAAGTTTTGGATCCAAGCCAATTGGGACAGGCTTACGGGCTGCTCAAGTAAGTAATACACAATGATCACCAAAAAGAAAGGCAGACTTTTAGCAATCCCCGCATAGAAGTAAGCTCTAAAGTCTAATTTCGCTTGCAACAGGATCAGATTGTGGGTGTGAAAAACCAATATTGGTAGAACCGCCGTGTAGATCCTTAGCAGCTCGCCTAAGCCGGGAGCATTTAATAGCTTCTCGAGCAGGGGTGCCACCGCCCACAACAGCAACGTAAGGATAAAAGTTAATGCAGTGTTGAGGATCAGGGCGGACATTTGCGTCTGACGCTCGTCCGTATCATCTTGATTGACCAAGAATTTGATCATCCCATTTTGTAGGAAGCCGTTTCTGCCCATCTCTACTGTTGCGATGATAGAGATAAATAATACCCACACGCCGAATTCAGCAGGTGAAAACACCCTTACTAAAATCATAAAGCCGACAAAGCCCAAAAAAAAGTTGACGCCGCGGTGTAGCATGGTGAAAAATCCGCTCTTCAACCAATACTTTTTATCACTCATGGGCTTGTTGATAAACCGTATGATAAATGTCAAGTATTCTCTCTACGCGCGTCTTGTAGCTAAACGACGCAGGACGCGTAAGCCCTTTTTCCCGTAAAGCCTGCCTCAGGTCAGCATTATCCATTAATTCCTTCATGGCATCGCCGATGGCTTGGTCATTTGTGGGATCTATCAATATCGCCGCATCTCCTGCGATCTCAGGCATAGATGAGGTGTTTGAGGTGATTACTGGACATCCACAGGCCATGGCCTCCAGCAGGGGCAAGCCAAAGCTCTCCCTTAAGGATATATAGAGGAAGAAAAGTGCATTGCTATACAGATAGGGCATGGATTTATTTCGGACGTACCCGGTAAGATGAATGCTATCCAAAACCGCCTCGGCATCCAATTCTTTAAGTACGGGCAACAAAACCTCTTCTTTTAAGTCGGTGATCACGCAGTCGATGGTTAGTTCGCCATTATCGTGCAGCTTCTTCAAGGCTCTGACTAAGCCATAAAGGTTCTTTTTAGGATCGGTATTTCCCAAAAACAACGCATATCGCGCAGGAAGATTCAGTTCCTGTCTTTTTGCTTCAGCTGTTTCAGGATCTATTACTTGAAAGTGTTTGCCGATGCCGTTGTAAACCACTTCAATTTTGCCCGGTTCTAGATGGAAATGCTTTTTGATTCTCCTTTCTTCAAATTTTGAGACCGTGAGAATTTTGGCGGCCCGTTTTACAATCAAGGGAACATTCCAACGGCGGTAGAGGTTGCCCAAACGCTGGTACCAAGAACCCGATTTCCAATCGATGGATTCCAAGTAAATGATATCGTGTAAGGTAAGAATGAGCGGCACATCTAGCCGCAGCGGCGCCGTATTGCTGGTGCAATGCAGAACGTCCAGCTGATATTCTTTGATGGCTTTGGCCAGAAACACCTGTTCCCAAATGGGATAGGGGCTTTTTTGTAGGAGAACAATGGTGAAATTGGCGCTCGGCTGGATCACCGCATTGTCTTCATCGGGGTTGACAAAGACAAAATATTCATTGACTAAGTCAAGTTTCTGAAGATTTTTGATCAGCTCCACGGCCATCACATCCATGCCGTGCTTTTCTCTCCTGAAAATCCTTTGAGCCTCTATTCCAATCCTCATTTCATCAAGTTAACCTTGTCTTACTTCTATGTTTTTAATAAACCGCGCGGGCACCCCACCTACAACAGTGTAGGGAGCCACATCCCGGGTTACCACCGCACCAGCAGCGATCACGGCGCCCTTGCCAATTGTCACTCCCTTCATGATCATGCAGTTCATCGTAATCCATACATCATCCGCTATGGTGATAGGCTTTCGGTTGCCTTCGTCCGAAAAGTGATCGTTTATCTTGTGATAGTCATTGTCAATTATAATACAGTAAGGTGCTATTCTTACATTCTCTCCGATCTCAATATGTTGGCTTACCGAAATATGTACCCCGTTGATTCTGGTATTGCGTCCGACCGTGAGCGTCCCGCCTTTGTCTACAAAGATCTTGGTTTTTTGAATGTTCGACCAGATCCTCACCTCATCCCCCAAATGTATGACTCCTTTGTTGATTATTAAAGGTTTTTGATTTACGGACACCAATTTCCCCAGAGAAGTGCAGCGTCTAAGATACCAAGTGGCCAATGCCATCCTTAGCCCGCCCTGTAATGTCAGGCGAAAGAGGGCTAAAAGGCCGGAAGGTTCACCTCTTTGGCTAAGCTCCCTTTTTTTCTGTGATAAGTGTTGACGAATGGTCTGGATCATTCCCATCATTTCAGGTATTTATGTTCGGGTACTGTGGAGTTGCTGATTGTTGGGGGCTGGCCATCCTTAAGGAGGAGATGCGGTGTTTGATCAACCCGTGGATGCTTGAGATGCCACGCGCAGCCTTCTATAAAGGCTTTTAGTAACCTGTATTCGCCATATACTATATAGGAAAGTACATTCTTAGGAAAGGAGAAAAGCGCAAAAAATAAAAAGCTGGTCAGCCATTGGATTCCTCTGGTGTTGCGGCGGGTGAATAGCAATCTACCGCGGGTCATATAGTATATCCGCAAAGGGGAATTAGGTCCTACGGTCATGGATTCTTTGTGGTAAACTACTGACGTACCTACAAACCAAATCCGGAATCCCGCTCTTTTGATCATTTCGAACCAATCATGTTCTTCATAGTAGAGGAAAAAAATATCAGGCATTAAGCCCACTTTTTTAATCACCTCCATCGGAACCATCATAGCGGCGCCGTGGCCCAGCGCTGTTTCTCTTACATCATCATATTGCCCTCGGTCTGGAGCAAAAGATCCGATCTTGGCCCCGCGGGTGGTGAAGCGGCTTATTCCTGTAGAGCCTGCGTACTGGACGATGTTTTTGTTCTGGCTGTGATAGAATTTTATCTTAGGAGAGGCGACGCCTGCCGAGGCATCATTTTCTAAAACCTGCACCAGAGGTTCCAAGAAATCCGGTTCAACTTCGGTGTCGTTATTTAAGAACAAGAGGTACTTGCCCCGTGCGGTTGTAATGCCCAGGTTATTGCCCCCCGCAAACCCGAGATTTTCCAAACTCCTGATCAGTTTGACTTGGGGGAATTGCTGAACAATGGCTGAGGGGTCCTCTTTGGAGCCATTATCTACGACAATGATTTCGGTGTTCGGGTACGACGCCCGTTGTAGTGAACGCAGCATATCCAAGGTAAGTGCGACACCATTGTAGTTGATGGTTATGATGGTTACTAACGGCTCGGTCATTGTTTCAAGAATGTCTGTTGTTTTTCGTTGACCTGCTTATCCAGGTCTTCGGCCATAAATAAATAGGCCCATGACATGTATAAAATGATTCCAGTGGGGATCTGCCCTAACAAGGGGTTTCCGTAACTGGAGGCAGCTATTCCAGCGTATCCTGCTAGCAGTGCCAATAATTTATGCCGGAGTTTTTCGTCCTTTATTTTCATGCATTTATAGAGCCCCACCAGTCCTATATACAGAAGAATACCCACGTGAAGATACAGACCCACCGCCCCGGTCTCCGCCCTTACCCTAACGTACCAACCGTCATTGGGCGTCTCCGCGAGCAGCGTTCCCGGGCTAAATCTCTCGCCCCAAAAACCCGACGTGCCCAGTCCTCCCCCAAATGGTTTGTCCTTAAGATAGTCTCTAATAATCACCCTGTTGGCTAATCTTACCTGGAGGGAAGCGTCATTGGGATCTAAAGCGGTTCGCATGCGCCTTACTTGGTAAATGTCATTGGCGATGGTGGTGTATTGCAAAAAACCGTAGGCTGCCACCATCACCATCAACCCTACCAAAAGCAGTTTGTAATTTCGGGAGGCAAATAAGTAAACCAACATCCCCACTACTGGTACGATCAATGCCCCTCGAGTACCGGACAGAATCATTAAAAAGAAGAAAAGAAGCGCACCGATGGCTGATATAATTCTCGTTCTCATCGAGAATGGCCCTAACGCGATGACGGCGGCTATCACGCCTGAATGGGCGATTCCCGATCCAAATTGGCCGGCATCGGAAAAGAAGGAGAAGATGCGCAGCTCTCCGAACAGCACGTGCGTGCTCCTGTTTTTGCCCACGTTAAGCCAAGCTGTTTCTGCATTATCAGGGCCGAGATAGAACTGCTTGAGCCCCCAGAGAGCGGCCAGTACGGAAAGAACAAAAACGATTCTGATGAAGCGGTTTAAATCCTCGTTTCTACTAGCGTAAAGCAGGGTGATTGGAATGGCCAGAAACATGTACAATGCTAGTCCTCGGACGGCATAGAACCACGCTGCCCTACTTACGGCTTCCGGATTAAAAAGCTCTGCGATACAGTACAGCATCCAAATGGCAGCACACCACATCACTCCGGTATTGAGTCTTGAGAAATCGTGGCGCATCGACCGATGAAAAACCGCGACAACAATGGCCATCAGCAAGAAGAAATCAACCGTCAAACCCAGAGGAACGTCTCCAACGTAGCGGATAATGCCAATAGCTATAAAAGAACTAATGAGCGTCATATCCAGAGCCCTCCTCGGATGACCGAAGAGATAGAAGGTAAAACCTCCCAAGATGGGAACGATGAACGGGATAGCTACCCCCAGATCTTCAAAAGAAAAGATCAACAAGGAAATTAACAGAGCGGTAAGGCCGACAGCCATCACAATCAAAGCTTTGTTGCTACTGACGGTTTGCATGATCTAACAATTAGGAGAGCATTCTCTTTACCAAAAGGCGCAGTTCACCTCTTTTATTCGGAATGATGCCGTTGATGTCTTCCAGATCCTCCTCCGCCATTTTATTGAGCCAGATCACATGGGGAGTGGTAATTCCTTTCTTAACATTCCCTAGATAAGCCTGGTCTGAACTACTCCAGCTTTTCCCGGCGTCCATGACCAAAACGTTGAGGTCGGCTTGGTTCATCAAATCAAAATATATATTGGAAAACTGTATATTGGGATGTTCTAAGAGCACTATTTCTCCTTGTGCCTGTTCCAGGAGTTGCTGCCACCGGAGATGGTTAAGTTCGTCTTCGTGATATCCCAGATACTGGCAATTATCCGAGTTGATGTCCTCCGGACTTCCTTTGGGATGAATTATTGTCACAGGACTACCTTGTAGGAGTAGTTCTTCTGCCAACTTTTTGATCAAAAAACTTTTACCTTCTCCATGTGCTATGCTGTAAAATAACACTTTCTTTTGTGGTCCTCCGAGGTTCAGGAATACCATGATTTGGTTGTAAAACTGCTTGATTAAGCGCTTGTGGAGCAGGGGACTGATGCCGGCCTCACTAGATTTGGCCGTGTTTGGCCAAGCTCCCGCTACGGACAGGTTCGTCAAACTGGTAGCACGCTGAGCGGATTTTATGGTGGAATCCAGCAAGGTAATCAGGATTAATGCGGATAAAACCATAAATCCCGACCCCAAAACACCTCCTGCTATAAGAATCCGTCTTTTCGAGGGTAGAGGTTTTTTGGGGAAGAGAGGTTCGTCAATTAAAGTTTGGGAGGGGGTTGTCTCCAGATCGTATTGCCGCAGCCTGGCTTGGTTAAGGCCATGTAATAGGCTGAGGTACTGGTTTTCATTAACTTTAACTTCGCGTTCTAATCTGGCTAATTCTGCCCCAAGCGGAGCAAATTCGGTTATTTTTTGATCGAGTTGTTCTTTCCTGTTTTTCATCACCGCAATTGCCTCAATCTGCTCCTGATACTGGAGATTAAGCCTGAGCCATTCGTCCAAGATGTTCTTTCTGGGGATCCCTTGGATGGACGTAGAAGTGGCAATGAGGTCTTGGGTGGTTTGATTAATCTGGATTTGCAGCCCGTTGATCTCTTCGGCTGTCCGATCGAGAGCGGCCGTAGGTGTCTGTCTGGCAGCGCTCAAACCTTCCAGTTCCAGACGTTTTGCGGTCAGCATCCTCTGCAACGAATCAATGACCCTCATTGCTTTTTGCCTTTCTTCAAAGCTTCCAAATACATCTTCTAATTGGTCTAGATTAGCTTTGGTGCCGGCCGCCAGCCTCAATGCTCGCTCCTCGTCCTGGTCCTGTTCAAGTTGTGCTACATCGAGATACTTTCCCTGCTCGTAGTAATTCAGGATCTGATTGGATGAAATAAATTCCTTCAATTGCACTTCTGAAGCGGCGAGCCGGTTCTGCGACAAGCGGAGCTGTTCTTCGAAATATTGGATAGAATTGATATTTTCTTGTTCCTTCAGCTGTCCATAGCGGTTCATAAAGGACTCCAGGATATATTTCAAGCTGTGATAGCAAACCGCCGGATCATCGGACTTTAGCTTGACCTCCATCATGTCACTGGTAGAACGTCTTGCCGCAAAGAGGTTGTCTAGGATGTCTTCGTAGCCATAATGGGGATGCTCCCGAAGAAGGTAGTCAACCACTGAGTCCGGATAGCTATGATGGAAGGCAACCAAGTTTAAATAAGTCTGAACCGGATCCCCGCTAACTCCAATCGCCTGTTTAAGGGCAGGGGAAATGTGTTCTTGAAGCTCCATGAAAGACTTCTCGGAGAGCAAGTTGGGAGCTGGTTGATCGATACTCAGGTGTAGAGCCAATAACTTTAAGGAGGCTTCGTTAAGTGTCTCACGTGATTTCATTAACAACATGAGGTTGTCAAAGAGATTGTTGGACGTATAGAAATCAATTCGCTCTACTCCACCTGTTGTTTCGCCGCGGTTCGATTTGGGTTCAGTGAACACTACTGCGCTGCTTTCGTATTGTTTTGACATGCTCGCGGTCAATAAGTAGACGAGTGCAGCGACAAGTAAAGGAGTGAGGATGAGGACTGCCTTATTGTTCCACAACAAGGTAAAAATCTGCTTTAAACTCATATTAGTTGACAATCTTGCTTAGCGGGCTTCCTATCAGCAATTCTAACTTTTGCACTGCGATAAAGAAATCCTTCCTGACATTTTCATAGTTGGCATTTGCGATATTTAATATCTCGGCGTTTCGGATAAATACCGCTGCCTCCATATCACCCCTCCGGTAATCCGCCTCGGCGAGTTGAAAATTAGATTTTGCCAGTTCAACCATTTCAGATTGGTTTTTCATGAGTTTCTGACCCGAAATGACATTATTGTATTCCTCAATGACTAATCTGGCAACTTCAATTTCTATTTCTTGGGTCTTAAATTCTGTCGCTGCCATTTCTTGTTTCTGCACCCTGATCCTGGTTTTTCGAGTAGTCAATTGGTATAGCGGGAGACTGATGTTTACCCCTGCGCGGTACCCATTGGTGAGGTTGTTGATGTCATTACTTTGGAGTCCGGTGACTACTAAAGACTGGTTGCCGGTACTATAATCATAGTAACCCCTAATCATTTCCGTCCAGGAATTCTTTTCGAGTTTGACTCGGTCTGCTGCTATTCCCACAAGCTCTTGGTTGAGTTTTACCGTGGGATTGTGCGCCACAGCCATAGCAATCAAAGCGTCTAGGGGAGGAAGCTGTTCAGCAATAGGCTGGTTGAGATTGATGTTAGGGAAATCTTCCTCTTGGCTAAATCCGGGTGTCGGCAGTGCCGTCAGGATAATTACAGAAAGAAGAGAGAGAAAGGCTTTCGGCATTTTAAGACGGGGATTACGGGATGTGGATGTGGGTTTTTCAAAACTATGAATTCGAAATCCATAACAAAATGATGCAAAATATTTATTTGATCAAGGTGCTTTCGCGGTGCGAAAATACATCTTTTTTCATTTAATAAGTATAATATTTCAATCAGGAAATGTTCTTTCCCAGGTCTCTCAGGCTCCATTATAAGAAGACTTATTGAAGTGGTGATTAATGGCGCTCTTTGTGGCATCTATTTCATCGATGAGTTGCCGCATCATGGTCGCGACTTCTTCCTGATCAAATTCTTTTAAATCTTCGAACCACTTTGCAATTGGCAGCAGGACTTCCAAGCCGGAGATTAAGCATGTTCCCTTCAGCTTATGCCCGACGGTTTTCAAAGTTTTTAGTTCTTTTAGTTCAATGGCTTTAGCAAATTTTGGAATTGCTTCATCCAGTTCGGAAAGACTCAGTAAAAGCAGGTCCTGCACGATGAAAGGGTCGTCGCCGAGAAATTCTTTGATTTTAGCCACGTTTAAATAGGCGGTACTTTCTTTTTTAGAAGGTTGCGTGGAAGAATTGTTTGTGGTGGGTTCAAAAAGCCAGTACTGCAAAGTCTTTCTCAACTCGTGCTCCCCAAGAGGTTTGGTCAGGAAATCTGCCATTCCTATTTTTTGAGACTTTTCTCTCTCCCCGATCACATTGCTAGCAGATAAGGCAATGATGGGCACATCGGCACAATGAGGAATTTTTTGGATCTGTTCGGCGGCTTCAAAACCGTTCATATTCGGCATTTGAAGATCCATGAAGATGATATCCGGCCGATGTTCGAGGCAGAACTGGTAAGCTTTGTTTCCGTCGTTGGCTTCGTAGATGGCAGCTTCGGGCATGATCTTGTTAATTAGGATCTTCGTAAGCAGCATATTGGTAGCATTATCGTCAGCCAACAAAATTTGAGAAATGGAGGAGACGGAGGGCTCACCGAATGAAGTATTTTCTATTGATTCAGCAAATAGAGACTCCCCTCCCACGGTTTCGTTGAGCAGAGCGTCTAATTCCTTTATTTTCACCGGTTTTAAAAGGTGGTGCTGCAGGCCTATTTCCCCGCTTAAGTTCAATATAGCATCGTGGTCCGAAGGAATATGCATCAAAATGAAGGTCGCTTGTTGCTCAATGTTAGGGAATGCGTCCTTGATTTTTTTGATCACCTCGATGCCATTCATATAGAGCATCTGATAGTCCACCAGGATAAAATCATAATCCTGGCTTTCTTGTATTTTTTTAATTGCCTCGAATCCGTCAAATGCTGTATCAGCCGCAATATTTTTATGAGCGAGCATTTCCTTCAGCACTTCTAACATGCGCTGATTGTCATCGACAAGTAATGCCTTTTTGGGTATTTCGGCTTCACTTGGATGGATCGGATTCCCCGCTTCACTAGAGAGGGTTATCTCAAAATAGAACGTACTACCTTCGCCTGGCTCACTAAATACCTGAAGCTTACTGCCCATCAAGGACAAGAGCTTGTTACAGATAGAGAGTCCCAAGCCCGTTCCGCCGTATTTTTTGGAAGTGGATTCATCCGCTTGGGAGAAGGCCTCAAATATTTTCTTCTGCTTGTCTTTGTCAATTCCAATACCGGTATCCCTGACTGCAAAACGATAAGTGCATTGTTCATCCTGCTGGTAAGGCAAAGAAGAAATTTCCAGCTCAATTTCACCCTGATCGGTGAATTTTATAGCGTTACCTAACAGGTTGATAAGAATCTGCTTTAATCGGCTCCCGTCCACATAGATGTATCTGGGTAATCCATGGTGGATATTCAACAACAATTCCATTCCTTTGGTGTGGGCACCATAGCTGACCACGTCGGCCGCTTCTCCCACCAAATCATAGAGGTCACATTTCTCAATCACGAGATCAAGTTTTCCAGCCTCAATTTTTGAAAAATCCAAAATATCGTTGATGACGTGTAGAAGTGATTTGGCAGATTGATGGATAATATTGACATACTGTTGCTGCGTCTTATCCAGTTTGGTTTTAAGCACCAAGTCGGTGAAGCCCACCACCCCGTTCAACGGCGTCCTGATCTCGTGGCTCATGTTGGCAAGGAATTCAGACTTGGCCTGATTAGCCATTTCTGCCTGTTCTTTGGCCTGAACCAGATTTCGTTCCAATATCTTTCTATCAATGGCATTGGAGATGCTGTTAGAGAAGGTAGTAACCAGGGATAGCTCTGTTTCCGACCATTTCTTCTCTTTTTTGTGATTTTCGAAGCTTATAAATCCCCAAAACGAAAATTTATATATAATCGGCACCACCAGAAGCACTTTAATGCCGTGTTGGTCCATGCTGCTCCGGATAACCGACCCCGGGTTACTTTCTGCATAGGCTATCTGCACGGTTTTTTTGTTGGTGAGTTCGGGTAGGTATCGGGCTAAAACCCTGAACGGCAAATCCTGCTGCTGGGGATCCATGATCACGCTCTTATCATCAGCAAGGCGCCATTCGAAATTATGGGAGGTTTTGTGGTTCCCTTCCTTATCCGTGGTATTTCTGAAGAACGAGACCTTGTCAGCTGAAAAAGCCCTCGCTAGTATAATCAACGAATAGTAGGTGGCATCGTAAAAGTCTCTATTGGACAAAAGCTCGTCAGTCGCAGATGAAATGGCGGCTAGCATGTTGTTTTTTTGTTCGATCTCCAGTTCCTTGGCGTAGCTGTCATTTACGTCCTGCATACTGCCACTCACCATTACACACTGGCCGTCTTCAAAAAAAGGTCTTCCAATAATCCTCACCCATTTCTCCCTTCCTTTGGCAGTAATTATCTTCAGTTTTTCGTCCCAGGCTATTCCCTGATGAATCGCATTTTTGAATAACTTGTAAATTTTCTCTCTATGAGCGCCCTCTTCAAAAAAGGACAAAGCCGATTCCGTAGAAACCTCAATACCCTCCTCTACCTCATGGATATTTTTGGTGACCTCCGTCCACTTGATTTTGTTTTTTGGCACTTTAAGGCTCCATCCGCCTATTTTTGCCATTTTGTTGGTCTCTAGCAAGAGGTCTTTGGTGTCTTGTATTTTCCTTTCCAGTTTTAACCTCTCAGTGATATCGATGGAGTTTCCGATCACATATTCCTCACCCTGTAAATTAGTAGCCAAGGAATTGTTGTATAGCCAGACCTTCTTGGTGTATCCATCCTTATGGATGGTGGTCAACATCCCTTCTGCTTTCCCTTTTTCTTTGATTTCCCTGAGATAGGTCTCTATTTGTGCATGATAGTCCCGTGGAATCAGATCCTTTAGGTTTTTCTCGATCATTTCGGTGGGCGAAAAACCAATGAGTTGGGCCCCATAATTATTAGCACTCAAAAAATTCCCCTCTAGGTCATGGGTATACATCAGCCCCTGACTGTTTTCGAAAAAAGTCCGGAATTTGTTTTCACTGATTTTTAACTGCCTCGCCTTCTTCTTCTCCTTGGTGATATCCCTGCCAATCACAAAGGTATCCAGCGTCTGCGGTTCGCGTACCGCAGACCAGAGAATGTATTTATATCCGGTTTTTGCTGTTCGAAGGCGCTGCTCCCACTGAATGTTTTCCTGATCATTTGATAGCTCATGGAGTTTCTCCTTAAGAACAGGGACGTCTTCTGCCGGTACTAATTCAAAAATAGATTTGGACAGCAAAAACTCTCTGGTGTAACCTAATACCCGCGTAAAAGCAGGATTGGCGTTTGTAAGGTAGCCATCCTTGCCGATGATGCAGATCAACTGGTCAGAAAGATGGAAGGCGGTTTCTATGTAAGCCAATAAAGGCTTGTCTTCCCTTTCTGCTATTAGGTCAGCGATTTGTTCAGAAAGGGCCAGAACAATGCTTTTCTGAGACGGATTCAGCGTCCTTGCAACCGAGTCCAGAAGGCAAAGCACGCCCACTTCATGCCCCTGATGATCCTTCAGTACTACGCCAGCAAAAAAACGCATCGGTTTGCCGCGGAAAGACACCCGGTTTTGAAGTTCCGTTGATTGGTTTATATCTGGTATCACTAAACAACTACCGTTAGCTATCGTCGTAGTGCAAAGGAGCTCTAGTCCCCTCGCTTCCTCAAGGTCGCTGGCTGGATGAACAAAGAATAACCGATCCTTGTCCTGTGGTACTACCACAAAAGCGGCTCTCAAGTTCACCAGGTTACGGGCCAAGGATAAAAACCTTTCAACCTGACTTTCTTTAGTGCCATCAATTACAAAGAATGCCTCTTTGTTGCCACTATTTCCCAGGTTGCCTCGAGCGTTCTTTTCAGCTAACATTTGCGATTAGTTGATTTTCCATCAGAATATTTACTTTTATAATTAAATTTATAAAAATTATAGGAACAATTTGATCAAAAAAATGAGTTCATCCAACTTTATAGTCAATAATGTACCCCATCGCGATCCTTTTCTGGCTTAGCCTTTTCATTGTATCTTATGCGTTTATCGGTTATGGGTTTTTAATCTACTTCTTGGTTGCTGTTAAACGCCGGTCGGAGAGCGAGGTTCAACCGCGCTTTAACAATTTCGAACCACCTGTCAGCCTGGTTATTCCGTGTTATAATGAAGCAAATATTCTGCGTGAGAAAATCCTTAACTGTAAGCAATTGGATTATCCTGCTGAATTGTTGAAGGTCTATTTTATTACGGACGGATCCACCGATGATTTTAGAATAGCATTGCAAGATTTTCCCGATATCGTATTGCTGCATGAAGACAGGAGAGGGGGAAAGACCGCAGCTGAAAACCGAGCAATGACAATAGTTGACACGCCAATCGTCATTTTCTCCGATGCCAATACCATGTTGAACCGACAAGCGGTAAGAAACATCGTGAGACATTTTGAGGATCCGCGAGTCGGCTGTGTCTCTGGGGAAAAAAGAGTTAACGTGGAAGAGAAGGACAACGCAAGCTCTGCAGGAGAGGGGTTTTATTGGAGATATGAATCTTTACTGAAGCGTTTGGATTCTGAGTTTCATACCGCCGTTGGAGCCGCGGGTGAATTGGTCGCCTTTAGGGCAAATTTATATGAAACGCTTCCGGAGGATACGATTTTGGATGACTTTATGCAGTCCATGTTGATTGCCTCCAAAGGTTATAAGATTGTGTATGAGCCTGATGCTTATGCGATGGAAAGCGGTTCGGCATCCGTTAAGGAAGAAATGAAAAGAAAAATCAGGATCAGCGCGGGGGGCTGGCAGTCGATCAAGCGTCTATGGGCTAAGGTTACTCCGGCCAAAGACTTCCCCCTTTACTTCCAATATGTATCCCATCGTGTTCTCCGATGGACGGTTACCCCCTTTCTGCTGATTCTTATCTTTCTGTTGAATATCCTGCTGTGGAATACGCATTGCCTCTACCAACTGTTGATGGTTGGGCAAGTGGTTTTCTATTTAGCAGCACTTTTAGGATATTTTCTTGAAAATAGAAGCATCCGTTTGAAGCTACTTTTCGTCCCTTTTTATTTTTGTATGATGAACTACGCAGTGATTTTGGGCCTAATCAGGTTTCTGAGTAACAGTCAACAAGGCGTTTGGGAAAAGGCATTACGCAAATAAACTCGCGTAATGCCTTTTTGTCGGGGGCTCGGCCAGAAGCTGGCTGAGCCAGCTTTTTCTTATGTTTTTTTCTTTACCCCTCGCACGGCTTCGGCATTCCACGGATCATCGGGCCAGGAATGCTTAGGGTATCTTCTTTTGAGCTCTTTCCGCACCTCAAAATAAGCATTGTCCCAAAAGCTCCTTAAATCCGACGTGATTTGAACAGGCTTAAACCCTGGAGAAAGGAGATGGAGAATGACGCTATTTCTCCCCTTGTTGATCCGGGGACTGTCAGCCAGGCCAAACAGTTCCTGTAGCCGCACGGCAAGCACGGGAGGCTCACCATTGGGATGATAGTAAAGCTGGATCAATGATCCGCTAGGCACTTCAATTTTTTCGGGTGCAAGGAGGGCCAATTCATCTTGCTTATCATAGTCTAAAGCGTGGTGAAGGATATTCAACAGGTCCAGCTTTTTTAAATCTTCCGGCTTAGAGACATTCAGTAGATATGGGGTAAGCCAATCTTTATTGGTTGCTAATAGGCTGGATGTGCTGACATCAGGCCAGTCTTCTTCAGGACGCCACTGACGGAGGCTTAGGATCCTGTTTTGCCATTGTCGGACTTTCTCATTAAAATCGAGAAGCTGTTCACCTTCAGTTTTGATGGCATCGGAGATGGCTTGGAGAATCTGGGTCGCATCAGGCGCGTGCAAAGGGGTGGATTGGAGTACAATGCTACCAATACGCATCTCCTTCCGCGCGATTAATCCACCTTTCCGGGTATCCCATTGGATCGCCTCCGTAATTTTCACAAGAGGAGCCAAATCGTTGGGATTCAGGGGCGCCGCCATAAAGATCTTACCCGTTCCTTCCCTGGCATCAATATGCGCTACGGCTAGCCAGGGTTGATTGGCGAGGTCGTCTTTGAGGCTTGCAGCAGCAAATTTCCCGTTGGCCAATTGAAATTGTGCATGGGTTCCGGGTCGAGCATAAGCTATGCGCTCAGGGTAGGCGTAAGCCAACAAAATACCGCTTTCATAAGGGTCTACTAGATCATTTACGGCTTCAATATTCAGCAGTTTTCTGTATGAAGCAGCGATTTTTTCGATTTTGTCAAGCTTTCTTCCTTTGCGATTTCCTAGCCTGTGCCGTCTCAGCGCTTCTATCCTCAAGTTGATATCTATACCCGCCTCTTTTTCTAAAGGATCCCTTTCTTCTAAGATGGCAGCGAGGTCTGTGGCTAAAGGAAGCCGACTATTTTCTTTGGCCATAAGGAGCATATGCGCAATTCGCGGGTGACAGGGAAGCTGGTGGATCGCCTTCCCATGGAGAGTGATTTTTCCGTTGTCCAAGGCGTCCAGTTGATTTAGGGTATCGGCAGCTTGCGCTAAGGCGCCAGCAGGGGGAGGTGTCAACCAGGTGAGTTCCTGTATATCTTCGATTCCCCACTGCGCCATATCCAAAACCAGTGGGGCGAGGTCGGCTTCCAAGATTTCGGGCGTCCGAAATGGAGCCAGCCTTTCATGGGTGGCTTTTGTCCACATACGGTAGCACACACCAGGGCCCAACCTTCCTGCTCTGCCCGCACGTTGATCTGCCATGTCTCGCGAGATCCGCACTGTGACAAGCCGTGAGAGTCCCGATCTCGGATCGAATTTAGAAGTCCTTCCCAATCCTGTGTCTACCACCACAGCCACCCCTTCAATGGTCAAGCTTGTTTCCGCAATGGAAGTAGCCAGCACCACCTTCCTCTTTCCTTTAGGATGAGGCATGATGGCCGCATATTGTTTGGACGGTGATAGTTGTCCATAGAGCGGATGGATGGCCGCCTGAGGAAGGGCGTCTTGCAAAATCGCTTCACATTGCTTGATTTCTCCCTGACCTGGAAGAAAAACCAGAATGTCTCCCGCGTTTTCTTGAGCGGCTTGCCTTACGATTAGGGTAGTCATTTCGGCCAGCATTCGCTCATCCACATCATTGACATATCGGACCTTTACCGGATACTGCCTGCCTTTGCTTTCAATAATCGGGGCTGATAGTAGTTTGGACAGTTGCGGCATATCCATGGTGGCCGACATCACGATAATTCGCAAATCCGATCGTAGGATTGACTGGCTTTCCCTGCAAAAGGCCATCGCTACATCCGCATGGATATTTCGTTCGTGGAATTCATCAAAAATCACCAAGCCGACCTTTTCTAAGGCATTGTCATTATGGATCATCCGGGTCAGGATCCCTTCAGTGACGACTTCTATTCGGGTTTCTGCGGAGGTCTGGTTGTCGAATCTAATGCGGTACCCTACTGTTTTCCCCACCGTTTCTCCCAGCAAGGAGGCCATACGGTGCGCAATACTGCTGGCTGCGAGCCGCCGCGGCTCTAGCATCAATATCTTTTTTCCCTCCAGCCAGGGCTCGTTAAGGAGAGCGAGGGGAAGAAGGGTGCTTTTCCCCGCTCCAGGCGGCGCGGTGAGGATTAGGGTGTTTTCCTCTAATAGCCTTTCTTTGACTTCGGGAATGATTTCAGCAACAGGAAGCCCAGTTTGATAAGGATCAGATGTCAATGTAAAGTAGCATCATGGTGAAAGGCAAAGATAACAAGTGATTTGCGGTTCGGGTACAATTTCCCCGAAGTTCAAAATTTTTGGAAGATTGTTCACACGGCTCCCCGATGAACCCACCCAGCGGGTTCTTGAAGTACAATCGGAATTACTTTTGCTTTACCCGTCCCTTTGTTGAATTTGTCGGCATTGGATTTCGTTGACAATGTGGCTCCTAAACGAGAAAAATTAGGCCATAAAAAAAGGCCCACGACAGGCCTTCTTTTTCTTTCTTATTCAATCAACCTATTCAATGGTCAAATGTCCTCTGCCATCTGCCCACCTAACTTCAAAACCGTTTTTGGTGACCTCATATACTAGGCGTTCTTCGAAGTCGGAGCTTTGTACAGAAGGTACCTGCACCCGCAGTACATCTTTGCTTTGGTCGTAGTTGGTACCCCACTGGCCGGTTTCTCCATTGAAGATAGCGGTGCTTTCTTGTTCACCGGGAATAACAAAGAAGCTGTACTTTCCAGCTTTAAGCGCTTTACCTTGTACCTTAATGTCTTTGTCCGTTTCAAAAATAGTGGCTTCATTGGCTCCGGCTCGCCATACTTTCCCATAAGGTACAAGGTCCCCCCATATGGTCCTCCCTTTGACAGCGGGGCTACTGTAGCTGATTTTTATCTTGGCCCCGTTTACCGTCCCTTCGGCGGTTTTAGCTGGACTGGCTTTTTCCTGGGCGTTGCTCATCAAGGATACGAGCATCAGGCTAAGCGCTAAAAATCCAAACTTGTGAAAGATGCTTCTTTTCATAAATGGTTCGATTAGGTTTATATTAGATTTAGGAAAACTACAAGCTTTTACGTGGCATCACGGCCTTTGGTTGTTATTAATGATCCGAAAAATAATCATCAGTTGACCGGTATGATACGCGTTATGCTCTAATACCAGAAGTCCCTCCCGAAATAGCGTTTGCCCATCGCCATGATCAAAAGTTGCCGACAGCTCTTGATCCGGGTCTTGGATCAACGAAATTAACGCTTTTCTGTCCTGGAAAAACTGGTTTTTGCTTTGTTCCCATTCGTCTGGATCACGGGGAGCTATGTCCTTGGGCCAGTAGTCGGCCGGCCATTCCAGTGCGGTATAATTTTCATAGGTTGAAAAATCCAAAATGTCCCTTTGGGTAATCCTCATGTGTTCAAACTGCTGCCAAAAAGTGTAAGGAAGCCCTTCGAGCTGGTGACCTAGCTGATCGAAAGCAACCTCTTCTAGAATTTCCTCTAGTTTTTTGAACGCATTGCCTCCTAAAATGTGCTGGCTGAGCTGTTTCCTGATGTGGTCCATGATGCCGTGGATCTAGCAAAAAAAGATCCATGCTCAACGAACATGGATCTTTTTCATTTTGGATTAAATTTTCACCCAAGCCTGCTTTCTGTGGCTTTCGATGATTCTTTCACAGATAATGAGCTCTCTTAGCCCGTCGGCAAAAGTCGGAAACGTGGGGTTCTCCGGTTGTTTGCCTTCCCGGACTGCTGCATACACCTCCTTAAATAATTGCTTGGAAGTGTCAGGAAAGCCTTCATTGTGCCCTCCAGGGAAGCTAATCAAGGCCGCGGCTTCTTTCGTGAATAAGCCTGGATCCCTCATCAATTGGTGGTTGGCTGTTTCTCTCTTACCGATCCACATCTCGTTGGGTTTTTCCGAGCACCATTCAAAATTTGATTTTGATCCGGAGATCTCGATATTCAATCGGTTCTTTCTGCCGGCGGCCACTTGGCTGACGGTGACCGACCCTTTGTTACCATTGTCAAATCTCAACATGACGGTAGCATGGTCTTCCGTGTTGATTTCCACTTCTTGGTAGTCTGATGGCTGCAGGGCCATGCCTGAGTAAGTCTCGATAGGCTTCAGCGGCTTCAGTCTGGTTTTATGTACGGTTGAGAAATCCGCCATCACCTCGGTGATTTTTAGTCCCGTTACATATTCGGTGATATCCAACAGGTGGGATCCGATGTCGGCAATGGCACGGGAGTCTCCTGATTTATCAGGCTCCAGTCTCCAGTTGTAGTCGGTTTGCAGGAAGAGCCAATCTTGAAGATAAGAACCCAACACAGAATAGATCTCTCCAAGTTCGCCGCTTTCTCTCATCGTTTTCATCTGACGTACCATGGGATAGTAACGGAGGTTGAAGTGGATGGCGTTAACCAAACCTTTTTCTTTGGCCAGGGCTACCAGTTCTTCTGCCTCTTCTATCTTTGTGGCAAGTGGTTTTTCACAGATGACATGCTTGCCCGCCAACAAGGCTGCCTTGGCTTGCGGAAAATGCAAAAAGTTAGGCGTACAGATATGGACCACCTTCACGCTCTCATCTTTGAGCATCTCCTCAAAAGTATACGCCTTCGGAATGCCCAAGACTTCCGCTTTCTGCTGGGCTAGTTCGAGTGTAGCTTCACAAAGACCTACTACCTCAATATGGGGGAGCCTTCTTAAGGCCTCAATATGTGCGGGGCCAATAAAACCTGTGCCGACCACAGCAACATTAATTTTCTCCATTGACTGTATGATTATATTTTAGATAGAATAAAATTAAAGATAGGGCCAAGTTAGTAAAGTTTCAGCGCATTTGCTGAGTGCAGCGTAGAATTTCGACTGATCTCGCAGTCCAAACTAACGGAGGTACCTCAAATAATAATCTAGCACGATTCTTGGGTCCGTACCCGAAACATTTCTTTTTACCAATCAAAAACCACTATGAACAATCTATTTAGAGGACTAATCGCAGGATACGGCGCGTACAAATTGGGCGGCGGCTGTTTTGGGACCATTATTGTTTTTGCCCTTATTTGGTTCTTACTAGGACAATGTAGTTAACCCGGCTACTCAGAAAGTCTGGTTTTGAGCTTTGAAAGCCATGCTGATAGTCCTGTATTGTCTTCGAATTTCTTTTGCATCCATTGATTGGCCCGGAATACTGGGCCTATTTTTTTGTGGTCCGCATAGGTATTCACTAACTTCCAGTAAAATTCCTCCATTTCCACTTGCTGTATTGTAGACAGCAAGGTATTAACAGGCTGGGATGCGGGACGGGTAGGTGTTGCCTGGCGGATGATGCTAAGATCGGGCGAAATCCATATGGAGTCAGCATCCCCATGCTGTGCAATAAGAATGGGTTCCATAAATTGGTCAAGGGGGATATGGAGGCTTTTAAGATGGGGAGAAGGTCGGCCTATGTAAAGTAAGGTAATACTATCCGGGATAGTTAAAGTATCAAGGGAGGAAATGGGTAAGGAGTCTAGGATTAGTTTTTTTTCGGACATGATCTTATTCCAGTACTGCTCATTGAAACTATAAGGATAGAGGAGGCTAGAAAGGCTTACCTTGGCAGGAACAGTATCTGCGAGGAAATTCACGCGCACTGTGTTTTCATCTATCCGGTCGTAGCTCAAAATGCCTTGATTGCTAAGAAAGCCGGTCGAAGCAACACCGGTGATAACGCTATCGGTCTTTATGCCTGATTTGACCTCTTTTTGATACAGGTATTTCAATAGCATATTGTATTCGGCGGCATGCGAAAGGCTGTCTTCCAGGGAAAATTGCTTTTGTTGGGGATCGCCGGCGAAGAAAGGAACACGGGCTGCTTTTATGTGGGCCCATTCGGACGGGTCTATTATCGAATCGCGTGCTATTTCATAGGCAAGTCTAGAGAGCTTGTTGAAAGGGCCTGGATAGTC
>Ga0079224_100000855_pt1 | contig 32677 bp, 19 predicted proteins | sample Stecom2015_FD_80414 | JGI IMG/M metagenome (GOLD analysis project Ga0079224, IMG submission 80414) | Agricultural soil microbial communities from Utah to study Nitrogen management - Steer compost 2015 | ecosystem: Environmental > Terrestrial > Soil > Agricultural land | place: USA: Utah... | reverse complement strand
GCTGAATGGATAGGCATCGAGCGGCATGAGGACGCGGCCGCCCTCGCTCAAGGCCGCCCACGTGGCGTCGAGGTGCTCCCGCGCCTTGGGATCGCGGGAGGGGTCGAAGTCGAGCATGAAGGAGATCGACGGGTTCGGGCGGAAGAAGGGCCCGCCGGAAATGGCCATGAAGGGATGGCCGGCGAGGTGGAAGGCGATGCTCTCCGCGTCACCGGAAGGGGTGTTGGGCAGGACGACGCGGTAGTCGATGCCCGAGTCGGGAAAGAGCGAAACGTAGAACTCGGCGGCTTCATCGGCTTGGCGGTCGAACCAGAGGTGGGGCGTGATCGGTTTGACCAGCGGCATGGGTCCTGCCTCCCGGGGTTGGTCCACCCGTATCCTCGCGGATTCCGCGGCGTCCGGTCCATAGTGCCCCACCCGGGGGCCCGTCGCAGCCGGCTCCTACGCCTTTTGCGCGGTGCGCGTGATCTCGCCGAAGCGGCCGGACTGGTAGTCCTCGAAGGCCTCGATGAGCTGGTGCTGCGTGTTCATGACGAAGGGACCGTACCGCGCGACGGGCTCGCGCAGGGGCGTCCCGGCGAGGAGCAGCAGCCGTCCGCTCCCTTCCGCGGGGCCGCGCAGGCGGACGGCGTTTCCGGGGCCGAGCAGCGCCGCCTGGCCGTCGTCCACCCGGTGGCCGGCGTCGCCCACGAGCACGCTTCCCCGAAAGACGTAGACGAAGGCGGACATCTCCTCCGGCAGGGGGAGGACGAGATCGGCGCCGGCGTCCAGGATCCAGTCCTGGTAGACGATGGGCGTGTGCGTATCGATGACGGCGCGGGCGCCCAGCGCTTCGCCGGCGATGATGCGTCCGCGGGCCTTGCCGTCCTCCGTCTGCACGCCGGGAATGCGCTCGGCGGGCACCTCCTGGTAGCGGGGGCGGGTCATCTTCAGCCGCGCGGGGAGGTTCACCCAGATCTGGAAGCCGTGGACGCGGCCGCCGCCTTCGCGGATCTCCCGCGCGGGCATCTCCGAGTGGACGATTCCGGCGCCCGCCGTCATCCACTGCACGTCGCCCGACTCGATTCGGCCGCGGTGCCCAGCGGAGTCTTCGTGCTCGAAGGCGCCCTCCAGCATGTAGGTGACGGTCTCGAATCCTCGGTGGGGGTGATCGGGTGCGCCGACGGCCTCACCCGGGCCGTAGTCGGCGGGACCCATCTCGTCGAGCAGGAGGAAGGGGTCGATGTGGTCGATGTCCATGCCGGGGAAGGGCCGGCGGACGATGAAGCCCCCGCCTTCCCTCTGGCGGTGGGCGCGGATGATGCGCGTCACCTCACGGATGCTGTGGCTCATGGAAGACTCCTTTGTGTCGAGTACGATGCGCCGCGGCGCCCCGTGTTGCGTGGCCGATCCCCGCTGGTAAGGTAGGCGCATGGAAACGCGCCTGCGCACCATCGACAGCGGCTACGTCCGGCCGGGGTTCGCCGCCTGCTACCTCCGCATCCAGGGGGACGAGGCGGCCTTCGTGGAGACGAACACCTCGCACGCCGTGCCGCGGCTCCTCGATGCGCTGCGGGAGGAGGGCATGGCTCCCGAGCAGGTGCGCTGGATCGTCGTCACGCACGTCCACCTCGATCACGCCGGCGGGGCGGCCACCCTCCTGCAGGCCTGTCCGAACGCCACGCTGGTGGCGCATCCGCGGGCGGTTCGCCACCTCGTCGATCCCACGCGCCTGGTGCAGAGCAGCAAGGCCGTCTACGGCGAGGAGGTCTTCCAACAGCTGTACGGTGAGATTCCGGCGGCACCAGCGGACCGCGTGCGCGCGGTCGAGGACGGCGAGACGCTCGAACTCGGGGACGCGGTGTTTCGATTTCTCCACGTCCGCGGGCACGCCAACCACCACGTGGTCGTCCACGACCCGGCGCGGGACACGGTGTACACCGGTGACGCCTTCGGTCTCGCCTATCCCTACTTGCAGCGCGCCGGCCGCTTCGTCTTCGCCTCCACCAGCCCCACCGATTTCGACGGGCCCGCGGCGAAGGAGAGCGTGGACCGCATCCTCGGTTTGAAGACGAAGACGGCGTGTCTCACCCACTTCGGCGAGCTCGACGAACTCGAGGCGATGGGCGAGCAGCTCCACGCCTGGCTCGATGTTTCGCAGGCGCTCTACGAGCGCATCTTGCCGCTGCCGGAGGAGGAGCGCGAGAAAGTGGCCTATCCTGCGCTCCTCGAGGAGATGGAGCGCGCGGCACGGCGGCGGGGGCTCGAGCTCGGGGAGGACGACTGGAAGCTGCTTTCGCTCGACATGCAGCTCAACGCGCAGGGGCTGGCCTTCGCCGCCTCCCGCGCGACGCGCGCCTGATCGCGGCTCTCACTCGCCCTCGAAAAACTCCACCTCCCCGGTGGCGAGGTCGTGGATGGCACCGACCACCCGCAGCCCCTCGTAAAACAGCGCCTCCTCGATCCGCTGCGAGCCGTAGCGGAGCTGGCGGACCGAGGCTTTGACGTTCGCGCGCACGGCGGCCCGTTCGAGCGCCGCGCGGTCGCCGGCGAGTTCGGTGCGCAACAGGGGGAGCACGGCGGGGCGGATGCGGTCGACGATGGAGGCCAGGTTGCCCGGTGTCCCCGCCTCGATGGCGTCGAGGGTCGCGTCGATCGCGCCGCAGTGGGTGTGGCCCATCACGACCACGAGCTTGGTGCCGAACTGGTCGACCGCGAACTCGACGCTCGCCACCTGCGAGGGCGCGACGATGTTGCCGGCGACGCGGATGACGAAGAGGCAGCCCAGCCCCTGGTCGAAGATGGTCTCGGCGGGAGAGCGCGAATCCGAGCAGCCGAGGACGATGGCGAAGGGCCTCTGCCCGCGGCACAGCTCCTCCCGGTTGCTGACCAGGGCCTCGATGCTTCGGACGTTCTGGACGAAGCGGCGGTTGCCCTCCCGCAGGATGCGGAGCGCCTCCTCGGCGTCGACGGTGGTTTTCATGGGCGCGCATCCTACCCGAGGGCGTGCAGGGAAAACAGCGCGTAGGGGCTCGGGCGCCGCACGCGGAAAAAGGCGGATGCAGCCCGCGCTCCGAACGGTATCTTGGCGGCGATGGATCTGCGGTTGCTGGGTTGGGACGAGGAGTGGGAACGGGCCTTCGCCGAAGCGGCGGAGGAGGGCGCCTATCCGGCGCGCGTGGCGCTCGACTACCAGCACATCTATCGGCTCTACACGCCCAAGGGCGAGAAGCTCGGCCGCATCGAGGGGAGGATGCGCCACGTGGCGGCCACGCGGGAGGGCTTTCCCGCGGTCGGGGATTGGGTGGTCGCGCGCGATGCGCCGGTGGGGGACGAGGCGGTGATCGAGGCGGTGCTGCCGCGCCGCAGCCGCTTCCTGCGCAAGGCGGCGGGCAAGGCGCACGTGCCGCAGGTCGTCGCCGCCAACATCGACGTCCTCTTCATCGTGGTCGGCCTGGACCACGACTTCAACCCGCGTCGCATCGAACGCTACCTCGTGACCGCCTACGACAGCGGCGCGCGGCCCGTGGTCGTGCTCAACAAGGCCGACCTCTGGGACGAGGTGGACGACTTTCTGGAGATGGCCGAGGAGGTGGCGCCCGGCGTGCCGGTCCTCCCGGTGAGCGCGCGCACGGGCCAAGGCATGGAGGCGCTTCGGCCCTATCTCGCCCCAGGCAAGACGGTGGCCTTCGTCGGTTCCTCGGGCGTGGGCAAGTCGAGCCTGGTCAACCGCCTGCTCGGAGAGGAGCGGCAGAAGGTGGCGGAGGTGCGGGCTTCCGACAGCCGCGGCCGGCACACCACCCGCCACCGCGAACTCCTCGTCCTGCCGGACGGTGCGCTCCTGGTGGACACGCCGGGGATGCGCTCCCTCCAGCTCTGGGAGGCAAGCGAGGCGCTGGACGAGGCGTTCGCCGACATCGCCGCGCTCGCCGCGGATTGCCGCTTCAAGGACTGCACGCACGAGGCGGAGCCCGGCTGCGCGGTGCGCGCGGCAATCGAGGAGGAGCGCCTCGACCCCGAGCGCTTCGAAAACTACAAGCGGCTGAAGCTCGAGGCAAAGGCCAAGGAGCGGGGGCTGCGCGCGCGCGATCTGGAGACGCGGCGCCCTCGTCGCCGCCGGCCGTCGCGGAAGCGGTGAGCGGGGGGAGCGACAGGAAGCGCGCCGACGGCGCGTCCTGTGCTAGGACCCTGTAGCGGTATCCGACCGACACGGATGTCGGAGTGTGGGCCTCGGCCTCGCCGAGACCCCCTTCGGCACGCGGGGGCGCGCCGATGATCCACCTCACCTACTCCAACCGGACCGAGGACCTCCTCGATGCCCTCGCCGAAGACCTGCGTCGGCTGGGTGCCGACCGGCATCCGCTCGATCCGGTGCGGTTGGTGCTGGCCGACCGCAACCTCGAGGCATGGGTCAAGCAGGGGCTTGCGCAGCGGCTGGGCATCGCGGCGAACCTCGACGTGCTCCTCCTCCGCCGCTTCGTCGCCGGCCTCGTGGAGGGCGCGGGGCTGGGGCCGCTCTTCGACGGGAGGGCGATCTACGACGGCCTCGTCGAGCTCTTCCTGGACGAGGATGTTCTCGCGCAGAAAGGGCTCGGCGAGGTGCGCGCCTACCTCTTCGCCGCCGGCGGTGCAGAGGCGGCGGTGGCGCGCCGCAGGCACCAGCTCGCGCGGCGGCTCGCGGTGCTCTTCGAGGAGTACAGCTACAGCCGGCCCGACATGCTCGGGCGCTGGGAGGCGGGCGACGCGGCGAGCGGCATGGAGGCGTGGCAGCGCGCGCTCTGGCTCGAGCTGAGCCGGAGGAAGCCGGATTTCCTCGCCCTGCACGCACTGCTCGATCGCCTGGACGAGATCCCGCTGCCGCCGGATCCCATCCACGTTTTCGGGATCTCCCACGTGGCGCACGCCTTCCACCGCATCCTCGCCCGGCTGGCGGAAGGCGGCGGGCTCTACGTCTACACGCTCAATCCCTGCAAGGAGTACTGGGAGGACCTTCCCACCATCCGGGAGGCGCGTCGCCTGCGCGGCTCCGAGGACGATCCCTTCGGACTGACCGGGGGAGGCGAGACGCCGGCTCTGGCCCTGTGGGGACGGCCGGGGCGGGAGAACATCCGCCTGCTCGACGAGCTCTCGCAGTGCGATTTTCGGGCGAGGTTCTCCGAGCCGCCGGTGCGTTGTCTGCTCCACCAGGTGCAGGACGACATCCTCCGTCGCGAGCCCGAGCGCACCGAGCCGACGCGCGACTTCGACTTCACCGGAGACAAGAGCATCGAGGTGCTCGCCGCGCCGGGCCTGAGGCGCGAGGCCGAGGCGATCGCGGCGCGGATCTGGGAGCTGGTGCGCGAGGACCCGAGCTTGCGCTTCAACGAGATCGCCGTAGCGGTGGCGGCGCGCGATCCCCGCCTCCACTTCAGCCACCTTCAGGCGGCCTTCGAGGAGAGCTACGGGATCCCCTACAGCCTCACCGACGTCTCCTTGCTCGAGAGGAGCGAGGTGGGGGAGGCGGTGGGGATGCTCCTCGACCTGCTCGGCAGCCGTTTCGAGCGCGCGCCCATGGTGCGTTTCCTCACCCACCCCTGCGTCCGCGCGCGCTTCCCCGAGGCGGATCCGGCGGCCTGGGAGCGCCTGGTGGATCGGCTCGGGATCTTCCTCGGCGCCGACCGCAGCGACCTCGACGGCACCTATCTGCAGGAGGACGCCTTCACCTGGGAGCAAGGTCTGCGCCGCCTCGCGCTCGGCGCTTTCCTTCCCGCGGGCGAGGCCTTCGAGAGCGAGGGCGAGCGCTACCTGGTCGAGGAGGGGGATGCGGCCTTCGGCGCGCTCGTTCGCTCGCTCCTCTCCGACCTGCGGGCGACATCGCGGGCGCGCCAGACGACCGCAGAATGGGCGCGCACCTTCGACGCGTTGGTACAGGCCTACGTCGTCGCGCGCGGGGATCGGGAGCGGTCGCATCTCGACCGCTGCCGCGCGGCGATCCGGCGGATCGGCGAGTTCGGCCTCGGCGGCCGCGCGATCTCCTGCGCGATGGCGGTGGAGATGGCGAAGGAGGAGCTCGCGGGGCTGCCGGGCGGCGTGGGGCGGTACCTCTCCGAAGGCGTGGTGGTGTCGACCCTGCGGCCGATGCGTGCCATCCCCTTCTGCGTGATCTTCGTCATGGGATTGGGCGAAGGTCTCTTCCCTGCCCCCGATCGGCGCGATCCGCTCGATCTTCGTCAACTCCGCTTCCGTCCGGGCGACGTCTCCCCGCGCGAGCGCGACCAGTACATGTTCCTCGAGGCCCTGCTGTGCGCGCGGGAGCGCTTCGTCCTCTCCTACGTGGCGCGCGACGAGCAAACGGGGGATCCGCTCCCTCCCTCTCCCGTGCTCTCCGCGCTCCTGGAGATGCTCGAAAAGGGGTACACCGGAAATCGAGACGCGTTGGTGCGCAGGATCCCGCTCCGGCATTGGGCGGACGATGCGCCGCATCCCGCGCCGCGCGCCGCGGGAGAGCGACGGGCGGCGGATCTGCAGGCGCAGGTGGGGAGGCCGATCGAACTCGAGGATCTGGCCGAGCGGATCCCCGCCGAGAAGCGGGAGCGCTTCGCCGCGCGTCTGGGCATCGTCGCGCTCCCCGAGCCGACGTCGAAGGAAAAGGGACCGCGCGTCGTCCAGCTCTCCCACCTGCGCCGCTTTCTCGAATGTCCGCTGCAGGGGAGCGCGCTCGCCGTCGGCGGCCTGAGGGACGACGAAGAGGATCTGGTGGATCGGCCGAGCGAACCCTTCGACGTCGCGTTCTTGCATTCTCTCTCGATGCTGCGCGAGGCGATCGCCGCGTGGCTGCGCACCGGTCGACCGCTCGCGGAGATCTGGGAGGAGGTGCAGTTCGACCGGCGCGCGCGGGGGCTCGCGCCCGCGGGGGTCTTCGGCGACATCGCGCGGAAGCGCCACCTGGCGATTCTCCAAGGGTGGGCGGGATCGATCGGCGAAGCACGGCCGAGGGTGGAGGTCCTGCGCTTCGGCCCCGGGCGCGAGGCGGAGCAGGTCGACGCGACGTTTCCGCCGCTCGAACTCGGGGACGGAATCGTGCTGCACGGAAAGACGGAGCTGCTCCGGGTGGAGGAGGACGGCGCGCGCACCACGCTCCATTTCGGCTCCTCCGCCCGGCCCAATGCCGGTCCCACGCATCGCACGCTGCTGCGCGCCTTCCTGGATCACCTCGTTCTCTCTGCCTCGGTGCGGAACGAGCCGAACGTCCACGACGCAGTCCTCTTCCCCGCCGACGGAAAGGCGAAGCGGACGTTCTCGTTCGCGCCCGTCGAGCCCGAGAGGGCGCGCGCGTACCTCGTCGGTCTCGCCCGGGAGCTCCTCGAGGGCCGCCACGCGCACTTCCTCCCCTGCGAGGCGTATTTCGAGTGGAAAAGGAGGCGCGACCAGGGCAGGCGCATCGTCGAGGAAATCGACCGTCTCCGCGGCTCTTGGGCGAAGCCGAGCTCCGCATACGGGCCGCTGCGTGACACGCAGGCGTATCCCTCGCCCGGCGAGCAGGAGGCGCAGGCGATCTACGAGCGCCGCTTCGGTCTCTTCTACGAGCTCATGGAGGGGAAGGCATGAGGGCCCGTTACCCCAAGCCCGCCGTCCTGGATCGGATCCGGGCCGACCGGCACGCCGTCATCGAGGCCTCCGCCGGCACGGGCAAGACCTACACGCTCGAGCATCTCGTCCTCGATCGCATCCTCGGCGGAACGGAGGTGACCTCCATCCTCGTCCTCACCTTCACGGAGAAGGCCGCCACCGAGATGCGCGAGCGGATCCGCGCGTTGCTGCGGCGCCTGGCCGCGCTTCCCGACGGCGCGGGGCCCGAGGATCCGGACGAAGCGTGCTGGGTGATCGACGAGGACGCGCGGCGCCGCATCCGCGCGGCTCTGGAGAGCTTCGACTCCGCCACCATCAGCACCATCCATGCCTTTTGCAACGGGCTCCTCGGCGAGCAGGCCTTCGCCAACCGCCGCCTCTTCGAACAAGAGACGGTCGACGCACGCAGCCTCTTCAGCGCGGCCTTCGTGGAGGTGATCCGGGAGGCCGTGCGGGACGAGGAGGTCTGCCAGCTGATCCAATGGTGGCTGCAAGAGAGCTCGATCGAGGAGCTCGAGTCGTTCCTCTTCGAATGCCACCGCGCGCCCGGGCGCCTCGAGCCGCCGTTCGACGAGGAGCGCGTGCGCACCCTCTTCGAGGCCTTCCCCAGGGGCGCGAGCGACGCGCTCGCCGAAGCGTGGAACGAGACGAAGCGTCGAACGGGGAGCCAACGTCGCACTTCGACGCTCGTCGACCGCTACCAGCAGATCGAGGGCATCGTCGAACAGCTGGGGGAGAACGCCACGGAGCTCGATCGATTGAAGACGGGCTGGGCGATCGGGAAGCTCGAGCGATCGAAAAAGACCCATCTCGAGGAGATCCTCTCCTTCCTCGACGAGATGGTCGATCCGCCCGGGGAGGTCCGGGCGCTCCGAGATTTCTGCCGCGACCTACCCAAGGTGCTGCCGAGCCTCGAGGCTCTGCTCGCCGGGCGCCTGCTTCCCCACGTGGAGGCGTGCGTCGATCGAATCGAGCGAGCGGAGGGGCTGCTCGACTTCGACGACATGCTGCGCGCCGTGCGCGAGACGCTGGAGTCGCCGGAGGGAGGCGAGCTCGTCCAGTCCCTGCGCCAGCGCTTCCGCTACGCGATCCTGGACGAGTTCCAGGACACCGACGAGGTGCAGTGGGCGATCTTCCGCAAGCTCTTCTTCGAGGGCGAGGGAGGCAACGTCCTTTATGCGATCGGCGATCCCAAGCAGGCGATCTACGGCTTTCGTGGCGCCGACGTGGGAACCTACCTCGTCGCTCGAAAGGAGATCGTCGCGCGCGGTGGGAACGTGGTGGTCCTCCACCACTGCTTCCGGGCGACGGAGTCGCTGATCGCGGCCTACAACCGCATCTTCGATCAGAAGGCGACCGAGCCGTTCTTCTCCGGTGCGATTCGCTACGACGAGCCGGTGCAATGCGGGCGGCCGGCGCTCCGCCTCGTGGGCCCGGGGGGCGATCCGGCCACGCCCATCCACGTCTTCGTGGCGAAAGAGGGGCTTTCCGCCGACGCGATGCTCGAGCGATGGGCGACGGAGACCGCCCGGGAGATCCGCCGGATCGTCCGTCCCGAGGATCCCTCGCTCCTTTGGGACGAAGGCGAGGGGCCGCGGCCGCTCACCTACCGCGACGTCTACGTGCTCTACCGCAAGGTCGCCGAGGGCAAGGCGATCGCCGAGGTGCTGCGGGCGCACGGCATCCCCTTCGCCTTCTACAAGGAGGAGGGCCTTTTTCAGCGCCCGGAGGCCTGGGCCTGGCACGACCTCCTCCGTGCCCTGGCAGCACCCGACGAGCCGACGTTGCAGCTTCGCGCGTGGTTGTCTCCCTTTTTCGGCGTCACGCTGGCCGATCTCTCTCGGGCGCGCGAGGTTCCCACCGATCATCCGCTGCGCACGCGTTTGGCCGAATGGGCCGAGCTCGCGCAGGCCCGCGATTGGGAGCGGCTCATCCCTCGCGTGCTCGACGGGAGCGGGATCCTGCGCCGCGCGATCGCGAAGGGGGACGAGCGTGCGCTCACCAATTACCTGCACCTCGGCGAGCTGATCCTCGAGCGGGCGCATCGCCAGAGCCCGTCGTGCGAGGAACTCGCGGACTGGCTCCAAGCGCTCATCGAAAAGCGCGCGCTCCCCGAGCGGGAGAACGGGAACCAACAGCGCCTCGAGACCGACCGCGATGCGGTGCAACTGATGACCATGCACGCGGCCAAGGGGCTCGAGGCGCCGGTGGTCTTCGTGCTGGGAAAGCTCACGGCTGCCAGGCAGAAGGCTTGGCTGACGCGCTACCGCGACGCCGAGGGGAACCGCTGCTTCTGGGTGGGAACGCCGCCCGAGCAAGTGCAGCAAAGCAGCCAGAGGGAGGAGCGCGAGGAGGCCGAGCGCCTACTCTACGTGGCGCTCACGCGGGCGAAGGCCCGCCTCTATCTGCCGTACGCAGAGAATCGGGAGGGGGATTTCACCCCGTTGCTCGAACGGCTCGACGCGCTGCGGCAAGAAGGTGCGGAAGGATTCGAATGGCGGGAGGTGGAGGCGGAGCCGACCGCGTTCTCCGCGGGGGGGGCCTTGGGTGCGGTCGACTGGGACGAGCCCGAGGTGGAGGACGAAGCCGCCGCCTTCGCCGAGCTTAGGCGCGGCCACATGGGCTTCGTCATCACCTCCTACTCCCGCATGCGCGGCTTCCGCGGTGCGGAGGAAGAGGAGGAGCGGATCGAGGGCGAGCGCATGGTGGTCGAGCCCGGTCCCGACGAGTTGCCGGGTGGGCCGGCGACCGGCATCTTCCTGCACGACGTGCTCGCGCGCATCCCCCGCGAAGAGGTGCCCGCGACGTTCGCGGACTTCCGCGCGGCGCCCGCCTTGCAGCAGCTCTTCGAGGAGGCGGGACGCGCGCACGGCATCGCGGCCCAGCACCTCGACCACGCGTGGCGGCTGGTCTGGAATGGATTGCGGACACCGCTCTCCCACGGCGCGCTGGCGTTGCCCGGGGGCGTAGTGGACGCCGATCGGTGGAGGACGGAGATGGAGTTCCTCTATCCCTTCCCCGCGCACGCGGTCGGCACCGAGCTGCGCGGATTCGTCAAGGGCTTCGTCGACCTCGTCTTCGAAGCCGACGGGCGCATCCACTTCGCCGATTGGAAGAGCGACTGCCTCCCCAGCTTCGACGCCGCCTACCTGCGCAGCTACGTGAAGGGGAGCTACGAACTGCAGCTGCGGCTCTACGCGATCGCGATCCGCAAGCTCTTTCGACTCGACACCCGCGACGACTGGGACGCGCGCTTCGGCGGCGCGTTCTACTTCTTCTTGCGGGGCATGGAGAAGGAGGGTTCGGCCGGGATCTACTTCGAGCGGCCGAGCTTCGAAGACGTCGTGCGCTGGGAGCGCGAGCTGGAGAAGGCATGATGCACGGGCTCTTTCCCTTGGGCGCGGCCCGGCGCCGGCTCGGCCCGTTCGTCCAACTTCCCGAAGACCAGATCGAGATCCCGCCGGAGATCCTTGCGGACGAGATCGTCGCAGAGATCGACGAGCAGCTGCTGTGGCAGAGCTGGGAGGTGACGCGGCTCGTCCCCCCCGAGATGCGCCGCCCCTATTCCTTCCTCCTCGCAGCGTTGCTCGTGGCCGAGCGGCGTGGCAGCACGCGAATCGCGCTCGAGGGGCTGGAGCGCGCGTTGGCCGAGGTCGGGATGCCGGAGGCGGAGCGGCCGAAGGTCCGCGCGCTCCTCGAGGCGGAGAGCGTCCTGGTGGGGGAACGACGGCCGCTCGCGATCGATGGCGGCGCGATCTACACGCGCAAGAATCTCGTCCTCGAAGCGCGGGTGGTGGAGTGGCTCGCGGCGCGCATCGACGGCGCCGCGGGGGTCGCGGCGACGCCGGAGGTGGAGGCGGCCATCGCCGCGCTTCGGGATCGCCCGCCGTGGATCGGAGGACGCCCGCTGCGGCTCAACGAGGAGCAGGAGGAGGCGGTGCGCCGTTCGGCACGGCTGCCGCTCACCGTGATCTCCGGCGGGCCGGGGACGGGAAAGACGCAGATTGTCGTCTCGATCCTGCGGGTGCTCGTCCGGCTGGGCGTGGCCCCGTCGGCGATCGCGCTCGCAGCACCCACGGGAAAGGCGGCGTTTCGGATGAAGGAATCCATCCGCGCGGCATTGCACGCGCTTGCGGATCCGTCCGACGAGGATCGCCGCCTCCTCGAGGAGCCGCCGGAGCCGCGCACGATCCATCGCCTGCTCGGTTTTCTCCCGACGACGGGAGCGTTCCGCCACCACGAGCAGAACCCGCTCGACGCGGACGTGGTGATCGTGGACGAGGTCCCCATGGTCGACCTCGAGCTGATGGATCGCCTGCTGCGCGCGTGCCGGCCGACGGCGCGGCTCGTGCTCCTCGGCGACGCCGACCAGCTCCCCTCGGTGGAGGCTGGGGCCGTGCTGCGCGATCTGGTGCCCGAAGACGAGGGCCCGGGCGACGATCCGCGCCGGGCGGCGGTGGTGCGGCTCCGGCAGAGCTACCGCATGGATCCGAGCGATCCCACGGGCCGTGCAATCCTTTTCGCGGCGCAGGCCATCCAACGGGGGGAGGTCGAGGCCGCCTCCGCCATCGAGGCGCGCGAGCATCCCGAGGCGCTCGCCTTCGAGCGGGTGGAGGGAATTCCCGCGACGTCTCTCGATGCCTTCCTGCGGCATTGGTACGCGAGGCGCCTGGCGGATTGGGAGGCGTACCGCGAGTTCGTCGCGCGGACGTGGGTGGTCGAGGACGGCCGCTTCGAGGCGGAGGAAGACCTCGCTCGCCTCTTCGCCCACTACGAGCGGAGCCGGCTGCTCTGCCTCACGCGCGTGCAAGAAGCGGGGACCGACGCGATCAACGCGCGGATGCGCCGCGTCCACCAGGAGGCCATGGGCAGCGATCCGGGGGCGAGCCTCGTCCTCGGCGAGCCGCTGATGATGCAGCGCAACGACTACGCGCGCGGCCTCTTCAATGGCGATCAGGGCCTCGTGCTCCGGGTGCGCGTCCGCGGGGAGGCGCGGGCGGGGCTTTCGGTGGTCTTCCCCGCGGGCGAGGGCTTCCGCGCGCACAGCTTGGAGATCGGAGGGAGCCTCCGGCCCTCGTGGGCGATGACGGTGCACAAGAGCCAGGGCTCCGAGTTCGACGCCGTGGGGCTGATCCTCCCGCACGACGACCTCCCGCTCCTGACGCGGGAGGCGCTCTACACGGCGCTGACGCGGGCGCGGCGTTCGGTGGTGGTGGTCGGCGATCGGGAACTCTTCGCGCGCGGGGTGGCGCGCCGACTCGAGCGCGAGACCGGGATCGCGGAGCGGCTCCGCGCGCGGCTCGACGGGTGAGGCCCGCGCGTCCCGGCGGCGGAACGCACGGGCAGGCGAACGAGATCAGGGCGTTCCGACCATCGTCGGCGGCTCGCGCACGACCAGATCGCCCAGGCCCAGCGGCTCGACCTGGGTGCGGATGATCTCCGGATCGCCCACGAGCACGATCTGCATCGTCTCGGGCGCTAGGTAGGCCCTCGCCTTCTCGCGCACCTGATCCAGGCTGGCGTTCTGCAGGCCATCGAGCAGCCGCTGGTAGTGGTCGAGGGGAAGGTCGAGCCAGAAGAGGCGGGCGCCGGCGGAGGCGAGCGCTCCCACGGTCTCGAACCAGCCGGGGATGGAGCGGATCTTCCCCTCGCGCGCACCCTCGAGCTCCTCCTCCGAGATGGGGCGGCTCGCGAGCCCCTCGAGCTCGTTGAAGACCTCCACGAGCGCGGGGCCGGTCACGTCGGCCCGCACCTGGGTGTAGGCGATGAGGGGACCGACGCCGCGGCGCGGGTCGAGCGAGGAACGGGCGCCGTAGGTGTAGCCCTTGTCCTCGCGCAGGTTCATGTTGAGACGGCTGCCGAAGAGACCGCCGAACACGGCGTTGGCGAGGTCCAGGGCATACTCGTCGGCATTGCCCGCCTCGATGCCCGGCCGGCCCACGAGGATCAGCGTCTGCTGCAGGCCCGGCTTGGGGACGACCACGATCTGGCTGCGGCGGGCGACCGTCGGCGCGCGCGGCGTCGGCTGCGACGTTCCCTTCCCCTTCCACGCGCCGAAGTGCTTCTCGGCGAGCGCCACCGCCTGCTCGGGGACGATGTCGCCGGCGAAGATGATGGCGGCTTGATCGGGAACGGCGGCGCGCGTCCAAAAGGCCCGTGCATCCTCCAGTGTGAGCGAGGTCACCGATTCGGGCGTGCCGGAGCCCGGGCTGCCGTAGGGGTGCTGCTCGCCGTAGAGCGTGGCGGCCATCGCCTCGAACCCGAGGTAGGTGGGGTTGCCCACCTGGTAGGCCAGGGCCGAGAGGGCCTGCTCCTTGCGATGCTGGAAGGAGGCGGGCTGGAAGCGGGGCCGGAGCACCACGTCGGCCAGGAGGGCCATCGCCGCGTCGAGGTTCTCCTTCAAGACCTCCACGCCCACGTAACCGCCGTCCGCGGCAGCGTCGAGCGTGGGCGAGGTCCCGAGGTCGGCGAAGGCGCGATCCAGCGCGGCTGCGTCGCGATCCCCGGCGCCCTCCAGGAGGAGCTGGTAGGTGAGCTGCGCCAGCCCCGCCTTGCCCACGGGATCGGCGCCCGACCCGCTGCGCAGGGCCACGTCCACCGAGACGATCGGCAGGTCGTGGCGCTCGCTCACGATCACGGTGAGGCCGTTGTCGAGACGCGTGCGCCAGAAGGTGGGCACCTTCAGCGGGACCGGCTCGCCGGGCTCGGGCCTCTGGTGTCGCCACGCCTCGGAAACGTGATCTTCTTTCACCTGGGACTCCCTCGTTTTCTGGGGTGTTGCGCAGGCCGCGAGCAGGGCCGCCGCAGCGAAGAGCAGAAGCCGCCTCATCGTCCCTGCCCTCCCTGCGCCGGAGGCACCGCGTGCAGCACGACCCTTCTGTCGGGCGCGAGCACGTCGCGGGCGAAGGCCCGGGTCTCGTCGGTGGTCACCTGCTCGTAGCGGGCGAGGTCCCACGCGAGCATGCCGGGATCGCCCAGGAAGTGGTTGTAGCTCTGGAGCATGTCGGCCTTGCCTCCGAAGCCGCCCACGCGCTGCAGGCCGAGCACGCGCCGCGTCTCGAAGCGGTTGCGGGCGCGCTGCATCTCCTCCGGGGAGACGCCGGTCTGGCGCAGCTCGGCGAGCACGGCGTCGATCTCCGCGACGATGTCGTCGGTGCTCTTGCCCGGCCGCGCCACCGCCTGGATGCCGAAGACCGACTGCGCACCGAGGCTGTACTGGTAGGCCGAGACGCTCTGGACGAGCTTCTTCTCGTAGACGAGGCGCTGGTGGAGGCGGCTCGCCTTGCCGGTGCCGAGCGCGTTGGCCACGATGTCGGCGGTCGCGTCACCCTCGGTGAAGATCCGCGGCGAGTGCCAGTACATGATCACCATCGGCAAGGTGGCCACCGGCTCGTCCATGCGGATGACCACCTCGCGGTCGAGGGCCACGTCCTCCACGACCGGCGCCTGGGGCTTCGCGCGGCTGGGCAGGCTGCCGAAGTACTTCTCGACCAGTTCCTTGGTCTTTTCGACGTCGATGTCGCCGACGATGGCGAGGGTGGCGTTCGAAGGCGCGTACCACGTCTCGAAGAAGTTGTGGACGTCCTCCATGGTGGCGGCGTCCAGATCCTCCATCGAGCCGATCACCGAGCCGAAGTAGGGATGCGGCAGGGGGAAGAGGGCCTGCCAGGCGGCCTCGCGCGCCAGGCCGTAGGGCGCGGCGTCGGTGCGCTGCCGCCGCTCGTTCTTCACCACCTCCCTCTGGTTCTCGAGCTTCTCCTCGCTCATCGCGTCCAGGAGGAAGCCCATGCGGTCGCTCTCGAGCCAGAGCGCGGTCTCGAGGTGGTGGGCCGGTACGGTCTCGAAGTAGTTGGTGCGATCGAAGTTGGTGGTTCCGTTCACGTCGGTCGCGCCGATCTGCTGCAAGAGCGTGATGTGGGCGTCGTCCTCGATGTGCTTCGAGCCCTGGAACATCATGTGCTCGAAGAGGTGGGCGAAACCGGTACGGCCGGGCTGCTCGTGGAAGGCACCCACGTGGTACCAGACGTTGACGGCGACCACGGGGAGCTTGCGATCCACGGAGAGGATCACCTCCAGCCCGTTGTCCAGCGTGTACTTTTCGAAAGGAATCGAGAGCACGGTTTCCTCGGACTCCTGCGTCTGGGATGCGGCCGCGGGAGCCGCCGCGAGGAGGGTCAAGATAGAGAGAGCTGTGCGTGCAATCCAGGGCATGTGCCGTTCGCCTCCGCGGCCCAGGGAAGTTGCGGCGCCCGTGGGCCCTGCTCGGTCGTCGTGAACCGGCAGGGCATTCTACTCATTCCCCCGGTCGGCCGGACGCTTTCCGCGGAATCTGTCGAGAACGAGGAAGATGACGGGCGTGACGAAGAGCGTGAAGAGTTGGGAGAAGAGCAGGCCGCCGACCACCGCCAGCCCGAGCCCGCGCCGAGATTCGGCGCCCATCCCGGTGGCCACCGCGATGGGGAAGGTTCCGGCCAGCGCCGCGACCGTCGTCATCATGATGGGGCGGAAGCGCACGAGGCAAGCGTGGTGGATCGCCTCCCGCGATCCCTTGCCCTCCCGCTCGGCGTCCAGCGCGAAGTCGATCATCATGATGCCGTTCTTCTTCACCAGGCCCACGAGCATCACGATGCCCACGAACGAGTAGACGTCGAGCTCCCGGCCGAAGAGCAGGAGCGTGAGCAGCGCGCCGAAGCCGGCGAAGGGGAGGGCCGAGAGGATGGTGATCGGGTGGATGAAGCTCTCGTAGAGGATCCCGAGCACCAGGTAGATGACGAGGATCGCCGCAAAGGTCAGCAGCACCAGATCGCGGAAGGACTCCTGGAAGAACTCGGCCGCACCCGCGAAGCGGGAGGAGACGCCCTCGGGGAGCGTGGGTTCGATGCGGCGGCGGATCGCGTCCACCGCGTCGCCGAGCGAGGCGCCCGGCGCCAGGTTGAAGGAGAGCGTCACCGCGGGGAGCTGGCCGAAGTGGTTGACCGAGAGCGGGCCGACGCCCCGCTCGAGCCGGGCGACGGCGCCGAGGGGCACCATCTCGGGAATCTCCTGCGCTTCGCGCAGACGCGTGGTGCCGATCCACAGGCTCTCTAGGTCGTCGGGTTTGCGCCGGAACTCCGGGGCGAGTTCCAGGATGACCTGGTAGGTGTCCGTGGAGGTGTAGATCTCGGAGACGCGGCGCGTCCCGTACGCGGAGTAGAGGGCGCTCTCGATCTCCAGCATCGTCAGACCGAGCGAACGCGCCAGATCGCGATCCACGCGCACGAAGACGCGCGGCGTGGCCATTCGGAGATCGCTGGATACGTCCGTGAGGAAGGGGATGCCCCGCATCTCGGCCTCCACCTGGCCGGCCACCTCGTAGAGGAGGTCGCGGTCGAGGCCGAGGAGGGTGAACTGGTAGGCGCCCGTGGTGAGGGTACCCGTGAGCGGAATGGCCGGCGGAACCTGGGGGAAGGCCTCGATTCCCGGGAGTTCGGCGAACTTCCGGCGGAGCTCGCCCACGATCTGGAAAGCGGAGGCATCCCGGTCCTCCCGCGGCACGAGTTGGCCGAAGACGATCCCGCTGTTGGAGGGAACGCCGGGGACCGATCCGATCGCCGAGACGAAGGACGCCACGCCGGGCTGGTCGAGCAGCACCTGGTTCACGCGGAGCTGCAGCTCTCGCATCCTTTCGAACGAGACTTCCTCACCGGCCTGAGTGAAGACGAGGACCTGGTCGGTGTCTTCCTCGGGGATGAACCCCTTGGGGATGACGAAAAAGAGAAACAGCGTGGCGGCGAGAACGATCAGCGAGTAGAGGATGGTGAGCCGGGGGTGGTCCAGCGACCAGCGCAGGCCGCGGTCGTAGAGCGATAGACCTCTGTCGAAGACCCGCTCCGAAATCTGATACAGCCGGTTCGGGCGATGGCTCGGTGGCTTCAAGAAGATGCTCGAAGCCATGGGTGTGAGCGAGAGGGCCACCGCGCCGGAGAGGAGGATCGCCACCGCGATCGTCACGGCGAACTCGCGAAAGAGCCGTCCGATCAAGCCGCCGAGGAAGAGCACGGGGATGAAGACGGCAGCGAGCGAGATCGTCATCGAGACGATGGTGAAGCCAATCTCCGCCGCGCCGTCGAAGGCCGCGCGCCATCGCCCCTTGCCCATTTCCAGGTGGCGGACGATGTTTTCGAGCATGACGATCGCGTCGTCGATGACGAAGCCGATCGAGAGGACGAGCGCGAGCAGGCTGAGGATGTTGAGGCTGTAGCCCAAAAAATACATGACCACGAAGGTCCCGAGGACCGAGAGGGGCAGGGCGAGGCTCGGGATGATGGTCGCGCGCAGGTTGCGCAGAAAGAGGAAGATCACGACGACCACGAGGACGAGCGCGAGGACCAGCGTGAACTCCACCTCGGCCACGGATTCGCGGATGACCTCGGCTTGGTCGAAGACGATCTCCGTCTCGATGGAGGCGGGAATCATCGCGCGCAGTTCGGGAAGCAGCCGACGCACGCCGTCGGAGACCTCGATGGTGTTCGTGCCGGGCTGGCGCTGGATCGCGAGGACGATGGCTTCCCGATCGCGATACCACGCCGCGGTGCGCACGCTCTCCTCGCTGTCGACGGCGCGACCGACCTCCGAGAGGCGTACGGGCGCTCCGTCGCGATGGGCGATGACGATCTCCTGGAAGGCGGCGGCGTTCTCGAGTTGGCCCTCCACGTCCACGTACCAGGCCTTGTCCTCGTCCTCGACCAGGCCGGAGGGAAGGTTCACGTTGGCGGACTGGATGGCGGTCACGACGTCGCCGATGCCGAGCGCGCGCTGGGCGAGCGCGCTCGGATCGAGCTCGATGCGCACGGCGTACTTCCGGTTGCCGAAGACGAGGACCTGCGCGACGCCGCTCACCATGGAGATGCGCTGGGCCATGATGGTGTCGGCGTATTCGGTGACCTCGCGAAGCGGCAGGGTGGAGGAGGTGAGCGCGACGTAGAGGATGGGCTGATCCGCCGGGTTCACTTTGCGGTAGGTCGGTGGGCTCGGCATCTCCGGCGGGAGCAGCGGAAGGGCGGCGGCGATCGCGGCCTGCACGTCCTGCGCGGCCGCATCGATGTCGCGATCGAGGGCGAAGAGGAGGGTGATCTCGGTGTTGCCGAGCGTGCTGCTGGAGGTCATCTGCTCTAGGCCGGCGATGGTGGAGAACTGGCGCTCGAGGGGGGTGGCCACCGAGCTCGCCATGGTCTCGGGATCGGCCCCCGGCAGGGTGGCGAAGACGAGGATGGTGGGGAGATCGACGTTGGGGAGGTCGCTGACCGGCAGGCGTTGGTAGGCCACCACCCCGAAGACGAGCAGCGACGCCATCAGGAGGGTGGTGGCCACGGGCCTTCGAAGGAAGACCGCGGAGAGGTTCAAGGCGCGCCCTCCGGTGGGGCCGCCTCGTCCGGCACCGGCGTCGGTCCGGCCGGCTCCCGCTCGGCGACGCGCACCTCCATTCCGGGTCGCAGGCGGAGCTGGCCGCTCACCACCACGCGCTCGCCGGGGGCGAGCCCTTCGACGATGGCGAGGCGACCGCCGTCGGCGGGCCCCGGCCGCACCGCGCGCATCTCCACGGTGCTGTCCTCCGGTCGCACCACGAAGACGAAGGGCCCTTCGGGGCCGACCTGGAGCGCGGCGGAGGGCACCACGGGCACTTCTTCCCAGGTGCGGACGTGGAGCCAGACCTCGGTCGGCTCGCCGGGCCAGAAGGTCTCCTCGGCGTTGTCGAAGACCGCCTTGAGGAGGATGGTTCCGGTGGCGGGATCCACCGTGTTGTCGATGAAGTCGAGCCTGCCTTCGCGGGCGCGGTCGGGGTGGCCCCGCGGCTGCGCGCGGACCGTCGCCTGTCCGGCCCGCATCGCCTCGCGCACGGCGGGGAGGAGATCGGCCGGGATCGAAAAGCGCACGTAGATGGGATCCATCACCTGAATGGTGACGAGCGGGTCCGCGGAGTTCGGTTGCACCAAGTCGCCGATGCGGACGGCGAGCTCACCGGTCCGGCCGGCCACGGGCGCTTCCACCACGGTGAAACCGAGCTCGAGCCGCGCCTGCTCCACGGCCGCCGCGGCCGCCTCCACCGCGGCGGCGGCCGCCTGGGCCTGGGCCGCGGTTTGCTCCGCCTGCTGGGTGGCGACCGCGCCGCGCCGTTCGAGTTCGCGATAGCGCCGCGCGTCCGCGCGGAGCTGCGCCGCTCGGGTGCGCGCCTCGGCGAGCGAGGCCTCCGCCGCCTCGAGGGCGCGCTCGAACGGGCGGGGGTCGAGGCGGAAGAGCGGCTGGCCGACCTCCACCACGCTCCCGGGCTCGAACTCGACCGCGATCAGATGTCCGCCGACCCGCGCCCGCACCTGCACGGTGTTGATGGATTCGACCATGCCGATGGTGGGGAAGAGCTCGGGGACGTCGCCCACCTCGACCTCTGCCACCTCGACCGGGGGCGGGGGCGGGCCCTGCGCCGGCTCGCGTTCGCACCGACAGCCCACCGCTGCGGCGAGCCCGAGGGCGACGACGATGGGGCGGGGGACGGCCACGAGATGAAGGAGTGCCCAGGGGGCCTCCCGACGGCAAGCCCCCGAGGGATGTCAGGGAGCGGAGTTCGTGCCAGAATTCGCGGCATGAGGACGCGCCTGCTCGCCTGGCTCGTGGTTCTCGCGTTCGCCTGCGGCAAGGAGGAGACGGAAAAGCCTTCGGTCCGCGCTCCCGTCCTGCGCTTCGCAGAGGGGACGAGCTTGGGCGCCGGCGGCGTCGCGGAGCTCGACTTCGGCGAGGTGGCGATCGGCCGGCAGGCCCGTGCCACGGTGGTCGTCGAAAACCTCGGCGGCGAGCCGCTCACCCTGCAGACGACGCCGCCGAACGCGCCCTTTTCGATCGTGGACGCGCCCGAGACGATCGCACCTCGCTCCCTCGCATCGCTGGTCTTCCGCTTCGCTCCGGAGCAGGAGGGCCAGGCGGTCCAGACGGTGGTGCTGCGGGCGGGGCGCGATCGGCTCGCCGTGCGGCTGCGGGGAGCGGGCGGACCCATCCAGGAGGACTGCATCTTCCACCTCGAGCCGCCCGAGCTGCGCCTTTCCACCGGCGTGGGCGGCCCGGACCTTCCCTGGGTCCTCCCGGTCGGTATCCGGGTGGAGCGGGGACGCTGCGCGTTCGAGGGGGCGCGGGCAATGGGGGACTTCACGGTCGAGGTGGAAGGCGCCGACAACACCGTCTTTCTCCCCGGCGTGGAGGCGGGGCTGCGGCTGCGGATCGGCGGCATCGAGGTCGGTCGTACGGGATCGATCTTCGTGCGCATGGACGGGCACGAGGTGGAGCTGCCCGTCCGGGTGGAAGAGTCCCCGCTCTGCGTCGGGACGAACGTACAGCGGCTCGAACTCCAGGCGGATCTCCACTGCGACATCACCGGGCAACTGTCCTTCGAGAGCAGCTGCGGCGATCTGCCCCGGCTCGTTGCCGCGCGCATCTGGCCGCCGGAGGAGGCGCCCACCTTCGAGATTCTCCTCGCGGACGAGAAGAGCCTGGGAATCCGCTACGTCGCCGACGAGCCCTTGCGCGTGGAGGAGGCGGTGGGAGTCTTCGACTTCGACAACGGCGATCGCGTGGTCGTGCCGCTCACCGGCCGAGCGAAGATGCGCGAGGTAGAAGTCGCGATCCCTCCACGTAAGCTCGACCTCCTCGTGCTGGTGGACAAGCATTTCGGCATCGTCGATTGGGCCAACCGGATCGACGCCTTCGCGTCCGACCTCTGGGACTTCGTGGTCTCGTCACCCTGGGAGGTGGAGGTGGGCGTGACGAGCACGGTGGTCGGCGAGGACGAGCCGGCCTGCCCGGCCGAGAACGGGCAGCTCATCCCGCTCGACGCATCGCGGCCGCAGCTGGTTCGCGCCGACACGCCCGACGGCCAAGACGTTCTGCGCCAGAACCTCACACCACTGGTCTGCGTGGAGGGGGCGGTGTCCAAGGGCCTGGAGGCCGTGCTCGCAGCCACGCCGTGGAGCGACCGCGACGGCACGCGGATGGCGATCGCCATCGTCGCGGACCACGACAATTCGGCGGGCGCGGCCTCCGGTTACCCCAGTGCGTTCGCGAGCCGGGAGATACGCCGCTTCTACGTCATCGGCCCCTGCCCCCGCAGCGCCCGATACGAGACGGTCATCGATTCCTTGGGCGGCAAGTATCGGCCCATCTGCGTGAGCGACCCACACCTCGAGATCTTCGAGGCGATCGACGAATACATGGGCCGCCCCCTTGTCTTCGAACTCGGGTGGCCGGCGCACACGGGCGGCGAGACCTACGCGACCGAGGAGAAGGGCATTTACGTCTTCGTCGACGACGAGCCCCTTCCGAGCCACGGCGGCCCGGTCGGGTGGGTGGTGTACAACAGCGCGGAGCTGCGCGTGGATTGGGGCCTTCCCCCGGGCACGAAGCTCCGCGTCGTCTACCCGCCCTGGCCGAGTGCCTGCGACTCGAACGACGGCTAGAGCCGGTACCCCAATCGATTCCGGCCCGCTCGCCACCCTCGTGAAGCGGCACGAAAAACCCGCCGACAAGGCGGGTTTTTCGGTGATCGGCTCCCGTCAGAGCTCGGTGCCGTCGTCCTTCTTGGGCTCGAACTTTGGCGGATCGGACTCGCCGAGATTGCCCGGATCGCCCGGAGGCGCGGAGGGCGGCGCTTCGTTTTCGGGAACGATCTCCACGACGATGGCCATCTGATCCTCGCCGTTCGGCGCGGGGATGAGCGCCGCGCGCACGAACTGCCCTTCCTTCACGTCCTCGTGGCGGACGTCGCGCTCGCCGTTCACGTAACGGGTTTCGGGATGCAGGAGCAGCGGGAGATCGTGCGGGGCCCCGGGCGCGGTGAGCACGAGGTTCTCGTCGTCGATTTTCTTCACGTATCCCTGCACCACGAGGACTTCGATCGGCTCCTCGCTCTCGTGCTGGGAGGGGCGCGCCGTCCAAGCGGTGAGGCCTCCCACGACGAGCGCGAAGGCCGTCAGGAGGCCGAACGAGCGGATTCGAATGCGGTTGGAAAGGTTGCGAGACATCCTGGCCTCCCCTCGGGTGGAAATTCACCCTCCAGGGCCAAAGGTGCGCCCCCCCTCGGGTGGGTGCAGGGAACGGGGGCTCGCCGGGCCCTTCGTCGAGGCGCACACACGTTCAAAGTCGCGAACTTCGGGGCGGCACGGCTGCCCGCCTGCTTGCGACGTGCTATGGGGTGAGGCCGACGAGGAAGGACGATGGGTCGCCCGCTTTGGAACGAGCTTCGCGCCCGGATGGGCGAGATCCGTGATCTCGAGCAGGTGGTGGGCCTGCTCACCTGGGACCAGGAAACGTACATGCCGGCGAAAGGGAGTTCCTTGCGCGCGGCGCAGCTCGCCACCCTGCAGGCGATCCTCCACGAGCGCCTCGTCGATCCGCGCCTCGGAGAGCTGATCGCGGGCGTCGAGGCCGACGGAGAGCTCACCGAGATCGAGCGGCGGATGGTCGAAAACCTCGCGTGGGAGCGCCGGCGCGCCGAACGCGTGCCCCTCACCCTCGTCCAGGCCCTCGCGCGCGAGCAGTCTTTGGCCGTGGAGGCGTGGAAGCGTGCGCGGGAGGAGAGCGACTACGCCCGCTTCGCGCCCCACCTGCGCACCCTGGTCGCGCTCAAGCGGGAGCAGGCCGATGCGATCGGCCACGATGGCGAGCGCTACGACGCCCTCCTCGACGGCTACGAGCCGGGGATGCGCACCGCGCGACTGGTGCCGCTCTTTGCGGAGCTTCGGCAGGCGCTCGTGCCGATGGTGCGGGAGGTGGTCGAGGCCGCACCGCCGCCCCGCTGGCGCTTCGAAGCGCACCATTTCCCCGTGGATCGGCAGTGGCGGCTGTCCGAGATCCTGCTCGAGCGCATGGGCTTCGACCTCTCGCGCGGACGGCTGGATCGGAGCACGCACCCCTTCACCAGCGGAATGGGGAGGGGCGACGTGCGCCTGACCACGCGCTTCGACGAGCGCAATCCGTGGGTGTCGATCTTCGGGACGATCCACGAGGCGGGACACGGCCTTTACGAGCAGAATCTCCCGGAGGAACACGGCCGCGATCCCATCGGCGTGGCCGCGTCGATGGGGCTGCACGAGTCGCAGTCGAGGCTGTGGGAGAACGCCATCGGCCGCTCCCTCCCGTTCTGGGAGGGCATGGAGAACGAGCTACGCCGGCTGTTCCCCGATGCGCTCGTGGGCGTCGGCATCCGCGAGGTGCAGGCGGCCGCCTGCCGCGTCGAGCGCTCCACGATCCGCGTGGACGCGGACGAGCTGACCTACAACCTCCACATCCTCCTGCGCTTCGAACTCGAGCTGGCGATGATCCGCGGGGATCTCGCGGTCGACGACCTCCCCGCTGCGTGGAACGAGGGGATGGAGCGCCTGCTCGGCATCGTCCCGCGCAACGACGCGGAGGGCCCGTTGCAGGACATCCACTGGGCGTGGGCGGAGTTCGGCTACTTCCCTTCGTACACGCTGGGGAACCTCTACGCGGCCATACTCTACCAGGCGATGCGCCGCGAGCTCGGCGACATGGACGAGCTGCTGCGGCGCGGGACGCTCCTTCCCATCCGCGACTGGCTGGAGCGGAAGGTGCATCGCGTCGGCCATCGGTACGACGCGGAGGAAATCGTCTTCCGCGCCACCGGCGAGCGCCTCACGTGCGGTCCGCTCCTTCGCTACCTGCAGGATCGCTACGGCCCGCTCTACGGCGTCCGATTCGGCGATTCGGCCTGAGCTCCGTTGCCGAAAACGGGGAGATCGGCTAATCCGCGGACGATCGATTTCCCCAGGAGGCGACGATGATCCAAGGCACCGTCCGAGTCCCGATGCCGGTGAACGAGCCGGTTCTCTCCTACGCACCCGGAACGCCCGAGCGCGCCGAGCTGAAGGCCACGCTGGATCGCATGGCCGGCGAGCGCATCGAGATCCCGATGCGCATCGGCGGCAAGGAGGTGCGCACCGGGAAGGTGGGCGAGGCCGTCATGCCCCACGATCATCGGCACGTGTTGGCCACCTACCACATGGGGGATCGCAGCCACGCCCGCCAGGCGATCGAGGCGGCGCTCGCTGCCAAGCCCGCCTGGGCCGCTCTTCCCTTCGCCGAGCGCGCGGCGATCTTCCTCCGCGCCGCCGAGCTCTTGGCCACGCGCTACCGGCCCATCCTCAACGCCGCCACGATGCTCGGTCAGTCGAAGACCGCCCACCAGGCGGAGATCGACGCGGCCTGCGAACTCATCGATTTCTTCCGCTTCAACGTCGCCTTCGCCGAGCGGTTGATCGCCGAGCAGCCGCTCTCCGAGCGGACGATGTGGAACCAGCTCGACCACCGTCCGCTCGACGGCTTCGTCTACGCGATCACGCCGTTCAACTTCACGTCGATCGCGGGCAACCTCCCCACGGCCCCGGCCTTGATGGGCAACACGGTGGTCTTCAAGCCCTCGCTCCACGCCGCCTACAGCAACTGGTTCCTCATGGAGCTCTTGCGCGAGGCGGGGCTTCCCGACGGCGTGATCAACATGGTGCAGGGCGACCCCGCGGAGATCTCCGCCGAGGTCCTGTCCCATCCGGATCTGGGCGGCGTGCACTTCACCGGTTCGACCGCCGTGTTCCGCTCCATCTGGAAGACCGTGGGGGAGAACATCGATCGCTATCGCCAGTATCCGCGCCTGGTCGGCGAGACCGGCGGTAAGGACTTCGTCTTCGCGCACGCCTCCGCGATCGAGGATCTGGACGCGCTCGCTGTGGCGCTCGTCCGGGGTGCCTTCGAGTTCCAGGGACAGAAGTGCTCGGCGGCCTCGCGCGCCTACGTCCCCGCCTCGGTGTGGGCCAAGCTCGAAGCGCGGCTCGTCGGTCTCACCGAGGAGATCCGGATGGGCGACGTGCGCGACTTTAGCAACTTCATGGGTGCGGTGATTCACGAGGGCGCGTTCGACCGCATCGCCGGCTACATCGAGTACGCCCGCAACGCCGCGGACGCCGAGATCCTCGTCGGCGGCGAGGCGGACAAGAGCCAGGGCTGGTTCATCCGCCCCACCATCGTGAAGGTGGAGGATCCGAAGCACCGCCTCATGCAGGAGGAGATCTTCGGCCCGGTGCTGGCGGTCTACGTCTATCCGGACGAGGCCTACGAGGAGACGTTGCGCCTGTGCGACGAGACCTCGCCGTACGGGCTGACCGGCTCGATCTTCGCGCGCGATCGCGACGCCATCGCGACGGCGGCGCGCGTGCTGCGCTGGGCGGCGGGCAACTTCTACGTGAACGACAAGCCGACCGGCGCGGTGGTGGGCCAGCAGCCTTTCGGCGGCGGCCGCGCATCCGGGACCAACGACAAGGCGGGTTCGATCCTCAACCTGCTGCGCTGGGTCTCCCCGCGCAACATCAAGGAGACCTTCGTCCCGCCGCGCGTCGCCTGGTACCCGTTCCAGGGCGAGGAGTGAGGAGGCGTTCGCGCCCCGCGACGTGGGGCGCGAGCGGTCAACTCACCGCGCGTTCCGGCCGCTCCGCGGCGTAAAGCGTCTCGTAATACTCGCGGACCATGCGGTCCGAGGAGAACCGCTCGCTCATGGCGATGGAGGCGAACATCATCTCCACCCAGCGCGGGCGGTTCTCGTAATAGGTCGGGAGGATCTCTCCCTCGAGCACGGCGAAGAGCGCGGCGATGTCGTGCGCGTCCCGGTCCTCGCCCTCGTAGGCGTCACCGAACTGCCAGCCGTTCTTGCCGTGCTCGCAGCCCTCCGGCCACCAGCCGTCGAGGACGGAGAAGTTGAGCACGCCGTTCATCGCGGCCTTCATCCCGCTCGTTCCCGAGGCTTCGAAGGGACGGATGGGATTGTTCAACCACACGTCGCTGCCGCGCGTCAGCATCCGTCCCACCTTCATGTCGTAGTTCTCCACGAACGCGACGGAATGGGGATGCTCGCGGGCGAAGCGGACGAGATTGGCCACGATCGACTTGCCCATTTCGTCTTGCGGATGGGCCTTGCCGCTGAAGACGATCTGGATCTTGCGGTCGCGAAGCAGCGGGAGGATGCGCTCCGGATCCCGGAAGATCAGATCGCTTCTCTTGTAGGCCGCGGCGCGGCGCGCGAAGCCGATGAGAAGGACCTCGGGGTCGAAGCGGCTCCCCGTGCGCGCTTCGAGCTCTTGGATGAGTTCCGCCTTGGCCTCGCCGTGCGCCTTCCAGAGCGCGTCGGGATCGCCCGCCTCGAAGGCCATGCGGACCCGGCGGTCCTGCCAGGTGGGCGGGTGTACGCCATTGGTGATCGCGAGAATGGGCGCGGCGTCGTCCACGTGCGCCCACATCTTGCGGGAGGTCTCGGCGTGCAGCTGCGAGACCCCGTTCGCGAGGTGGGCCAGGCGTAGGCCCGCCACGGTCATGTTGAAGGGACGTCCGCCGAGCGCCTCCATTTGCTCGTCGCTCAGGTCGAGGCACGCGCCCATCTCGCGGAGCAGGCCGAGGTCGTGCGACTCGTTGCCCGCGGGCACGGGCGTATGGGTGGTGAAGACGATGCGGTCGCGCGCCCGCTCCCAGGCGTCGCGGAAGGAGAGTCCGCCCTCCATGGCCTCGCGGATCAGCTCGATGCCGGCGAAGACCGCGTGCCCCTCGTTGAAGTGGTAGACCTCCGGCTCGAACTCCAGCTCGCGCAGGAGCCGCACGCCGCCCACGCCGAGGAGGATCTCCTGGGCCACGCGATCGTGTGCGCCGCCCCCGTAGAGGCGCCGCGTGACCCAGCGATGGCGCTCGTCCACCGGCTCGATGAGATAGAGCGGGGCGTTGGCGTAGCGATCGCACCGCAGCGCGCGGCACGCCACCTCCTCGCCCCGCACGGTGACGGTGAAGCGCACGCCCGCATCCTCGAGGAAGTCGTGCGACTGCTCCACGAACGTGTCGTAGGGACGGCCGTCCTCACCGATGCGCTGGATGGTGTACCCCTCGCGCCAGTACAGGCCGATCGCCACGAGCGGAGCATGGAGGTCCCCCGCGCTCTTGATGTGGTCCCCGGCCAGAACGCCCAGGCCGCCCGCATAGAGGGGGAGTTCCTCGTCGAGGCCGTACTCCATGCAAAAGTAGGCGACCCGCTTCTGTGTCCGCATCATCGACTCGATCCTCTCGTTGTTGATGGTCCGGCCCGAATGCGCCTGGAACGGATCAACCGCCCACCGCCTCCGAGGCTTCCGGACCAGACGCTTCGACGTCCTCCCTCCTTTCCGCGCGTTCGGCCCCCGGAGAACGGGCGACCTTTTGAAATGGAACGTTCGCGCCGTGGGCGTCAACCGCCCGCACCGAGGAAGTCGAGGAGCTCGTCGGGGGAGACCGGCTTGCGGAAGACCTCGTCGGCGACCCCCTCCTGGCGCTCGTCCTTTCCCACGGCCAGGCCGCTGACGACGGCGAGGCGGATGGTGGGATTCTCCGCCTTCAGCGCGCGCGCGACCTCCCAGCCGTCGCGGTCCGGCAGGAGGAGATCGACCAGCGCCGCGTCGGGATGGATTTCCCGCGCCAGCTCGATCCCGCGTTCGCCCGAGAGGGCCGTATAGGCGCGCGCGCCGGCATCTTCCACGAGCATCGCGAGCATGGCGGCGTTGTCGGGATCGTCGTCGATGACGACCACGCGCTCCGCCTTGTGGTCCGGAGGCGGCGGGGGAAGCGGCTCCTCCACCGGCAGGCCTTCGGCGGGCATGCGTGGCAGGCGTACCGAGAAGCGGTTCCCGCCGCCCTCGCGGGGATGGATGGTCACGTCCCCGCCCCAGCGGCGGATGGCATTGCGGCCCGCGGCCAAAGACAGCGTGCGCGCGGCCACGCCACCCTCCAGGGGCTCGAAGAGCTCCAGGATCTCTCGCTCGCCGAGCGTGACGCCACCCTCGTGGAAGATTTCCACCAGGATCGCGTCGTCGTCCGCCAGCGTGCGGACGTGGATCGTTCCTCCTCCCCGGAGCACGTCGGTCGCACCGAGAAGGAGGGTGGCGAAGAACTCCGTCAGCGTCTCCCGCTCACCCACGGCGGGGGGGAGATCCTGCAGGTCGAGCGTGATGCGGATGCCCGCCACCTCCAGCTCGGAGCGCGTCAGCGCGAGGGCGTCACTCAGGACTGCGTTGACGTCCGTGGGCGTCGGCTTTCTACGCTCCGGTGCCGCCGCGAGTTCCTGGAGTCGGGCCACGATCGCCGCGATCTCCCGCACGGCGCGTTCGATGCCCTCGCTGATCGCCTCGGCACCCTCGATGTCCTTGAGCCGTTCGAGGCGCAGCGTGATGACGTTGAGCTGGTTGTTGAGGGCGTGGGCGGCGCTCTGGGCGAGTCCACCCACCGCCTCCAGGCGGGTGCGGCCGAGCAGGCGGGCGTGCAGCTTGCGCAGCTCGCGGTAGGCGGCCTCGAGCTCTCGCTGCCGGCGGAAGCTCATCGTCCGGTCCCGGACCGTGAGCACCACCCCGCGGAAGGCCTTCTCGTCGTCGTAGATCGGCGCGCAATCGACCTCGAGGACGGCGTCCACCCCGTCGGGACGCTGCCAGAGGAGCGCGTCGTTGTGCTGGGGCTTTTTCGATTCCAGGGCGAGCCGGGCCGGAAAGCGCTCGAGGGGGATGCGGTTTCCGCGGCTGTCGCGCAGGTTCATGCGCGCCAGCGGTCCCTCGGTGTCGTAGAGGGATTCCCCGACCAGGGCTTGGATCGGAATGCCCATGATGCGGTCGAGCATCGGCGAGACGTAGCCGATGGTTCCGTCGCGCTCGACGAGGACGATCGCCTCGTTGATGTTCGTCACCAGCGTTTGGAGCAGTGCCGCCTCGCGGAAGGCCACGCTCTCGGCACGCTGGTACGTGAGGAAGACGTCGCCCACTTGGGCCGCGGCCGATGCGTAAAACTCGTTGAGCCGACGCGCGATCGCCGGCGGCAGCAGGCCGCGATCCTTCTCCCAGATCTCGAGGAAGGCGTGGAGGAGCACGGCCGTCTCCTCGATCACTTCGCCGAGCTGCATGCCCACGCTCAGACGGGTGGCGGCGATGCGGCGTTGGCTCTCGCCGTAGAGCGGGCCTGCGTCGTCGCCGTAGACCTCGAGCAGGCGCGCCGCCGTCTCGAGCTGTTGCAAGTAGGCTTCGCGGACCCGCCGCTTCACCCCGGTGCCTGCGAGGCCGAGGCGGGCGAAGAGCATCTTGGCGGCGAGCTTGGCGATCCGCTGCGCGTTGCCCCGCAGGAACGCGATGAGGTCTTCGTCCTCGGCCCTCGTAGGGCGCTCGCCCGGGAGCACTGCCGTCCCTCCTGGACAGGAGCATCTTCACCTTCGGACCCGGGTGCAAAGGGAGGACGCGCCGCATGCGCACCCGCGAGCGGCCGCTCGCATCGCAGCCCTTGCCTGGGCTGGATGCCACCACGCTGGCGCACATCTACCGGGCCGAGGTCTCTCGTTCCACGCAGTGGCGGATCCGCCTGGACATCACCACCAACTGGGCCGTGACCATCACTGCGGCGGTCGTTTCCTATGCCTTCGGCAACCGCGAGGCGCCGTCGGGGGTCCTCATCGTGGGCTTTTTCGCGGTGGCGACCTTCCTGGTGATCGAGGCTCGGCGGTACCGGTACTACGACATTTGGGCGCGCCGTGTGCGCATGATCGAGGCCGCATACCTCGTGCCGCTCGCGCGGCGCGAGCCGGTGACGGTGGATTTCTTCTCCGCTCTGGCGGCCGAGCTGAGTTGGCCGCGGCTGCGCATCGGGGCGCTGCAATCCGTGGCCTTCCGCATGCAGCGCGCCACCTATCCCTTGGCCCTCGGTGTGCTGCTCGGCGCGTATGTGATCAAGCTGTACTCCCACCCCACGACCGCCACCCGCTTCGCGGACGTCCTCGAGCGCGCGCGCGTCGGCTTCTTCCCCGGTTGGCTGGTCTTCGGATTCTGGGCCTGCACCGTGATCGGCTACTTCGCCTTGCTCTATTACGCGTCGGTGATCCCGCTGCCCCCCACGGAGTTGCGCGCGCCCACCCGGCAGAGGCCCGTGCCGCTCGGCGCCGTCTTCCGCGCCGTGCAGCCGGAAGTGACGGTGCCCCGCGCGGGGCCGGGTGCGCGCCCGGAGGGGGAGTAGCGAGCGGTCGATGTCTCCATTTTTCGGCGCCCGGCTGCCCGACGGCTCCTTTGGGGGATGGCCATTGGCTCGCTCGCCCGCCGGTCCCACTTTTCCAAGGAGTTGTTTGAAAATTGCCGCTGTTTCGGAAAGGAAATGAGCGTTCTCTCCCTCAGACAGCTTCGGATCGCACGCGCACTGACGGCGACCCTCTTCGACGACGGTACGGGGGTGCCCCCGGAGCGGTTGGACTATGCGATGGCCGAGCTCGTCGGATACGCCGCGCGCGTCGGGAGGATGACGAGGCTCGCGCTCCGCTTCGCCCTCTGGGTGATGCAACTCGCGCCCTTTCTGCTCTTCGGCGTCTTTCGCACCTTCACCCGGGCCTCGGTGGAGCTGCGCGAGCGATGTCTGCGGAGGCTCGAGGGATCCCGACTCGGCCTGGTGGTCGTCCTCCTGAAGACCGTGCTCAGCATGATCTACTTCGAGCACCCGGACGCCTTGGCCTCCACCGGATACGACGCGCAGGGCCTGCTCGGACCGGCCTGGGCCCAGGGCAGTCCCCCGCCGGTGGTGAAGCTGCAGGTGGTGCACGAGCCCGCGGGGGAGGGCCTTCCCGTCCCGACCGCTCTCTCGGGCAACGCCCTGGGAGGCGCCTGATCGATGAAGGAGCCGACCCCCATCCTGCAGGGCCGAGCGCACGAGGGCGATCTGGAGCTCAGCGCCGACGTCCTCGTCGTGGGATCGGGAGCTGCGGGCGCCGTCGCCGCCAAGATCCTCGCGGAGGCGGGGCGCTCGGTGATCGTGGCGGAGGAGGGCGGCTACGTCCCGCCGGAGGAGTACGCCCGCTTTCGACCCACCGAGGCGATGCGGCGGATGTACCGCGACGGGGGCACCACCACGGCCCTCGGCGTCGGCGACACCCCGTTCATGTCCGTGCTCGCGGGACGGACGGTGGGCGGCTCTTCCGTGCTCACCGGCGGCGTCGTCTTCCGCATCCCGGAGCACATCCTCCACCATTGGTCCACGGATCTGGGCCTCGAGGAGATGGCACCCGAGCGGCTCGAGGAGGCCTACCGCAGCGTGGAGGAAGAATCTCACGTGGAGACGGTCCCCGTGGAGATGCAGTCGCAGTCCACGGTCCTCTTCGCCGAGGGTGCGAAGCGGCGGGGTTTCTCCCTCAAGCCGATGCAGCGCAACACCCGCGGCTGCCGCGGTTCCTCGCGGTGCAACTTCGGCTGCCCCCACCGCGCGAAGATGTCGGTCGACGTGACCTATCTGGAAAAAGCGCGTCGCATGGGGACGCAGGTCATCGCCGACTGCCGCATCGAGCGGATCGAGATCCGAGGCGGCAAGGCCGTGGGTGCGCGGGGGAGACTCCTGCGTGCGGACGGTTCGAGGGCCGGCCGGGTGCGCGTGCACGCCCGCAAGGTCGTCGTCGCCGGGAGCGCACTGTCGACGCCGATTCTCTTGCAGCGCAGCGGGGTGGGGCGCTGGTCGAAGGCCGTGGGCCGCAACCTCAGCCTCCACCCCGGCGCCCGCGTGACGGCGCTCTTCGACCGCGACGTCTCCGCGTGGAAGGGGGCGCTCCAGAGCGCCTACAGCGACGACTTCGAGCGCGAGGGCATCACGCTCAACAGCGTCTTCGCCCCCGTCAACGTCCTCGCGGCCACCTTGCCGGGCAGCGGGGCGGAGTTCGCGCGGTACACCAGCCGGATGCGCAACCTCGCCGCCTTCGGCGTGATGGTGCACGACGCGGGCGGAGGACGGGTATGGAGGCTCCCGGGCGGCGACGCCCTGATCACCTACCGGATGGCGCGCAAGGACAAGGCCAAGCTCGTGAAGGGGATCCGGATCCTCGCGGAGACCTTCTTCTTGGCCGGCGCGCGCGAGGTCTTCCTTCCCATCTTCGGGAGCAAGCCCCTGCGCAGCATCGACGAGCTCGCCTTCCTGGACGCCGATTTCCCGGGCCGCCGCATCGAGTGCACGACCTTCCATCCCCTCGGCAGCGCGCGCATGGGCAAGGATCCCG
>Ga0079224_100000854_pt1 | contig 32704 bp, 26 predicted proteins | sample Stecom2015_FD_80414 | JGI IMG/M metagenome (GOLD analysis project Ga0079224, IMG submission 80414) | Agricultural soil microbial communities from Utah to study Nitrogen management - Steer compost 2015 | ecosystem: Environmental > Terrestrial > Soil > Agricultural land | place: USA: Utah... | reverse complement strand
CCACGACCCGGCCACGACGCCGGACGAGGCGCCCGTCGAGCACCGGCTCGTGCGCGTGCGCTCCTGGAAGCTGCCGATCACGCTCGTCGCGGCGACGATCCTGCTGGCGCTGCTCTTCCTCGCCGCCTCGCGCCCCGGCGACGCGGTCTTCCGCCTCGCGGGCGGCCCCTCGGCGATCCAGCTCGGCGACGTCACGGTCCCGGCCATGGCGTCCGCGTGGATCTCGATCGTCCTCATGGCGGCGCTCGCTGCCTGGTCGATCGCGCGCGTCGCCGCCTACCGCCGCGTGACCGTCTGGGTGCCGATCGCGTTCGCCGCCTTCGGCGTCTTCGGCTTCCTCGCCTGGGCGGGCGCGGGCGGCATGATCCCCGTCGTGAGCCTGCTCGCGGGCGCGCTGTCGCTCTCGGTGCCGCTCGTCTTCGGCGGCCTCGGCGGCGTGATCGGCGAGCGCGTCGGCGTCGTCAACGTCGCGATCGAGGGCCAGCTGCTGCTCGGCGCGTTCAACGCCGCGATCCTCTCGTCGGTCACGAACAACCCCTTCGTGGGCCTCATCGGCGCCCTCATCGGCGGCGTGCTCGTGTCGCTCGTGCTCGCCGTGTTCGCGATCAAGTACCTCGTCGAGCAGGTCATCATCGGCGTCGTACTGAACGTGCTCGTGCTCGGCCTCACGACGTTCCTGTACGGCATCGTGCTCGTGCCGAACGAGACCGTGCTGAACCGCGCGACGACGTTCGACACGTGGCCCATCCCCGTGCTGAGCGAGATCCCCGTCATCGGTGCCGTGCTGTTCAACCAGACGTTCATCGTCTACCTCATGTACATCGCCGTCGCGCTCGTCGCGTGGGGCCTCTTCCGCACGCGATGGGGGCTGCGCCTGCGCGCCGTGGGCGAGCACCCGCAGGCGGCCGACACGGTCGGCATCAAGGTCGGGCCGACCCGCTTCTGGAACGTCACGCTCGCGGGCACCGTTGCGGGCCTCGGCGGCGCGTACTTCACGCTCGTGTCGGTGCCGCAGTTCGGCGAGAACATGACGAACGGCCTCGGCTTCATCGCCCTCGCCACCGTCATCTTCGGCCAGTGGGATCCGCTGAAGACGGCGCTCGCGGGCTTGCTGTTCGGCTTCGCGAACCAGCTGCAGGGCCTGCTCGTCGTGCTCGGCACGCCGATCCCGAGCCAGTTCATGCTCATGTTGCCGTACATCGTGACGATCCTCGCGGTCGCGGGCTTCGTCGGGAAATCGCGCGCCCCCGCGGCGTCCGGCAAGCCGTACGTGAAGGGCTGAGCCATGGCCGACATCGACTGGCAGGGGCTGCGCGAGGCCGCGACGACCGCGATGCGCGCCGCGTACGCGCCGTACTCGGGTTACCCGGTCGGGGCGGCCGCGCTCGTCGACGACGGCCGCGTCGTCACGGGGTGCAACGTCGAGAACGCGGCGTACGGCGTGACGCTGTGCGCAGAGTGCGGGCTCGTCTCGAACCTCGTGCTCTCGGGCGGCGGCAGGCTCAGCGCGTTCGTCTGCGTCGACGGCGAGGGCAGCACGATCATGCCGTGCGGCCGCTGCCGCCAGCTGCTCTTCGAGCACGCCGGCCCCGACATGGTGCTCGAGACCGTCTCGGGCATCCGCACGATCGACGAGGTGCTGCCCGACGCGTTCGGGCCCCGCGACCTCGCCCGCCACGCCGCCACGGAGGAGTGACATGACCGAGCCGTTCGACGCCGTCGACGTGATCCGCACCAAGCGCGACGGGGGAGCAGTCCCTGAGCCCGCCCTGCGCTGGCTCATCGACGCTTACACGCGCGAGTATGTCGCCGACGCCCAGATGGCGGCCTTCGCGATGGCCGTCCTGCTGAACGGCATGACGCGCGAGGAGATCCGCGTCATGACCGACGCCATGATCGCCTCGGGCGAGCGCATGAGCTTCGCGGGCCTCGGCAAGCCGACCGCCGATAAGCACTCGACGGGCGGCGTGGGCGACAAGATCACGCTGCCGCTCGCGCCGCTCGTCGCAACCTTCGGCGTCGCGGTGCCGCAGCTCTCTGGCCGCGGCCTCGGCCACACGGGCGGCACGCTCGACAAGCTTGAGTCGATCCCGGGATGGCGCGCCGCGCTCACGAACGACGAGATGCACGCGCAGCTGAAGGGCGACGTGGGCGCCGTGATCTGCGCTGCGGGCTCGGGCCTCGCGCCGGCCGACAAGCGCCTCTACGCGCTGCGAGACGTCACGGGCACGGTCGAGGCGATCCCGCTCATCGCCTCGAGCATCATGTCGAAGAAGATCGCGGAGGGCACCGACTCGCTCGTGCTCGACGTGAAGTTCGGCTCGGGCGCCTTCATGAAGGATGAGGAGCGCGCCCGCGAGCTCGCGCGCACCATGGTCGCGCTCGGTGCCGACTCGGGCGTGAAGACGACCGCGCTCCTCACCGACATGTCGACGCCGCTCGGCCTCGCGGTCGGCAACGCCAACGAGGTGCGCGAGTCGGTCGAGGTGCTCGCGGGCGGCGGCCCCGCCGACGTCGTCGAGCTCACGGTCGCCCTCGCGCGCGAGATGCTGCGCCTCGCGGGCGTCGACGCGGATCCCGCCGACGCACTGCGCGACGGGCGCGCCATGGACACGTGGCGCCGCATGATCCGCGCGCAGGACGGCGACCCCGACGCGCCCCTGCCGCAGCCGCGCGAGACGCACGTCGTCACCGCCGAGCGCGACGGGATCCTCCAGCGCCTCGACGCGTACGATGTGGGGATCGCTGCGTGGCGCCTCGGCGCGGGACGCGCGCGGGCGACGGATCCCGTCGTCCACGCCGCCGGCATCGACCTGCACGCGAAGCCCGGCGACGCCGTGCGCGCGGGCCAGCCGCTCGCGACGCTGAACGCCGACGACGCGGGCCGGTTCGATCGCGCGCTCGAGGCCCTGGCCGGAGCGTACGAGATCGGCGATACTGCCCCCGAGGCCGCGCCGATCGTGCGCGACAGGATCACCGCCTGACCACCCCCCGACGCTCGGAGCCCCGCATGTCGCGACAGCAGAAGAACCGCCGCCCCGCCCGCCGTGAGGCGACCGTCGACGGCGTGCCCATCCGCAGCCTGCCGAAGATCTCGCTGCACGACCACCTCGACGGCGGCGTGCGCGCCTCGACCGTGTTCGAGCTCGCCGTCGAGGCGGGCCTCGACCTGCCCGCCGGCACGCCGCGCGAGCTGGGGGAGTGGTTCGCCGAGCAGGCCGCGTCGGACTCGCTCGTCGAGTACCTCGAGACCTTCGAGCTGACGATCGCCGTCATGCAGACCCCCGAGGCGCTCACGCGGATCGCGCGCGAGTTCGTCGAGGATCTCGCGAACGACGGCGTCATCTACGGCGAGGTGCGCTGGGCGCCCGAGCAGCACACTCGCGAGGGCCTCTCGCTCGAGGAGGCCGTGCAGGCCGTGCAGGACGGGCTCGAGCAGGGCGAGGATGCGGCCGACGAGGGCGGCCACTCGATCCGCGTCGGGCAGATCCTCTCGGCGATGCGCCAGGGCGAGCGCTCGCTCGAGGTCGCGCGGCTCGCGATCGACTTCCGCGACGACGGCGTGGTCGGCTTCGACCTCGCGGGGCCTGAGGACGGCTTCCCGCCGTCGGGCCACCGCGAGGCGCTCGACCTCCTCGCGGCCGAGTTCTTCCCCGTCACGCTGCACGCGGGCGAGGCGGCCGGGCTCGACTCGATCCGCTCGGCCCTGCTCGACGGCCGCGCGCTGCGCCTCGGACACGGCGTGCGGATCGCGGAGGACCTCGAGCGGATCACAGAGGAGGGCGACGAGGTGCGGGTGCGCTTCGGCGACCTCGCGCGTTGGGTGCGCGACCGCGAGATCGCGCTCGAGCTGTCGCCGACGTCGAACCTCGGCACGGGAGCGATCGCGGCCTGGGGCACGACGATGGAGGACCACCCGTTCGACCTGCTCTACCAGCTCGGCTTCTGCGTCACGGTGAACACCGACAACCGGCTCATGAGCCGCACGACGCTGACGCGCGAGCTCGCGCGCCTCGTCGACGCGTTCGAGTACGACATCGACGACCTGCTGCAGTTCCAGCTCAACGCTGCCGCAGCGACATTCCTGCCGATCGAGCAGCGCGAGGAGCTCATCGACATGATCACGGAGGGCTTCGACCGGTGATCGAGGTCGGGCGCCCCGCGGGGCGCCCGACCCGCATCACTCGACGGGGAGCAGCGTGTACTTCGTCGAGAGGTACTCGTGGATCCCCTCGAGGCCGCCCTCGCGGCCGACGCCCGACTGCTTCACGCCGCCGAACGGCGCGGCGGCGTTCGAGACGACGCCGACGTTGAGGCCCATCATGCCGGTCTCGAGGCGGTCGATCATGCGGTGCCCGCGCGCGAGATCCTCCGTGAACACGTAGGAGACCAGGCCGTACTCGGTGTCGTTCGCCATGCGCACGGCCTCATCCTCGGTGCGGAAGGTCGCGACGGCGAAGACGGGGCCGAAGATCTCCTCCGACATGATCTCGGCGTCGCTCGTGAGGCCCTGCAGCACGGTCGGCTCGAAGAACGTGCCTGGCCCGTCGACGCGGCTGCCGCCGTGCACGAGCGCCGCGCCCTTCGCGACGGCGTCGGCCACGAGGCTCTCGGCCTTCGCGACGGCGTCGTCGTCGATGAGCGGGCCGATCTGCACGCCGTCCTCCGTGCCGCGCCCGATGCGCATCTGCGCGACGCGCTCGGCGACGCGCTTCGTGAACGCGTCGGCGACATCCTCGTGGACGATGATGCGGTTCGCGGCCGTGCAGGCCTGGCCGATGTTGCGGAACTTCGCCGCCATCGCGCCGTCGACGGCCTTGTCGAGGTCGGCGTCCTCGAACACGACGAACGGCGCGTTGCCGCCGAGCTCCATCGACACGCGCAGCACGTTCTCGGACGCCTGCGCCATGAGCTGCTTACCCACGGGCGTGGATCCCGTGAACGACAGCTTCCGCAGGCGCGGATCCTGGATGATCGGCTCGGAGACCCGCCGCGAGCTCGTCGAGGTGACGACGTTCACGACGCCCTTCGGCAGCCCGGCCTCCTCGAGGATCCGCACGAACAGCAGCGTCGTGAGCGGCGTGAGCTGCGGCGGCTTCACGACGCTCGTGCAGCCGGCCGCGAGGGCGGGGGCGATCTTGCGCGTCGCCATCGCGAGCGGGAAGTTCCACGGCGTGATGAAGAAGCACGGCCCCACGGGGTGCTGCGAGACGATCGCGCGGCCCGTGCCCTCGGGGTTCAGGCCGTATCGCCCCGTGATCCGCACGGCCTCCTCGCTGAACCAGCGCAGGAACTCGCCGCCGTAGGCGACCTCGCCGCGCGACTCGGCGAGCGGCTTGCCCATCTCGAGCGTCATGACGAGGGCGAGATCCTCCTTGCGCTCCTGCACGAGCTCCCACGCGCGGCGCAGGATCTCGCTGCGTCGCCGCGGCGCCGTGGCGGCCCAGTCGGCCTGCGCCGCGACCGCCGCGTCGAGGGCACGCGTCGCGTCGGCCGCAGTCGCGTCGGCGATGCGCGCGATCACCTCGTTCGTCGACGGGTCGCGCACGGCGAAGTCGGATCCGCCCTCCGCGCCCGTCCACTCGCCGCCGATGAAGAGCTCCGTCGGAACCGACCGGAGCGCCTGCCGCTCGATGTCGTTCATGGTCGCCTCTCTCTTGCTCAGCTGCGCGGATCCGCGTCAGCGCTCGGGATGAAGGTGCGGGCGAGCTGCTCGGAGCCGCGCGCGACGAGCGCGACGTCGGCGCCCACGAGCACGAAGCGGGCGCCCGCGTCGGCGTATGCGCGCGCGGCGTCGGGATCGAACGCGTTGACGCCCGCGGGGGCGCCCGCGCGCGCGATGCCGTCGAAGGCGCGCCGCACGGCGGCCACCACATCGGGATGCGTCTGCTGCCCGATGAGCCCCATCGACGCCGCGAGGTCGGCCGGCCCGACGAAGACGCCGTCGATGCCGCGCGTCGCCGCGATCTCGTGCGCGGCGTCGACCGCCTCGGCGGTCTCGACCTGCACGAAGGCCGCAACGTGGCGGTCGGCTTCCGCGAGATAGCCCTCGACGCGGTTCCAACGGGCGGATCGCGCGAGCGCGCTGCCGACGCCGCGGCGTCCGGCCGGCGGATACTGCACGGCTTCGGCCACGGCCCTCGCCTCGGCCGCGTCCTGCACCATGGGCACGAGGATACTCTGGGCGCCGAGGTCGAGGACCTGCTTGATGATGACGGGATCCGCCGACGGCACCCGCACGACGGGCGCCACGGGGTACGCCGACACGGCGTGCAGCTGCGCGAGCACCGACTCGAGGCCGTTCGGCGCGTGCTCCATGTCGATGAGCACCCAGTCGAGGCCCGAGCCGGCCATGATCTCGGCCATGACGGGCGATCCCGACGTGACCCAGCCGCCGAACAGCGGGCGGTCCGCCTCCGCGATACGGTCGCGGAGCGTGGGGTTTAGACGAAGCGGCATGAGATGCTCCCGAGGTCTCCGTAGTCGGCGAGCACGGTGTCGCCCTGCTCGATCCACAGCGGCCGCGTGAACGAGCCCGCGAGCACGATCTCGCCCGCCTCGAGCCGATCGCCGTGCTGGTGCAGCTTGTTGGCGAGCCAGGCGACGCCGGTCGCGGGGTGGCCGAGCACGCCCGCCGCGACGCCCGTCTCCTCGATCGTCTCGTTGCGGTGCAGCAGCGCCGACACCCACCGCAGGTCGACCGCGTCGGGCGCCGTGGGCCTGCCGCCGAGCACGAGCCCGCCGTAGGCGGCGTTGTCGCTGATCGTGTCGACGATCGTGCGCCCCTCCATCTCGATGTGCGCGTTCAGCACCTCGAGGGCGGGCGTGACGAACTCCGTCGCGCGCAGCACGTCGAAGACGGTGCAGGACGGGCCCTCGAGCGGCCGCGCGAGCACGAACGCGAGCTCGACCTCGATGCGCACGTTCGCGAAGGCGTCGAAGGGGATCCGGGCTCCGCTCTCCCACACGGTGTCATCGAACATGACGCCGTAGTCGGGCTCGGTGATGCCCGTCGCCTGCTGCATGGCGCGGGACGTGAGCCCGATCTTGTGCCCCACGAGGCGCCTGCCCGCGGCGATGCGCCCATCGCGCCAGATGCGCTGGATGGCGTACGCGTCCTCGACCGTCGCCTCGGGGTGGCGCGCCGTGATCCGCGGCACCGGCACGCCGTCGCGGTCGGCCTGCGCGAGCTCGTCCGCGAGGCGCGCCAGCACCTCGTCCGGGAGCGCCATCAGAGCTGGTTCCCGAGCTTGTACTCGCCCTGCTTCCACGCGGGCATCGACTCCTCCTCGGGCCGCGTGTACGAGAAGCCGTCGGCGCCGATCGTCACGGCCATCTCGCTCGCCTCCGTGCGCGCGACGAGCGGCTGCGGCTCGCCGTCGAGGTCGAGCACGCGCGAGGCGTCGGTGTACCAGCTCGGCACGACGGGGTTGCCCCACCAGTCGCGCCGCTGGTTGTCGTGCACGTCCCACGTCACGACGGGGTTGTCGGGGTCGCCCGTGTAGTAGTCCTGCGTGTAGATCTCGACGCGGTGGCCGTCGGGGTCGCGCAGGTACAGGTAGAACGCGTTCGAGACGCCGTGGCGGCCCGGGCCCCGCTCGATCGCGTCCGAGCGGCGCAGCGCGCCGAGCCGGTCGCAGATCGCGAGGATGTTGTGCTTCTCGTGCGTCGCGAAGGCCACGTGGTGCATGCGGGGACCATCCCCACCCGTCGCGGCCGTGTCGTGCACGGTCGGCTTGCGGCGCATCCATGCGGCGTACACCGTGCCGCCCTCGTCCTGGATGTCCTCCGTGACGCGGAAGCCGAGGTCCTGGTAGTGGCGCACGGCGCGCGGCACGTCGGGGGTGACCTGGTTGAAGTGGTCGAGGCGCACGAGCTCGCCGGGGCAGTGCACGTCGTAGCGCCACGACAGGCGCTCGACGTGCTCGGCCTCGAAGAAGAACTCGTACGGGAAGCCGAGCGGATCCTCGACCCGCACCGAGTCGCCGAGCCCCTTCGTGAAGCCCTCGGCACGGCGCTCGACGCGGCAGCCCAGCTCGGTGTAGAAGGCGACGGCCCGATCGAGGTCCTCGGGGCTGCGCACGCGGTACGAGAATGCCGCGACGGCGGCCATGGGCCCGCGGCGCAGCACGAGGTTGTGGTGGATGAACTCCTCGGTCGTGCGCAGGTAGATCGCGTCGTCGTCCTCCTCCGTCACGTGCAGGCCGAGCACGTCGACGTAAAATTCGCGCGAGGCCGCGAGGTCGGTCACGACGAGGTCGAGTGCCGCGCACCGCAGGATGTCGGGCGCGGGAGCCGACGGGGTCGGGATGGGGTCGTCGGTGTGGATCGGCGCCTCCTGGCTCACGTAGAAGCCGGAGGAGGTGAGCGTGCGGTCGTCCATGTGGGTCATGTCATGCGTCCTTGCGTGAATGAGCGGCGGGGATCAGCGGGGATCCGGGTCGTCGATGTCGGTGGCTTCGGGATGCGGGAGCTTCCCGAAGCTCGGGTTGTGCACCTTGCCGAGCGTGATGTGCACGGCTTGCTGGTCGGTGTAGAAGTCGATCGAGCGGTAGCCGCCCTCGTGGCCGAGGCCCGAGGCCTTCACACCGCCGAACGGCGTGCGCAGGTCGCGCACGTTGTTCGAGTTGAGCCACACCATGCCGGCCTCGATGGCCTGCGAGAAGTTGTGCGCGCGCTTCAGGTCGTTCGTCCAGACGTAGGCGGCGAGGCCGTATCGCGTGTCGTTCGCGAGCGCGAGGGCCTCCTCCTCCGTGTCGAAGGGGGTGATCGCGACGACGGGGCCGAAGATCTCCTCCTGGAAGATGCGGGCGTCGGGCGAGACGTCGGCGAACACCGTGGGCGCGACGAAGTTGCCCTCGTCGAAGCCCTCGGGGCGCCCGCCGCCCGCGACGAGACGGCCCTCGGCCTTGCCGATCTCGACGTAGCTCATGACCTTCGCGTAGTGCTCGGGGTGCACGAGCGCGCCCACCTCGGTGTCGGGGTCGTCGGGGTATCCGACCCGCACGCGCTTCGCCTGCGCCGCGTAGCGCTCGACGAACTCGTCGTACACGGCGCGCTCGACGAGGATCCGCGATCCCGCCGTGCAGCGCTCGCCGTTGAGCGAGAAGACGCCGAAGATCGTCGCGTCGATCGCGGCCTCGAGGTCGGCGTCGGCGAAGACGATGGCGGGGCTCTTGCCGCCGAGCTCCATCGAGAGCCCCTTGAGGTACGGGGCGGCGTTCGCGAAGATCAGCTCGCCCGTCTTCGACTCGCCCGTGAACGAGATGAGCGGCACGTCGGGGTGCTTCACGAGCGCGTCGCCCGCGACCTCGCCGAGCCCGTTCACGAGGTTGAAGACGCCCTGCGGCAGGCCCGCCTCCTCGAAGATGCCCGCCCAGAGCTGCGCCGACAGCGGCGTGAACTCGGCCGGCTTCAGCACGACGGTGTTGCCCGTCGCGATCGCGGGCGCGAGCTTCCACGACTCGAGCATGAACGGCGTGTTCCAGGGCGTGATGAGCCCCGCGACGCCGATCGGCTTGCGGTTGACGTAGTTGATCTGGCGGCCCGGCACCTTGAAGGTGTCGTCGGCCTGCGCCACGATCAGGTCGGCGAAGAACCGGAAGTTCTCGGCCGCGCGGCGGGCCTGGCCCTTCGCCTGCGTGATCGGCAGGCCCGAGTCGAACGACTCCATCTCGGCGAGCTGGTGGTCGCGCGACTCGACGATGTCGGCGATGCGGTGCAGCACGCGGGAGCGCTCGCGCGGCAGCATGCGCGGCCACGGGCCCGCCTCGAACGCGCGGCGCGCCGCGGCGACGGCGGCGTCGATGTCGGCGGCGGATCCGGCGGCGGCCTGGATGTACGTCTCGTTCGTCACGGGGTCGAGCACGTCGAACGTCGCGCCGTCCGCCGAATCGAGGAACGCGCCGTCGATGTAGTGGCGGATCCGCTCGGGAAGGTGCTCGGGCAGGGATCGCGTGTGCTGGCTCATGGGGTGCTCCTCGTCGTCGGGGATACGTGGTGCGGTTCGGGGTGCGCGCGGTTCTCGAGATACGCGTTCATAGTGCGCCAGCGGTGCTGGCGGGCCGCATGCTCGATCTCGGCGGGCGACGCGCCGTCGCGCACGAGGCGCAGGATCTCGGCGTGCTCGTCGACCGACACCGCGGCGCGAGACGGCACGAAGGCGAAGGTCGAGTCGCGCACGTTGTTGAGTCGCGCCCAGCCGCGCTCGACGAGGTCGAGGATGTGCGGGTTGGGGCACGAGGCGAACAGGTCGCGGTGGAAGGCCTCGTTGAGCACCGTGAACTGGTGCGGGTCGAAGTGCACGAGCAGGCCGCGCATGCGGCGGTTGACCTGCTCGGCGCGGTCGAGGTCGTCGGCCGTGATGTGGGGCGCCGCGAGCGCCATCGCAGCGCCCTCGAGCACGCCGAGCGTCTGCATGGCGTAGACGTATTCGTGCGGGTCGGCGAGGGCGACACGGGCGCCGACGTTGCGCTCGAACGTCACGAGCCCCTCGGCCTCGAGCCGCCGGATCGCCTCGCGCACGGGCACGACGCTCATGTCGAGGCGCTTTGCGATCTCGCCGAGCACGAGGCGATAGCCGGGGCCGAACTCGCGCGTCGCGATGCGCTCGGCGAGCCACGCGTAGGCGCGCTCGGACTTGCTGGGGGCGGGTGCGTCGCTCACCGGTCGCCCTTCGTCTCGGCCTCGAAGCGCTCGCGCCACGCCGCGTTCATGGGGAACAGGCCGTCGACGGCCTCGCCCTCGCGCACGCGATCCGCGATCCACTCGTCCTCGCGCTCCTGCGCGAGCGCCGCGTCGACCGCCTCGAGTGCGATGTCGCGCGGCACGACCACGACGCCGTCGTCGTCGCCGACGAGGATGTCGCCGGGCTGCACCGCGGCGCCGCCGCACGCGATCGTGACGTCGACCTCCCACGGCACGTGGCGCCTGCCGAGCACGGCGGGGTGCGCGCCGCGCGTGAAGACGGGCAGGCCGAGCCCCGCGACGACGTCGGCGTCGCGGACGCCGCCGTCGGTCACGACGCCGGCCGCGCCGCGCGCCTGGGCGCGGAGGGCGAGGATGTCGCCGAGGGTGCCGGATCCGTCCTCGCCGCGCGCCTCGATCACGATGACCTCGCCGGGCGCGACCTCGTCGAAGCAGCGCTTCTGGGCGTTGTAGCCGCGCCCGTGGGAGGCGAAGAGGTCTTCGCGCAGTGGCACGAAGCGGAGCGTCTTCGCGACGCCGACGAGCTTCGAGCCGGGCGCGAGGGGGCGCACGCCGTCGAGGAAGCAGCTCGCGATGCCCCGCGCGCGAAGCTGCTGCGACAGCCCCGCGACGGGGCAGGCCTCGAGTTTCGCGCGCAGGTCGGGGTCGAGCGCGTGGGCGCCGGCGGGCGGCAGGCCCGCCGCGTCGAGGGATCCCCACGCCTCCTCGCGCTGCAGGTCGTCGACCGCGGGGAGCGAGCCGAGCTCCGGATCGAAGGATCCGGGCCCGTCGACGACGCGCGAGACGAGGCGGCCCGTCGAGGTGCCCGACGCGGGCGCGTCGACCTCGACCTCGATCGTCTCGCCGGGCCGCGCGACGGACGAGCCGGCGGGCGTGCCCGTGAGGATCACGTCGCCCGGCTCGAGCGTGACGTGCTGCGAGACGTCGGCGATGAGCTGGGGGAGGGGGAACAGCAGGTGCCCCTCGGCTGTCGTGTCGTCCTGGACGAGCTCGCCGTCGCGCCACGTGCGCACGCGCAGCCCGTCGGGCTCGACGGCGCGCGCGTCGATGAGGCCGGGGCCGACGGGCGTGTAGCCGTCGCGGCCCTTGTTGCGCAGGTTGGATCCCTTGTCGTTCGCGCGCAGATCGTACAGGCCCCAGTCGTTCGCCGCTGTGACCCAGCCGACGTGGTCCCACGCGCTCGCCGCGGGGATGCGGGATCCGGCCGTGCCGATCACGAGCGCGATCTCGCCCTCGAAGGCGAGCAGCTCGGTGCCCTCGGGGCGCGCGACCTCGGCGCCCGACGACGCGAGCGACGAGGTCGGCTTGAGGAAGTACGACGGGTGCGCGGGGCGCCTTCCGCGCTGCTCGGCGCGGGAAGCGTAGCTGATGTGCACGGCGATGATCTTGCCCGGAGGGAGCGGGAGCGCCCCGGTCCGCTCGTCGTCGATGCGGGTGGTCGTCATGGCGGCTGTGCCTTTCATCCCGGAAGTCGTATTCGAAATCGTATATTATCGCGTTCCGGCGGCGCAAGACCCGGATCGCGTGCTGTTCTGGGATGAGCCTCGCCGCGCGCCCACGTCGGTCGCGCACCCGACATCTCTACGAAGGAGTATTCGATGTCCGCAGCATCACGGCACCTCACGCCGACGGGAACGATCCAGTCGACGACCGACAGACGTCGCGTCGCGTTCGCGACCGTCGCCGGCACCACGATCGAGTGGTACGACTACTTCACCTACGCCGCCGCGGCCGGCCTCGTGTTCGGCATGCTCTTCTTCGAGCCCGCGGGGCAGGGGATCGCCACGATTCTCGCCTTTGCATCGGTCGGCATCAGCTTCCTGTTCCGCCCGCTCGGCGCCTTCCTCGCCGGCCACTTCGGCGACAAGATCGGCCGCAAGCCCGTGCTCGTGGCGACCCTCGTGCTCATGGGCGCCGCGACGGCGCTCATCGGGCTCCTGCCGACCTACGCGTCGGCCGGCGTCTGGGCGCCCATCCTCCTCATCGTGCTGCGCATCATCCAGGGCATCTCGGCCGGCGGCGAGTGGGGCGGCGCCGTACTCATGGCGGTCGAACACGCGCCCGCGAACCGCCGCGGGTTCTTCGGATCCATGCCGCAGATCGGCGTGCCGATCGGTCTGCTGCTCTCGAGCGGCATGCTGCAGATCATGAACGCCCTGTTCCCGGGCGACGCGTTCCTCGAGTGGGGCTGGCGCATCCCGTTTCTGTTCAGCATCGTGCTCATCGCGATCGGTTACTGGATCCGCCGCGGCGTTGAGGAGAGCCCCGTCTTCGCCGAGATCGCCGAGCGCCGCGAGCAGACGAAGGCGCCCGTCGCGAAGCTCTTCGCGCGCTACACGCCGCTCGTGATCCTCGCCGCCCTCGTCTTCGCCGGCAACAACGCGATCGGCTACATGACGACTGGCGGCTACATCCAGAACTACGGCACGACGACGCTCGGCCTCGAGCGCGGGCCCGTGCTCGCCGCCGTGACGTGGTCGAGCGTGGGCTGGCTCGTGTTCACGCTCGTGGCGGGCGTGCTGAGCGACCGCGTCGGCCGCCGCACGACGTACATCATCGGCTACGTGCTGCTCGGCATCGGCGCGGCGCTCGTCTTCCCGATCGTGAACATCGGCGAGATCTGGGCGGTCACGGTCGCGCTGCTGCTGCTCTCGGTCGGGCTCGGCCTCACGTACGGCGCGCAGTCGGCCTGGTACACCGAGCTGTTCCCGTCGTCCGTGCGGTTCTCGGGCGTCTCGATCGCCTACGCGATCGGCTCGATCGTCGGCGGCGCGTTCTCGCCGACGATCGCGGCCTGGATCCTCGAGGCGACGGGCGAGGCGACGAACATCACCTACTACCTCGTCGGCATGGCCGTCATCGGCCTCGTGGGCACGCTGCTCCTCCGCAACCGCAACGGCATCAACCTGCGGCCGGGCGCCGAGGAGGAGCAGCGCCGGGGCATCTACATCTGGGAGCGCCCCGAGCCCGTCACGAGTTCACGCGGATGATCTCCTGCTGATACGGGGCGATCACCCGCCCCGAGATCCGCAGGTCGACCACGAGGAATCGCCGCTCATCGGCGGGCGTCCGAGCCCACTCGGATACCCGGTCGAGGTCGGCGAGCGAGGTCACGACGAGGCCCTCGGCGCCCACGGCGGCGCCGAGGGCCGCGAAGTCGACGCCGGGGATGAGCATGGGCCGCTCGTGCAGCCCGAGCACGCCGTAGAGGTTGACCTCGGCGCCGTAGGCCCCGTCGTTCCACACGACGCACATGCCGCGGCCACCGGCCGTGCGCACGGCGGTCTCGAGGTCGGCGAGCGCCATGAGGCCGCCGCCGTCGCCCGTCGTGAGCACGATCGTCGCGTCGGGATCCGCTGCCGTCGCGCCCGCGACGCTCGGGAAGCCGAGGCCGATCGACTGGTACGCCGTGCCGACCATGACCATCCGGCCGGGGGAGGCGACGGGCCAGAACATGTTGGCCCAGCCGATGAAGTGCCCGCCGTCGCTCACGACGACGCGGTCCTCCGGCAGGATCTCGCCGAGGCGGGCCGCCGCGGCGCGCGGGTCGAGCCGGCCGTCGCAGGCGAGCTCGGCGCCAGCGTCCTGGACGGCGGCCGCCTGCGCGTCGACCGTGTCGCGCCAGCCGGATCCGGTCCCCTCGCCGAGCGCGTCGGCGAGCCGCTCGGCGACGAGCCGCGCGTCGCCGCGCAGGTAGGCGTCGACGCGGGCGTGCGTCGCGGAGGGGGCGACGTCGATCTGGATGACGGTGGTCTCGGGCGCGAAGAGGTCGCCGAACCGCATCTGGAACTGGTTGAGCGAGGCGCCGGCGACGAGCGCTACGTCGGCCGTGCGCACGAGCTCCATGGCGCCCGGGGCGCCGAAGCCGCCGATGACGCCGAGGTCGTGCTCGGTGTCGGGGAACTGGCCGCGGCCGAGCGTCGTCGAGGCCGTGACGGCGCCTGTGCGCCGGGCGAGCGCCGCGAGCGCGTCGCCCGCGTCCGCGAGCCAGGCGCCGCGCCCAGCGACCACGAGCGGCCGGCGGGCGGCGCCCAGCACGGTCGCGGCGCGGGCGATCGCCGCCTCGGCGTCGCGCGAGGGCGCGAGGGGCGCGGGGGAGTCGACCCCGGGCAGCTCGGCGGGGATCGGACCCGCCTCTCGCGTCGGCACGTCGTACGGCAGGGCGAGCACGACGGGCTGCCGCTTCGCGAGCGCGTGCTCGATCGCGAGGGTCACGGTTGCGATCGCGTCGAGGCGGCCCACCGTGTAGGTGCGCACGCCGACGCCGGAGGCGAGCGCGATCTGATCCACGTCCCACGGGCGCGCGCCGCTCGTCGGTTCGTCGCCGACGACGAGCACGAGCGGGATCCGCGCCATCGCCGCCTCGGCGAGCGCCGTGAGCGTGTTCGTGAAGCCCGCGCCGTAGGTCGTCGTGGCGCACGCGATCCGGCGCGAGACGCGGAAGTGCGCGTCGGCCGCGACGACCGCGCCGGCCTCGTGGCGGACGGGCGTGTAGGCCGTGCTCGTCTCGCGCAGCAGGGCGTCGAGGAGATAGGCGTTGCCGTTGCCCATGACGCCGAAGACGTGGTCGACGTGGTGGGCGAGGGCGTGGGCGACGTGCTGGGCGACGGATGGCATGGCGAGCGTCCTTTCGAGACGACAGTGACGGTGGGATTCCGTATGTGTCTCGCGGTTCTCGCCGCTTCGTGCTCCTTTTTCGAGCACCGGATCTCGTCGTCGAGGTCCGGACGAATCGATTGTAGCCAGGAGATTGTGCGCGGCGTACGCAGCGCATACACTCGGCGTGCCCGATTAACGAACGGTGTGTTCGATAATCGAAATCGGAGACGACGGCGTCTCGGACATCGGATCCGGCCGCCCCACGACGACGTGAGGAGCACAACGCGATGCAGTTCCACCACCACGGGTACGTTTCGGGAGACCCGCGCGTGCAGCCCGCCGCGGGCATCGGCCGAGGTCGACCGGCCGAGCTGACGGACGAGATGGACGTGCTCATCGTCGGCACGGGGCCGGCCGGCGCGATCGCGGCGGCGCAGCTCGCGCAGTTCCCGGACGTGCACGCGCGGATCATCGACCGGCGCCCCGGGCGTCTCGAGGTCGGTCAGGCAGACGGGATCCAGGCGCGCAGCGTCGAGACCTTCCAGGCGTTCGGCTTCGCGAACCGCGTGATCGACGAGGCCTACCGCATCACCGAGATGACGTTCTGGGGCCCCGATCCCGACGAGCCGCGGAACATCGTGCGCACGGCGCGCGCGGTCGACGACCCCGAGGGCGTGAGCGAGTTCCCGCACCTCATCGTCAACCAGGCGCGGATCCTCGACTACTTCCTCGAGGCTGCCCGCAACGCCCCCGGGCGCCTCGTGCCCGACTACGGCTGGGAGTTCGTGAGCCAGCGGCGCATCGAGGGCGACCACCCCGTCGAGGTCACGCTGCGCCGCACGGCGGGCGACGGCGTGGGCTCCGAGCGCGTCGTGCGCACACGGTTCCTCGTGGGCGCCGACGGCGCGCGCAGCGCCGTGCGCCGGTCGATGGGGCGCCGCCTCGAGGGGAAGTCGGCGAACCACGCGTGGGGCGTCATGGACGTCATCGCCGACACCGACTTCCCGGACATCCGCACGAAGGCCGCGATCCAGTCGCACGACGGCGGCTCGATCCTGCACATCCCGCGCGAGGGCAACCACCTCTTCCGCATGTACGTCGACCTCGGCGAGGTCGACGAGTCGGCCGCAGGGCGCGTGCGCGAGACGACGCAGGAGGAGGTCGAGCGCCGCGCGAACGAGATCCTGCACCCCTACACGCTCGAGGTGCGCGACGTCGCGTGGCGGAGCGTCTACGAGGTCGGGCACCGGGTGACCGACCGCTTCGACGACGTCGACGAGCCCGGATCGCGGTGCCCGCGCGTGTTCATTCTCGGCGACGCGTGCCACACCCACTCGGCGAAGGCCGGCCAGGGCATGAACGTGTCGATGCAGGACGGCTGGAACCTCTCGTGGAAGCTCGGGCACGTGCTCTCGGGGCGCGCGCCGGAACGCCTCCTCGACACGTACTCGGGGGAGCGGCAGCAGATCGCCGTCGACCTCATCGAGTTCGACCGCACGTGGTCGACCATGATGGCGGCGAAGCCGGAGGACATGGATCCGGGCGAGCTCGCGGCGTTCTACACGCGCACGGCGGAGTTCCCCGCCGGATTCATGACCGAGTATGCGCCGTCGATGATCACGGGCACGGCCGAGCACCAGCACCTCGCGACGGGCTTCCCGATCGGCAAGCGGTTCCGCTCGGCGTGGACGACGCGCGTGTGCGACGCGAACCCCATCCACCTCGGCCACCACGCGACGGCCGACGGCAGGTGGCGCCTGTACGTCTTCGCCGACCGCGACGGGATCGCGGAGGGATCGCGCACGACCGCGCTCGCGCGGTGGCTCGAGACCGACCCCGCCTCGCCGTTCGTCGCGCATCGGCCGGAGGGTGCGGACCCCGACGCGTGGATTGACGCGAAGCTCGTGCTGCCCGCGGCGCACGACGAGATCGACATCACGACCGCACCCGAGGTGTTCTGGCCGCGCGTCGGAGAGTTCCAGGTGCGCGACTACGAGAAGGTCTATTCGGCGCTGCGGGGCGACCACGACTTCTATGAGGAGCGCGGCGTCTCGCGCGACGGTGCGATCGTCGTCGTGCGCCCCGCCCAGTACGTCGCGCACGTGCTGCCCCTCGACGCGACGGCGGAGCTCGCGGCGTTCTTCGACACGGCGATGGGCGCGCCGCGCGCCTGAGTCGGCTCAGCGGCCCGCCGAGGCCGTGATCCGGCCGGCCGCGACGCGGAGGCGCTCGGCGAGCGCCGACGCCTCCTGCGGCAGCGAGACGTGGATGACCGCGAGGGATGCGGGCGCCTGGCCCGGCAGATCGAGCGGCACGGCGACCGCGCTGAGCGAGCGCACGACCTCGTCGGCGCTCTCGGCCCAGCCGCGGTCGATGCTCGTCTCGAGCTCGGCGCGCAGGTCGTCCGGCAGATCCGCGGGCCAGGACGCCTCGGGCAGCGCCATGAGGATCGCCTTGCCCGGCGCGCCCCGCGTGATGGGGTGCCGGTGTCCGGGGCGGTATGAGACGCCGATGCCGTTGCGCGGCGACGCGCTCAGCAGCGTGACCGCCTCGGCGCCGTCGAGCAGCACGGCGATGAGGCACGTCATGCCCACCTCGTCTGCGACCGCGACGAGTTCGGGGTAGGCGGCCTGCTGCAGGTCGCGCGAGACGCCGTACGCGAGGGCTGCGAGTCCCGACGCGAGCCGCACGCGCCCTGCGTCGTCGCGCCCCGCGAGGTCGTGGTGTTCGAGCGTGCGCAGCAGCCGGTAGGCGACCGAGCGATGCACGTCGAGGGCGCGAGCGATCTCGTCGATCGTGAGCGCGCGATCCGACGACGCGAGCAGCTCGAGGATGCGGATGCCCCGGCTCAGCGTCTGCGATCCGCCCGGCACCGTGTCTGACATGCCTCCGATCCTCGCATGTCCGGACCGGTCAGATGGCGCGGCCGGGCGTGAGGATCCCGCGCGGGTCGAGCGCGCGCTTGATCGCGCGCTGCGCCTCGATCGCCGCCTCGTCGAGCTGCCACGGCAGCTCGTGGTGCTTGACGGATCCGACGCCGTGCTCGCCCGTGATCGTGCCGCCGAGCTCGAGCGCGAGGCGCGTGATGTCGTCGATCACGACCTCCGCTGCGCGGTGCTCTTCGGGGGTGTCGCCCGCCTCGACCGTGGGGTGCAGGTTGCCGTCGCCCGCGTGCGCGACCGTGCTGATCGCCCGGCCGTGCCGGCGCGCCAGCGCGTCGAGGCCCGCGAACATACGGGGGAGCGCGGCGACGGGGACGCCCACGTCGCACGAGACGCGCAGCCCCTTCGCCGACAGGGCAGGGTTCGCGAGGCGTCGCGCCTCGAGCAGCGCGTCGCCCTCCGCGATGTCGACGTCGCGCGCGCCGTGCGCGCGGCACATCGCGAGGATCCGCTCGGCGTCTGCCTGCGCGCCGGATCCGACCGTCTGGCCGACGAGGAGCGCGGCGCCCGGCAGCGGGAGCCCGCTCGGCTGGAACCGCTCGATCGCCTCGATGCTCGCGGTGTCGAGCAGCTCGAGCACCTCGGGCCGCGCATCGGAGGTGACGATGTCGACGATCGCGCGGCCCGCCTCGTCGAGCGTGTCGAACGCGGCGCGGAAGGTGCGGGGCGAGCCCGGCGGCACGGGCTCGAGGCGCACGGTCGCCCGCGTGACGACGCCGAGCGTGCCCTCGGATCCGACGAAGAGGCTCGTGAGATCGTAGCCGACGACGTTCTTCCGCGTCAGCGCGCCCGTGCGGAGCACGCGGCCGTCCGCGAGCACGACCTCGAGGGCCGCGACCGCGTCGCGCGTCACGCCGTGCGAGACGCCGCGGAGCCCGCCGGCGTTCGTGGCGATGTTGCCGCCGACGGTCGAGGTGCGGGCGCTCGCGGGGTCTGGCGCGAAGAACAGGCCGTGCTCGCGCGCAGCGTGGTCGAGGTCGGCCGTCACGACGCCCGGCTCGACGACGGCGAGCCGGGTCTCGGCGTCGATCTCGACGATGCGATTCATCCCGTCGAGCGCGAGCACGAGGCCGCCGTCGTACGACACGGCCCCGCCCGACAGCCCCGTGCCCGCGCCGCGCACCGACACGGGCACGCCCCGCTCGTTCGCCCATGCGAGCGCCGCCTGCACGTCGGCGGTGCGGCCCGCGCGCACGACGGCGACGGGCGCGCCCTCGGGCAGCGCGCGGGAGGCGTCGGCGCAGTACGGGCGCATCGCGGCGGGATCCGTCACGACGCGCGATCCGAGCGCGGCGACGAGGGCGTCGAGGTCGGCGGCATCGGCCATGGGGCTCCTCACGGGGTCGGCTCTGACCCCACGAGTCTTCCACTCAGCGGCGGCGCGCGGCTGTCGGCCGTCGCCAGCGGCTGACGGTCAGGGCAGGTCGTCGAGGTGCACGTCGCACACGAGCGCGAGCTCCTCGGTCGCCTGGGCCAGGTCGTCCTCGGCGTCGGTCATGTCGTCGGGCGAGGCGGCGTACGCGTACTCCTCGTACGCGTCGGCGAGGTCCGAGAGCGGATCGCCGACCGCGTCGGTGCGCATGCCGGCGGCGAGCTCGTGCAGCAGCATGATGACGCTCTGCGGATCGCTCATGCCGGTGCCGGGCTCTGCGGCCATGATCGACTCGCAGTCGCGCTGGATCGCGGCGTCGTCCTCGCCCGGCACGAGCTGGCCGTATTCGTCGGCGACGGTCGTGACGACGCCCGCGATCAACGAGATCACGACGATGACGCCGGCGGCGAAGCCGACGATCCCGCCCGCGATCGACACGATGAGCGCCGCGAGGCTGATGCCCTTCGACGCGGCGCGGCGCACGAGCGCGACGATCGCCATCACGAGGCCCGCGATGAGGAACAGCCAGCCCGCGAGCGATACGAGCCCGAGCACGCGCCCCACGCCGGGGGCGAACGACGCGAACCCGAGCGCGACGACGACCACGCCGACGATCGCACTCACGAGCGCCAGGACGGGCAGGGTCTTGCCGGGGCGCGCGGGGGCCGGCTGCGGGGCCGCGGGAGGGAAGGAGCTCATGAGTCCATTCTCTCGCGGCCCCGTTGCACGGGCTTCGCGGGGGTGCGCTACGCCGTGTGGCGCGCGACGACGTCGAGCACGGGGCCGTAGAGCGGGTGGTCCGCGCCGAGCCCCGTCACCTCGGCCGTGAAGGCGTCGGCGTCGAGGGCGCCGAGCTTCTCGCGCAGCTCGACCGCCTGCGGATCCTCGGGGTCGTCGAACGCGAGCGCCGCGTCGACGGCGCCGAGCAGCCCCAGCACGCCGAGGCCGCGCTCGGCCGCCTCGGCCGCGGGGCCGATGAAGCGCTCGTGGCGCGACAGCTTGCGCAGCGGCTGGCGACCGACGCGGCGGACCGTGTCGGGGAGGGCCGGGTTCTTGAACCGCGCGAGGATCGTCGCGCGGTACTCGGCGAGCTCGGCGTCGGAGAAGCCGTGCTTCGCTGCGAGCACGGCGCTCGTCTCGGCGATCGCGGCCGAGACCTGGCGCTCGACCCCCTCGTCGGCGAGCGCGTCGGCGATCTTCTCGAAGCCCGCGCGCGCGCCGAAGTAGGCCGTCGCGGCGTGGCCCGTGTTGACAGTGAAGAGCTTGCGCTCGATGTACGGGGCGAGGTCGTCGACGAAGTGCGCGCCGGGGATCGTCGGCGGGGTGTCGCCGAACGGCGCCCGCTCGATCGCCCACTCGAAGAACGGCTCGACCGTCACGTCGATGCCGCCTCCCTCCGGCTGCCCCGGCACGATGCGGTCGACAGCCGTGTTCGCGAAGACCGCGCGCGGCGCGAGCGCCTGCCAGTCGGATCTCGCGAGCTCCTCGATGTGGCCGCGCAGCTGGTCGGTCGCGCCGATCGCGTTCTCGCACGCCATCACCTGGAGGGGCGCGGCGTCCGCCGGCCGGCGGCGGATCCCCTCGAGCACGTGCGGCGCGATGAAGCGCAGCACGGTGGGGCCGACGGCGCACGTGACGACGTCGGCCGCCGCGACGCGGTCGGCCACGGCGTCAGGATCCTCGGCGCTGTTGACGGCCGTGAAGCCCGTCACGACGACGTCGCGACCGCCCTCGCCGACCTCGTGCACCGTGTAGCTGTCGGCCTCGCGCAGCGCGTCGACGAGCGGGGCGGCGACGTCGGAGAAGACGATGTCGTACCCGCCCTCGGCGAGGAGCATGCCGACGAAGCCGCGGCCGATGTTGCCGGCGCCGAAGTGCACTGCGGTCTTGGCGCTCACGAGAGGCCTCCCTTGAGCAGCGTGAACAGCTCGTCGGGCGTCTCCGCCGCGCGCAGGCGCGCGACCGTGTTCTCGTCGCCGAACTGCATCGCGACCGACTGGAGGATCTCGAGGTGCGCGCCGCCCTTGCCGGCGATGCCGACGACGAAGGTCGCGGTGTCGCCGTCGCCCCAGTCGACGCCGCCGTCGTAGCGGACGACCGAGAGGGCCGACCCGAGCACGGCGTCCTTGGCCGCGTCGGTGCCGTGGGGGATCGCGAGGCCGTTGCCCATGAACGTCGAGACGGTCGCCTCGCGGTCCTTCATGGCCTGCAGGTAGTCGCCCGTCACGGCGCCCGCGCCCTCGAGGATGCCGGCGGCCTCGGCGAGCGCCTCGTCGCGCGTCGCGGACCCCTCGTGGATCCGCACGAACTCGCGCTGCAGGACGTCGCCGCCCGTCGCCGCCTGCGCCTCGGCGGCAGGCTCGGCGGGCGCCGAGGCCTCCGGAGCCGCGTCCGCCGCGGGGGCCGAGCCGTCGCGCTGCGCCAGCAGCATCTGCACGACCTCGTCGTACTCGGGAGCGTTCATGAACTGGCCCACCGAGACGTGGAGGGCGTCGGGCTCGTTCTGGCGCGCGCGGTCGGTCAGCTGCGACTGCGTCACGACGAGGTCGGCCGTGCCGTCGAGGTTCGCGATCGACTTGTTCGTGACGTTCACGCCCTCGATGCCCGCGTCCTTGAACTTCTTGCGCAGCACGCTCGCGCCCATCGCGGAGGATCCCATGCCCGCGTCGCACGCGAACACGACCCGCTCGATCGCCTTCGTCGCGGCCGCCTGCGCGCCCGCGAGGCCCGACAGCACGGCCGAGCCCTTGCCCTTGTTCGCCTGCGTCTGCGCGACGGCGGTCGAGAACGTGTCGTCGGCGTTCGCGAGGTCGCGGCGGCGGCTCGCGCGCAGGATCACGGCCGCGATCGCGAACGTCACGGCGGCGGAGATCACGACGGCGAGGATGATGCCGAGGTAGTCGCTGCCGGGCGTCTGGATGAGCACAGCGATGATCGATCCGGGCGCGGCGGGGGCTCGCAGGCCCGTGTCGAACAGCGCGTTGACGGCGACGCCCGACATGCCGCCCGCGATCACCGCGATGAGCAGCGACGGCTTCATGAGCACGTACGGGAAGTACACCTCGTGGATGCCGCCGAAGAAGTGGATGATGGCGGCACCGGGCGCGGATCCCTTCGCGGCGCCCACGCCGAAGAACGTGAACGCGAGCAGCAGGCCGAGGCCGACGCCGGGGTTCGCCTCGAGCAGGAAGAGGATCGACTTGCCCTGCTCCGTCGCCTCGATCGAGCCGAGCGGCGTGAGCACGCCGTGGTTGATGGCGTTGTTGAGGAAGAAGACCTTGGCCGGCTCGATGAGGATGCTCGTGAGCGGCAGGAGGCCGTGCGTCACGAGGAACTCGACGGCAGCCGAAAGCACGCCCGTGATCCAGTTGACGATCGGCGCGAGCACGTAGAAGGAGAAGATCGCGGCGATGAACCCGAGGATTCCTGCCGAGAACATGTTGACGAGCATCTCGAAGCCCGCCTTGATCTTGCCCTCCCACAGCGCGTCGAGCTTCTTCATGACCCAGGCCGCGAGCGGGCCCATGATCATGGCGCCGAGGAACATGTGGATCTGGCCGAGGCCGCCCTCGCCCTCCGCGTTCGCGGCCGCGATGAGGAGGTCGCTGCCCGCGATGGCGCCCATCGTCGCGATCACGCCGACGACGCCGCCGCGCTTGTCATAGATCATGAAGCCGCCCGTGTAGGCGATGATCAGCGGCAGCAGGTAGTGGATCATCGGGTCGACGATCGTCGACAGGTCGGCGTTCGGCGTCCACCCCTTCTCGATGAAGAAGGCCGTGAACAGGCCCCACGCGACGAGCGCGGGGATGTTGGGCATGACCATGCCCGACATGAACGATCCGACGCGCTGGATGACGACCCGAACGCCGCCCGGACTCTTCGGGGCGGCTGCTGTCTGCGATGACATGATGCGACTCTTTCTGGTGGGGGGGAGATCAGGCGGCGGCGCGCGCGGCCGACTTCGCGGAGTCGGCGTTCGACGCGGCGAGCGCGGCCTGGGCGATGCGCCGGGCGTCCTCGAGCGTGTGCCGGGCGAGCTCGGCGCGCACGTCGGCGAGCGCCGAGGGCGACATCGAGAGCGTCTGCACGCCGAGGCCCGCGAGCACGACCGCGAGGAGCGGATCGGCGGCGGCCTCGCCGCACACGCCCACGGGCTTGCCGTTCACGGCGCCGCCGTCGGCGACCATCTTGATGAGGCGGAGCGCCGCGGGGTGCCACGGGCTCTGCAGGTGGGCGACCGAGCCGAGCAGGCGGTCGGCCGCCATCGTGTACTGCACGAGGTCGTTCGTGCCGATCGACGCGAAGTCGGCGTGGCGGAGGATCTCCTCGGCGAGCAGGGCGCTCGAGGGCACCTCGACCATGACGCCCGTCGTCTTCAGCCCGAGCTCCTTCGCGAGCGACGTGAAGTACTCGGTCTCGTCGACCGTCGCGACCATGGGCGCCATGACCCAGAGGTCGGCGTCGGTCTCGGCGTCGGCCTGGGCGAGCGCCGTGAGCTGATCGCGCAGGATCTGCTCGCGGTGCTGCAGGGCGCGGATGCCACGGCGGCCGAGGGCGGGGTTCTCCTCCTCGACGTCGGTGAGGAAGGGGAGGGGCTTGTCGGCGCCCGCGTCGAGCACGCGCACGACGACCTTTTTGCCGGCGAACGCCTCGAGCAGGCGCCGGTAGCTCTCCTTCTGGCTCTCGACCGACGGCGCCTCGTCGCTCGAGAGGAAGAGGAACTCGGTGCGGAAGAGGCCGACGCCCTCGGCGCCGAGCTCGAGCGCCTCGGCGGCGCCGTCGGGCGAGCCGAGGTTCGCGAGCAGCGGCACGGCTGTGCCGTCGGCGAGCGCGCCCGGCGTGACGGGCGCGGCGGCCGCGGCGGCGCGGGCGGCGGCGCGCTCCGCCGCCTCGGCGAGCTGCTCGTCGGTCGGATCCGTGACGACGGCGTCGTTCGCGGCGTCGACGATGACGGTCTCGCCCTCCGTGAAGCTCGCCTCGCCCGTGCCGACGACCGCGACGATGCCCTTCTCGCGCGCGAGGATCGCGGTGTGCGAGGTGGGGCCGCCGTCGGTCGTGACGACCGCGAGCACCTGGTCGAGGTCGAGCAGCGCCGTGTCGGCCGGCGCGAGGTCGGCCGCCACGAGCACGAACGGGTGCCCGGGATCCGGCACGCCGGGCGCCTGCACGCCGCGCAGGTGGGCGATGACGCGCTGGGCGACGTCGGCCAGGTCGGCCGCGCGCTCGCCCAGGTAGCCGCCGAGCGCCTTCAGCTGCTCGGCGAACGCCGCGAACGCGACGTGCACGGCGTACTCGGCCGTCGCGCCCTGGTCGATCCGCTCGTGCACCTGCTCGAGCAGCGTCGGGTCCTCGGCCATCATGGCCTGGGCCTCGAGGACGTCCTGGGCGGATCCGCCCGCGCGCTCGCCGCGCGCGTTGAGCTCCGCGGCTGTGGCCGAGACCGCAGCGGCGACCGCCTGCTTCTCTTCGTCGGGCGTGCGCGTCGAGGGAGCGTCGGTCGGCGCCTCGAGGGGCGCCGACATGAGCGCGACGGGACCCTGGGCGACGCCCTGTCCGATTCCTTCGCCGTGGATCTCGGCCATGTCGATTACTCCGCGTCCGCGTCGGTCTCGAGCATCGTCGCGAGCTGGTCGAGCACGCCCTCGGCGTCGTCGCCCTCGACCGTGAGCGTCACCTGGTCGCCCGTGTTCGCACCGAGCGAGATGACGCCGAGGATGCTCGCGGCGTTGACGGGCGCGCCGTCGCCCTTGGCGATCGTGACGGTCTGGCCCGAGTTCTTGGCGGCCTCCGAGAACAGCTTCGCGGGGCGCGCGTGCAGGCCGTGGGAGGACGCGATGGTGACGGTGCGAGTGGCCATGGTGTTTCCTTTCGTCGGGGGAGCCGCGGGCGCGGATCCCTCAGAGGGTGTCCTGAACGAGCGAGAGCGCCCTCGTGCCATCGCGATCGCGCGCGATGTCGGAGGGGAGAGGCACGACGGGGATCCCGCGCGGGGCCGCGAGGGCGAGGACGTCGCCTGCCGACTCGGCCGCGTGCGCGCCGAGGAGGATTGCGTCTGCCGTCGCGACGTCCTCGGCGATCGAGGTGAGGGACCGCGCGACCGCGTCGAGGGGGACCCCCGCCGCCGTCGCGGCGCGCTGAAGCCGCGTCGCCACGAAAGTGCTCGAAGCGCCCGCGCCGCACACCACGATGATCCTCATCGATGCACCACTCCTTCTTCCTCCCCATCCTGTTCCCCCGGGGCGCCCGTGGCAATGGAGGTTTCTTTCCGGGGCCCGCGGAAAACCCCATGCGCGGATGGTTGACTGGGAGGCGTGACGAGGAAAAGGCAGGCGCGCGTGCTCAGCATCCTCGTGCGCCGCGGCGACTGGGTGACGGCCGGCTTTCTCGCCGACCAGCTCGGCGTGACGCCGCGCAGCGTGCGCTCCTACGTCACGTCGATCAACCGCGTCTCGCCCGGTGGCGACGCGATCGAGTCGGGGCCGCTCGGCTACCGCGCGACGCCCGCAGCGGCCGAGCTCGACATCGAGGGGGCCGCACCCGAACGCGGTTCGCCGCGAGAGCGGCTGCTCGCCCTCATCCGCATGCTCGCGGCGTCCGACGAGGGCGTCGACGTGTTCGAGACGGCGCTCGCGCTGCGCGTCTCGCCCGGCACGATCGAGGCCGACCTGCGCCGGATCCGCGACCTGCTGCGCGGCACGGGGCTCTCGTTCTCGCGCGAGGCGGCGGTCGTGACGCTCCACGGCTCCGAGCGCGACGTGCGGCGGTTCCTCGCCCGCGTCGCGCGGGACGCGGCGGACGTGGACGGTGGCATCGAGGCGATGCGCCGCGCGGCCGACCGGCTGCACTTCGACACGGCGCCGTTCGCCGAGGTGGGGCGCGACCTCGCCGACGCGCTCGCGGGCCTCGGCTACGTCGTGAACGAGCTGGCGATCGCCGACGTCGTGCTGCACATCTCGATCGCGGCCGACCGGGCGGCGCGCGGCCACGGGATCCCGGGCGAGGGCGCGCCAGGCGACCTCGCGCCCATCGCGCGCGCCGTGGCGGCGATCGCGCGCGAGCGCTTCGGCGCGGAGCTGACGGCGGGCGACGCGGCCCACCTCGCCTCGCTCGTGACGATGTCGGTCGTCGAGCCGGGAACCGACGCGCAGCGCGAGACGGATCCGCTCGTTGCGAGCGCCGTGCGCGACGCTACCGACCGCGTGGCTCGCGACTACGACGTCGACATCGACGTCGCCTCGCTCGCCGAGCGGCTCGCGCCCCTCGTCGACACGCTCGTACGCCGCGCGCGCGAGCAGCTCTCGGCGCGCAACCCCATGACGAGGTCGCTCAAGGCGGCCTCGCCGCTTGCCTACGAGATGGCCGTCGCGATCGCGGGCGACGTCTCCGCGGCGCTCGAGGCGCGGATCCGCGACGACGAGATCACCGACATCGCGATGCACGTCGGGACGGCGCTGGATCCCCAGCGCCGCGCGCAGCGCTCGCTCACGGCGGCGCTCGTGAGCCCGGGGCCCGACGAGATGCGCCGGCAGCTGCAGGCTTCGATCGAGCGTTTCCTCGGGCACGAGCTGCGCGTGGTCGAGGTCGAGGCCCGCTTCGATCCCGACTGGTCGAGCTTCGACGCCGACGTCGTCCTCACGACGATCGAGCCGCCCGCGAGGGCGGGCATCGACCCCGAGCGCATCGTGCGGATTCCGCCGTTCCTCTCGGAGCGCGACCTCGCGCGCGCAGCCGACGCCGTCTCGCGCGTGCGCCGCCACCGCAGGCTCTCGGGCCTGCGCACCGACATGGAGCGGTGGTTCGCGCCGTCGGCGTTCGTGCGCGACATCGACGAGGACTCGCCGGAGGGCGTCATCCGCGCGCTCGGGGCCGCCCTCGTGCGGGAGGGCGTCGTCGACGAGGCGTACGTCGAGAGCGCGATCGAGCGCGAGCGGCTCTCGTCGACGGCGTTCACGGAGTCGCTCGCCGTGCCGCACGCGCTCACGATGTCGGCCGAGCGCACGGCGATCGCCCTCGCCGTGAGCGAGCAGGCGATCGCGTGGGGCGACGAGCGCGTGCACGTCGTGGCGCTCGTCGCGTTCAGCGAATCCGACCGGCCCGCCTTCCAGACCGTGTTCGAGCAGTTCGTCGACGTGTTCGCCGATCCCGACAACGCCAGGCGGCTCGCGCGGCGCGGCGTCGACCTTCCGAGCTTCCTCACCGAGCTCGCGGCGCTCATCGACGCACCCGTGCGCACCTGATCGCACGGGAGAACCGCGGCAGGTGTCGATAACATCACGGGGGCTGCGCATTGTTCTCTCCATCGGCATCGGCATTCTCGTGGGCGGCGCGGCCGTCATGGTCGCCGGGCCTCCCGGCGCGGGATCCTGGACGATCTCGGTCGGCCTGATCCTCACGATCCTTCCCGCCGTCTTCCTCGGCATCGCGCGTCAGACGCGAACGATTCAATCGCCGACGGCCGAGCAGATCCGCGCGGCTGGCGCGGCGGGCCGCCTCGGCCGTGCCCGCGTCGACGCCCTTGCGCAGACGGGGACGCAGATCAACAATCAGCCGCTGTGCGACATCGATCTCACGGTGCAGCCCGTCACGGGCGCGGCCTACCGCAGGCGCGTGCGCGACATCGTGCAGCTCACGGAGCTCGCGCGGTTCGCGCCGGGCACCGAGCACACGGTCGCGATCCTCGCTGATGGCCAGCCGGACATCGCGTTCGCGCCCGCGCACGACGATGGGACGCAGGGCGTCGTGGCGCCCGCGGCGGGCGGCGAGCTGCCGCTGCGCGTGCCGCCGGCGGGAACGCTGAAGGCCGACGGCACGAGGCAGAAGCCGATCATCAGCGTGAACCCGCGTACGCGCCCGCTGCGGATCGTGCTGTTCGTGCTCATCGGCGCGCTGACGGCCGGCGCCGTCGCCTTCCCCTACCGCGAGAGCGTTGCGCAGACGCTGCAGGCGATCCCCGAGGGGCGCCTGCACGCCGATCTGCGCACGCCCGAATCGCTCGAGGGTGCGCTCGACGCCGTCATGGCGGAGGCGGGCGTCACGAGCGCGTTCACGGTCAGCATCACCGCCGATTACATGTCGTTCGAGCTGCCCGTCGAGGACGGCTCGCAGCGCTCGGACGACTGGACGTACCGCCGCGGCGAGATCACCCACGTGGGCCCCTCGTCGATCCAGCCCGACGACGCGCGCGAGCAGTTCCCGATCGACGACGTCGCGTGGGATCGCCTGTGGCCGTCCCTCGAGGGGCCGCCCAGCAGGTGGGCGTCGAGGACGTGTCGGAAAGCGGCTTCACGATCAAGCGATTCGTGAGCGAGGCGGAGGCCGGCAGCGACGACTTCGGCACCATGACGGGGCCCGTCGAGGCCGTGTTCACGGTCGAGGACGCGTATGAGTCGACGACGTTCACGATGAACGCCGACGGCTCGGAACTCACCGCGTTCAGCGGCTGACGCGCGTCAGGCGAGGATCCGCCGCACCGCCTCCTCGAGGGCCGCGAGCCTGCCCTGGGCGTCCTCGCGCGAGTCGCCGCGCACGTCGAGGTAGGCCTTGAGCTTCGGCTCCGTGCCGCTCGGGCGGAAGATGACGCGCGAGGATCCTTTCAGCACGAAGCGCAGGATGTCGCCGCCCGGCTCGCCCTCGGCCGGGCGCAGCAGGTCGTCGACGCGCACGACGGGTGCGTCGCCGAACGCGGTCGGCGGGTCCTGCCGCAGCGCTGCCATCGTGCGCGCGATGATCGACACGTCGCTCACGCGGATCGACACCTGGCCGCTTGCGAAGTGGCCGATGTCGTCCGCCAGCTCGTCGACGAGGTCGGCGAGCGTCGCGCCGCGCCCGCGGGCCTCGGCCGCGAGGCCCAGGATCGCGACGGCGGCCGAGATGCCGTCCTTGTCGCGCACGGTGTCGGGGTTGACGAGGTAGCCGAGCGCCTCCTCGAAGCCGAACACCATGCCGGGGGCGCGCGAGATCCACTTGAAGCCCGTGAGCGTCTCGTGCCAGGAAAGGCCGTGCCTGCGGGCGATCTCGCCGAGGCCGGGGGAGGAGACGAGCGAGCACGCGAGCGAGGCGCCGGGCGTGCCCGCCGCGGCTCGGGCGGCCCGCGCGCCGAGCAACAGCCCGATGTCGTTGCCGGTGAGCCTGCGCCAGCCGTCTGCCGTCGGCACCGCGACCGCGACGCGGTCGGCGTCGGGGTCGTTTGCGATGACGAACTCGGCGCCGGTCTCGCGTGCCCGCGCGAACGAGAGGTCCATCGCGCCCGGCTCCTCGGGGTTCGGGAAGGTGACGGTCGGGAACGCGCCGTCGGGCGCGATCTGCTCGGTCACGGTCTCGGGCAGCGGGTAGCCGGCGCGCTCGAGCACGGCGCGCATCGTCTCCCAGCCGACGCCGTGCATGGCCGTGTAGACCCAGCGCATGCCCTCGGCGCCCGCGGGTGCGGGCGCGACGGCCGCGGTCGCGGCGACGTAGGCGTCGACGACCGACTCATCGGCGATCGCGTAGTCGGTCGCGCGCGGCAGGTCGCCGATCGGGCCGGCCGCCGCGACGGCGTCGATCTCGGCCGCGATCTCGGCGTCGGCGGGCGCGACGATCTGCGCGCCCTCGTCGGCGCCGCCGAGGTAGACCTTGTAGCCGTTGTCGGCGGGCGGGTTGTGGCTCGCCGTCACCATCACGCCCGCGTCGGCGCCCAGGTGGCGCACCGCGAAGGCGAGCACGGGCGTCGGCAGCGTGCGCGGCAGCAGGATCGCCCTGAGGCCCGCCCCCTGGAAGAGCTCGGCGGAGTCGCGGGCGAAGACGTCGGAGTTGCGCCGGCCGTCGTAGCCGATCACGACCGTGGGCGCGTCGCCCGTCGCGCGCGCGAGCAGGTACCTCGCGAATCCGGCGGCGGCCTGCGCGACGAGCACGCGGTTCATGCGCAGGGGGCCGGCGCCGAGCGCGCCGCGCAGGCCCGCCGTGCCGAACTGCAGGCGTCCCGCGAAGCGCGCCTCGAGCTCGGCCGCGGCCTGCTCGTCGCCCGCCTCGGCACCCGCGATGAGCGCCGCGAGCTCCTCGCGCGTCTCGGGATCCGGATCCTGCGCGACCCAGGCGCGCGCTCGCTCGAGGCTCACCGGATCCGCCCGATGACGTCGGCGAGCAGCTGCGAGATGCGCGCCTCAGCGGCCTTGCCTGCCTCGATCACCTCGGCGTGGCTGAGCGGCGTCGGCGAGATGCCGGCCGCGAGGTTCGTGATGAGCGAGAAGCCGAGCACCTCCATGCCCGCCTGGCGCGCCGCGATCGCCTCGAGGGCCGTCGACATGCCGACGATGTGCCCGCCGATCGCCTTCGCCATCTGCACCTCTGCGGGTGTCTCGTACTGGGGGCCGCGGAACTGGCAGTAGACGCCCTCGTCGAGCGACGCGTCGACCTCGCGGGCGACCTCGCGCAGCCTGGCCGAGTAGAGGTCGGTCATGTCGATGAAGGTCGCGCCCTCGAGCGGGCTGTCGCCCGTGAGGTTGATCTGATCGCTGATGAGCACGGGCTGGCCCGGGCTCCACGACTCCTTGATGCCGCCCGCGCCGTTCGTAAGGATCATCTGCTTCGCGCCCGTCGCGGCCGCCGTGCGCACGCTGTGCACGACGCGGCGCACGCCGTGGCCCTCGTAGTAGTGGGTGCGCGCGCCGATCACGAGCACGTGGCGACCGTCGGGCGTCGTGACGCTGCGCAGCGTGCCGACGTGGCCCTCGAGGGCGGGGCGCGAGAAGCCCGTGACCTCGGTCGCGGGGATCGTCGCGACGGTCTCGCCGATGAGCTCGGCCGCGCGGCCCCAGCCGCTGCCGAGCGTGACGGCGACGTCGTGGCGCTCGACGCCCGTCAGGCGCGCGATGTCGGACGCGGCGGTCCTGGCGACCTCGAAGGGATCGGCGGGGTGGTCCAGCGGGTGCGGTTCATGCGTCATGCAGCCACGATAGCCGTCGGATCCGCAGGCTCGATGGGGAACAATGGAGGTCATGAGTTTCGATTTCGAGCGCAAGCAGCGGATCGCCATCATCGGAGGCGGTCCGGGGGGTTACGAGGCGGCGCTCGCGGGGGCGCAGCTGGGCGCAGACGTGACGCTCGTCGAGAGCACGGGCGTCGGCGGATCCGCGGTGCTCACCGACGTCGTGCCCTCGAAGACCCTCATCGCGACGGCCGACGCGGCCCGCGCGATCGACGACGCGAGCGACCTCGGCGTGCAGTTCTTCGCGCGCGGCGACCGCGGCAACCCGCTGAAGCCCGAGGTCGCGATCAACCTGCTCGCGATCAACAAGCGCATCCTCGCGCTCGCGGGCCAGCAGTCGGAGGACATGCGCGAGCGCCTGCTCGAGGCGGGCGTCACGATCATCTCGGGCCACGGCCGGCTCGAGGGCAGCGGCGCGATCATCGTCTCGACGGGCCCCGACGGCACCGACTTCGACCGCATCGAGGCCGACACGATCATCGTGTCGGTCGGCGCCTCGCCGCGCGAGCTGCCCTCCGCCAAGCCCGACGGCGACCGCGTCCTGACGTGGAAGCAGATGTACAACATGTCGTCGGTGCCCGAGCACCTCATCGTCGTCGGCTCGGGCGTCACGGGCGCCGAGTTCGCGTCGGCGTACATGAACCTCGGCTCGAAGGTCACGCTCGTCTCGAGCCGCGACCAGGTGCTGCCGGGCGAGGACCCGGACGCGGCCGGCGTGCTCGAGAAGGTGTTCACGCGCGGCGGTATGACGCTGCTCGCGAAGTCGCGCGCCAACAGCGTCGAGAACACGGGATCCGGCGTCGTCGTGACGCTGTCCGACGGCTCGACGGTCGAGGGCTCGCACTGCCTCATGGCGGTCGGATCCGTGCCCAACACGGCGGGCCTCGGCCTCGCCGAGGCGGGCGTGCAGCTGACCGACTCGGGGCACATCCACGTCAACCGCGTGGGCCGCACTTCGGTGCCGAACGTCTACGCCGTCGGAGACTGCACGAACCTCGTGCCGCTCGCGTCGGTGTCGTCGATGCTCGGCCGCACGGCCGTGTTCCACGCCATGGGCGACGCCGTGATCCCGTTCGCCGAGCACAAGATCGCCTCGAACATCTTCACGTCGCCCGAGAT
>Ga0079224_100000853_pt1 | contig 32729 bp, 29 predicted proteins | sample Stecom2015_FD_80414 | JGI IMG/M metagenome (GOLD analysis project Ga0079224, IMG submission 80414) | Agricultural soil microbial communities from Utah to study Nitrogen management - Steer compost 2015 | ecosystem: Environmental > Terrestrial > Soil > Agricultural land | place: USA: Utah... | reverse complement strand
TAAGAACAAGGATGGACTTAAGCTCCAGGCCTATGCTCTTGAATTCCGAGATCCTTTTGATCGGCAGAAAAAATCCTTTCAGGCCCCCTCAAATCTATCCCTGAATTCAGGCACTTAAGATTGGCTTGAGTAAAAGCTACATAGTTACCGGAAAAACAATGCACTGCGTACAAGACTGTTTTATTATCCCCTTGTAAATCGGGAGATAATTAATGAAAAGCCTATTGATTGCCACCGCAATGTTAATGAGTTCATCCGTCATGGCCAGTTCGGCTATAACGCTTCTGCCTCAGGCCAACAAGCTTCATTTTATTCAGAGTATTGGTGAAGTTGCTCCGGCCATGAATATTGAGGCTTACGAAAGAGAGCTTGGTTACATTCATTCAGGTCTAACTCTCGATGAAAAAGTACAGAACGAAGCTGTAAGACTGGCTGAAGTTATTCGAATTCAGGTGATTAAGGCCTACGAAGCAGAGTTAGAAAGTACAGGCAATTCATTAGAAGCTTACGAAACCGTAAAAAATAAAATTTATAAAGATTTAGAGCTAGCAGATAATGGAATGAAAGAAGAGCTTCTTTCAATAGCAGAGCATGCTCTTCAAAATCTTACTGAAGCCCCTCGCTCAGAAGAAATGGATTTAACGAATCTTCAAAATATACTAAGAGAAGATATTAAAAAAAGAGAAGCATACTTTTTAGCGCTAGATTTTAATTCTGCATCAACATCTTTTGATGCTAAAACTCCGAAATCAACTGCTCCAAAATTCCAAAACTTCTCTAGCAAGGCCGATGTTGTTAAGTCTCTTGTGAGTGAAGATGATAATGCTCGTTGGTTTAGAACTTCAAATGCGGTTATGAAATCTGCTGTAGCGACTTCTAAAGCTGCTTCTGTGAGTCTTCAAGTAAAAATAGAATTCCTTGGTGTTGGTGTTGAGGCCGGTCCACGTATCAGTTTTTCTCGAGAATTTTCGACAAGTGTGACCATTCTTGCAGATGGTTTAGCACCAGTTCTCGATCATGCAGGGAATTTTGATCACTATGAAAAAGATAGAAGAGGCATATCAACGAAAAAAAGAAGATTTATTGGTTTTTTCTGTGATGCTACTCTGAACTTCAAATCTAATTATGAAGGTAAGGGATCTTTTAGAGTCGCAGGAATTGGAGCTGACGCTTCTATGAGTAGAGATTTTTCTAATGAAGTTGCATTGAACTCAAGAAGAATTTTTGTACCAGAGAGAATTGGTAATCATAAAGTAAATCTAAGGATGCTTTCGGAGATTTGTCATAATGACTTTTTGAATGGAAGAATTAACGCAAAAGTTAGAGTTAAAGATTCTTTAGATCTTATGATGAAAAATGTTATAAGCGGAATCCGCTTTTCTCATCCTGAAACTCAATGTGTACTCGATTCTCACTGTACTAGATGGTTTAATACCGAAGTCCTAAGCATTCTTAGAAATAAGGCAACTGCTCGTTGTTTAGGAAATGCAAGCGAAGGAAAGTTCTCATGTGTTCTTCGAGGAACGAGAGGTCAGGCCTGTACTGTGATTGAAAAGGGTAAGAGAACTTCAAGCGGAATGGGTGAGTACATATGTGATAAGGGACTTCGTTGTGTGAAAACCAGAAATGCCGGTTGGCTACAAGGTGGGCGACTGTACCAACCTTCGGCCGGTCAGTGTCAATAAGTATAAAAATCAAAGAGATAAGTTATATAACTTCTCTCTTTTTTTATTCAAAAATATTCTCGATCACTCCATTAACCTGTTCTTGTAGATAAGATAAATCCTTCGTATTAAATATCACCAAATCACTTCTTTCTTTCTTTTCGGTAATAGAAATCTGCTGGTTGATAATATTTCTAGCCTCTTCTTCCGTGTGATGATCTCTTTTAATGAGTCTTTCAATTTGGATTTCTGGATCAGTATAAACGAGTATGTTGAGATCAAATTTACTCTCTAAATTCTTCTCAAAAAGAAGAGGTATGTCGTAAATGACAAATGATGGAGATCCAAGCTTAGTCAATTCTTCTTTAAACACACCTGGTAGGTGGGAGTAGATAAGATTCTCTATCTCATTTTTTACTTTTTGATCTTGAAAAAAGATCTCGCGAAGTTTTCTGAACTGAATCTTGTTATTTTCCATAACGGAGGAGTGTCTTCTTCTTATATGCTCAATAACCTCATCCTTCTGGTATACAAGCTTTACCAGTTTGTCAGCATCAAGAAGAGGGAGGTTTGCTTTTTGGAAATAATTGGCAACAGTGGATTTCCCAGTGGCTATTCCACCTGTCAGAGCAATGATGGGAATACTTAGTTCGTATAAACGATCAGCTGAATTTAACTTGATGAATTTATTTTTTAATTTCATTCTTCTTCACTCTTACCCAAGCATCTTCTAGTTCTTCTTGAGAGCAGTCTTGAATATTTTTATTTTGTGAATTGATGTAATCTTCTACTTGATGAAATCTTCTCAAGAATTTTAAGTTTGCTTTCTTTAAAGCAGCTTCTGGATCGATATCGAGGTGGCGGGCCAATTGGGCCATACTGAAGAGTAGGTCTCCCATTTCTTCTTCAACCCGTTCTTTATTATATTTACCTGTAGGAGGAAGTTCTGATTTTACTTCTTGCCACTCTTCTTCAACTTTTCCCATGACTTGTGAGTAGTTCTCCCAGTCAAAGTTTACAGCAGTAGACTTCTGTCCGATTTTATAACTTGAAGTTAGCGCGGGAGCATAGATGAGTTTATGAGGAATAGAGTATTTCTTTTCACTTTCTTTCTCTTTGTTTTTTATATCTTGCCAGTTTGAGAGGACTTCATCAGAAGATAAATTCTTCTTCTCAGAAAAAACGTGAGGGTGACGACGAACCATCTTCTCGCGAAGAGTTTTAGCGACGGTCTCAAGATCAAATTTTTTATCTTTTTTTGCAATAGTCGCATGAAGGAGGACTTGTAATAAAATATCACCAATTTCTTCATTCATCAGATCGGAGTCTTTCTTTTCTACTGCTTCAATAAATTCGTAGGATTCTTCGATGAGATATTTTAGTAAGGATTCATGAGTTTGTTCCAGATCCCAGGGGCAGCCGGTTTCGGGATGGAGGAGGGCCTCGATAACTTCGATTAGCTTTTCTAGTTCAGGATAATTCATAATCAGCACTCTCTTGATCTATAACTTAAAATTAGGATAACATGGGCCCTATGAATAAACATCAATTACTTGAAATCGATATTAATAGCACTGTTAAGTGGGGCCCTAAGGATCTAAAGATAATGAAGAGCTGGCTTCATTTAGGATCTCTTGCTCTGGAACAACTTATCAAAGAAGGTTTGATCAAAGGAGCTGGGCCCGAAAAAATTCGAGTTTCTCTCCTCCTATGTGGTGATGCTCGTATAAAACAAATCAATAATGATTTTCGTGCTAAAGATAAAGTAACAGATGTTCTTTCATTCCCGAGTGCTGATGATCTAAGAAAAAATTGGAAACAAGAATCCTTTACAGGAGAGCTTTTCTTGGGAGATCTTGCTATCTGTATTCCCCAGGCCAAGCGTCAAGCGAAAGAATTTAAAATTGATTTCTGGGATGAATTTATTCACCTGTTCTTTCATGGCCTTCTTCATCTTTGGGGTTATGATCATGAAAGATCTCCTAGAGATGAAAAGATCATGCAAAAATGGGAAGATCGCTCTATGGAGATTCTCTCAAGCTTAAAGAACTAGCTGAGTTGAGAGCTTCTAATAAATTAATGATCCCTGGAGTTCTTATTTTCCCTTCAAGACTTTTTGAATGCTTTGAACTTTTCATTAATACATCTTTTAATTCTTGTGGAGATAATTCCGGAAAATAACCCAGCACCATAGCGGCCACTCCTGTTGCATTTGGTGCGGCCATAGAAGTACCAGAGGAAGAAGAGTACTTGTTATTATTTACCGTCGAAAAAATATTACTTCCAGGTGCTGCAATATCTACAGAAATTTTTCCAATGTTTGAAAAAGAAGAGAGTTCACCTTTATTGGTAGTAGAAGTCACCGTTAGAAGATTTGGACTATCGAATGAAGCAGGGTACTGTGGTTTTGAATCAATATCATGCCATCGAATAGGCCCTATAGAATTATTACCTGCGGCTGCAACAACTAGAACTCCAATACTATTTATTACATCACGAACGGCAAAGCTTTCAGTTTTAGGTTTCCCGAAAGAACAATTAATAATCTTTGCTCCATTTTTAGCAGCGTAAAGTAGGCTTTCAATAATGCTTGAATCCGATTCATGACCAGAGTCTGGTACTGAGCGAATGGACATGATTCTTACATTATGAGCAACACCAGCAATTCCAATACCGTTATTGATTTGAGCAGCAATGGTTCCTGCTACATGAGTTCCATGCCAATGACTTGCCATTGGATCAGTAGTCGTTTTTCTCCTAAAACGTGTACGGGTTACAGTATTGATCCCAAAAACATCATCGATATAACCATTTCCATCATTATCAATTCCATCCCCAGGGACTTCACCTGGGTTAGTCCACATGACGTTCTTTAAATCTTCATGACGATAATCAACACCAGTGTCGATGACCGCCACTATAACTTCTTCCGGCATCCATGGCGGTAGATTCTCATAGGCCTTAGTTACGCTCATTCCCCATTGCTCATCGAAGGCCCAAAGTCTTTGAATGTATTCGTCTGCAAATGAATTGGTGGTTAATGACTTTGATAAAGCGGGAAGTGAATCAACTGAATGTAGGTTATCTCTTTGAGTATATTCAATCTCCCACTGGGAAACTTCTGCCTCTAATTCACTTAGATTATTTGTTGTTACTAAAAAAAGTTGGGGAATAATTTTCTGTGAATTTATGATATGAGTGGACGCTTTTAAAGGATGGCCTAACTTCATCTTAATAAAGAGATGATGGGGATCGTGGTCCGCCCCTTGGGCAGAGAGGGCGAAAAATGAGAATAAAACTGTATAAAAGCAACAGCTTATGTGTTTCATAGAAGTCCTAGTAATTAGTCGTTTCGCACACTAACTCGAATATGGAGTGGGTGGAAGCCGGGGCCGTAAATTATTTATACGCTCTGTAAACTCTACCCGAGAGAGTTTAAGGGCCTAGAGTAGTGATACATTGTGTCATTATAAGTTTGGAATATTGAGTCATAATATAAGTATGAAAAATTTGAAAACGAGATTATTAACCCTTTCCTTGCTCTGTCCCCTCGGGACAGTAGAGGCTTATGGCAATACCATTTCTGGTTATGTCGGTGGAATTAGTAATCAAGTGGACGAAAGAGTAGGAGATGTTCCTGGTAATAAGTTTATCGGGGAGCTTCGATTCAATTACAAACAGGATTTCACTCAGAAAGGCACAGAGCTTGAGCGCGCCTTCTCCCTTGCGGTCAATGTTAATGACCAAAGTCTTACACAATATTCTGTCCCTGAAGCTTATGTTGGCGGGAAACTCTCTAATAAGGATTATGTCCGATTTGGAAGACAAATTCTTAATTGGGCCGAAGTTGATAAAGTATGGGGATTTGGGAAACTAAATAATCGAATTGGCTTTGATGGCTTTGAGCCAGGACAAGAAGGTCTCATAGGACTTCTATATGAGAGAAAAAGTTCAAATGGAATGCGCTATCGTGCTTTCCTTTCAGGGGTCTATGTACCAGAACTCAACCCCAGCCTAGATATCGATAAAAATGATAGAACAATTACTACCCGCCATCCTTGGGCAGATCCTCCTTCAGCTACAGCAGAAATTGATCAAGGAAATGTAAAACGTATTGCTTACGACGTTGATTATCCTGAATATAGCGATGTTGTTTTCAAATACTCAGTAGGGGCCAACATTGGTTATGAGTCAAAGCACTGGGTAGTAGATAGTTTTATAATAAGAAAACCAGAGAATGAGTTTACTGCTGAAGCACATGTTTCTCTTAACGCTATTGATGATGTCATTGAAGCTCAAGTTAAACCTAACTTCTATCATCATGATGTTTATGGTGCTTCTCTCAAATATAGAAACCTCGACCTTGAGATGTATATTTCAGGGATAGCTGTCAGACCGCTTCTTTACCCTGAAGGTGATAGAGAAGCTTTCCGAACGACTAAAATTAAGTCTGAGAAAATGCGTGAAGATTATTTGGGCGGTGGTATCTCTAGAGTCAATGATATCTATAGTATTGGCCTTAACTACGTTGCTCGTCTCTCTCCTTATGATAGAGATGCAGAAACTCTCACAGAAGATCCTCGTTGGAACCAAGCAGTAAATATTTTTGCTGCAAGAAATTTCTGGGCGCAAAAGCTAATGTTAAGAGCGGACCTCAAGTTTGATATGATGACAACTGATAGACTGTTCATGTTCCAGGCCTTGTATAAGGCAACGAGGAACTTGCATCTTACAGCAGGAGTAAAACTTATTGGAACTCCTGGCGATGGAGATTCATATTGGTCACCTTATACCAATAATGACTCCGTTTATGGTGGATTAAGATATGCTTTCTAAAATGAGAAGATTTAAAACTGGATTCTTATTATCTTCCCTTATTACGATAAGTAGTTGTGGTGATTTATTAAAGAATGAAGTTAAAAAGAAAGAATTAGAGACAACTCAGTTTTCCGTCTCTTGTGAACTCAGTGTCACTGAGTTTACTAAAATATTAGAAAAAAATATTAGCTCTCAGATTTATTGTTTAAAAGACAATCTCTATCTTTTCCTTCGTGCCGTTAAATCGAGTAAGCCAGGGTATCTTGGGCGAATAGAACTTGAAAATTATCTTTTAAAAAACCGTTCAGACTTTTCTCCGGAATTAGTAAAGGCCCTAAAAGCTGTTTTTGATTTAAACTCTCTTATCACTGGAGAGGATGCTACTTATATTTCTAAACAAAATATTGATTCATTGATTGAGTTCGCTTTGAAGTTTAATGAAGAAGCTGCTCTTAATATCGGGCCAATTTTTCAAAGTAAAGCCTCGGTTTCCTATATTCTTCATCAGAACCACAAAGATAGAATCTCTGCTTCTACTAAAACGATTATGATGGCCTTAAGAAAGGTCTTCCAACCTAATCGCCGTGGTGAGATTCATGAACTCAATCTGTCTGAGCTCTTGGATCAATTCTCAACTGATGAGACTAGAGATGAAATCAGTGAAATAAGAAACTTCTTCTTTGCTAAGAAAATTCTTTTAGGGGGACATCGCGAGATTCTCACCCACAAAGAAGTAGAAAAGTTAATTCTTAATCTCGATAAATTTCTTTTGATTGTTCTCGATCTGGTTCGCTACCCATATGTTCAACTGAATCAGGAAAATATTCTTCAACTTCTTCGAAGAGATGTTCAAGATTTAACAGAAATTCTTTTTGATCCTGATTTAGGTAACCGTGATGATGAACTCATGGTGGAAGTTGATGAGTTATTTAAAATTGCCAATCAGTATCTTGATAACCTGGATGTTTATGACTTCAAGAATATTATTGTTGAAGCAAAACAATTAATCCTAGGTGGTTCGAAGGAGAGGATTTTAGGAAGAGACCTTCGACAATTAACTGATCATGCGAATTCCCTTTTAAAAATGGGAACGGTATTTCATCGCATCTATAAGAGATTTGAAATTGATCTCGAAAATCCTGGACCAGTAACCATAAACTTTGATGAGTACCGACATTCTTATCCTGAGCATCAAAAAGAGTTAGTGGAGTTTGAAAGGATTGTTAAAAATTACCGATTCTTTAAGGGAGAGTTTATTTCTCCTTACTACCGCCATGGTTTTAAACGAAATGCCTCAGGTGTCTTTGAAGTTGCTCTCTTTGAGTACGCACTAAAAATTCTTATCAGGGCCTACGGTTCACCAAGTCCTAATGAAGGAACTGTTGGCGGATTCTCCATTGATAATGCTCAGATGAAGGCGCTAGTAAAGAAATTTGAGCCAGATCTTGTTAAGATGGGGCTTATTCAAGAGGGAAGAGGTGAGAGTACTGGTAATACTATTTCACTTTTAGGAACTCTATTCCAGTACCAGTCTGATAATAATAAAGTTATGGATGTTAACGAGGCGACAGAGTTTGCTCTGGCCTTATTCTCCGGATTATCAATGTCAAGTGAGCTTCACAAAGATCTGATAAATATCTGCCCTGTTGATGAGTATGATCGTCTCGATCCACAGTGTATGAAAGAAAATTACTACCCTCGTTTTTGTAGTAAGTACCACAGATATTATCCAAAATTGTTTGAAGAGTTTGGGGCTTCATCTTGTGATGATTTTGTAAACAATAAGGCTTCAGCTGAGTATCTAGAGCAGACCATTAGAGCGGCAAGAAATTGTAACTTCTATACCGACGGAGATAAGGAGGAAATCCCTTATTCTGAGTCGGATATGATGCTTATTATAACGGCAATGGCCCACGTGGAAACAACTGTTCTTCGCTGGGATGTGAATGAGAATAATATCTTAGATCCTAATGAAGTTGATGCTGGTTATGCGATTTACGAATCGGCCATTGATGGGTTCTTAGATGATTATCCATCCATCGTCAGAAGATTTAAAAAGCAAATTTATTTGTATTTAATTAAATACGAAGAAATACCCGCAGTGGACTCTGCTTCAAGTACCTGGAGACTTGTGAGATTCCTTGGAAGTATAAGAAAAGCGACCCCTGCTAAACGCAAAACCATTGCTTCTATTCTTAGAGTGATTGGTGAGCAGAGTGATAAAACTTCAACCGGGCCAAAGTTTGACTGTAATACCTTGCGGACTCTATAAAAGTTTTGCTACAGTGAGTGTTCTAAAGGGCCTAGAATATGGACAACTCACTTGAATTAAAACTCGATGAATATCGTTCTTCTGTTGAAGAACTAAAAGAAAGCCTTCAAACCATATGGAGGTCGCTTTGACGTTGAGCGCAAAATCGTTCGACTCAAAGAGATCTCTGAATTAGAAGCTCTCGAAGGCTTCTGGAATGACACCACTAACGCTTCCAAAATCCAAAAAGAAAAATCAATTTTAGAAGACATTGTTGAGAAGTGCCATCATGTGCGCTCTCTTTCCGATGATTTCGATGTTCTTTGTGAAATGGCCGATGAAGGGGATGAAGCTTCTTTAGAGGAAGCTGTCGAACTCTTTCCGAAATTTGAGAAAGAGCTTGGTGAGTTAGAAAAGAAGGCCCTCCTTTCAGGAGAGCAAGATCCCAATAATGCTATTGTGACGATTAATGCTGGTGCAGGAGGAACAGAATCCTGCGACTGGGCCAGTATGCTTTATCGTATGATTGTGCGCTGGAGTGAAGCCCACGGCTACAAAGTGTCCACAACTGATGTGCAAGAAGGGGATTCGGCAGGAATTAAGTCAGCAACTATGGTTGTTACTGGAAACTTTGCATACGGAAACTTGAAGTCTGAGATTGGCGTTCATCGATTGGTGAGAATCTCTCCTTTTGATTCAAATGCTCGCCGTCACACTTCTTTTTCTTCTATTTTTGTGAGTCCAGAAATCGATGATTCCATCAATATTGATATCCAAGACAAGGATCTTCGAATTGATGTTTACCGTTCTTCTGGTGCTGGAGGACAGTCAGTAAACACTACAGACTCAGCAGTTCGTATTACCCACCTACCCACCGGAATAGCAGTTGCCTGTCAAATTGAGCGGAGCCAGTTGCAGAACAAAATGACGGCCATGAAAATTCTTAAATCAAGACTTTATGATTTAGAATTAGAAAAACGTAGAAAAGAGCAAAAAGTCTTAGAAGATTCTAAGATGGACATTGCCTGGGGATCTCAAATAAGATCATATGTTCTTCACCCCTACAAACTTGTAAAAGATCACCGAACAGGATTCTCCTCGTCTCAAGCAGAGAGTGTTCTCAATGGGGACCTAGGAGATTTCATGAAGAGCTATCTTCAGTGGATGAGTCTCGGTGGCAAAAAAATTAATGATAACGATATAGATGATCTATAAAGAAAGGAACTCTATGAAAAACAATTACATTGATCGCTGGACAGAACAATTCTCAGAACAAATGAATGTTCGTCTGGATAAACGTAACAAATTAGAGGAACTAGGATCGAATCCTTATAAAAATAGTGTCAAGCCAGATACCAAGTTTGTAGAGCTTGTTAAGAAATACTCTCATATGGCAAAAGAAGAAATCGGAGAAACTCCAACGTACAAAGTTGCAGGCCGAGTTCTTATGGTTCGCGATTTTGGTAAGGCTGCGTTCCTTCAATGTGATGATGGTTCTCAGAGATTCCAACTTTATGTAAATAAACAGGCCACTTCCGAGAAGGGCTTTGCTGAGTATAAGCTTCTTGACTATGGTGACATCGTTTATGCAGAAGGTGATGTTTTTAAAACGATGAAAGGGGAACTGGCCCTAAATGTTCGTGAGTTTACCATCATTACTAAGTCAATTCGACCATTACCAGAGAAGTTCCACGGGCTAACAGATGCAGAGCTTCGTTATCGTATGAGATACGTTGATATGATAATGAATCCTGAGACTCGTGAAAAACTTAAAATGCGCTCAAACATTATCCGTTATATTCGCGAATACTTCTACGCTCAGGATTTCTTAGAAGTAGAAACACCAATGCTTCACTCAGTAGCAGGAGGAGCAACGGCCAAGCCATTTAATACTCACCACAACGCTCTTAATATGGAGCTCTTCATGAGAATTGCTCCAGAGCTACACTTAAAGCGTCTCATTGTTGGTGGTTATAATAAAGTTTTTGAGATGAATCGTTGTTTTCGTAACGAAGGTCTTTCTCTAAAGCATAACCCTGAATTTACTTCTATTGAGTTTTATTGGGCCTATGCTACTTACGAGGATCTTATCACTCTTACAGAAGAGTTGATTACTGGTCTTGCAAAGAATGTGGTTAAGTCTGATACGGTGATGTTTGGTGAGAATGAAATTAAACTCACTGGCCCTTATGCACGCATGACTATGAGAGAAGCTGTTGCAAAATATACAAACTCTACAATGGATCAAGTAAACGATGCGAATCATCTTCGCTCACTTCTTGAGAAAACTGATATTGATCGTTTGAAAATTAAAGATACAAGCTGGGCAAAACTTCTTGTTCTTTGTTTTGAAGAAATTGTTGAGTCTAAACTTATTCAACCAACTTTTATTACAGAGTATCCAACTGAAGTTTCTCCTCTCTCTCGCAGAAATGATGAGAATCCTGAGTTTGTTGACCGCTTCGAATTCTTTATGAATGGTTGGGAAATTGGAAATGCTTTCTCAGAGCTTAACAATCCAACTGATCAACTAGACCGTTTTGCTGACCAAGCAGTTCAAAAAGATGCAGGGGACGAAGAAGCAACGGATGTAGATTATGACTTCGTTCGTGCTCTTGAGTACGGAATGCCGCCTACAGCAGGACAAGGAATTGGAATTGATCGTTTAGTGATGATTCTTACTAATAGTCACACTATTCGTGACGTCATTCTTTTCCCACTTCTTAAGAAAGAAACATTTTTCTCAGAAGAAGAATGAAATCATCATATCTGACTCTTTTTAAAATTATTCTTCATGGTCGTGCATCAGGAAATATCCTGATCGCGACCATTTTAAGTTTTACTTTTTCCATCACCGTTATCTTATGTACTTTCGGACTCATGGATGGTTTTGATCATCTTTTGAAGTCTGGACTGAGGCATTCAACTGGAGACATCGTCATTACTTCAAAGAAAGGCTTCTATAAAGCCGATGAGAGTTTTGAAACCAGTCTCGGTGATCATTTGAAAAACTTCACTCCCATTATTCAATCAGAAGCCTTTGCCATTTTTAATGGGAAAAGTACGGGGATTATTCTTCGAGGAGTTGAGCCTGACAGTTTCTCTAATGTTACTGGTCTCGATCTCACTCTGAATGAAGGGGAAATCGTTGTGGGGGAAGAGTTACTTAAACATCTTTCTCTCAAAATTGGTGATAACCTGGCCGTCACTCTTGGCGAAGGAAAGGATAATTCCTTACCGGTTATAAAAATGTTTAAGGTTGGAAGTTCTATTAAGCACGGTATCTATCAAAAAGATCTTCGTTTTGCTTATGTTCTCAAAGGTGATCTAGCTAATACCCTAAAAGTAAACGATAGGATTAATGTAGGACTTATTTCTCTCTTTGATCCTCAACTACCGATTAGTGATTTAGGGGTAGTGGATGATCATATAAATGAACTTCAAGAAGAGTTTGATTCAAGTTTTATATTAAAACCCTTTTGGGCCGAATATTCTTACTTAATTGAAGCAGTTAAAGTCGAAAAATTTTCTATCTCTTTAGTTCTCCAACTCATAGTAGTGGTTGCTGTGTTTAATATCTTGGCCTTCGTGATTTATATTATGGAAAAGAAATCTCAAGAATTCTTTTTCCTGAGAGCAGTAGGACTTTCCCTAAAAAAAATATTGAGTTTTTGGTTAATTACTATTGTAGGGATTTGGGCCGTATCATGCGTGGGGGCCTACTTTCTTGCTGATCTCTTCAATCTAAGTTTAAAACATCTTCCTCTCTTTCAAGTTCCAGGTGAGATTTACGTTCTCTCAAGCCTTGAATTGAGTTTAACGAGCGCATCTTTTATCACAGTGTTCTCCATCGCCCTTATCTGGATTCTACTGGCCTCATTCATCGGCTACTTAAGATTGAAGAATAGAACTATTATCCAAGGTCTTCGTCAGGAGTTTAACTCATGAGTTTTATTAGATTAGAAAATGTTGAAAAGAAGTTTGGACAGACCTCTGTTCTTCAAGGAATCAATCTGGAAATTGCCGATCGTGAATTAGTGGCCATCAGAGGTGCATCAGGATCTGGTAAATCAACTCTTCTTTATCTTTTAGGTGGCCTTGATATTCCTAGTAGTGGGAATGTCATCATCAATAATAAGAATCTTTCAAAACTATCTGATAAGAGTCTTGCGGATTTTAGAAATCAAAACGTTGGTTTCGTCTTTCAGTTTCATTTTCTTTTACCATCTATGACCTGCTTGGATAATATTTTACTTCCTGCACGTATTAGCGGAGCGAATATTAAGCTCAAAGAGGTTGAGAAAGACGTACGGTCCCTCGCTCAAATTTTAGGAGTGGAGCACTGCCTCACTAAGTATCCCTACCAGCTTTCCGGAGGAGAGCAGCAGCGCGTAAATATTATTCGTGCTCTCTCATTGAGACCTAAGATTTTGTTATGTGATGAGCCCACTGGTAATCTCGATTCAAAGAACTCTGAGAAGGTTGCAGATCTTCTTAAGAAACTGGCCCAGGACTTTGGGGCAATACTTTTAGTTGTGACTCATGATGATAAGGTTGCTAGCTTTTTTCCTCGGAAAATAGTCATTGAAGATGGTCGGATAATTGGCTAGAATTCATGAACTTTAAATAAAATTCACTAGATAGTGATTCTTGAGTCAAGGAATTAATGGTTTTGAAAACCTTGCTAGTTATCGTTTCATTTTGTTTTCTATTATCTAATAGTTTCGCTCAAGAAATTATCGGCCCTATTAAAGAATTCTTCTTGGTTGATTCCATTGAAGTGGAAGGAAATCGTAAAGTTGAAACAGAGGCCATCTTAGAAAAACTTTCAACTCAGCCAGGAATGCTTCTCGATAATTATCTTCTTCGTCGCGATCTTTCTCGAATCTATGAAATGAGATACTTCGAGGAAATTGAGGCCTACCAGAAAAAAGCAGATGGTAAGGACATCCTTCTCTTTAAAGTGGTTGAAAAGCCCATCATTAGTAAAATTTTCTTCGAAGGAAATGATGAGATTAGTGACGATGATCTTAAAGAGCAGATCAAGTCAAAAGAGTACAATATTCTTGATGTCTCTTCCTTGAAAAATGATCTTCGGCTTCTAGAGAAACATTACGAAGATAAGGGGTATTTTCTCGCTCAGGCCACCTACGAATTAAAAGATAGGGCAGGTGCTGTTGAAGTTCACTTCAAGATTAAAGAATGGGATAAAGTCCGAGTTAAAAAAATTACGATTCTTGGTAATAACGATATTGATGATGAAACCCTTAAAGGTTTCATGCAAACTAAAGAAGAGTCTTACTTTTCTTTTATGTCGAGTTCAGGAAACTTTAAAGAGTTAGACTTCCAAACAGATATTGAACGCTTAAAGTACTACTATAAGACGAAAGGTTACTTGCAAGTTAATGTGCAGAACCCCGAAGTCACAGCTTCTGAGGATAAGAAGTGGATCTTCATTACTGTTAGATTGAATGAAGGGCCTCAGTTTAGTGTGAACAACATCTATTTTGATGGGGATCTTGAATTCTCCGACTCAGAAATGACTGAGAAGTTGAAATTAAAATCCGACGACATCTATAACGAAGAAAATCTTCGCTTAGATATTCAAACCCTAACTGAGATGTACCAGGATAAAGGTTATGCTTTCGCCAACGTTCTTAGAACTCTTGAAATAGTTCCTGGAGAAAATAAAGTTGATGTCATCTTCTCTTTTGAAAAAGGTGTTATCGCTTATTTCGGTAAAATTACGATTAAGGGGAATACTAAAACCCGCGATAAAGTTATTCGTCGTGAACTTAGAATTTATGAAGGGGATCAGTACTCTGGATCAAAACTTCGTATTTCGAAAGAACGTGTTAACCGCCTCGGATTCTTCCAACCAGAGAGTGTGATTTTCAACACTATTACTCGTAGAGGTTCGGACAATATTCTTGATGTGGAAATCTCTATTAAAGAAAGAGCAACAGGCCAGATCTCACTAGGGGCCGGTTATTCAACTGCAACCAAAGCTTTTGTTCAAGCTTCAATCGCGCAAAATAACTTTCAAGGTCTCGGTCAAAACATCAACCTTAACGTTTCATACTCTGACTTCCAGCAGATTTATAACTTAGGATTTACTGAGCCGTATCTTTTTGACACTCAGTGGACTGCCGGAGCTGATTACTACCAAACAGTTTCATATTTCATTCGTTCTTTTTCTTATAAGAAGCATGGAGCCGACGTACGAGTGGGGCACCCGATCTTTGAATATACTCGTCTTTTCTTAACATACCGTTATGAAGACAGTCAGGTGAGGGATGTTATTAACACGGCCATCGATGAGAAGGTTGAGAATGGTTCAGCTTCTTCGCTTCAGCTCTCACTCATTCACGATAAACGTAACAATATCTTTGAGCCTACTAAGGGATACTACGGGTCTACTTCTCTAGAGTACACAGGTCTTGGTGGAAATATGAGATGGGTTAAGGCCGAGGTAGAGGGACGTTACTACTATCCTGTGTGGAAAGATCTTGTTTTAAGAACTCGTATTCAAGGTGCACAGTTATTCAAAACCACTGAGAGAGAAATCCCTCGAATTGAGAAATTCTCAATGGGTGGTGCTCGTAATATGCGTGGGTTTAATATTGAAGACATTGGTCCTCGTCGCCGAGCACTTAATAGAGACACCAATGAGTTAGAAATGTTTAACTTCGGTGGACTTTCGAAGTTCTTAGCAACACTAGAGTTTGAGCATCCACTAATCAAGGAAGCTGGACTTAAGTGGGTGGTATTTGCTGACGTGGGTAACGTTTGGGATCATGGTCTTGGAAAAGATGGTGATTTTAGAATGCGTGCAGACTATGGTTTTGGTTTTAGATGGTTCTCGCCTATCGGTGTATTACGATTCGAATTTGGGTTCCCTGTTAACCCAAGAGAAGATGAGGGCGGTAGTCAGTTTCATTTTGATATAGGACAATTATTTTAATAAGTGCTAAATTAGAGGCCCTAAGGAGACTTTATATGAAATTTATTTTAGCTGCGTTAGTGACGCTTTTTTCGTTTTCAGCTCTGGCCGATGTTACAGTTGGTCTTATTGATATCCAGCGTGTGATTAATACCATCAAAGAAGGACAAGCTGTTCAGAAGAAGCTTGAGAAGTCTTTCAATGATAAAAAAGTTATCTTACAAAAAGACGAAGATAAAATTAAAAAAGCTCAAGAAGATTTCAAAAAACAAAGTATGGTTCTAGCTGATGCTGCTCGTGCTAATAAAGAGCGTGAAATGCAAGAGATGTTCATGGAACTTCAAAACAAGACCATGCAGTATCAAAAAGAAATTCAAGAAATGGAGCAAAACTTAAAGAAGCCAATTCTTGATCGCCTTCGCCCTATCATTGAAGAAGTTTCTAAAGCAGCTAACGTTGACTTAACTTTTGAACTTTCAGCAGCTCCTATTATTTATGCTAAAGTTAAAAAAGATATCTCTGACGACGTAGTTAAAGCATACGATAAAAAACATCCAGGTAAGTAAGAATGAAACTCGCTCAATTAAAGCAGTTTGATTCAACACTTGAAATTGTTTATAACCAGTCATGGCCGGAAGAGATTCTGGCCATTTCTTCTTTAGAGCACCTAGCAATTCAAAGTGTTGTCTTTATCAAAAATGCTCGTTTCCTCAATAAATTCCTTCCTCACTTAGAAGAAGCGAAGGGAAAGAAGATTGGTGTCATTGTAGATGCTAAGTTCTACTCCCTGATGAATGCAGAATCAAAAGAAGCTCTGTCTCAGCTGGCCTTTATTGCAACCACTGCTAATGTAGCCTTGAGCTTAACTTCTCTTTCCAAACCATATTATGAGAAGAAGTTTGAAAACCTTAACTCTCAAGTTGATGGCAGACAGATGGGAACAACCAATATCGATGCAAGTGCAAGAATTGCTCAAGGTGTTTTCATCGGTGAGAACGTTACAATTGGTGCCGATGTTGTGATTCATCCTGGGGTCACTATTCTTCCTGAAGTTGTGATAGGGGAAAAGACTGTTATTTATCCAAATGTAACTATTTATCCATTCACTAAGATTGGTAAGAGCTGCCGAATTCATTCAGGAGTGGTTATTGGCTCAGATGGTTTCGGCTATACTTTCGATCAAGGTGTTCATAAGAAAATTTGGCATATGGGCGGAGTGGAAATTCACGATCATGTGGAGATTGGTTCTAATACTTCCATCGATCAAGGTACTTTCTCTCCTACAATAATCGGTGCAGGCACTCGCATTGATAACCTTGTGCAAATTGCCCATAATTGCAGAATCGGTAAAGGCTGTATTCTTTGTGGACAATCAGGTCTTGCAGGTTCAGTCACATTAGAAGATTATGTGGTTCTCGGAGGGCGTGCTGCTGTTGGGCCTGACTCTTTCATTGGTATGGGCTCACAGATTGCTGGTGGTGCAAAAGTAAATGAAAGTGCACATTGGCCAGCAGGTTCTAAGCTCGGCGGACATCCTGCAAAGGATCTCAAAGAGTGGATGCGTGGAGTGGCCTATTTAAGAAAAGTATCATTAAAAGACTAAGTCTAAATAAGGAGTTTGAATGCTAATGAATAAAGAAGAGGTCATGAGATTTCTACCTCATCGCGACCCGTTTTTATTTGTTGATAGTGTTAAGGAAATCATTCTTCCAGAATCACTTAACGGTCAAACAGGCCCTTTTACCCCGGCACAACTTGTAGGTGGTAAGAGCATCTGTCACTTTCGTGTAGATGATTCAGTGAAAGTTCTCGAAGGTCACTTTCCTGGAAATCCAATTCTTCCAGGTGTAGTTCAAGTAGAAATGATGGCCCAAGCGGCTTCATTTCTTTGTACGAAATGCCTTGATCGACCGATTGAAGAATCAAACATTGAAGTTGCACTCATCTCCATTGATTCGGCCCGTTTTAGAAAGCCTGTAGTTCCTACGATGGATCTTGAAATTCATTCGGTTCTACAAAAGGTCCGCGGACCATTTCAGATCTATGAATGTCAGCTATTAAACAACGGCGAAGTTATGTCTGAATGTGTGGTCATGGCTTCTTTGAAAATAAATCATTAAGGAAAAGTATGGAGAATGTAGAAATTCACCCAATGGCCTTTGTTCACCCTGAGGCAAAAATCGGAAATAACGTAAAAATTGGACCTTTCTGTGTCATTGGACCAAATGTTGAAGTAGGGGATGACTGCATCTTCCATTCCAATGTTGTAGTTGATGGTCATACAAAAATTGGAAAAGGTAATAAGTTTTTTCAATTTGGTTCTATCGGCGCCCCTCCACAAGATAACTCATATAAGGGCGAGCCTACGGAAACAATTATTGGAGATAACAATACTTTTAGAGAGTATATTTCAATTCACCGTGGAACATTAAAACAAGATGGTAAGACTATTATTGGTTCGAACTCTCTTTACATGTCTTACTGCCACATTGCTCACGACTGTACTCTTGGTAACAATCTCACTTTTGCAAACTCTGTTCAACTTGCAGGACACGTTAGAATTGGTGATCGAGTAATCATTGGTGGTAACACTGGTATCTCTCAATTTGTGACTCTTGGAAACGGTTCTTACATCGGTGGGGGATCAGGAATTGATCGCGATATTCCAGATTTCTGTACGGCCTTTGGAAATCGTATCCGTCTTAAAGGAATCAATATCATTGGCCTTAAGAGACAAGGTTACTCTAAAGAAGAAGTTTCAGAAGTTGTTGATTTTTACAGAACAATGGAAGCGTCGGCACTGGCCGCTCGAGCTTTTGTTCTAAATGAAGAATTCATGAAAGAGTATTCAAAAAACCAAGTGATTCAGAAGATTGCTGAGTTTATTAAAAAGTCTGAAATTGGTATTGCTCCATTTATGGCAGGTTAGTGATGAGTAAGGTTCGAGTTGCAGTTTTAGGATATGGACATTTAGGTAAGTGGCATTGTCAGAAAGCGGAAGCTCGCAGCGATAAGGCAGAGTTTGTTGCTATCGTTGAGAAGTTTCCTGCTGGTCAGGAACTGGCCCGTCAAAATCATCCCAATGTTAAAGTTGTGAGCGATATTGATGAAGTGATGAGTGAGATTGATGCTGCTGTTATTGTTACTCCTACCTCAACGCATTTTGAACTTGTTTCTAAACTTCTTAAGGCAGGAAAACACGTTTTCTGCGAAAAGCCTCTTTGTTCTAATGACGAAGAGGCCATTAAACTTCGGGAGATTGCAGCTAACTCTAAGCTTGTTTTACAAGTTGGCCATTCTGAGCGTTTTCATCAGGCCTGGGAATTACTCTCTGAGGATTTAAAAAATCTCAAAGCACCATATACAGTTCGTATCAATCGCGTTGCGGCCTTTAAGGGGAGAGCAACAGATGTTGATGTTGTTCAAGACTTAGGTATTCATGATCTCGATCTTGTTATGTATCTTTTGAATGAAAAGCCGGTATCTATTACAGCTCAAGGTTACAAGATCAGAACTGATAAGTGGGATCATGCGCATCTTGATATCGAACTCACTAACGGTTCTCGCGCCTATGTGAGTATTGGAAGAAATGGTGTGAAAGAAATCCGTGATGTTGAAATTATGTCAGCATCAGGTTGTATCTATGTGGACCTCTTCACGAATAAAATAATGAAAGGTTCTTCTTCGACTTTCTCCGATGGTTCATATGTTCAAGAATTTGATTATCCGAAAAGAGATCATTTGATGCTTGAACATAGTCACTTTTATGATTCCATCTTAAATAATAAGTCAGCTGTTATTACTCTTGAAGACGGGCTCAATGCTGTTCACCTCGTTGATTGTGCTTTGAAATCCCTTGATAGCAATACGAAAGTAAATGTTAAATTCTAAGTCTTGTCTCATTATCGCCGGAGAAAAATCAGGAGAGGAGCACGCAATGAGCTTCTTCCCTGAACTCAGGTCCCTGAGTCCCGATACTCATTTCTATGGAGTTGGAGGAGAAGACCTTAGAAAAGAGGGTGTAGAACTTCTTTACCATCTTAAAGACTTTTCAAGTATGGGCTTCTCTGAAGTGATTGGTAAAATCCCTTTTTATAAAGAAGCCTTGAAAAGAATCGAGAACGAAGTCATTGCTAGAAATACTAAAACAGCAATTCTTATCGACTTCCAAGGTTTTAATATGCGGATTGCAAAACGCCTATCAAAGCTTGGGGTTAAAGTACTCTATTATGTGGCCCCACAGGCCTGGGCCTGGAAGGCCCATCGGGCGAAGGCTTTAAGTGAATCAACTCATACACTTTTTACAATTCTTCCTTTTGAGAAGGATTGGTTTATGAGTCGCGGAGTAAAACAGGTGAAAGCGATTCCTCATCCTTTGATGCTTCATTTTAAAGATGAGTTAAATAATATCCCTGAAAGACCTTATGGATGTTGGGACGATAAAATTAAAATTCTTCTCTTACCAGGAAGTCGTAAGTTTGAAGTAACTTCTCTTCTTCCCAAATTCATTGAAACAATTGAGTTACTGAAAAAAGATTACAAGGTGGAAGTTCACTTGGCCCGAGTTGGTCATTTGGATCCAAGCCTTTATGATTACTTTTCGGATAAAGTGGATGTTTGGTATGAAGATCGAGAGATCACAAAAGCCTTGAAGACAGCGCATTTTACATTGGCAGCGTCAGGAACAGTGACTTTAAGCTGTGGCCTATTTGAGACGCCGACAATAGTAAGCTATAAAGGTTCGCTTCTTAATGAATTCATCTTTAGAAACTTTATTAAGTATTCTGGCTTTATATCTTTGACCAATATCGTTCATGAGCAGGAAATCTTTCCTGAACTTATTCAAGAGCAAGTGGATCCTGCTAAAATGTATGGTATTCTAAAGTCCTGGATTGATAATAAAGAAGTTTATCAGCAGAAAAAGAATCTTTTGAAAATGACTAAGAATCTTTTAAGTGGTGAAGACTTCTCTGTTCCACAGTACATGTCACAGGTTATTAATGAGCAAGAATAAGATATTATTTACATTAAGAAATTTTCTTCTAAGTCCACTGACTTTCTTGTGGGAATGGATCTATCGTATTCGCCGTTCATTTTATGAGTATGGAATTTTAAAAAAGAAGGTTTTTAAAGTTCCCGTCATTTCTGTGGGTAATCTCTCATTTGGGGGAACTGGTAAGACTCCTACTATTATTTGGCTAACAGAGTGGCTTATAGAGAAGGGGCTAACTCCTGCGGTTCTCACTCGAGGATATCGTGGCCAGCTTGAGCATTCTTCAGGGCTATTGAAGTCTGGACAAAAATTTCGCTTAAACCCTTACGACTATGGAGATGAGCCCTTAATGATCTCAAATAAAATGAGTAAAGGGGCCGTGATTGTAGGAAAAAAAAGGGCCGATAATCTTTTAAAATATTTTGCAGAAGTTAAACCTGATGTCGTTCTTTTAGATGATGGTTTTCAGCATTTGCAAATTTATCGTTCTTTTAACTTAGTTCTTTTTGACGCCACGATGGGACTTGAAAAGTATCATGTGGCCCCTCGGGGTTACTTACGTGAAGGATTTTCTGCTCTAAAGGATGCTGATGCAATTGTGATCTCACGTTCCGATATGGTCTCTCCTGAACATTTGGATAAACTTTTAAAGCTTATTACTTCTAGCTATCATCACCGCCCGGCGCTTGCCTTGACCCGTTATCTCGCTGCAGGTGTTTATGACGTACATGAACAGTTTTCATGCTCTATAGAGAACCTAAAGGGGATGCGAGTGATTGCCGTGACGGCCATTGCCAATCCTAACTCTTTCTATAGTTACCTTGAGAGCTTTGGTGTGGAGATCTGTGAACGCATGAGCTTTGCAGATCACTATTTCTTTACTAATGAAGACGTAAATACTCTCTTAACTAAGGCCACTCAGCACGCTGCCATTGTTCTTTGCTCTGAAAAGGATATGGTTAAGATGAAAAGAGTAAGTCTAGATCCTCGTATCCTCTATATAAAGGTTAAAGTTGACTTTATTAGTGGAGAAACAGCTCTAATAAATTCGCTCAGCAAAGTACTAAACCTTGATTCTACCGTTCAATAACTTACAATAAGAGAAATCTCTGTTGAAAGGATATTTGAGTGAAATATATCGTTTTTTTAATTCTTCTTAGTTGCTCTTGGAATCACAAAGACTTCGAGAAGTCCCTCAAGAAAGAAATCAAAACGACTGAACCCAAGCTCGAAGTAGACTCAACATTACTAGAAAAATTTGAAGTTAAAGAAGAAATCTCGGTGGAAGAGGCTCCTGCTACTCCAAAGGTAGAACAGAAGAGAGCGCAACCAACTCTGAGTAAGACTGAAAAGAAGCCAGTTAAAAAAGTTGTTAAAGAAGTAAAAGCAGCTGTCGTAGAGAAAAAAGTTAAAAAACTTCCAGAAGATTATCCCCAAGATCTGATTGCTATTGAGAAGACAGCGGCAGAGGTGTGGAAGTTATATAAACCTAATCACAGCGCCGGTGATCAAGTTATCTTAAACATTAATTATCTTGGAATGACTGTTGGTAAAATCATGTTTACCAACAACGGAAAGAAGATGATTAATGATAAGGAAGTGTGGCATCTTCACGCTCGCTTTAAATCAGCTCCTTTTTACAGTCGAATTTATGAGCTAGACGATACTGTTGATACTTACGTTACAACTGATGAGTTCCTAAGCACTCGTTACTCTCTCATTCAAAGAGAATCCAAGCAAGATATTGATGATCTCCAATTGCACGATCGAGATCAGTTGAAAACTTTCTGGTTTTATAAGCGAGTTACGAAAGACAAAACAAGAGAGAAGAAGGATGAAAAGTATATTCCTTATCATTCTTTAGATCCTTTCTCCGTTGTGTTTTTCTATCAGGGTCTACCACTCAAAGATGGAGACTCCTATGAAATCCCTCTAATCAACAAGGCTAAGGTTCTTATCTTTAAGTCTGTTGTTGAAGGGAGAGAAGAAATAAGAACATCCAAAGGAAGAAAGAAGGCCATCAAAGTTCATGCAACTACTCAGTACTCTGGAGATCATTTAAAGAGTGGAGAACTCTATTTCTGGTTTAGTGATGATGAATCACGCACACTTTTAAAAGTTCAGGCCAAAATTAAAATCGGTTCTGTTACTGCTGAGATCGTAGATTAATGAGAGAGCGAGTTCGTTTATCTGATTTAAATATACTCTATATTTGTCTTTCTGATGAGTGGGGGACCACTGAGAGAAAGTGTCTTACTGATGCAATCTATTTTAGAAATATCGGTGGAGGCTCATTTATTCTCTGTCGAGAAAAATCTCTTATTGATCAGGAAGCAGAAAAAGAAGCCATTCCTCGGCTCTATTTTAAAGATGATCTTGAGCTTTCAAGAGGAAAATTTAATTTCTATTTTCAGATTCAACAAATCATGCAAATGAAACAGGTTGATATTATTCACACCTATAATCACCAATCATTACTTCTATTGGGAATAATCCTTAGATCTATTTCTCATATTCCATTGATCTATACTTTTAATGAATTTCTTCCTCGACCTAAGAATCGTTTTTATGAACGATGGTTTGTCTCTCGCACAGACTCTATCCTGACCTTCTCACAGAACATTGTTGAGTTCGCTAAAGAGAACCTACCTATTGCTGAGAGGAAAATTAAAGTGACTGGTGCGGGAATCGATTTTCCAAGTATCACTAAAAGAACAGGTGATAAGGGAGATAAACGAAAAGTTGCCGTTTTTATTTCGCGAAGAGAACAAGATATTACATATCTTAAAAAATTCATTGATAGTATCTATCCCACACTTTTCTCCCTTGAAGAGCATAAGTTTAAGCCTCAAGTAATCTTTACTTTTATGACTGATATCTCTTGGTACGCCCATCCCTTATTTGAAAGTTTAAAAAGCTTAATTCTTGAGAGACAACTTGAGATGAATATTTCTTTCGAAACGAGACCTCTCAAGGCCCAAAGCTTTGTTGACTGTGATCTCTATATTGGTCTTCCAGAAAAAGAACTCTGCTCTGATGAAGATTATTACGCCCTTGCTACTCAGACACCGATTTTAGTTCCTCGAACCGCTGCCCGCCATGCTTTAGTGAGGCAAGGTCGTTTTGGTGATACTTACCATCCGGAGGATGTCCGAGAACTTAAAGATAAAGTATTAAAAATACTCTTGAATGCCGATCGTTACCAAGTGGAACTCCAAGGTATTGAAGAACAGCTCGAGGCACTGCATCATTTTGAGCAATATACAGAGGATTTGTACTCTCACTATGAAAAGCTTTTCTCCCAGAGAATTCGCTACTCACAAAAAAAGAAAAAACTCACTGTCTAAACAGTCTTTCTTTGCTTTTTTTCCATCAATGAACTATAAAAGACTCTCTCCAGTAGGAGAATTAATGAAAAAAAAGGGGGGCTATATATGGCCACCACAAAAAACACAACAAAATCCTTTGAAGTACCTGCTTGGGTAAAAGGTTTTGATTTCGAAGTTGGAGAAATCAAAGAGGAACAAGCAAAATCAGAATTTGGAGATCTAATCAACTCTACTTCTGCCAAGAATTTCGCTGAAGGCGAAGTTTTCATGGGTAAAGTCGTTGCTATGAACGATGAGTTCGTAACAGTTGACATCGGTTACAAGCAAGAAGGTCTAGTACTTGCTCGCGAGTTCCGTAACTATGACGGCACAATGAAAGTTAAAGTTGGAGATGAAATCCAGGTTTACCTTGAGAAGTTAGAATCTCAAATGGGGAACCTTGTACTTTCTAAAGACAAAGCTGAAATTCTTAAAGCTTGGGATAAAATCTCTGAAGCTTGTGAAAAAGGCGAACCAGTTGAAGGTACAGTTATCGCTAAAGTTAAAGGCGGTCTTTCTGTTGATATCGGTGTTAAGGCATTCTTACCTGGTTCACAAATTGACATCCGTCCAGTTAAGAACCTTGATAAGTACATTGGTAAAACAATGGAATTCAAAGTTATTAAGTTTAACAAGAAGCGTGGAAACATCGTTCTATCTCGCCGTTCAATCCTAGCTGATGAGCGCGGTAAGATGAGAGATGAGACTCTTACACAAATCCAAGAAGGAATGATCGTAAAAGGTATTGTGAAAAACATTACTGATTACGGTGCGTTCATTGATCTTGGTGGTGTAGATGGTCTTCTTCACATCACAGATATGTCTTGGGGCCGTGTAAAACATCCTTCTAACCTTCTTAACGTTGGTGACGAAATTGATGTTAAAATCCTTAAGTATGATGCTTCTAAAGAGCGCGTATCTCTTGGTCTTAAGCAAGTTCAACCAAATCCTTGGGAATCTGCAAAAGATAACTATATGCCAGGATCAAAAGTTACTGGAGAAATCGTTTCAGTTAAAGACTACGGAATTTTCGTTGAGCTTTCTGACGGTATCGAAGGTCTTATCCACGTAAGTGAGATGAGCTGGACAAACAAAAAAGCTACTAACAAAACTTACGGTGTAGGCGAGAAAATCGAAGCCGTAGTTCTTGAAGTAGATGTTGAGAACAAGAGAATTTCTCTTGGTCTTAAGCAACTTATGCCAAACCCTTGGGATGATCTTGCTAACAAATACCCTGCTGGTAAAACAGTAGAAGGTAACATTAAAGCAATCGTTGATTTCGGTCTATTCGTAGATCTTGGAGAAGAAGTTGATGCTTTAATTCACGTTTCAGATCTTTCTTGGACGAAGAAAAATGTTAACCCAGCTGAGGAATACAAAGTTGGTCAAAGCATTAAAGCTGCAGTTGTAACTGTAGACAAAGAGAACCAAAAGTTCTGTCTTGGTCTTAAGCAACTTGAAGAAGATCCTTGGAAGAGAATTGAAGAGCGTATGCCAGTAGGTTCAGTTGTTGAAGGTGAAGCAGTTCGCCTTACAGAGTTCGGCGTATTCGTTGAACTTGAAACTGGAATCGAAGGTCTAGTACACATCTCTGAAATCTCTGAAGAGAGAGTTGAGAAGCCTGCTGATAAAGTAGCAAAAGGTGACAGAGTAAAAGCAATCGTTATCTCTATTGATAAAGCTGCTAAGAAAATCGCTCTTTCTATGAAAGCAGTTGCTTCAGGCGAGTACAAATCTAACTACAAGCCAGAAGTTGCTCAGCCTTCTACACTTGCTGATAAATTAAAAGGTTTCAAAGTTTAATCTTTGATCTTTAAAAAATCATCAAACGAGGGCCCCAGAAATGGGGCCCTTTTTTTTGGCCCACTTCTTGTAATACCTACTTCTGTAAAGTGATTAGTTTTCTAAAAATTAACAACTTAGTGTTTAAGTTAGTGTCTACTTTTTAGACAACTGACCAGAACTAAGAAGGAGAGGGAAAAATGAAGTTTTTATTCTTATTGGCAACAGTGTTTAGTTTCAATGCCCATGCTTATCTTTACTCCGACTTTTCTCGTACTTATATTTCGGAGATAGAGTGTCTTGAAAACAAACCATCAGAAATAAACTGCGAGAAAATTCAGAACGGTCTAATGATGTGTCGAACTGAGTTTGATGCTCTGATGAAGAACGCGGGGATTAAAACATTGAATGTTACTATCTATGAAGAGATCTCTGTTGATTCAAAGATCTTTAGACCATTCACAGATAAGATTAATGAGTTCTCTGCTAAGTCAGAAGCTACGAGACAGGTGAAAGAAAAAGTAAAACTAATTAATAAAGTTAAGCAATGTTAAAAAAAAGGGGCCAGAAAAATCTGGCCCCTTTTTTTATAAACTAAACTTTGCACTACACTTTGAATTGAGAACATCAACCAGTCGCTTATCATCATTGTACTTAAAGGCTGGTCTGTCGTCTGTTCCACCCCAGACTTGTGATTTAGGAAGGGTACACTTCTTACCTTTTTGAGTAATCGTCACATTTCCAGAACCTGTTCGTGGATCTCCACCACGACGATCTACTCTAATACTGATTCCTTCGCCAACATAATCTGTTGTGAACTTTCTTTGGAAACGATTTGAGTTCGTATCAATAGCTTTTTCGCTCATAGCACCTTTTTTAATGAGCTTAGTTTTAGCATCATAAATTACCATCTCACCAGTCGGAAGAGTAACGTGAATTTCATCTCCCTTGGTTTCAGCTCGTGGAATTTCTTTACGTGGAATGAGTACGTAGATAGTTTCCATCAAGTGAGAGAGTGTTCCAGGTGTAGGGGAGTCAGTAACTTGAATGTAAGTAGCATTGAGTGCATTATCGTCACTGATGAAATCCCATTGGCGATCTGTTGGGCCATCCGCTACCACGGGTGCCAAGCTATTTGGTCCTTTCATGGTAATTCGCACACCTTTATTATATTCATTACCTTTGGAATCATTAAAGATAAGTCTTTGGATATTATTATCAAGATGACGTGAACCAATCGAAATAGAATCTGCTCTAGGCTGAGTTCTTTCAAATGGAACATTTGTTTCACACATGATCATTCCGGCAGAGTTTGTTTGAGAATTTATTTTTCCGGCCTGTTCTACTGTTTTAATAAAGTCGTCTTTTACTTGAGAGTTCTCTTCCTTCTTCCCCTCAATAATTACTTCCGGTGCTTTGGGAGGAGTAGGAGGTGTTTCTCTCTTCTCTTCTTTGGGCGGCGTCGGAGGAGTAGGTGGTGTCGGTGGAACCTCTTTTTTCTCTTCAACTTGCGGAGGAGTAGGAGGTGTTTCCTTCTTCTCTTCTTCTAGTGGTTTCACGTCAACTTTCTTTAAGTCAGCAACCACCTGCTCAAGACGTCTACACATGGGAGTCGATGCTTGTTTACCTTCAGAGCAGATTTTCTCTGCATGACCCATAACTTCGAAAAGTTCATTTTGCTTTGATGAGGCTTCAACTTCAGCAATAACATCTCTTGCTGTTCGGCCTGATTGATTAAACTTCTGTGTACAGTTACTGAAAGCAAGTGAACGTTGTTTTTGTGTACTGGTTGGAACACAAAAGCCTGAACCAAAAAGCATTGGCTGACACTGAAGTTCGTTGCTTTTACAATTTCCAGCTTCGTATCCTGGATTATGACGAACGGGAGTTGAGCACAGTCCACTCACTCTTTTACTTGGCCAACCGGCATAGATACAGTCCATACCAGAACTTGCGTAAGCCGAATTGATGATACTTAAAATATTCTTAGGTGGTTGAAGTTGAGCGAGGTCTTCTTGATGAATAAGAGAGTATTCTTCATAAAACTCCAGATGAGCATCTAACAGCTTTTCTTTGTTTTCTAAACTCAGCTTATTCCACAGCTTAGCAGAGGAATTTGCAAAACCTGTCGATGAAATAAGGGTTAACCCTAGAGTTAATAAAAGGTACTTCATACTCAAAACCTCTCTTCTATAGAGGATTATCGGAAAATAGAGTAGAAGAGTTGAGTTATTTTATTGAGAGGTTGCCAAGTTGCTAGATTCACTATCATTACTTGGACCAGCTAGAATAAAGGAATAGGGCCGAATAGTTCTAGGCACTTGAAGTAAATCAACTTGGTGATCAATGATAGGACGAGGAGGGTGATTGTTCAGGGAGATCTGTGAGTAACAATATATCTTTATTTTCTCTCCCTTCTTTTCATATTCCTTTCCTAGGAAATGAGCAAACTGCAGGATCATATCTGGATGTCCCTTCATCTTTTCGAACTGCCGAACGGTGAGAAACTGTAACGGATTGATGACAAACTTTTTTCCATCTTCCTTTTCTCCGATAAAACTAATGCTACCTTTTTTAGTTCTTAACATCATTCTCCAAGAAAAGTGGTGGGCCTCTTCTGACCAACTCGGAGAGTGAGGATAGAGAAAGTGTCTTAAAGGGAGACAAAGATGAATAACAAGATAAAAAACCAGAAGAGAAAGAGTGGGAGTGGTCATTTTAAAATTATTCATTCTCCCTTCAACTACTGAAGTGGTGAGTTGATTGAAACCCCAAAGTTTTCTGGGCCAGCTTGGTGAAAAAAATAAGGCACTGAGTATGAGGCAGTACCAAGGAAAACTTGCTAGACCAAACATAAAGACATTTGAAAGATGAAACAGTGCTGCTCCTATAAAAGCAAAAGTCCGTGTTCGGGGAATCATAAGTAGAAAAATAATGGTGAGATCAAAAATTAATCCACCCCAGCTAAAAAATAGAGGAGTCCAACCCTGCTTGTAGAAAAAGCCGAGTGGATGATTAGACCTTTGTTCAAGAAAGATATCCATAGGTGTAGCTCTCAACCAATCCGTGTTGATTTTGGCGACACCTGCAAAAAAATAGGCAAGCCCTAAATGAAAGAGAATCAGCCAGAGCATCCAACGTGGGTGAGTCTTTGTTATTTCTTTTTCGTCTAAGGGAAGAATCATAAGCCAGAAGAGCATTAGGCAATAGAGATAAGCGTGATTGATATATTCACTCATCTCACTAAGAAAAAGATGGGTGAAACTAAAAAAGAGAACCACAGAACTCACTCTGTAGAATTTCCCTAAGCTCACGCATAAGGCAGCACCGATAATCACAAGATATTGAGCAATAACCCCCCAATAAGGTAGAGGTTTAATAAAGGGAGTGAAGAGGTAACTAAAATGGAATGAAGGAGCTGTGTACTGATTTATTTTTCCTAAGAAAATACCGTTAATAAGCTCGCATATTAAAAGTATGCCAGTAGCAAAACGAAAGAAAATAAGGGCCGCGCTATCAATAGGAGCGTTGAGATAGTCTTTCATTTTGTTAATGTAATTGGATTGAAACTGCTTGATGACTTAAGTGTGGCCAAAAAAAAGGCCACTCATTCGAGTGGCCTATAAGGAAGCAGGTATTTTTTTAGTATTACTTAATTCCGTAACTACGAACTTGACCTTTACCTGTTACGTGAATTGTGTCATTACGCTCGAATGCAGCTCTCCAAGAATTCATTTGGTACTTGATTGTTACCATTGCCCCGGCCACTGGATTTGCTCTAGAGCCGTGATTCATAATTCCTGAAAGACTCATTGTTGCATTGAAGTCCCAACCATGAGTTGTCTTGATACTTTTAGGAATGATCATTACGTTAGTAAGGTAGTATCCTGACCCGTTGTATGAACCGCCGTAAGAGTAAACAAGAGTATAGTCAAAACGAACAACTTCTTTACCTGTACCGTTTTTGATACTGGCAGAAAAGTTTCTCTCTTCAGGCATACCGAATCCTTCCATGTCAAATGGATCGACGTATTCACCTGTCATCGGATCTTTAGGAACTACACTGATAGCTTCGTACTGAGTAACGTTAGAAGGTTTCCCTTTTTGCACAAGGTTGTAGATTGCTTCACCTAAGGCAACGAAGTCTCTCGCTGTTGAAATAACTTGTCTTGTATTATCTAAAGTCGAACGTCCTGGACCATTACCTGGACCTCCACCTGGACGAGGATTCATTGGGGGATTTATTGGTGTAGGAATACCTGAATCTGGATCAGATGGAATTGTCGGAGGAGCAGGCATTTGAGGAATAAATGGTGCACCAGTATTGGTTACTTCAACAACTGAAATTGAACCGATGGTGTGCTCTAGTATAGATTCCGGTGTCTCTGCAAAAACCGAGCTGGTTATAAGTAGTGCGATTAGAGATAGGATTTTCTTCATTCTTCCCCCTGTCTAGGTATACGGTAAAGTTCTAAGCCTTATACTGAGCAGAAGGAGTAGGGTCAATGAAGACCCTTGTATTATGCAAAAATTACAGAGGAGCTATCCTCTTAAGTAGTTGATTTATGAGAAATTAGAAAACAACGATGAATATTGGAATGATGGAAATCTAATGGGATAGTCCAGTGACTGATCTCTTTTACATCATAGTGCTCGCTAATAATTGGATGTAATTCAAATTTCTTTTTATTTGTTGAAAAATAAAGTTCACCTTTAGGATCAAGAAGGCGCATGCAGTTTCGAACAAGGAGTGCATGATCTTCCTGAATATCGAGATCTTCATCCATTCTTTTTGAGTTAGAAAAACTTGGAGGATCAAGGAGTATAAGATCAAACTTTTCATTATCTTCATGTAGTCGCTCAAGCTCTTTTAAACAATCGGCTTGAACGAATTGATGCTTTCTCGGATCGAGATTATTAACTAGAAAGTTATCATAGGCCCATTCAAGATAGGTTGCAGATAGATCTGTTGAGTAAACTTCTTTCGCTCCACCAACGGCACTGGCCACACTTAAAGAACCCGTGTAGCAAAAAAGATTAAGTACTCTTTTATCTTTAGCGAGACCATTTGCTAATTTTTTCCTCAGAGGACGATGATCGAGAAAAAGACCTGAGTCCAGATATCTTTCCAAATTGACGATAAAAGTGAGTTTGCCTTCTTTGATTTGGAAGAAGTTTTGCGAACGCTTATCGTAAGGCTGGTATTGCTGAGTCCCTTTTTGTCTTTGACGGACTTTAACATACTGCTTGCTAAGAGGAATGTTAAATACCTGAGTGAGTGCTTCTTGAATCATTTCTAAATGCTGTGAACGTAAATGCTCTGTTTCATCATTGAGACGTTTACCCTGTTCAGAAATAAGGGCCGAGTCTTTATAGATGTCTAGTAAGTAAGGAATCTGTGGTAGATCTTTTTGATAGATGCGATAGGCCTCAATTTGTTCACTACTAATGTAGTTTTTTAGTTTTTTATGATTTTTTTTTAGTCGATTGACCAGAGATTGATAATCATTTAAGTTCACGATCTTGCCTTTCATAATGTTTTATTGCATCCTCCTATATATAACCGAGCTTGAGAGAATATGTCTTCACAAACTGAACATGAACAAGAAAGTGGTATTGCAACAGCTTCTAAGCAGGAAGTGAAGCGCCCTCGTCGCTATTTGGTTATTATGCATAACGATGACTACACCACTATGGAGTTTGTCATCCATGTTCTAGAAAAATTCTTTAATCACCATCCTGATCAAGCTTATCGTATCATGCTCGAAGTGCATCATAAAGGACGTGCCACTTGTGGCATCTTTACTTATGAAGTAGCGGAGTCTAAGGTGGCCAAAGTGATCAAGTATGCTCGAGATAATGATCATCCGTTAAAATGTACTTTAGAACCTGAAGAATAAATTTTGACCCTTGCTATTTTCCGAATCGATCCCATCTTATCTATAATAAAGGAATGAGGATATCGATATGATAAGTCAAAAACTAGAACAAATTCTGAATAAGGCCATTAAAAGGGCCAATGAAAAGAAACATGAGTTTCTCACCTTGGAAAGTGTTCTACTCGCTATGTTAGATGATGAAGCAGTAAATGAAGTGCTCGTCGATAGCGGTGTTAATCTTTCTGATCTTAAAAAAGACCTCATAGAGTTTTTAGATGAAGATTCAAATTTTTCTTTGCTTACCGATGAAGAAATTCAAGATCTGAATAAAAAGCAGTTTGGTAATGATCAGCTAAGAGAAATTGCTAAAGAAAATGGGATTCTTTATCAGCCAGAAATCTCTCTAAGTCTTCAACGAGTGATTCAACGAGCGGCGATTCACATCCAGAGCTCTGGAAAAAAATCCATTCAAGCGATTAATCTTCTAGTGGCCATGTTTAGCGAAAAAGAATCCCATGCCACTTACTTCTTAGAGCGCCAAGGTGTGAGTCGGATTGATATTGTAGAAAAGATTTCCCATGGAAGTGACGGTCCTATAACTTCAGAAAATGAAGAAGGTTATGATTCCAGCACATCCCCTGGGGAAACATTTAAACGTGAAGAAAAGTTTGAAAAAGCTTTAAATGAGTACACCACGAACTTAAATGAGCTTGCCCGAGCAGGAAAAATTGACCCGATCATCGGTAGAGAAGAAGAAATCCAGCGAATCATTCAGATTTTATGTCGTCGTAGAAAGAATAATCCGATTCTCGTAGGTGACTCAGGTGTCGGTAAAACAGCTATTGCTGAAGGACTTGCAAAATCCATTGTTGAGAACAAGGTTCCTGATGTGCTAGCGGGGACTACTGTTTATTCCCTCGACATGGCCTCTCTTCTCGCGGGAACAAAATTTCGAGGAGACTTCGAAGAAAGATTAAAATTAGTTCTTCAGGCCCTCGAGAAAAAAAATGAAACTACCGGTTCAATTCTCT
>Ga0079224_100000852_pt1 | contig 32743 bp, 28 predicted proteins | sample Stecom2015_FD_80414 | JGI IMG/M metagenome (GOLD analysis project Ga0079224, IMG submission 80414) | Agricultural soil microbial communities from Utah to study Nitrogen management - Steer compost 2015 | ecosystem: Environmental > Terrestrial > Soil > Agricultural land | place: USA: Utah... | reverse complement strand
GCTCGTGCAACCACCGGCGCAGTCCCGGCGACCGCCACAGCCATCCCGCACCACCGCCGAACGGCACCAGCGCCGCGTAGGCGCACACGCCCACGAGCGCGGCGTCCGGCACGGCGGGCAGCACCGGCCGCATCGCCGCGGCGACCACCGCGAGTATCGCCGCCGCGGGCAGGTACCGCGCGCGGGCGAGCACGCCCGCCACCACGAACGACCGCGCCGAGCGCACCCGCATGCGCACCGCTCTTCCCGGTGGCATCACCATGCCGGGGTCGAGGAACGTCACGCCGACGGTGATGGCGTGCACGCGGTCGTGGGCGCGGATGAAATCCCGCCACGTCAACGCCGCAGGTTCGGCCCACAGGAATCGCCGCCGCATCAGTGACGACCACACGGCGACCGCCGTCACGCCGACGAACACCACCACCGGCGCGGGACTGCCCTCGCCCGCGCCGAGCACTTCCCGCCACCACTCGATGCGATAGAACGCACTGATCAGCCATCCACCCACGAACAACGCGAGCAGGGTGGGCGTGTCACCACTGAGGAGTCTGCGCAGGGTCATCAGGCGAAGATTGGGTCGGCGGGCGATTCGGTCACGACACCGGTGCCAGCGCGGCGAGGTCGAGGACGTGATCGGCGGTGTCGAGCAGCGGGGGATGGTGGGTGGCCACCACGACGGCTGCCCCGTGGCCGGTGGCGCGGGCGATGACGTCGGTCAACCAGCGTTTGCCCGCGGTGTCGAGCGCGCGCTCCGGCTCGTCGAGCAGCAGGACGTCGAACGGACGCGCCGTGGCGCCCAGCAACAACAGACGACGGCGCTGGCCCGCCGACAGCGAACCCGCGGTGACGTGTGCCCGATCGTCCAATGTGGCCTCGGTGAGCAGTGCGTCGACGTCGAGGTCCACACCGAACGAACCCGCCAACAGCTCGAGATGCTGCACGGGGGTGAACTCGGCGAAGAAATCGGAGTCGTCGAGCAGCACCGACACGCGTCGCCGGAATTCGCGGTCACGCTCGTCCGGCGAAAGGCCGCCCACGGTGATGGAGCCCTCCGTCGGTTCCTGGGTTCCGTACACCAGCCGCAACAGGGTCGACTTCCCGCTGCCGTTCGGACCGGTCAGCACCAGGCATTCGCCGGGCCGCACCCGCAGGTCGACCCCGCGCAGCAGCCACGTGTCACCGGCACGCACCCCGAGCCCGTCCGCGACGACCTCCATCGCCTGCGTGCCGGCGGTCGGCCGTGCACGCTTGCCGAACCTCGCCCCCTTCATCGGCGCAGCTCGGCGATCACGCCGGCGAAGGCGTCCAGGTCCTTGTCCATCGCCGTGATGTAGGTGAAGCCGAACCGCTCCCTGTGGGCGCGCAGCTGGTCGGCGATCTGCCGCGCGGTGCCGACGAGCAGCACCGGCGCCTCGCCGAGTTCGGCGACCGGTCGATCGGGGGCGTACCGGCTGAGGTTCTCCAACGCGGACGCCCGGTCGCCGGTGATCTCGACGTGCTGGATCAGCAGGTTCAGCTCGGGATCGCGGTCGCCGGCCTCGGCACGTACGAACGCCACCCGTTCGTCCAGTTCGGACGGTCCGACGAGCGTGGCCGCGGCACCGTCGCGATCGAACCGCACGCCGGTGAAGCCGACGACGTCCGCCTCCCTGGCCGCGATCCGCAGCATGCGGTCGCGCTGTCCACCGAGGACGATCGGCGGCAACCTGCGCTCACCGTAGTGCTCCCGCAACACGGCGAGGCACCGTTCCAGATGGTCGAGACGGGCGCCGGGTCCGGGGAACGGAAGCTCCGCCGCGTCGAACTCCTCCCTGGCGTATCCGGTGCCGAGGCCGAGTTCCAGCCTGCCGTCGAGGAGCAGATCGGTGGTGCCGACGTCGCGGGCGAGCAGCGTGGGGTTGTGGAACGCCGTGTTGACGACGAACGTCCCCAGCCGCACCCGTTCGGTGGCCTCGGCTGCCGCGACCAGCGAGGGAAACGGCGCGCGCATACCGATGTGGTCGGGTACGGCGACGACGTCGAACCCGAGATCCTCGGCTCTACGGCACCTGTCCTGCCAGTGAGTCCGTTCCCCCGAGGCGAGCATGTTCACGCCGAATCGGAACTCCATGCCCGCACGCTACCGAAAAACGGCCTCCGGGCGAGCGCGGCGAAAGTGGGGGACCCGGAAAACCACTGGAAAACCACTCGCCCCACCCGGGCCCGCCTGCCTACCGTGCGGACCGTGCCCGACGACCTGTTCTCCGACCCACGCCTGGCAGCCCTCTACGACACGTTCGACGACCCTCGCGACGACATCCCGCTCTACGTGGGAATCGCCGACGAGCTGCGCGCCCGCCGCGTGCTCGACGTCGGCTGCGGTACCGGCGAGCCCGCCGTCGCGCTGGCGGCGACGGGCCGGGAGGTCGTCGGCGTCGACCCTGCGAAGGCGTCCCTGGACATCGCGCGGAGCAAGAGCGGCGACGTCACGTGGCTCGACGGAGACGCCGGCACGGTGTCGGCGCACCTGCCCGCGTTTCGCGCCGACCTCGCGATGATGACCGGCAACGTCGCCCAGGTGTTCCTCACCGACGAGGATTGGCACCGCACCCTCGGCGCGATCCACGCGGCGCTGCGGCCGGGTGGTCACCTCGCGTTCGAGACGCGACGCCCGCAGGCACGCGCGTGGGAACACTGGTCGGACGCCGAACCGGTGACGGCCACCGTGCCCGGCGTCGGCGACGTCACCCAGGACCGGACCGTTATCGATGTCGACCTGCCGTTCGTCTCGTTTCGGCACACGTACCGATTTCCGGACGGGTCCACACTGGCCTCGGACTCGACCCTGCGGTTCCGCGAGCACGACGAGATCGCCGCGAGCCTGCACTCCGCGGGGTTCGACGTCACCGACGTCCGCGACGCACCCGATCGCCCCGGCTTGGAGTACGTGTTCCTCACCCGAAGCACCCCGCGCACGTAAAAAGCCCCCGAGGGCCCCATGGTCGCGTTGAACGCAACTATGGGGCCCTCGGGGGCTCGAAGAAAGGCGTCAGCCGAGGCGCTGCTTCAACGCCGCGAGCTCGTCCTTCAGCGCGGACGGGATCTTGTCCTCGCCGATGGAGGCGAACCACTCTTCGATGAGCGGGATCTCCTGCCTCCACTCGTCGACGTTGACGTCGAGCGAGGCCTGGATGTCCTCGATCGGCTCGGACAGGCCGGACGTCTCGATGTCGTCGGCCGTGGGCACGAGGCCGATCGGCGTCTCCTGGGCGTTCGCCTTGCCCTCGAGCCGCTCGACGATCCACTTGAGAACGCGCGTGTTCTCGCCGAAGCCCGGCCACAGGAACCGGCCGTCGTCGCCGCGCCGGAACCAGTTGACGTAGAAGATCTTCGGCAGCTTCGACTGGTCGGCGTTCTTGCCGGTGTCCAGCCAGTGCTGGAAGTAGTCGCCCGCGTGGTAGCCGAGGAACGGCAGCATCGCCATCGGGTCGCGGCGGACCTCGCCGACCTTGCCCGCCGCGGCCGCCGTCTTCTCCGACGACATCGTGGCGCCCATGAACACGCCCTGCTGCCAGTCGCGCGACTCGTTGACCAGCGGAACCGTGGTCTTACGACGACCACCGAACAGGATGGCCGAGATCGGCACGCCCTTCGGGTCGTCCCACTCCGGCGCCAGCGTCGGGATCTGCGAGATGGGCGCGCAGAACCGCGAGTTCGGGTGGGCGGCCGGCTCGTCCGAATCCGGCGTCCAGTCGCGGCCCTTCCAGTCCGTCAGGTGGGCGGGCGCCTCCTTGGTCATGCCCTCCCACCACACGTCGCCGTCGTCGGTGAGCGCGACGTTGGTGTAGACGGTGTTGCCCTTCTCGATGGTCTTCATCGCCACCGGGTTCGTCTTCTCGCCGGTGCCGGGCGCGACGCCGAACAAGCCGAACTCGGGGTTGATCGCGTACAGCCTGCCGTCCTCGCCGAAGCGCATCCACGCGATGTCGTCACCGATGGTCTCGGCGCGCCAGCCGGGCAGTGTCGGCTGCAGCATCGCGAGGTTCGTCTTGCCGCACGCGCTCGGGAACGCGGCCGCCACGTAGTAGGCCTTGTTCTCCGGCGAGATCAGCTTGAGGATCAGCATGTGCTCGGCGAGCCAGCCCTCGTCGCGCGCCATCGCCGAGGCGATGCGCAGCGAGTAGCACTTCTTGCCGAGCAGCGAGTTGCCGCCGTACCCGGAGCCGTAGCTCCAGATCGTGCGCGACTCGGGGAAGTGCGTGATGTACTTCGTGTCGTTGCAGGGCCACGGGACGTCCTGCTCGCCCGGCTCGAGCGGCTTGCCCACCGAGTGCAGCGCCGGCACGAACTCGCGCTCGGTGCCGTCCTCGGTGATGAACTTGTCCAGCGCCTTCTTGCCCATCCGGGTCATGACCCGCATCGAAGCCACGACGTACGCGAAGTCGGTGATCTCGATACCGAGCTTCGGGTCATCGTCGCCGAGCGGACCCATGCAGAAGGGAATGACGTACATCGTCCGACCACGCATGCAGCCCCGGTAGAGCTCCGTCATGGTCGCCTTCATCTCGTCCGGGTTCATCCAGTTGTTGGTGGGCCCGGCGTCCTCCTCCCGCTCGGAGCAGATGAAGGTGCGCTCCTCGACCCGCGCGACGTCGCTCGGGTCCGACGCGGCCCAGTACGAGTTCGGCCGTTTGTCGAGCTTGACGAACGTGCCAGCCTCGACCAGTTCCTGGTTGATGCGTTCGGCTTCCTCGTCGGAGCCGTCGACCCACACCACCCGGTCCGGGGTAGTCAGCTCCGCGACCTCGCGCACCCAAGACAGCACACCACTGTGCGTGGTCGGTGCGTCGTCCAGCCCTGGGATGGCTACTGCAGTCATCTCTTCTCCTGTCTTCGACGACAAGAGCCCACACCGAACTACATCGTCCTGGTGCGGGCTCCGTTGCCGGCGACCGAAATGGCTTCACACACCGCCGACGAAGCGGTGCGTGCTTTTCTTGGGGATTCCCAGAGACTAACGGCCGAATTGCAGCCTCAGGCAGGCGAGCGCTGTCGGTTCTCTCACAAGAACGATCAGGGAATCGATTCAGTTGTCGCCGATCGACGCAGTGACCAGAGGTTTTTCACCGAATGTCTCAAGCCGGATATGGCACCCGAACAGAGCAGAGCCCCGGGGACGATGTTCGTTCCCGGGGCTCTGCTCGAGTGCTCCGCTGCCGGTCTGCCGGCTCGGACTGCCGGTCGCGACCGGCGGATGGCTCAGTTCTGGCTGATCCACTGGCCGGTGGCCGAGTCGATCTTGGCGACGCCCTCGACGCCCGCACCCACCGACGCGGTGCCGTCGCTCCACTGGTCGGAGCTCGCCGAGGAGGCCGAGTCGCCACCGTATCCGCCGGTGTCGGTCGTCTCGGTCCACTCGCCGTTGCCGTCGGTCTCGAGCACGACCTGGTTGCCGTTGGAGTCGATCACCACGGCGACGTCGGCCTGGCCGTCCCCGTCGGCGTCGGTGAAGGCGATGGTCTTGCCGTCCTCGGTCTCGACGACGGCCGTGTCGTTGGTGCCGTCCTCGTTGGTGTCGATCGTCGCCGGCCCGACCTCGACGTCCCCTTCACCGAGGTCGGCGGTGATCGTGCCGCCCGAGCTGGTGTCCTGCTCGGGCGAGTCGGAGGAGGGCCCGTCGGACATCTCCACCCAGTTGCCGCTCTTCGCGTCGTACTCGGCCTCGGCGACGACGTTTCCGTTGGAGTCGGCCATCGCGTAGAGGTCGGCCTCGCCGTCGCCGTTGCTGTCGGCGAACAGCTGAGCGCTGCCGTCCTCGTGCTCGATGAGGGCGGCGTCGTACACGCCGTCGCCGTTGATGTCCTGGTTGAGCTCGGCCGTGTACTCCTCGCCCTCCACGGTCACCGTGATGTCCTCGCCGGTGGCCGTGGTGTCAGTGGTCCCGTCGTCGACCCACACTGCAAACTCCCCCTCAATCAGGGCTGCTGGCTCACGTTCTGTTGTCCGGAATGGCCCCCGCCGACCCGGCCGCCCTGGTGGGCGCTTTCGTGGATGAGACTCACGTTAGGCCTGTTCGGTTCCCTGCACCAGGCTCACTCTTCCGTGCGGGGGCGGTCGCGCAGGGCACGGATGCGCGCAAGGAGCGTCTCGGCGCGGTCCCGCCCGTCGGACAGGCCGGTGACCCGTTTGGTCGCCACGCTCAGCTTCCGCTTGCGCTCCTGCTCGTCCATCTTGATCGTCTTGTCGACCTCTTTCAGCTCCGCCTCGATGGCCTCGATGCGCCTGCTCAGCGCATCGTCGAGCGCGAGCGACAGCTGCTGTTCGGCCTCGATGAGCTGTTCGGACACCAGCTGGTCGAGCGTCGAGCGGGCGTCGGCGATCGACTCGACCAGCCACTGTTTCGTGTGCTGTTTGTCGGCGGAGTGCCTGCGTGTGCGGCCGACCCACCAGCCGGCGCCCAGCCCGACGACGATCGTCGCGGGCAGCACCACCGGGTTGAACAGCGCGAACCCCGCGAGCGGGGCCGCGGCGAGTTTGGCCGCGCCCGCGCCGCTGGTCAGGCCCATGAACACGAGCAGCTTGTCCTCGGCCGACGACGGGCGCTTGTCCTGCGGTCTGAGCACGACCGGCGGGGTTCCTCCGCGAAGGAGCTGCCCGCGGATGACGTCCAGTTCCTCCTGCGAGAACAGTTCGGCCAGCGCGGCGTCGGCGACCTCGTTGAGCCGCTGGGACAGCAGCGCGGAGACCTGCTGCGACGTGGCCTGCAGCGCGGCGTCGACCTGGGCGGGCAGGTCCCTGAGGTCCTTGCGGTTCGCGCCGTCCACCTGTTGCCGGAAGTGCGCCTGGGCGTCCCGCATCCGCCGAGCCGACTCGTGGGTGAGGTCGACCCGCGCACGCTGGATCTCGCCGCGGAGTTTGAGCTGCCAACCCCGGGTCGACGACCGCCGCGCGGTGGTGAGCTCGTCCCGGCGCCGCCGCAGCGCCGCGGCCTCGTCCTCACCCGAGGTCAGGGCGCGCTGGTCGGCGAGCGCCTTGGCGTGCCGTTCGCCGAGCGCCGTCGACAACGCCCGCAGGGTGTTGGCCTCGGCGAGCATCGCGGCCCTGCCGACGAGCGTCTCCTGCAACGCGCCCTGCAGCTCGGCCACCCCGGACTTCTGCCTGAGCAGCGTCGCGGCCTGGTCGTTCGGCGCGGTGGCCGCCATCTCGAACATGCGGGCGGACACCGGGTGGAACGGTGCGTCGGCGAACCGCGGTGCGTGCTCGGCCAGCAGTGTCCTGTCGGCGTCCAGCACCTGGCGCCATCCCCGGAACTGGTCGGTCTTGGCCAGCGCGAACAGCACCGTTTCTACCCGGTCGCTCATGTCGGAGAGGAACCGCAACTCCGACGACGTGAACGGGGCGGAGGCGTCGACGACGAACAGCAGTGCGGTCGCGTTGGCCGCCGCCTCCATGGCCAGTTCGGCGTGCCCTGCGTCGAGTCCGCCCACGCCGGGGGTGTCGATGACGGCGATGCGTTCCAGCAGCGGACACGGCCCGTCGACCTGCACGTAGCGGGGAGGCAGCTGTCCCTCCGGCAACTCGTGCGACGCGGACGCCCACCGCACGAGCTCCTCCATCGGGAAGCCCACCGGTGCCAGCTGCCCGGGATAGCAGGCGCGGGCACTCCACTCGTCGGCGTGGTCGAACACCAGGTACGTCGACGTGGCGACCTCCGCGTCGACGGGCGAAAGACCCTGCTTCGCCAACAGCGCGTTGACCAGCGAACTCTTGCCGCGGTTGGTCTCGCCGACGACCACCACGGTCGGTTTCGAGGCCGACGCCTTCCGCTGCTGCTCGACCCACGCCGCCGACTCGGGCGCTTCCCCGCGCAGCAGCGTCAGGAGGGACTCCCGCGCCTGCTTGACCTGCGCGGGCAGGCCCACCTTGCCGAGCGAACCAGTCGATGCGGTCACGACCCGAACCCTAAAGGCTGTGCCGGTCGCAGGGTTGCGCGCCGTGACGGCGGTGCGATCAAGCCCGCGACCTAGCGGCGCGTGTACACGGTCACGATCGGTGCCCGCAGCAGCCGGTCGTGGTCGACGAACCCGGGCGACTCGGTCTCGGCGATCGTGCCCTCGAGGCGAGCGTCCTCGGTGCGCACCGCGCCGCCTGCCTCGTGCTTGGCCGGGTCGAACCGCACCCCGTCCGGGCGCAGTGCGTGCACCCCGATGGCGGCGAGGCCCTGCTCGATGCGCTCGGCCACGCCCTCGCTGTGGGCGCGGTCCATGGCGTACAGGCAGAGCTGGATGAGCGCCTGACGGTCGGCCAGCGCCTGATCGCGGTCGATGCCGCTCACGAGTGCTACGGGGTCCACATCGCTTTCCGACGCGGTACCCACCGGTACGGTTCCGTCTTCCGGGACACCGGTTTCCGGCGAGTTCACCGGCCTGCGCCCTGCTGGGCTGGCGGGACGTGTCCGCTGCCCGTGCCCTGCGCCTTCAGCCGCTGCCAGAGCAGGAAGTACGCCCGGTGCACGACGTGGGCCACGCGCGCCTGGCCCGGGGTCGCCCCGAACGAGGCGAACGACCGCCACCACCCGGCACGTTCGAGGGCGTGGGCGGCGAGCTGGTCGGGCGTCGCGCCCGGCATGCCGAGCTGCGCGGAGACGTCGGCGTTGCTGCCCACCCGCAGGACCTCCTCGGCCAGGTCCTCGGCCAGTTCGACCGCACCCGAGGTCACCAATGTGAGCGCCTCGAGTACCCGCAGCTGGTGCGCCTCCGGTCTGGCCAGCAGCATCTCGATCGCGTCGTGCACCCGCTGGCGTTCGGCCCTGTCTCCGGAGTCGTGGGCCAATGCCGTGATGGACGCGAGCGCCGCGGCGGCCTTGATGCCGTCCGCGCGCGCCGCGAACACCTCGGCCAGCCGGGCGCGCACCGCCTCCAGTCCTGAGACGTCGAGCAGTCTCCGGTGCAGGGCCCCCACCGTGATCTGCGGTTCCGTCCGGATGGCTTCGATCGCGTGGCGGATGCCGAACAGGTCGAGTTTCTCCAGCAGCCGCACCCGCACCCCGGAGGGCACGTCGCAGTCCCACGTGGTGAAGATGTCGGCGGAGACGAGCATGACCTCGAGGTCGGCGTCGTCGAGCGCGGCGAGGGTGCGCAGGGCCTCGGCCTCGGTGGGCGTGAAGGCGCCGGTCTCGGTCGACTCGGCGAGCAGGCCGATCACGGGGAGCACGTCGGCCACCCGCGGGCGCAGCACGGCGGCCTGCTTGCGGGCGAGGAGCGTCGCGGCCTTCCACACGTCGCCGTCGGCGCCCTCGACGGATTCGGGCGGGATCGTGTCGGCCTTGTTCAGTACCGCGACGGCGTTGACCGGCCCTGGCTCCCTGCTCGCGGTGGCGGCCGTGAACGCGGCGAGCGCCTGGTGGTCGTCGGAACGCACGCCCTGCGTGACGACGTAGAGCACCGCCTCGGCCCCGACGAGCGCGCCGCGTGAGGTGTCGTCGAGCGTGTCGGACTCCTCCGACCCGGTGGGCGAGGCGGCACCGTCGCCGGTGTCGCGGCTGCCTTCGGAGCTTTCGGACTCGCCGGAATCGAGCGAGCCGGAATCGAGCGAGCCGCTGAGCCGGGTCGCACCGAGCAACTGCTGGGTGCGGGCGACCGAGGAGGAGTCGAGCGAGCCCAGCCCCGGGGTGTCGATGACGGTCATGTCGCGCAGCACCGCGTTGGTCAGATACGCCTCGATGTGCGACACCCGGTCGATGTCGACACCGAGCTCGGCGGGGATTCCTCCGTCGGGCGCGAACGGCTGGACCTGCCTGGTGCCGTCGGTAAAGACGATCTCGATGCGGTCGACGGTGCCGTACTGGAACCGGGTGACCAGGCGAGTGCACTCGCCGACGGCCGTCGGCGCGACCCGGCGCCCGATCAGCGCATTGACCAGTGTCGACTTGCCCGACTTGATGCGCCCGGCGACGGCCACCTGCAACGGTGCCTCGAGGCGGCGCAGCACCTCGGTGAACCCGGCCGCGGTGCGCGGGCCCACCTGGCCGCGCAGGCGGGTGCACAGGTCGGCGACCGACGCAGAGAGCGGCCCGGCCGGTCTGTCCCCGTCCGCCGTCATCGAACCCCCTCCCGTGCTGCTCGCGATCGGTGCTCATCCTCCCACCGCGCACCGACAGGCCGTAGCCGCAGGCCCGTCCGATCATCCTGAACGCCGATCCGGCGTGGGACCACAGGAGGACGCGGCGGTGGTCACCTCGCGCCTACCGTGGGTGGGTGCGCCGGATCAGTCTGTGGATGAGGGCCCACCCTGTCGTGGGCGACAGCCTCATCGCCATCGTGCTGTTCGCGCTCGACGTGGCGCTGTACAGCCTGTTCGCGGCGTTCCCGGTGCCGGACGTGCCCCCTCCGCCACCGTGGTACGTCGGGATTCCGCTTGCCGTCTGCCTGCTCGCGGCCGTTCCGGTCCGCCGCAGGCACCCGCAGCTCATGGCGTACTGGGTGCTGGTGTGGACGGTGCCGCACGTCGTGTTCGGGATCGGCAAGACGACGATCGGCGTGGCGGTCGTCAGCTGTATCGCCCTGTACACGCTGGTGGTCTACACCGGACGCAGGCAGGCGGCGGTCTACACGGCGTTGACGCTCGTGGTCAGCCTGGCCCACCAGATCATCGAGTTCCCCGGGGAATGGCTCGTCAACACGGTGACGGTCGTGCTGTCGCTGGCGTTGTGCTGGGTGCTGGGCGAGTTCGTGGGTGCGCGCCGTGCCTACCAGGCCGAGGTGGAGGCGCGGCTCGCGCTGCTGGAGAACGAACGTCACCAGGCCACGCGGATCGCCGTGGCCGAGGAACGGGAACGCATCGCGCGCGAACTGCACGACGTGGTCGCCCACGCGGTCAGCGTCATCGTGGTGCACGCGGACGGGGCGTCGTACGCGGTGCGGACGAATCCGGAGGTGGCCGAACGCGCGATCGGCACCATCTCCGAGACCGGGCGCAGCGCGCTGGCCGAACTGCGCAGGCTGCTGGCGATACTCCGCGACGACCAGGGCGAGAACGCCCGCACCCCGCAGCCGACGGCCGCCGACCTCGGTGACCTCGCCGAGCGGATGCGTGCCGCGGGTCTGGCCGTACGACTCGAGACCGAGGGCCCGCTCGACGACCTTCCGGCAGGCGTGGCCCTCGGCGTGTACCGGATCGTGCAGGAGTCGCTCACCAACAGCCTCAAACACGCGGGCCCGGGTACGCGTGCCCACGTGCGGGTGCGACGCGTCGCCGACGGCGGCGGTGACGGCGCCGGAGAGGACGGCGGTAGGGACGGCGCCGCCCGTGCGTCGGTGCGCATCGCCGTCGACGACGACGGGGCCGGCCGCGCCCACCCCGTGCTGGCGACCACGGCGCACACGTCGGTGGCGAGCACGGGGGAGATGGCGCAGGCCGCAGGCAACGGCCTGATCGGCATGCGCGAGCGCGCGAACGTGCACGGCGGGGTCCTCGAGGCGGGTCCCGCGCCGGGCGGTGGCTGGCGGGTGCGTGCCGCGCTGCCCGTCAACTCCGGTTCCCTAGGGTTGGACGCATGATCCGGGTGCTGCTCGTCGACGACCAGGAACTGATGCGTGTCGGCTTCCGCATGGTGCTCGGCGCGGCGGGCGATCTGGAGGTCGCCGGCGAAGCGGCGAACGGCGAGGAGGCCGTGCGGCTGGCCGAACAGCTGCGTCCCGACGTCGTGTTGATGGACGTGCGGATGCCGGTGCTCGACGGCGTCGAGGCGACGCGGCGGATCGTCACCTCCGGCAGTTCCCGGGTGCTGGTGATGACCACCTTCGATCTCGACGAGTACGTCTACTCGGCGTTGCGGGCAGGCGCATCGGGCTTCCTGCTCAAGGACACGCCGCCGGACGACCTGGTCTCGGCCCTGCGGTCGGTGGCACGGGGTGACGCGGTGGTCTCGCCCGCGGTGACCAGGCGACTGCTCGACCGGTTCGTCGACACGGGCCAGCTGGCACCGCGCGACGCCGGTGCGCTCGACGTGCTCACCGACCGCGAACGCGAGGTGCTCGTCCAGGTGGCCAAGGGCCTGTCGAACACCGAGATCGCGGCCGAGCTGCACCTGTCGGAGGCGACGGTCAAGACGCACGTCGGCCGCATTCTGTCCAAGCTGGACCTGCGCGACCGGGTGCAGGCGGTCGTCCTCGCCTACGAAACGGGCCTGACCCGGCCGGGGGCGCGGGACTGATCTGCGCTGGATGCAGGCCGGTCAACGGTAGGTCGCCATGTCGACGGTCGCGGGGTCGACGCCGCGCCGGTAGACCTCGGCGAAGTAGCGCCCGAAGTCGGGCCTGCTGCCGTCGACGTCGGTGAGGCCGTAGGTGCGGGCCAGCGTCCACGAGGCGAGTGTGGAACCGGCGAACCGCCGGACGCCGGGGTCGGTGGCCAGCGCGACGACACCGCGTCCGAGGTAGGTGGGCGTCTCCGAGAGCGCGAACTCGGGGCGCTCGTCGGTGATCGCGTCCCGCCAGTTGCCCTCCGTGACGCCGAACAGGTCCAGCATCGCCTCCGAACGCAGGAAGCCCGGCGTGACCGCCAGTCCGGTACAGTCGTGCTTCGCCAGTTCGGCGCCCAGCGCACGGCCGAGCGCCCGCACCCCGGACTTCACGAGGTAGTACGGCACGCCTGCGCCGACGTACTCGTCGTCCTCCCCGTCGGTCACCTCGACGACCAGTCCACCCGGTGAGCGCACCACGAAGGGCAACAACCGGTGCAGCGCGACCAGGTGCGTCTCGAGACCGCCGCGCACCATCGCCAGCGCGTCGTCGAGCGGCGAATCCCAGTACGCGTGCTCGAAGTCGGTGTACGGATCACCGCCCCAGACGTCGTCGACGAGCACGTCGATCCGCCCGTCCACTTCGGATTCGACACGCGCGGCCAACGCGTCCACATCGGCCACGACCGAGAAGTCGCACCGGACCGGGATTCCGTGTCCGCCCACAGCGTCGACCAGCTCGGCGGTCTCCTCGATGGTCTCGCTGCGGCCCATCGGCGACGTGTGCTGGCGCGTGGTCCTTCCGGTGACGTACACGGTCGCGCCCGCACGGCCGAGCTCGACGGCGATCGCCCTTCCACAGCCCCGCGTCGCACCCGTCACCACGGCGACCTTGCCTGCCAGACCGGTCATGCCCGCCATCCCTTCGTGATCGCATCGACCGTCTCGCCGAGGCGGTCGGTCAGTTTTCCGTCGGGGCGCAGCGCCCAGTCGAGTGCCGCGCCGTTGACCGCGGACAGCAGCACGCGGGCCGCGGTCGCGGGTTTCGGCGCCGACTCGGCGCGCGGGGCGCTCCGGAGCAGTTCGAACAGCTGCCCGCCGCACGCCGCGTAGTGCTCGGCGAGCAGTTCCCGCAGTGCGGGGTCGGCCAGGTCGGCCCCCAGCTGTGCCAGGTGGTTCGCCACGCCGGGGCCGTCCACTGTGTCCAGGTCGGCGAACACGGCGATCACCGCGGCGCGTACGGCTGCCCACGGTGATCCGGCCTCCGCCTCGGCGGCCACGCGCATCCGTTCCACGGCCTGCGCCCGCCCGAGCTCGGTCATCGCGCGCACGAGCCCCGCCTTCGAGCCGAACCGCTGGGCCACGCTGCCGACCGCGACACCGGCCTCCTTGGCCACCTGCGCGAGCGTGAAACCGGGACCCATCTGCTCGATGACGGCTGCCGCCGCGGCGAGGAGGCGTTCGTCGGTAATGGTTCGTGGCCGTGGCACGACATTAATGAACCACAGTTCAATAACTACCGCAACCCTGGTCCGCACACGGGAGGTTCAGGGTGAACTCAGGGTTGTCACCGATCGCCGTACGGCTCGGAGTGCGCGAAGCTACAGACCGAACTTCCGATGCGTGTACGACCAGGGGCTGGGGCGAAGTTCGGTCTACAGGATGACGCGTATCGGGGCGGGTAACCGCGAGGATGGCAACACCACGGGTTCCACGACGACGAACGTGACGACCACAGGCGTGACGAACCAGGCGTGACGAACCACAGGCTTCACGGACAGGCGGATCGCGTTCCGCGACCACCACAGCCGACCAGGGGACCAGCGGCGGCCCACCGGCACACGGACGGCCGTCACAGGAGGACATCATGATCGAGGCACAGGGCCTCACGAAGAGGTACGGCGACAAGATCGCCGTCGACGACCTCTCGTTCACCGTCAACCCGGGCCGCGTCACCGGCTTCCTCGGCCCGAACGGTGCCGGCAAGTCGACGACGATGCGCATGATGCTCGGGCTCGACAACCCGACGCGCGGGTCGGTGACCATCGGGGGCAAGCGCTACACCGAACTGCACCATCCACTGAGGACCGTCGGGGCGCTGCTCGAAGCACGGTGGGTGCATCCCAACCGGTCCGCCCGCGCGCACCTGTCCTGGATGGCCAAGTCGAACAAGATCTCCCCGAAGCGCGTCGACGAGGTGCTCGACATCGTCGGCCTGACCGAGGTCGCAGGCAAGCGGGCGGGCGGATTCTCACTGGGCATGTCCCAGCGCCTCGGCATCGCCAGCGCGCTGCTGGGCGATCCGGAGGTGCTGCTGTTCGACGAACCGGTCAACGGTCTCGACCCGGAGGGCATCCTCTGGATCCGCAAGTTCATGCAGCGGCTCGCCGACGAGGGCCGCACGGTGTTCGTCTCCAGCCATCTGCTCTCGGAGATGGCGCTCACCGCCACCGAGCTCGTCGTCATCGGCAAGGGCAAGCTGATCTCGCAGAGCACCACCGAGGAGTTCGTCGCCAGGGCCACCGACAGCACCGTGAAGGTGCGCAGTCCCCAGCTGGATCGGCTGCGGCCCGCGCTCGAGGACATCGGTGCGACCGTCACCGAGTCCGACGGCGGCCTGCTCGTCTCGGGAGCCAGCAGCGACAAGATCGGTGAACTGGCCATGGAGAACCGGGTGACGCTGCACGAACTGGCACCCCAGCAGGGTTCGCTGGAGCAGGCGTTCATGCAGATCACGGGCGACTCGGTCGAGTACCACACCGACATCGACACCGCCGACGCCGCAGCGGCGAGCGCGGCCGCCACGAACTGACCAGGGGGACCGGAGACGATCATGACGCTTCTCGCAGTCGAACGCATCAAGCTGCTCAGCACGCGGTCGCCGTGGTGGTGCGCGCTCACCGCGCTGCTGCTCACCGGCGGGTTCACCGCACTGGTCGTGAGCAACACGAGCCCGCAGTTCCCCGCCACCGTGGCGTCCACGCAGTTCGCCTACAGCTTCGGCATGGCGGTGATCATGGTGCTGGCCACGCTCGCGGTCACCACCGAGTACCGCTTCGGCACCATCCGCACGACGTTCCAGGCCGTGCCCAACCGCACCGCGGCGCTGCTGGCCAAGACGTCGGTCGTGGCCCTGATTGCGCTGCTCATCGGCGAGGTCATGGCGTTCCTGTCGTGGGGCCTGAGCATGGCGATCAAGCCGGAGGCCGACCTCGCGCTCAACAGCACCGCCGACTGGCTCAACGTGGCAGGCGTGGGCCCGGTGTGCGCGCTGGCCGCCGTGGTCGCGGTCGCGGTGGGCATCCTCGTGCGGCACAGCGCCGGAGCGATCTCGCTGGTGCTGATCTACTTCCTGGCCGCGGAGAACCTGATCACGCTGATTCCGGAGATCGGGGACGACATCTACAAGTGGATGCCGTTCAACGTCGCGCACAAGTTCGTGACCGGCGACGGCGAGTCCGCGGGCGGCGCGGCGTTCGGCCAGCCGCTGTCGACGTCGACGCTGAGCCCGTGGTGGGCGCTGGCCTACTTCGCGGGCTTCGCGGTGATCATGCTGGTCGTCGCGTTGGCCACGGCACGCAAGCGCGACGCGTAAGGACCGACCGGGGGACATTCCGTCCGCGGGGACAGCGGGGGCTGTCGGACGGAAGCCGGGGTAGGGGGATCGACCCGGCCCGGGCCGCATTCGGGGGCGGCCCGGGCCGGGTCTTTTCGTGTTCTGTGGATTTCCGATGCGGGAGTTTTTGCTCCATCCGCATTAAGAATCCGTAAATTGCCTGTGAGTACCCCCACGGCGGACGACATCGGGCCGCCGTTCGGGGGATGCTGGATATCAGCCCGTCAGGACTCTACGGAGGTGACCCTTGACGGTATTCGACATCTCGCAGGAATCACGCGGCAGCGACGCCTCACCCGCCGACGACGCTCCGCCCAGTCTCGAGCCGATGGTCGGCCTCGAATGGTCGCAAGCCATCGAACTCCCGCTCGCCACCGGCGACGCCGCGACGCCGGCCGAACTGCGCATGGCCTGGGTGCACCGGGCCCCCGTGAGCCAGGTGCTCTCGCTGTATCGCGCCGCGTGTCGTTCCGACGAACCCGTGCCGTCCCCGTGGTGGCTTCGGGCGCTGTCGGACGGCAGGCTCGAATCCCGCGACGCGGGATTCCGCATCGAGGACCGCGTCCACAAATTGCTCAGCAGGCGCCCTGGCTGGGAATTCGTACCGTGGCCGGGGGACGGCGAATCCGGATACTGGGAATTCATCCCGTCGGAAGGGGCCGGTGGCGACCGGCGGATTCCCACCACGATCGTCAACACCGCACGGCACACCGGCTGGATCGACGTGCTGCCCGCACACGCGATGACGACACCCGAACCGATCGCCGTCGAAGGGCTCGCCGGGCTGCGCGCGCGCCTGGGGGAGATCGAAGCGGTCCGCTGACCCGCGGCTATCGTCGGCTCCCGTGGACAGCGAAGGACAGCCGCGGCTGCGCAGCGTCGTCAGCTACGTCAAACGCGGCGGGCGGATGACGGTCGGCCAGCAGCGCGCGTGGGACACGAGGTGGCCCGAACTGGGCCGGACCGTGTCCGAACTCGAGCAGGGGCCGATCGACTTCGAGGCGTGGTTCGGCAGGTCGGCGCCGGTGGTGCTCGAGATCGGCTCGGGCATGGGCGAGGCGACGGCCCAGCTCGCGGCCGCCGCCCCGGAGGTCAACTACGTGGCCATCGAGGTCTACGAGGCCGGCCTCGGACAGCTCATGCTCCGCGCGGACAAGCTCGGCGTGACGAACCTGAGGTTGCTGCACGGCGACACCGTCCCGCTGCTGCGCGACCACGTCGCCCCCGAATCCCTGGCCGGCGTGCGGATCTTCTTTCCCGACCCGTGGCCGAAGAAGCGCCACCACAAGCGCAGGCTCGTCCAGCCCGAGTTCGTCTCGCTCGTGGCCTCTCGCATCGCGGGCGGGGGCACGCTGCACCTGGCGACCGACTGGCAGGACTACGCCGACCAGATGCTCGAGGTGTGTTCGGCCGAGCCCACGCTGGCCAACCGGTTCGACGGCTGGGCTCCGCGACCCGAATGGCGTCCGGTGACGAAGTTCGAACAGCGCGCCGAGCAGGAAGGCCGCATCTCCCGCGACCTGATCTTCGAGAAGCGCTCCTGACCACAAGCGCGGACCCCACGGCCCCGGCAGGCCTCGCCGCTCGCAAACGTGGGCTGGGCGTCCCCCGATGACGCCCAGCCCACGTTCCCCTCATCCCCACGTCCCCCTCTGCCCCCTGGGCCCCTCCACCCCCTGTCTTCTCCCCGGGGCCGCCCGGCTGCGCCGGCGTTACTCGTCGGAGAGGGGCTCCGAGCGGACCCGGTTCAGTGCGGGTGTGCACACCGAGGAGGCGATCAGTGCCACCACGAGCCCGAGCACGATCGGCGCGGCCAGCCAGGGCGTGACCACGGCGTCGCCGTCGTCGAGGAGGCTGAAGAGCCCGACCCCGACGAACGTGCCCGCGATGCCCGCACCCGCCGTCGCGATGAACGCGGGCAGTCCGGCCTCCGCGCGCAGCGCCCTCGCCAGCACCCGCACCGGCGTGCCCGCCGCGATGAGCGCACCGAACGTGCGCCTGCGGTCCATCACCGAACCGGCCGTCGCGATCGCCGCGCTGCATCCGCCGAGCAGCGCCGCCACCGTCAGGCCGATCACGGTCACGCGCCGGACGTCACCCAGTTCCCCCTCCTGGGACGCCAGCCGCACCTCGCGGCTCTCGATCTGCGCGCCGTGGGATGCGGCCGCGAGGGCGGTGCGCACGACGTCGCTGTTCGCTGCCGTCGACGGCACGGCCACGGTTCTGTAGGACAGCTCGAGGTCGTCGGGCACGACCGCGGAGTCGACGACGACGGTCGAGTACGCGGCGTCGCCGCGTTCCTCGACGGGGCGGACGGGCACGTCGCCGAGCGCCGTCCCCGGTTCACCGGGCATGCCGGCCAACGACAGCTCGCCGCCGGTCAGCGGGTAGGGCGCGTAGACACCGGGCGTTCCCTCGCAGGCGCCGCGCATGTCGATCGGAAGCACCTGCTCGGCGCCCCTGCAGTCGACGACCTTGACGTACTCGTCCTGCCGGTCGCCCGCGCCGAGGTAGGCCTCGCCGACGACCACGGCACGCTCCGACTGGCCGTACCTGGCGAGCCGGTCGTTGGTCTCGCCGGCGATGCGCTGCAGGTCGGCACCCTCGCCCTGGACGTACTGCACGCCGTCGGCGTACTCCCGTGACGCACCGCTGAGGCTCTCCAGGCTCGGCAGCACGGTCAGCGCCATGGCACCGGTGAACACGGCGAGGGCGACGCCTGCCGTGGCCCGGTACGCACCGCGCGGGTCCTCGGTCAGCCTGCGGCCGGCCAGCAGTCCGGACGGCCGTCGCCAGCCGCGGCTGAACGCCTTGCCCACGAGTGCCGTGATCCACGGTCCGGCCAGGTTGATCGAGAAGATGATCATGGCCATCGACACCATGATCAGCATGGCCTCGATCTCGCTGTCGGCCTCGGAGACGAAGTAGGCGAACATCGCCGCCGACAGCGGCAACGGCAACAGGCGCCACCAGTGCAGCGGCTTCGGCGTGTGCCCGCCCACGGCACCGAGCGGGGCCGACAGCACACGGCGCAGGCCGAGCACGGCGGCCAGCAGCACCAGCAGCGGCACACCCACGACGATCGCCACCGTGGGAACCACGCCCAGCTCGAAGTCGGAGGCCTGCCAGGTGCCACCGTCCCAGGGCACGAGGGTGGCCAGGTGGTGCAGCAGCGGGCTGATCGCCAGGCCCAGCAGCGCACCCGCCGCAGCCGCAATGGTCGTCTCGGCCGCGACCATGGAGATCACCTGCCGCGGCGTCGCCCCCGCGAGGCGGAAGACCGCCAGCCGTTGCTCCCTGCGGGCCGCGATGAGCCGGGCCGCCGACGCGATGAGCACGAGACTCGGCACCGTCAGCACCACCACGCCGACCCCCGCCAGGAGGGACAGCAACATGTCCGGCCCCTCGCCCGCGGGCAGGAACCCACCGAGCTCCACGGCGTTCGCCGGCATCTCGTCGGGCGTGTGGCCGACGAGCGCGACGAGCTGCTCTGGGAAGGCGAGTGCCTCGTCGCCGAGTTCGCCCACCCGCTCGCCGTAGCGCTCGCCGAGCTGCGACCCAGGGGTGGCGTCGACGATCTCGGCCAGCGCGGGCGACATCAGCGTCTCGCCGGGCCCCGGCAACCGGTCGATGCCGGGGGGCAGCGTGATGTCGGACGGGTCGGCCAGTGCGGCGACGTCGACCCGGTCGATCTTCTGCCCGTCCGGGGTGACGTCCTCGCTCTCGGCGTGCTGGATCGTCGGGTCTCCGACGGGACGGTCCGACACGCTCGAGGGCACCGCGTTCAGCTGCCAGGCCGCGCGGTCGGCGCGCGCCTCGGTGGCGCCCGGCAGCGACACGAGCAGCAGCACCAGCCCGGTGGCCACGGCCACGCCCAGCGCGATCAACAGTGCGGACGTCCGGGTCCTGCGGTCGGTGCGCAGCACCCGCAACGCGATGCGGAACGAACTCACGACGCCGTCACCGACCCCGCGCGCGTATCCGACTCGATGCGCCCGTCGCGGATGGTGACGGTGCGGGGCAGCGATGCGGCCAGCTCCCGGTCGTGGGTGACGAGGACGACCGCGGCCCCGCACTCGGCAGCCGAGTCGAGGAGCGCGCGCATCGTCTCGCCACCCGTGCGCGTGTCGAGCGCACCGGTCGGTTCGTCGGCGAAGATGACGCTCGGCCGGTGGGCCAGCGCGCGGGCGATCGCCACCCGTTGAGCCTGCCCACCGGACAGTTCGCCGGGACGGTTGCGTTCCTTGCCCTCCAGCCCGAGGCGGGCGAGCCAGCCCTGGGCGTCGGCGAGGGCCGCAGCCCTTCCCGTTCCAGCCAGCAGCGACGGCAGCGCCACGTTCTCCTCCGCCGTCAGCTCGGCAACCAGCATGCCGCTCTGGAACACGAAGCCGAACTCGGTGCGGCGCAGCTCGCTCCGGGCGGCCTCGCCGAGCGTGTCGATGCGGCGGCCGCCGAGCGTCACCTCACCCGAGTCGGCGGGCAGGATCCCCGCCAGCACGTGCAGCAGCGTCGACTTGCCCGATCCGGAGGGTCCGACGATCGCCACCGCCTCGCCCGGCGTGATGTCGATGTCTACTCCGGACAGTGCGGTTTCGGTGCCGTAGCGCTTGACGAGGCCGCGTGCGCCGAGTCCGGGCCTGGCCACCGTCGCAGACCGCGGCGGGGTGTGTGAGATCCGTGTCGTCATGGTCCGAAAGCCTGGCCGAGCAGCGGACCCGGCCACTTCGGACGGACGGCCATGTCCGGACCACCCGGCATCGGCCGATCGGCCGACCCGCCCTCTGGCCACATGGCCAAGCCGCGGCCCGCACCCTCTCGGCTACCGTCGCTGAGGTGTTCGACATGCCCACCGTCCGCGACCGCGCCGCGCAGGTGCTGCAACAGCTCGGCCTGCCCGGCATCGTGCTGCTTGCCGCCGTGCTGGGCGACCTCGGCGTGATCGTGCCCGCGGCGATGGACGGCTTCGGCCGGGCCGGTGCGGACCTGTTGCTGCTACCGGGAATCGTCGGCCTGGCCGCGTGCGGGGTGTGGGGAAGGAGCCGTCCCGTCGCCGCCGCGTGGACCGGGGTGGCGGTGCTGTTCGTGAGCACCGTGGGGATCCGGCTCACCTCCGCACCCGCCTACTCGACGGCGTTGCCGTCCACCTCGTTCGCCGAGTGTGTGGCAGGCACGCTGCTGGTCTACTACTGCGCGCGGTCGGCGTCCGTGCTCGCCGCTTCCGTGACGACGTCCGCGCTCGTCGCGGCCGAACTGTTCGCCATCGTGGCGCGCCGCGACATGACCGGGATCGACAACTTCACGCCGTTGGTGGGCGCGGCCCTCCTGCTCGGCGCCGTCGTCCTGGGTGCACGCTCACGGAACTCCGCCGCGACGAACCAGTTCGTCGAACTTCTCCGCACTCAGTGGCTGCTCGTGGGCATCCTCGCGCTCACCCTGTTCGTGGACGCCTCGATCATCATGAGCGGTTCGCGCAGCGCCGCACTGCTGAGTGTCCCGTCCGCGGCGGCCGCGTTGACAGCGCTGCACGCGACGCGGCGGCCACTGCGTTCGGTCCTGCTCCTCGCGGGCATCTACGTGGTGTGCGACGTGTTCATCCTGGCAATAGACCCGGTGCACTACGGCTCGATCGGCGGCCTCCCGTTCACGGCGACCGCATCCGGGGTCGTCGCGGTGGCGTTGCTGGTGCGCACGGAACCACCGCGACGTTCGGTGCCCGCCATCGCGTTGCTCAGCTGCGTGGTCGGGGTGGGCGCAACCGCGCAGGCGTACGCGTTGGCGCGGGAGAGCATGTACTCCCGGCCTGCCTCGATCCTGCCGAGCCTGTTCATCGCGGCCGTGCTGCTGCTCGGCATCTCCGTCGCGATCGGCATGTTCCTGCGGGCCCGCGACTCGGAACGCACCACCGTGGTCGAGGCCGCTGTCGCCGAGGCCCAGACTGCCGAGCGGATGGCACTGGCCCGCGAGCTGCACGACATCGTCGCCCACTACGTCACGGGCATCGTCGTGCAGGCGCAGGCGGCCAAGATCGTCGCCGAACGCAGTCCCGACGTCGTGCCCGACTCGCTCGACCAGATCGAGAACGCGGGCACCGAGGCGCTCACCGCGATGCGCAGGCTCGTACGCAGCATGCGCGGCGACGGCACCGACATCCAGGGCGACAGCGAACAGGCGACCACCGACCTCGCCGCCGACCTGCGGGCGCTGGCCGCGTCCGGCGGACACGGGGTGCGGATCGACCTCGACGTCGACCTGCCCGCAGATCTGCCGCAGGAGGTCGCCCGCTCGGCGCTGCGGATCGTGCAGGAGTCGTTGACCAACGTCAGCAGGCACGCGGCGGGCGCCACGGCGGCATGGGTTTCGGCGCGGGCCGACGACGGCGGCGTGCGCGTACGGGTGGCCGACGACGGCTCGCCCGGCGAACCCGGCCCGCTCGCCGTCCCTGGCGGATACGGTCTCGTCGGCATGCGCGAGCGGGTGGAACTGCTGGGCGGCACCCTGCGCACCGGCCGCACCCACGACGGCTGGGTGGTCGAGGCATGGCTGCCGCTCACGGGAGAAGAGGAGTCCGAGTGATCCGGGTGTTGATCGCCGACGATCAGGACATGGTGCGGACCGGTTTCCGCATGATCGTCGACGCGCAGGACGACATGGAGGTCGTCGCCGATGTCGCCGACGGCGTCGACGCCGTGCGCAGGGCGCGCGAACTGCGCCCGGACGTGTGCCTGCTCGACATCCGCATGCCGGGGCTCGACGGGCTCGAGGTCACCCGGCAGCTCGCGGGACCGGATGTCGCCGACCCGCTGAAGGTCGTCGTGGTGACGACGTTTGACCTCGACGAGTACGTGCACAGTGCGCTCACCGGGGGAGCGTCGGGTTTCCTGCTCAAGGACGCGGGCCCGGCGTTGCTGTTGGAGGCGGTCCGCGCGGCGCACCGCGGGGACGCCCTGGTCTCGCCGCAGATCACGGTGCGCCTGCTGGAACACTTCGCCGACTCGCCCGCGGCGGCGGCAGCGACCCCGGCGATGACCGAGGAGCCGTCCGAACCGTTGACCGCGCGGGAACTCGACGTCGTGCGTGCGACGGCGCGGGGGCGGACGAACACCGAGATCGGCGAGGAGCTGTACCTGTCGCTGTCGACGGTCAAGACCCATCTGGCCTCGGTGCAGAGCAAGATCGGGGCACGCAACCGCGTGGAGATCGCAGCCTGGGCATGGCGAAACGGCATCGTGGCCGATTGATACCGCGCACGGCGGGCCGGCAGGCACGCCGTTGCTGCTCGTTAGGGTGACTCCATGGCCTCTCCTCGCGTGGCTCACCGCCTGACAGCTCCCGTGGTCCTGCCGGCCGACCCGGCGTGTTCCGTCGTCCGGGACGGCGCGATCGACGTCGACGACTCCGGGCGCATCACCTACTGCGGCACCGCGGCCGATGCGCCCGGCGAGGCGGAGCGCACCACCGCGAAGGACGGCATCCTCCTGCCCGGCCTCGTCAACACCCACGCCCACAGCCCGATGGTGCTGCTGCGCGGAATGGGCGGCGACCTGCCGCTGCTGCGCTGGCTCCGCGAGGTGATCTGGCCGACCGAGGCGAAACTGCGCCCTTCGGACGTGCGCGCGGGCATGGTGCTCGGTTCGATCGAGATGCTCCGCCGCGGCGTCACGACCAGCGCCGAGATGTACTTCCACGCCGAGCAGATGGCCGAGGCGGTCCTCACCACCGGAGCTCGCGCGGTCATCGGCGGGCCGATCATCGACCTACCCGGCCTCGACTGGCGCGCGCTGCTCGCCGACACGAGCAAGTGGATCGACGCCGACGGGCTGCGGTGGGGGCAGGGCGACCGGATCGAACTGTCGTACGCGGGACATTCGGCATACATGTTGCCGCCGGAGGCACTCGGCGCGATCGCCGACGAGGCTCGGCAGCGGGACGCGCTGGTGCAGATCCACGTCGCCGAGGCCGCCGACGAGGACGCCGAACAGCGTGCGAACCACGGTTCGGTGCCGCGCCTGCTCGACGAGGTCGGGCTGTTGCGCGGCAGGCTGATCGCGGCCCACTCGGTGCATCTGTCCGATGAGGACATCGCGCTCTTCGCGGCGCGCGGCACGGGTGTGGCCCACTGTCCAGGGTCCAACGCCAAGCTCGCCTCCGGCATCGCGCGGCTGCCCGAACTGCAGGCCGCCGACGTGCGCGTGGGACTGGGCACCGACGGGCCCGCGAGCAACGACGACCTCGACCTATGGGAAGAGATCCAACTGTCTGCGATGCTCGCGCGTCTGTCCACTCAGGATGCCACGGCCGTCACGGCAGCCGACGCACTGCTGCTGGCCACCCGCGGAGGGGCGGACGCGCTCGGCCGGGACGACATCGGCGCGCTCGAGGAAGGGCGATGGGCCGACGTCGTGCACGTCGACACCGACGACCCGGCCTTCGCCGCGGGCATCGACGTGCCGGACGAGCAGCTGCTCGGCAACCTCGTGTGGGCAGCCGGATCCCGGCGGGTCACCGACGTCTGGGTCGCGGGCGAGCAGGTGGTCTCCGGCGGCGAATCGTCCCGTGTGGACCGCGGCGAAGCGCAGGCGAACGTCGCCGTCGCGTCCGATCGCCTGCGGGGCGCCTGACTACGACCGGGGAGACACCGAGAAGCCGGATCTCGCCTCGAACCCGAACACGCCGGCGGTCTCGCCGGCCGCGTCCGGGGCGACGTCCACGTCAGACCGTTCGCCAGTGCCCAACGGCACCGCGGCCGCCCGGCCGTCCTTGCGGGCGTGGCCGTACGCAGTGCCGCCGGACACCGCCGTCACGGTCACCGCACCGTCGTCGACGCAGTGCGCCTTCTGCTCGTGCAGGTCGAACACGAGCGGCCCATTGAAGACATACCGCCCGTTCGGCGACGTCCGCGGCTCGAACTCCTCCACCTCACACGGCGTCACCGCGAGAACGTCACCCGCGTCGGCGTCGTGCAGCCCCCACAACTGGCTACCGCCGACGAGTGGCGGCCACGCGGCCAGGACGGTCGAGCCGTCGGGACTCATGACGTCGGGCACCGGGAAGCCCGCCCGTTCCGCCTCGGAACGAACGCCATCGTTGCTGTTCCAGCGGCCCTCGATCTCGAATGCACCGGGCCCGGCGACGAGCGGCCCCGCGGTGGTCATACCGCGCACGGACGCCTCGGTGTCGCAGCTGTCCAGCTCCGTTGCCCTGCACTTCCGCGGCACGTGGACGCTGCCGGGCTCGAACGTGCGCTGTTCGCCGGTGGAGAGGTCGACCACGGTGTCGTTCACCATGACGACGCCGTTGCGCTGCACCAGGAACGTCTCGATCTCGCCGGACGTCTCGACGTCCATCTCCCGCACCGGCGCGGTGTCCGCACCGCGCGCGGCGGTGTCGTACACGCGCAAGCGCGACCCGCCTGCCAGGTACACGACGTGCTCACGTCCGTCGATCATCGTGATGTGGACGTCGCCGCCCTTGACGTCCGGAACCGTCTTCGACGACCACGTCACCTCGCCGGTGGCAACGTCGCGCGCGTACATCTTCAGCGCGCCGTCCGAACCGCTCAGGTACACGACCCGGCCCGACCGTTCGGCGATCACCGGCTCCGAGAGGACCTCGCCACGTTTCGCGGCGACCTCCCAACGACTGCCGGCGTCGAACCCCTCCGGTACCGAATTCGAGGAAGCGCTGTTCGAGGAAGCGGTGGCCGGGGATTCCGGCCGGCCGGAATCCTGCTCCGCCTCGCCACAGCCGGCGACCAATGCCGCGGTCAGCGCCAGGACGCCGGCCGATCTCGCTCGCCCGCGCACCACCCGGACCCGTTCCGTTCACGGACTCGGACGTCGCGGCGTGGCCATGCGTTCCCATACACGCCAAATCGCGCCGGGTCCGCGAACTGCGAGACCCGGCGCGATCCACCCCCGATCCGGTGCCGCCCCCGTGCCCGGCACCGAATTCCCCGGCTACGCGGTGGCCCTGCGCGTGGTGAAGTACGTCGAACCGGCGAACACGGCCGCCAGCACGACGGGATAGACGAACAACAGCACGGGGGTCGGCGTGTCCGCGAAGAACGAACCCACCTGGGGCCACCAGTTCCGCCACCCGACGAGCGCAGCCGCGCCGATCAGCAGGGCCGCGAGGCTGAGCGAGAGGATCCACACGCCGAGCTGGCCCCATCGCTGGTAGACCACACCTGCCCACAGGCCCGCGAACGACAGCAGCAGGAACGGACCGGCGTACACGAGCACCTGCATGACCGGGTTCGACACCTCCAGGAACGGAAGGTCGAACATCGCCACGCCGACCCCCCAGCCGTTCGTGGCGGTCTCGATCAGGCGCAGTACCGACAACGCCACGCCGTACAGCAACGCCTGGCCGACCACGACCAGCCCGGCCGCGGCGAGGAAATCCCTTCTGGTGATGCTCATGCCCAGCGCATACGGGAACATCTGCGTCATCGTCTGGACGTGCAGGATCATCGTGGCGATGTAGATCGACATCAGCGCACCGGTCGGCGAGCTGCCCTGCTCCGGCTCGGGAAACGGCGCGGCCAGGAACAACACGATGTTCGCCGCCAGCACGAACAGCAGGATGAACAGTGGGAACCCGATCACCATCTTCGCGTTCACGAGCTGGATCCGGGCCACGTGGATGATGCGGTTCACGACAGTTCCCCCTTACCGTTCGCCGCACCGGCAAGCGCGGAGTCGGACAGTTGTGCGGTGCGCACGACGAGCTGCTGCAACGACACCGGTTCCACCTGCAGGCTCGTGGTGTCGCGGCCCTCCGGGATCCCGGAGACCAGCAACCTGGCGTACCCGCCGACGTCCTCGCGGTGCAGCACCGTGTGGCCTGCGGCGAACCGCTCGACGGCCTTGGTCGGCCCGCTGACCGTCACGGCCTGGCTGCGCAGGTTGTCGGCCGAGTCGTTCATGACGATGCGGCCACGGTCGATCACGACGACGTGCTCGATCATGTCGGCGACCTCGTCGATCAGGTGTGTGGACAGCACGACCGTGCGCGGATGCTCGGCGTAGTCGGCCAGCAGGTGGTCGTAGAACAGCTGGCGGGCGACCGCGTCGAGCCCGAGGTACGGCTCGTCGAACAACGTCACCGGTGCCCGCGAGGCGAGACCGACGATCACGCCCACGGCCGACAACTGACCACGGGACAGTTTCTTCGTGCGCGTCTTCAGCGGCAGCCGGAATTCGTCGACCAGCTGCTCGGCGAATTCGGCGTCCCAGTTGGGAAAGATCATCTCCGCCGATTTCAGCGCGTGCCGGGCGAGGAAGATGTCCGGGTATTTCTGCGCCTCCTTGATGAAGCACACCTGACGCAGCACACCGGCGTTCTCAAAGGGGTTCTCGCCAACCACCCGGATCTGGCCGGAGGTGGGCAGGTCCTGGCCGGTGAGCATCCGCATCACGGTGCTCTTGCCCGCGCCGTTGCGGCCGAGCAGTCCGTGGATCCGGTTCTCGTGCAGGTCGAACGACACGTCATCGACGGCGGTCGTGTCCCCGTAGCGCTTCGTCACCCCCCGAAGGCTCACCACGCTCATTCCTCGTCCCTCCAGTTGTCGATCATCTTCTTGACGTCGTCGGCATCCATTTCGAGTCGCTTCGCCTCGGCGAGCAACGGAGCGATGTAGGACTCCCCGAACGCGTCCCGTCGGCGCTGCACGAGCTTGTCCCTCGCCCCGGCGGTGACGAACATTCCGACCCCCCGTTTCTTGTAGAGAAGTCCGTCGGCGACGAGCTTGTTGATGCCGTTCGCCGCGGTCGCCTGGTTGATCCGGTGGAACGCGGCGAGTTCGTTCGTCGACGGTGCCCTGGTCTCCTCGGGCAGCGATCCGTCGATGATCGAGTCCTCGATCTGTTCCACGATCTGCTGGAACAGCGGCCGGGTGTCGTCCATCAGCCGCTCACCCCATGAACCACATTGGTTCCTTAGTCATGTGGGTAACCATGTCACTAGGCGACTCATGGTGTCAACTCGGAACACGAAAAAGCCCCCGAGGCGGCCGCGGAACGGTCACCTCGGGGGCGTGCGTGACGGGGGAAGAGCGCGACCTAGCGGTGGGGACGGGGCCGCACGGTGATGTCGGTCAGGTGGGCGTCGGGCCCAGCCAGCACGGCAGCCGCCACCGCGCCCGCCACCGACTCGGGACGCAGGTACTTCGCGGGGTCGTACTCGCCACCCTCCCCAGCGACGACGGCCTGCTGCATCTCGGTGTCGGTGCGGCCCGGGTACACGGACGTGACCCGCAGGCCGTTGCCTTCCTCCTCGGCCCGCAGCACGTCGGCGAAGGCACGCACGCCGAACTTGCTCGCCGCGTACGGCCCCCAGCCCTCCCGGGCGGAAAGGCCCTGACCGGAGTTGATCACCACGACGTGGCCGTTCGCGGCTCGCAGCGCGGGCAGCAGCAGCCGCGTGAGCTCCGCGACGGCCACCACGTTCACCTCGAAGTTCGCCCGCCACGACTCGGCGGGGGAGCCGGCAACCTCGCCCAGCCGCGCGACACCCGCGGAGTGGACGAGCACGTCGAGCCGGTCGATTCCCGCCGCGGCCTCGGCGACGGCGGCCTCGTCGGACAGGTCGACGGGCCACGGTTCGGCGTCGGGAAGGCGTGCGGCGAGCGCGGCGAGGGACTCGGCGTCCCTGCCGCCGAGGAGGATCCGGTGCGTGTCGGACAGCGCCTCGGCCACGGCCGCTCCGATGCCGCGGGACGCTCCGGTGACGAGTGCAAGTGGACGGTCAGTCATACCGCCACCGTAAATCCCGTGGGCCCCGTAGTTGCGTTGAACGCAACTATGGGGCCCACGGGGGCTTGACCGCAGGGCGTCAGGCGCCGATGCGGCCTCCGCCTGTCTTGTGGACCGCGACGATGGCCGGACGGGGGTGGCCGCCGTCGGGCCACGACGACCCGGGGTCACCGCCCTCGCCCGGGTGCTGCACGGCCACGAGCACGAGGTCGTCCCGCACCACGGGGCCACACGTCTCGGCGCCCACCGGCACGGTCAGGAACTGCTTGACCTCACCACGGTTGGGCCCGTCCACCGGCACCGAGAACAGCCCGTCGTTCGAGCCGAGCTCGTTGCCGTCGGTGGAGATCCACAGGTTGCCGTAGCCGTCGAACGCCACGTTGTCCGGACACGAGATCGGGCTGACCTTGCTCTTGTCGAACCCGCCGAAGTAGGTGTCCGCCGCGGCGGGGTCGCCGCAGACGAGCAGCAGCCGCCACACGAACTTCGTGCCCGTGCCGTCCTCGTCCCACTCGAGCACGTGGCCGTTCTTGTTGCCGTTGCGCGGGTTCGGCTCGTCGGCGCGAGCCTCGCCGCTCGCGCCGCGGTCGGTGTTGTTGGTCAGCGCCGCGTAGATCCGGCCGTTGACCGGGTTCGGCTCGATGTCCTCGGGACGGTCCATCTTGGTCGCGCCCACCTTGTCGGCGGCCAGACGCGTGTAGACGTAGACCTCCTCGGCGGTGAATCCGTCCACGAAGGACTCGTCCCCGCTGGCCAACGGCAGCCACTCGCCCGTGCCGTCGAACTCGCCGTCCGAGGGCAGCGTGCCGGAGCCGTCGATCTCCTCGGCGGGGCTGTTGCCGGTGAACTTCGCGACGTACAGCGTGCCCTCGTCGAGCAGCGCCATGTTGTGCCTGCGGGCGTGTGCGCTGCGGCCCGGCTTGTAGTTGCCCTTGGAGACGAACTTGTAGATGTAGTCGAACCGCTCGTCGTCACCGGAGTAGACGACGACCCGGCCGTCGCGGGCGATCTTGACGTTCGCGGCCTCGTGCTTGAACCGGCCGAGCGCCGTGTGCTTGATCGGCTTGGCGTGCGGATCGTTCGGGTCGATCTCGACGACCCAGCCGAACCGGTGCGCCTCGTTCGGCTCCTGGCCCAGGTCCCAGCGCTTGTCGAAGCGTTCCCACTTGCGGGTGCTCGCGCCGCCCTCGAAGCCGTACCGGTCCAGGCCCGCCTTCACCTTGGGGTCGGTCACCTTGTCGGCATTGGCGAAGTACTGGTGGAAGTTCTCCTCGCCCGACAGCACCGTGCCCCACGGTGTGACGCCGCCCGCGCAGTTGTTCTGCGTGCCGCGCACGACGGTGCCGGTCGGGTCTGCGGACGTCTTCAACAGGTCCGAACCCGCCACGGGGCCACGCACCTCGAACTCGGTGTCGAGCGTGATGCGGCGGTTGTACTTGCTCGGCACCACCTTCAACCCGCCCTCGGGCGTGCGGTCGGCCTGGACGACCGTCAGACCGTGTGCCGCCCACGCGATGCGGGCGTGCTCCTCGGTCGGGTTCTCCTCGTCGTAGGTGCCCTCGGGGAACATCTCCGTCTCGGTGGTGTACTCGTGGTTCACCACCAGGAAGTTCCGCTTGCCCGAGCCGTCCTGCGGGATGAGGCCCACGAAGTCGTTGTTGTAGCCGAACTGCTTGGCCTGCGCCTCGGCGGTCTGCTTGGTGACGTCGAACTCGGGAGCGCCGGGCACCACCGGGTCGCCCCAGCGGATGACGACCTGCTGCTCGTAGCCCTCGGGCACCACGACGGCGTCCTCGGTGTTGGGGGCGACCGGCTCGAAGTCCGTGCCCGCGGCCGGACGGCCGGAGCCGCGACGGCCGGCAGGCTGCGCCGCGAGCGCGGGAACCTCGGCCGCGGCCGTGCCCGACAGCGCGGCGAAGCTCGCCGCCGTCGCGGCCATCACGCCACCGGCACGCAACGCACCGCGGCGCGACATGACGCCACGCACCACGTCGCCGAAGTACTCGTTGTCGGACGTGTTCGGGGCGGGGTGGGAACACTGATTGCCGCACCGGTACTCACACGTCACCGGCGAGCGGCCGGAACGATGGGTGGTCAGCAGCGGGAGAAGTCGCTTGGCGGACACACGGCCTCCAGTCACTCAGTCAGGGGAACGACGGTGACTGTACGTCCGGGAATCGAGTCCGAACGGACGGAAAGGTGAACGCCGCACGAACGCGTACCGACGTCAACCGTGAACGATCACCGAACAAATCGCCCGAACGAGCACGAACGCCGTGAATCAGACCTCTTCGCCGACGAGCGCGGCCTCCGCGGGAACCTCGGTGGAGTCCTTGGCCTCGTTGCGGATCATCAGCAGGCCGGCCGCGACCACCGACAGCACGGCCGCCGCGAGGAACGGCGCGCGATCGAAGCCGAACCACTCGGCGATGTGGCCCACGAGCGTCGCGGCGGCAGCACCGCCGAGCCAGCGGCAGAAGTTGTAGCCCGCGCTCGCCACCGGCCGCGGCGCGTCGCTGACCGACATCGCCGTGCCCGTGAACAGGGTGTTGAGCAGTCCGGAGATCAGACCGCTGACGACGATCGCCACCACCAGAACCGGCTTGCTCGGCACGGTCATCACCAGCAGCAACACCGCATAGCCCAGCACCGACAGTGCCGTCGCGTGCCGCTCCCCGAGCGCGGCGGCCAACCGCGGCGCCAGCAGCACACCCGCGATCGCCACGCACAGACCCCAGCCGAAGAACACGAGGCCGATCTCGATGGCACCCCACTCCAGCACGAACGGAGACCACGCGAGGACGGCGAAGAACCCGGCGGTGTAGAGCGCCGAACCGATCGACGTGCGCAGCAGACCGCCGTGCCCGAGCGCGCGCAACGGGTCGAGCAGCCGCACCTTCGGGCGGCTCTGCCCGGCGTCGCTCTTCAGGAAGACCGCGCAGAGCACGAGTGCGGCCGCCATCAGCACGGCCGTGCCGGCGAACGGGCCCCGCCAGGACAGGTGACCGAGCAGCGCGCCCAGCAGCGGTCCCACCGACAGGCCGAGTCCGAGCGCGGCCTCGTACAGCAGGATCGCACCCGCCTGACCACCGGTCGCGGCGCCGACGATGACCGACAGTGCGGTCGCGATGAAGAACGCGTTGCCCAGACCCCAGAGTGCGCGCAGGCCGATGAGCGTCTCGATCGACCCGGCCATCGCACACAGCGCGGTCGCGACGACGATCAGCGTCAGGCCGATGACGACCGTGCGCTTGGCGCCGAATCGGGCACTCGCCGCGCTCGTGACGAGCATCGCGACGACCTGGATCGCCAGGTACGAGGAGAACAGCAGCGTCGTCTGCTGGGGCGTGGCATCCAGCCCCTCCGCGATCGACAACAGGATGGGGTCGACGAGGCCGATCCCCATGAAGGCGATGACGGCGGCGAAGGCCGTGATCCACACCTGCTTCGGTTGCCCTTTGACGGCGGAGAGCAGCGAATGGTGCTCGCTCAACGTCGCATGCCTCCTTCCGATGTCGACAGCTCGCGCACGCGCGCGTAACTTAGCCATGCTAACAAAAACGGTTAGCTACGCGAAGTAACGTCGGTCACGGGTACCGTCTGGGTATGCGAGCTGTCGTGTTCGACATGGACGGAGTGCTCGTCGACTCCGAGCAACTGTGGGACGAGGTGCGCCGCGGCGTCGTCGCCGAACACGGCGGCACCTGGGCCGAAGGCGCCACCCGCGCACTGCAGGGCATGAGCACGCCCGAGTGGTCCGAGTACCTCGTGCGTGAACTCGGTGCCCAGCTCACGCCCGAGGAGGCCGCTGCGCGGGTGATCGACGAGATGCGCAGGCGTTACGAGGGCGGACCACCCGTGATCGAGGGGGCGGCCGAGACCCTGCGCGCGGTGTCCGGCCGGTGGCCGGCGGCCATCGCCAGCTCGGCACCGCCGGTGCTGATCGACTCGCTGCTGAGCGCGACCGGACTCACCGAACGCATCCCGGTGGTGGTCTCCAGCGAGGAAGTGGCCGCGGGCAAGCCGGCACCCGACGTCTACCACGAGGCCGCGCGACGTCTCGGCGTTCCGGCGGGCGAATGTGCCGCGGTCGAGGACTCGACCAGCGGACTGCGTGCCGCGCTCGCGGCGGGCATGACCGTGTACGCGGTG
>Ga0079224_100000851_pt1 | contig 32755 bp, 21 predicted proteins | sample Stecom2015_FD_80414 | JGI IMG/M metagenome (GOLD analysis project Ga0079224, IMG submission 80414) | Agricultural soil microbial communities from Utah to study Nitrogen management - Steer compost 2015 | ecosystem: Environmental > Terrestrial > Soil > Agricultural land | place: USA: Utah... | reverse complement strand
TCGGCGACATCGGTGGCGCGCACCGCCCGGCGATACGGGTGGTGGTCGCGACCGAAGGCCAGCGTCGCGGCCACGTCGTCGAGCGTCATCGCGTCGGCGCCCGCGGAGCGCAGGGCGCGCGCGAGCATGCCGGACAACTCGCGCAACGATTGCGGATCGCGCGCGGACACGGGGACCAGCCGCCTCTTCGCCGAGACGGGCGCGGCCGCCGTGGCTGGAACGGACGGTGCCTGGGTCACCACGCAGTGCGCGACACTGCCGCCGAGGCTGAAGGAGCTGACTCCGGCGGCCCGCAGTCCGTCACCCGCCCACGGCCTGGCCTCGGTGATGACCTCGATGCCCACCTGCTCCAGGTCGAAACCGCCTGTCGCGCGGGTGAAGTGCAGGGAGGGGTAGAGCTGCGCGCGCGAGACCGACAGCGCGGCCTTCACCAGACCCGCGATGCCCGCCGCGTGGTCGAGGTGCCCGATATTGGTCTTCACCGAGCCGATCGGCAGGCCGGTGCCGCCGAACACCGCCGCGATCGCCTCGAGTTCCACTGCGTCGCCGAGCCGGGTGCCGGAACCGTGCGCCTCCAGATAGCCGGCCGCGCGCGGGTCGAGACCGGCGTTGCGCCAGGCCTGTTCGATGACCGCACGCTGGGCGATGGCGCTGGGCGTGCTGATTGTGGCGGCTTCGTCACCGGTGTGGCGGGTGGCGCTGCCCCGGATCACCGCGTGGATCGGGGCCCCGTCGGCCAGGGCGCGCCCGACCGTGGTGAGCAGCAGGATCGCGCCGCCCTCGCCGTTGACGGTGCCGTCGGCGTCGGCGTCGAAGGCCCGGCACACCCCGCTCGGCGACATGAGCTCGGAATAGGTCCCGGCGCTCCACGAGGGGGTGCCGTGCACTCGCACGGCGACGCCACCGGTCACCGCGTAATCGGCGTCGCCGCCGCGCAGTTCGCGGCAGGCCTGGTGCACGGCGACCAGCGCGCTGTTGCACCCGCTGTCCACGCCGAAACACGCGCCGGTGAAACCGAACCGGTGGGCGATGCGCGCCGGACCGGCGAAGGGCGCGTTGCCGAGCATGCTCAACGGACCGGGCTCGACAGCGGCGGAGTGATAGCTCGACTGCGCGGCGGCGAGCGCGACGGCGGTGACCGCCCCGGCGAGATGGGCTCGCGAATAGCCCGCGTCCTCGATGGCGCGCTGGGTCAGCACCATGGCCAGCCGCTGTTGCGGATCGATGAGACTCGCCTCACGCCGCGACAACCCGAAGAACGCCGGGTCGAATCCGTCGATCGCGTCCAGATGGCCCATCGGCAGATAGGTGAAGTCCTGGCTCAGGCCGGTGGCGGCGATCCGCCGCGCGGGCATCGGGCCGACCGAGTGCCGTCCGGCGAGCAGATTGGCGTGGAATTCGGCGGCGTCGGCGGCGTCGGGGAAAACAGCCCCGATGCCGACGATCGCGATATCGCTGTCACGGACGGAATCGGTGGGGTCGCCGGGGTCCGGCACAATGCGCTCCTGGTTCGTCACAAGCAGGGTCGGTCAGAGTTCGAAAGTGCGAGGCGCGGTGGTCGTCACCTCGGTGGCCCGCGGCTCGGCCCGCGTCGCGGCGGTCCCCGGTTCGGCGAGCGCCGCGGCCTGATCTCGGATGGTGCGCAGATCGAACAGTTGTCCTACCCGCACCGCGCCGGGGTGACGCTGTTCCACGAGCAGGTGCAGCATCACCACCCGGTGGGAGTTGCCGCCGATGTCGAAGAACGAGTCGTCGAGATCGAAGTCGTCGTGCCCCAGTGCGGCGGACCAGCATTCGGCGAGCTCGCGTTGCCCGGGTGTCCAGCCCGCTCGCGACGGGCCGGGCAGCGGCGGGTCCTGCGCGCGGGCCAGCAGCGCGGCCTCGTCGAGCTTGCCCGCGGCGGCCAGCGGAACGGTCTCGATCGGCACGAAACGGCTCGGCACCTCCATCGGCGAGAGGAATTGCGCGCAGTGCCTGGCGAGGTCGCGGCGGCCCGGCAGCGGCTGCCCCTCGGCGGGAACGACGAAGGCGAGCAGTTCGGTGATCTCCTCCGGGCCGGGCGCGGCGATCGTCACCGCGTGTGCCACGCCGGGATGGCTCTCCAGCACCGCCTCCACGATGTGCCGTTCCACGCGGGCGCCGCGGATCTGCACCTGGCCGTCCGCGCGGCCGAGGCAGTCGATCACGCCGCTGTCTGCGCGGCGGGCGAGATCCCCCGTGCGATACATGCGCGCGCCCGGTTCGGCGGCGAACGGATCGGCGACGAATCTGGTCGCGGTGAGTCCGGGGCGCGCGGCGTAGCCGTCGGCGATCTGGTCGCCGCCGACGTACAACTCGCCCACCTCGCCCGCGGGGAGCGGCGTCAGGTCGGGGCCGAGGACCTGCGCCGTGTTGCCGGGCAGCGGCAGTCCGATGGGAGCCGTCGCCGGATCGATGACGATGTGCCGCACGCAGGTCACGGTGGCCTCGGTGGGGCCGTACTCGTTGATCAGCACGGCACCGGGCAGCGACTCGTGGTGGCGGGCGGCGAGCGCGGGCGGCAGGGTCTCCCCGGCCAGCACCACCACGCCGGGAGCGGCGTCGATCAGGCGCGGCAACAGCAGACGGTAGGCCGATGGGGTGGCCAGCAGATGCGTCACGCGGGTGCGGACGGCGAGATCCGCGAGTGCCTGCACATCCGGTAGTTCGCGGTGGGTCGGTATCACCACGGTGCCGCCCCGGGTCAGCGCCCAGGGCGCGAAGACCAAGGAGGCGTCGGCGGTCAGCGGACAGGTCGACAGCGTCACCACCGCGTCGCCGCCGGGATAGTCGCGTCCGGCGATCATGGCGGCGAGATTCCCCCGGCTCACCACCACGGCCTTCGGGGCGCCGGTGGAACCGGAGGTGGTTATCACGTAGGCCGGGGCGGCCGGGGGCTGGGGGCCGGGCAAGGTGCGCTGTGCCGGAGCGCCGGCCGGCTCCGCCGGTCGTGGCGGGGACGGGTCCGCGTCCCGGGCCATCGCGTCCAAGGGAATGAGGACGGCATTTTCCGGCACCGGACCCACGGGGGTCTCGTCGAAGAGGATCGCGGCACAATCCACTTGCCGGGCGAGCGCGCCGACGGTGACCCCCGTCCGGTCGGGATCGACGAGGCACCAGGCCGCCCCGGCGCGCAGGACCGCCAGCATCGCCACGAGGGCGCGCGCGTCCTGGCGTGACACGCACAGCACCACGTTTCCCGGCCGCACTCCCGCCGCGAGCAGTCGGCCGGCCAGTTCGGCCGTGCGGTCGGCCAGATCCCGGTAGGTGATGCGCTGGTCGCCACCGATCAGCGCCACGCGATCGGGGAATCGTTCGACGCTGCGCAGCAGGCCGGTGATCAGGTCGCCGGGCGGCACCGGGGCGTCCGGGCATCGCAACAGCACATGACCGGTGCCCGGAACCTCGGTGCGGCCGTCGTGGGCAAGCAGAGTGTGATCGGCGGTTGATTCCAGCGGGACGAACCCGGCGAAACGCAGGGTCACCATCATCACCCGATTCACCGGTGTCGGAACGAATTCCGCCACGCAGCGCTGCCCCCGTGCCCGCGCCCGGTCGATCAGATGCGCCAGCAGTGCCCCGCCGACCCCGCGCGACATGACCCGGCAGGACATGAGCAACAGGCGCAGCACGGCATCGCCGCCGACGGTCTCGGTGACCGCCAGCCCGATCGTGCCGTACTCGCCGAACCGGTCCCGCAGGCTCGCGACCAGCACCTCGTGGGACGGGGAAGTGGTGAGCGCGCGCAGTTCGGCGAGATCGTAGGTGCGGCCGGTGGTGTTGAGCTGGTGGGTGCGCACGGTCAGCTCGTAGGCGCGGTCCAGATCCGCCTCCCCGGCTCGGCGCACCGTCATGACCAGGCCGAGGCCGGCGAGGAACTCGGCGTCGGTGCCCGCGAAGGTTTCGGCGCTCTCGCGCCGCAATGCCTCGGCGCGGTAGCGTCCGCGGCGTTCCCTGGCGTCCGCGGTGACCACCTCGGGATCGAATTCCGCCAGTTCGGGCAGTTCCGCCAGATCGGCGGCGTCGTAACAGCGGACCTGCGGCAGCGCGGCGGCCACCTCGGCGCGTTCGACCGGATCGTTGTCGACGAAGGCGACGGTGTCGAGACCGATGCCGAGTGATTCCGCGATCCGCCGCACCGCGCCGGACTTCGAATCCCAGCCGATCTGCCGGTCGCAGAACATCTCCTCGATGCCGTGCGCCTCGAGGTGGGCCAGCGCGACATCCGGTTCGCCCCGGCTGGCGATCGCGTGCAGGATGCCGCGTTCGTCCAGCACCCGCAGGACTCGACGCGCCTCGGGCCGTGGCGCACCGGCGTCGCCTTCCAGCACCACGCCGTCCCACAGGGTGTCGTCCAGATCCCAGACCAGGCACTTCACCGTGACCGTCATAGCGCGGTCCGATCCGGGGCGGGGATGCGCCGCAGCAGCGCGGTGCTCCACGCCGCGACCGGGCTGCTGTTGAGCAGCAGCACATGATCGCCGGGCGCGCGATGCCGGGCGGCCAGCTCGAGATTGACCAGCATGTCCAGCGATCCGAGATGGCCGTAGGCGGTGAGAGCCTCGCGGCAGACCGGGTCGATGCGCATGTCGAGGGCTTCCTCCCAGAAGGCGAACGCGCCCGCGGACAGGTTCTGCATGAGCACCGAACCGAGGTCGCGTGGGTGTATCCCGTTGCGGGACAGCAGGTCCGCGCTCATAGCCGCCAGCCTTTTGCGGCTCTCCACCGCGAGCCGGAAGCTGTAGGTCGCCTCGTCGGCGCAGGTCTCACGCCACTGCGCGCGCGGCAGGTCGCGGTAGTCGATGCGGAACAACTCGGCGTACCTGCCATCGCTGCGCACCTGCTGGTCCAGCAGTCGGTAGCGGCCGGGGCCGCCCTCGCGCAGCAGCACCGCCGCTGCGCCGTCGCCGAGGACGGTCATCGGCGCGCGATAGCGGAACCGGGTCGGGGCCGTCGCCGCGGCCACCACCAGCACCGTGCGGAAACCCGCGCCGCCGCGCAGCAGGCTCGCCGCGAGCGTGAACGCGGCCGAGATCGACACACAGCCCAGGTCGCCGACACCGGTGACGAAGGCGCGGTCGGCGCCGAGCCGGTGTTGCAGCCGGGTGGATTCGGAGGCGAGCAGGTAGCGGGGCGCGCGACCGCCGACCACCAGCAGGGCGTCGAGTTCGCCCGGCGCGAGATCCGCCCGCGCCAAGGCGAGTTCGGCGGCGCGGACCGACGCCTCGTGCTCCCATTCCTCGCCCGGCTCGTCCGGGGTGGAACCCGCGCAGCGCACCGTCTCCACCCCGAGCGACAGCGCGTGCGCGCGCCGGGCCTGCGGCAGCTCGGCGAGCTCGGGCAGGTCGGCGACGCGGACCGCGGTGTCGGGGAAGACCGTGGCGACCGGACCGAGAACGATCGGAGCCATCGCCGTCACCGCCCCGCGCCGACGGATCGCCCGGCGCGGGCGCACCGCAGCGCCCACTCGCCCAGATCCTGTTCGGCGATCTCGCGGGCGCCCTCGATGATCTGCATGATCTTGGCGTCGCGGTAGCAGCGGGCCACCCGGCTGCCGGGGGCGCACCCGCCAGCGCCCATGACCTGCACGGCGGTGTCCGCGGCGAGGACGGCGGCCTCGGCGGCGGCGTATTTGGCGGCGATGGTGCTGAACTGGGCGTCCGGGCTGCGGTCGATGCGATCGGTGGCCGCCCGCTCGCACAACGCCCACGCGGCTTCCGCCCGTACCGACGTCCGGCCCAACGCGGCGAGCACCGACTGGTGCTCGGCCAGGCGGGTGCCGCTCTGCGTGCGCTCGTCGGCGTGGGCGGCGGCGTCGGCGAGGCAGGCGCGCGCCATGCCGGCGCAGCCCCAGGCGATCGTGTAGCGGCCGTGGTCGAGGGCGGTGCCGAGGATATGGGAGATGCCGAATCCCGGGCGGCCGAGCAGGTTTTCGACGGGCACGGGCGTGGCGTCGAACGACAGATGCGCCAGGCGCGCGCCGCGCAGGCCGAGCTGTCCGGTCACCGGCTCCACCGTGACGCCTGGCGCGTCGAGATCGACCAGGGCCGCGAGCGGGCCGTCCTCGGAGATTCCCGCCACCAGGGCGACATCGGCGAGCGCGCCGAAGGTCACCCACAGCTCGCGGCCGCTCACCAGCCGGTGCGCACCCGCGCCGGTGAAGCGCGTCGCCATGCCCGACAGGTCGCTGCCCGCCCCGGCCTCGGTGGCCGCCAGTGCGGCGATCACGCGGCCGGCGGTGAACTCCGGCAGCCATCGAGCGCGCTGGGCTCTCGTGCCCCACCGGTCCACGGTCGCGGCGACCATGCCCTGCACCGTGAACAGTGAACGCAGCGCACCGCACACCGCGCCGAGTTCGGCGGCGACTCGTCCGGTCTCCCGCGCGTCGGCGCCCGCACCGCCGTGCTCGGCGGCGCGATCCATCGCGAGCACACCCGCCGCCGCGGCGGCGGCCACCACCTCGCGCGGCAGCCCCGACTCGTCCCACGCCGCGGCCTCGGATTCGGCGCGCCGCAGGAGTGCTCGCAGCGCACTCACCTGATCGCACCCGAATCGGCGGTGCGCTTGCGGGTGACGAAGGCGGCGGCGCGCCGCGCGGTGCGGAAGTTGTCCAGATCCAGGTCCTCGATGTCGATCTCGACCTCGAAGGTCCGCTCCAGGTAGGTGACGATCTCGAGCGCGCGCAGCGAGTTGATCAGGCCCATCGCGAAGTAGTCGTCGTCGGGGCCGATCGCGGTTCCGGTGACGACCCCGAAGTGCCGTACCAGCCGCTCCACCAGATCGGAATCCGGTGTGCTGCCCTTGTCGTCCACGCCTCGCTCCCGTCCTCGATCGGTCATCCCACACGGATGCCCGGTCGAAAAACCTACCGGTGGGAAGGATTTCGCGAATGCCCCCAATTCGACCGGCGACGAGGGGTGGGGCCTCAATGGTGCAGGGCTGCTGCGGCGGCGTCGGCGATGCGGTCGGCGACGAGCGCCAGGGCGGGGACGTCGAGTTTCCACTGCTGCCAGTACAGCGGGACGTCCACCCAGCGGCCCGGGGTGAGGTTCGCGACCACGCCCGCCGCCAGGAGCGGGGTCGCGTGCGGCTCCGGGAGCAGGCCCCAGCCGAGACCGGCGGCGACGGCGTCACGGTAACCCTCGGAGGTGGGGATGTGGTGGCGGTCGCGGCAGGCGGCACGCGAGCAGAGGGATCGGACGAAGGTGTCCTGGAGGTCGTCGGTGCGGTCGAAGACGATGACGGGGGCGTCGGGCAGGCGATCGGGCAGCGGAGCGCCGGTGAGGTGGCGGGCGATGAAATCCGGGGTGGCGCAGGGCAGATAGCGGGCCGCACCCAACGGGCGGACGGTGCACCCGGCGACCGGCTCGGACGAGGAGGTCACCGCGGCCATCACCCGGCCCTCGCGCAGCAGGGTGGCGGTGTGGTCCTCGTCCTGGCGGTGCAGGTCGACGAAGATCGGCGGGTCCTGCGGGAGACGGGTCAGCGCGGGCAGGAACCAGGTGGCCAGCGAGTCGGCGTTGACGGCGATCGACAGGTGGGCGGGCGCCGCCTCGTCGGCGATGCCGAGCTCGCGCTGGGTGTCGCGTTGCAGGGCCGCGAGCCTGCGGGCGAACCGGACGACGATACGGCCGGAATCGGTCGGCCGCACCGGCTTGGTGCGGGTGACCAGGACGCGTCCGGTGCGTTGCTCGAGCGCTTTGATGCGCTGGCTGACGGCAGAGGGGGTGAGGTGCAGGGCGGCGGCGGCCGCGTCGAAGGTGCCCTCGTCGACCACGGCGAGCAAGGTCAGCACCTGGTCGACCGGAAGGTCTCGCATCACGATTTCTGATGATACGTAAGAAAGTTCAGCTGTACTGATCCAGCCGGGCTGCTTAGCGTCGGTGGACGTGGACAACGGCATTCTCACCACGGCGGCCGCGGGGTTCGGGGCGAGCCTGTCGCTCATCGTCGCCATCGGCGCGCAGAACGCGTTCGTGCTGCGTCACGGGGCGCGGGGCCGATCGGTCGGCGCGGTGGTGGGTGTCTGCGCGCTGTCGGACGCCGTGCTCATCGCGCTCGGGGTGGCCGGGCTCGGGGCGGTGGTGACCGCCTGGCCCGCCGCCCTGACCGTCGTCGGCCTGGCGGGCGGGTGCTTCCTGATCTGCTACGGGCTGCTCGCCGCGCGCCGCGCCGTCCGGCCCGCGGGCGAGGCACTGCCCGCCTCGGGCATCACGGCGGGCTCGGCGCGGGCGGCCGTGTTCACCTGCCTGGCGCTGACCTGGCTCAACCCGCACGTCTACCTCGACACCGTGCTGCTGCTCGGCGCCCTGGCCACCGACCACGGGCGTCTGCGCTGGGTGTTCGGCCTCGGCGCGATGGCGGCCAGCCTGGTGTGGTTCACCGGCCTCGGCTACGGCGCGCGGTTGCTCGGGCCCGTGCTGAGCAGGCCCGCCGCCTGGCGGGTGCTGGACGCGTTCGTGGCCGTCACGATGCTCAGCCTCGGCGCGGGCCTGCTGCTGCGCTCCTGGTGAGCCCCACGGCGAGCCCTCGCGCGGGGAGAAACGGCGCGGGGCCGGGCGAGTGGTGTGCTCGCCCGGCCCCGCACCGAGGTGGCAGGAGATCAGTCGGTGGGCTGGAAGGCCTCGGCGATGATCTCGGCCTGCTCCACCGCGTGCACCTTGGACGAACCCGAGGACGGGGCCGACATGGCGCGGCGGGAGATGCGGCGCAGCTTGCCGAAACGCTGCGGCAGGTGCTCGGGCAGGTTGAGGCCGTAGAACGGCCAGGCGCCCTGGTTGGCCGGCTCCTCCTGGGTCCAGGCGAGGTCGGTCGCGTTCGGGTAGTTCTCCAGCGCCTCGTTCAGACGGAACTTCGGCATCGGGTAGAGCTGCTCGACACGGACGATCGCCACGTCCTCGCGCTTCTGCTTGGCCTTCTCGGCGGCCAGCTCGTAGTAGAGCTTGCCGCTGGTCAGCAGCACGCGCTTGACCTTCGAACGATCGCCGACGCCCTGCTCGTAGCCGGGCTCCTCCAGCACCGAACGGAACTTCGACTCGGTGAAGTCCTTGATGTCGGAGACCACGGCCTTGTTGCGCAGCATCGACTTCGGGGTGAAGACGATCAGCGGGCGGCGGATGCCGTCGTGGTGGTGGCGGCGCAACAGATGGAAGTAGTTGGCCGGGGTCGACGGCATGGCCACCGTCATCGAGCCCTCCGCGCACAGCTGCAGGAAGCGCTCGATGCGGCCGGAGGTGTGGTCGGGGCCCTGGCCCTCGTGGCCGTGCGGCAGCAGCAGCACCACATCGGAGAGCTGACCCCACTTGGCCTCACCGGAGGAGATGAACTCGTCGATGATGGACTGCGCGCCGTTGACGAAGTCGCCGAACTGCGCCTCCCACAGCACCAGCGCGTTGGGATTGCCCAGCGAGTAACCGTATTCGAAGCCGACGGCGGCGAATTCGCTCAGCGCCGAGTCGTGCACGGCGAACCAGCCCGGGTTCTCGCTGCCGATGTTGTGCAGCGGGGTGTACTCCTCGGCGGTCTTGCGGTCGATGATGACCGCGTGCCGCTGGGTGAAGGTGCCGCGGCGGGAGTCCTGGCCGGTCAGGCGGACCGCCTTGCCCTCGTCGATGAGCGTGCCGAAGGCCAGCAGCTCGGCGAAGGCCCAGTCGATCTTGCCCTCGTAGGCCATCTCGCGACGCTTCTCCAGCACCGGCTTGACGCGCGGGTGCACGTTGAAGCCGTCCGGCACGTTGATGAAGGCGTCGCCGATGCGCTGCAGCACCGACTTGTCGACCGCCGTGTGCACGGTGGAGGGCACCGGCTGGTCGTCCTCGACCGACTCCGACGGGCCCGGCGGGTATTTCTCCAGCTCACGGACTTCGTTGAACACCCGTTCCAGCTGGCCCTGGTAGTCGCGCAGCGCGTCCTCGGCCTCCTTGAGCGAGATGTCGCCGCGGCCGATCAGGGACTCGGTGTAGCTCTTGCGGACCGAGCGCTTGGTGTCGATGACGTCGTACATGTACGGCTGGGTCATCGACGGGTCGTCGCCCTCGTTGTGGCCGCGACGGCGGTAGCAGATCAGGTCGATGACCACGTCCTTGCGGAACTTCTGTCGGAAGTCGACCGCAAGGCGCGCGACCCAGTCGCAGGCCTCCGGGTCGTCGCCGTTGACATGGAAGATCGGCGCGCCGATGAACTTCGCGATGTCGGTGGAGTACTCGGTGGAGCGGCTGTTCTCCGGGGCGGTGGTGAAGCCGATCTGGTTGTTCACCACGATGTGCACGGTGCCGCCGGTGCGGTAACCGCGCAGGCCCGACAGGTTCAGCGTCTCGGCCACCACGCCCTGACCGGCGAACGCGGCGTCGCCGTGCAGCATGAGCGGCATGACCGAGAAGCCCTCGGGACCGTCGCCCTTGTCGAGCAGGTCCTGCTTGGCGCGCACCAGGCCCTCGAGGACCGGGTCGACCGCCTCCAGGTGCGAGGGGTTGGCAGTCAGCGAGACCTTGATCTCGTTGTCGCCGAACATCTGCAGGTAGGTGCCCTCGGCGCCGAGGTGGTACTTCACGTCGCCGGAGCCGTGGGTGGCCGCCGGGTTCATGTTGCCCTCGAACTCGGTGAAGATCTGCGAGTAGGGCTTGCCGACGATGTTGGCCAGCACGTTCAGGCGACCGCGGTGCGGCATGCCGATGACGACCTCGTCGAGGCTGTGCTCGGCGCTCTGGTCGAGCACCGCGTCCATCATCGGGATGACCGACTCCGCGCCCTCCAGCGAGAAGCGCTTCTGGCCGACGTACTTGGTCTGCAGGAAGGTCTCGAAGGCCTCGGCCGCGTTCAGACGGTTGAGGATGTACTTCTGCTGGGCGACGGTCGGCTTGACGTGCTGCTGCTCGACCCGGTCGCGGATCCACTGCAACTGCTCGGGGTCGAGGATGTGGGTGTACTCGACGCCGACGTGGCGGCAGTAGGCGTCGCGCAGCACCGACAGCACGTCGCGCAGCTTCATGCGCTCCTGGCCGTGGAAGCCGCCGACGTTGAACTCGCGGTCGAGGTCCCACAGGGTCAGGCCGTGCTGGGTGACGTCGAGATCGGGATGGCTGCGGAACTTGTCCTTGACCAGGCGCAGCGGGTCGGTGTCGGCCATCAGGTGACCGCGGTTGCGGTAGGCCTCGATCAGCTCGAGCACGCGGGTGCTCTTGTCGACGCCGCGTTCCTTGATGTCCTTGCGCCAGCGCACCGGCTCGTACGGCACACCGAGGCCGTGGAAGATCTCGTCGTAGAACTCGTCGGAGATCAGCAGGTTGTGGATGGTGCGCAGGAAGTCGCCGGACTCGGCGCCCTGGATGATGCGGTGGTCGTAGGTCGAGGTCAGCGTCATGAGCTTGCCGACGCCGATCTCGGCGATCTGCTCGTCGCTCATGCCCTGGAACTCGGCCGGGTACTCCATCGCGCCCGCGCCGATGATCGCGCCCTGGTTGGGCATCAGGCGCGGCACCGAGTGCACGGTGCCGATGGTGCCGGGGTTGGTGAGCGAGATGGTGACGCCGGAGAAGTCCTCGGCGGTCAGCTTGCCGTCACGCGCGCGCTTGACGATGTCCTCGTAGGCGGCGTGGAACTGGGCGAAGCTCATCTCGTCGGCGCCCTTGATGGCCGCGACCACCAGCGAGCGGTTGCCGTCCTTGCCCGCCAGGTCGATGGCGAGGCCGAGGTTGGTGTGCGCGGGGGTGATCGCGTGCGGCTTGCCGTCGATCTCGGCGTAGTGCCGGTTCATGTTCGGGAAGGCCTTCACGGCCTGGACGATCGCGTAACCGAGCAGGTGGGTGAACGAGATCTTGCCGCCGCGGGTGCGGGCGAGATGGTTGTTGATGACCAGACGGTTGTCGATCATCAGCTTGGCCGGGATGGCACGGACCGAGGTGGCGGTCGGGATGCTCAGCGAGGCCGACATGTTCTTGACCACGGCCGCCGCCGCGCCGCGTAGGACCTTCTTCTCGTCCTCGGCCGGGGCGGGCTTGGGGCCGCCGGAGACCGGCGCGGCGTTCGAGGCGGGCGCGGGCGTGGTCTGCGGGGCGCGCGTGGTGGCCGCCTTCGAGGAGGCCGCCTTCGCGGTGGACGACGAGGCGGCCGGCTTCGGAGCCGTCTTGGGGGCGGGCGCGGGTTCGGCCTTCGCGGCGGGTCCGGCCTTCGCGGCGGGGGCGGGCTTCGCGGGGGCGGGGGCTGCTGCCTGCTGCGCGGTAGCTGTGCCGGGCGGGGCGGCGGCCGTGCGGCCGTTGTCGCTGGCGTCGGAGTTGGCGTCTGGTGTGTAGTCGGCGAGGAATTCGTGCCAGCTCTCGTCGACCGAGGATGGATCCTGTTGGTACTTCAGATACATCTCGTCGACCAGCCACTGGTTCTGACCGAACTGGGAAGTTGAACTGCTCACAGCAGGTGTTCGCCTCATTTCGTTCTTGCGCTGCGACGTTTGTGACGTGCCCGGCACGGGGATCGGCGGGTGCGCGCCGATGCGCCCTCTGTCGAGGATATGCCCAGCAGACGATCAGCGTTGCCAGCACCACCCGCCGGAACCGAACCCATTTGTGTTCGACCCGTCCGGCGTCGACCTTATTCCTTCGCGATTCCGCGGTGTCGTCCGCGTCACCCTTCCGTGACAGCGTCGTGTGCGACACCCGCCGGCGCGGCCGACCACAGCCGCGCGTACACCCCGCCCTCGGCCAGCAACCGCTCGTGCGGGCCGAACTCCACGACGCGCCCGCGCTCCACGACGGCGATGGCGTCGGCCCTCGCCGCGGTGGCCAGCCGGTGCGCGACGACCACCGTGGTACGGCCCCTGGCCAGCGAACTGCTCGCCGCCAGCACCGATGCCTCGGTCTCCGGGTCGAGGGTGGCGGTGGCCTCGTCCAGCAGCAGCAGATCGGGGCGGACCAGTTCGGCGCGGGCCAGCGCGATGAGCTGACGTTGCCCGGCCGACAGGCCGCGGCCGCGCTCGCCAACCGGCTGGCGCAGGCCCATCGGCAGCGCGGCGATCATGTCGCTCGCACCGACCGCCGCCACGGCCTCGGCGATCTCGGCCTCGCTCGCGGATGGTTTCCCGAATGCAATGTTGCTCGCCACATCGCCGGTGAACAGGTGAGCTTCTTGCGGCACGATGCCGAGCCGGGCGCGGTAGTCGGCGAGTCGATAGTCGCGCAGGTCGACGTCGTCGACCCGGATCGAACCGGTGCCGGTCTCGGCGCGGGGCAGGTCGTAGAGGCGGGCCAGCAGTTTGACGATGGTCGACTTGCCCGCGCCGGTCGCCCCGACCAGCGCGACGGTCGAGCCCGCCGGGATGTCGAGGTCGACCCCGTTCAGCGCTGTGGTGCTGGTGCCGGGATAGCTGAACCGCACCCGGTCGAAGTCCACCTCGCCGCGCAGGCCGTCGGTCACGGCGATCGCGTCGGCCGGGTCGGCGCCGATCGACGAGGGGGTGCGCAGCAGGTCGCCGATGCGGCGCAGACCGACCCTGGCCTGCTGGTAGCCGTCGAAGACCTGGGAGAGCTGGGTGATCGGCCCGAACAGCAGTTGCAGGTAGAGCACGAACGCCACCAGCGTGCCCGGGGTGGTGGCGCCGGCGGCCACCTCGCGGGCGCCGAAGAAGACCACCGCGGCCAGGGCCAGATCCGCCCAGGAGACCACGAACGCGAAGTACAGGGCGATGGCCCGTTGGGCGCGCATGCGCGAGTCGCGGTAGCGCTGGGAGTACTCGGCGAAGCGGCGGGCGGCGAAGCGCTCGTGCCGGTTGGCCTGCACCGCGCGCAGGCCGGTGACGTTCTCCTGGAAATCGGCGTTGACCGCCGAGACGTGCTCGCGCGAGATCGAGTAGGCGGTGGAGGACACCCGCCGGAACAGCACCGTGGCCAGGACGAGCGGCGGCACCGCGGCCAGCACCACCAGCGCCAGCGAGAAGTCGATGACCAGCAGCGCGACCGAGATGCCCGCGACCGTCAGCAGGCCGATCAGGGTGGTGGCCACGCCGGTCTGCAGGAAGCTCGACAGCGCGTCCACGTCGGTGGTCATCCTGGTCATGATCCGGCCCGACAGCTCGCGCTCGTAGTAGTCGAGCCCGAGCCGTTGCAGATGGGCGTAGCTGCGCACCCGCAGGCCGTAGAGGACCCGTTCCCCGGTGCGGGCGGTGAGCACGATGGTCACCGCGCCGACCGCCAGCGCGGCCACCACCAGCACGCCGCCGAAGACCGCCGCGCGGACCAGCGCGCCGGATTCGCCGGAGCCGACGCCGGTGTCGAGGGCGTAGCGGACCAGCGGTGGGAAGGCGATGCCGAGCACGGCGTCGGCGGCGAGCAGGGCCATCACCGACGCCACCAGCAGCCGGACCGGGCGCAGCAGCCTGGCCAGCCGGAAACCGGGATCGGGGGTGCGCAGCCGCGCGTCGTCCAGACCGGGTTCCTCGGTGGCCGGCGGCAGCGCGGCCAGGGTCCGGCGCAGTTCGGGGGTCTCGGCGATGTCGGCGGCGGCCCGGCCGAAGCCGCCGCCCGGCTTGCTCGCGGCGGCGAGTTTGCGGGTCCGCACGGCCGGCGCGGGCTCGACCGCGGGCGCGGTCGGACGATCGGGGCCGGGCAGGCGGATCACCCGGTCGGCGTGGGCGAGGGTGGACTCGCGGTGGGCGAGGATGATCGTGGTCCGCCCGCCCGGGTCGGGCAGCGCGTCGAAGATGGCGGCCTCGGTGACGGCGTCCACGGCGGAGGTCGCGTCGTCGAGGACGAGGATGCGCGGGCGGGCCAGCAGCACCCTGGCCAGGGCGATGCGCTGGCGCTGGCCGCCGGAGAGGGTCAGGCCGCGTTCGCCGACCACGGTGTCGTAGCCGTCGGGGAGTTCGGTGATGAACTCGTCGGCGGCGGCCATCCTGGCCGCCTCGCGGATCTGCTCGTCGGTGGCGTCGGGCCTGCCGAGGGAGATGTTGGCGGCGATGGTGTCGGAGAACAGGAAGGGGTCGTCGAAGACCACGCCGACGGCGGCGCGCAGCTCGTCGGCGCGCACGTCGGCCAGGTCGACGGCGATCCGATGGCCGTCCCGGGGGTGCGAGCCCGCGCCGTCGCCACCGGACGATCCGTCGCGGTGGCCGTTCGCGTGTGCCGGTCCGCCCGCGCCGAACAGCCGGATGGAACCGGAGTCGGGGGCGTAGAAGCGGGGCAGCAGCAGCGAGAGTGTGGTCTTGCCCGAGCCGGCGGGGCCGATGACGGCGACGGTCTCGCCGGGGCGGACGGTGAGGTCGAACTCGCGCAGGATCGGCCGGTCCGGCTCGAAGCCGAAGCTCACCTTGTCGATCTCGATGCCGAGCGGGCCGTCGGGCAGCGATCGCGGGTGCGGCGGGTCGACCAGCGTCGGCGCGGTGTCGATCACCTCGTTGACGCGTTCGGCGGCGGCCCTGGTGAGCTGGGCCAGGATCACCACCGAGGACATGGCGCGGGTCGCCGAGGTCATGGTGGAGACGTAGGCGGCGAAGGCGAGGAAGGTGCCGACACTGATCGTGCCGTGCAGCGCCAGCCAGCCGCCGAAGGCGATCACCGCCACCAGCCCGGCCTGCGGAATGGCCGCCACCACCGGCGCGAACCGGGAGTCGATGGCCGCGGCGCGCATGCGCTCGGCGTAGAGGCGGCGGGCATGGCGTTCCAGCAGGTCGACCATCCTGGCCTCCTGGCCGAAGCCCTTCACCACGCGCACGCCGGTGACCGTCTCCTCGACGTGCTGGGCCAGGTCGGCGGCCCGCTGCTGGGCCGACCAGGTCGCCGCGAACAGCCGAGGGCGCATCCGGTACACCGTCAGCCCGATGCCGGGCACCACCAGCAGCGCCACCAGCGCCAGCGGCGGCGAGAGCCACAACATGACCGAAGCCGCCAGCACGAATTGCAGCAACGCCATCCCCGACAGCGGGACCATCGCCAGCAGCCCCTGCACAAGTTGCAGATCGGTGATCGAGCGGGAGACCACCTGCCCGGTGCGCAGCGCGTCCTGACCGGCCCCGTCGAGCCGTTGCAGCGAGCGCAGCACCCGCACCCGCAAGCCGTGCTGCACGTCCAGGGACAGACGCCCGGCCAGCAGCCTGCGCCCGAACGCGGCTGCGAACCGCCCGACCGCCAGCACCGCGAGCAGGATCGCGACCGTCCCGATGACGTCGGTGTCGCCGACGCCGGCCGCGTCGACGGCCCGCTTGGTCAGCAGCGGCGCGGACACCTCGACCAGCGCGCCCGCCAGCAGCGTGCCGCCGATCCCGGCCAGCGTGCCGGGATGACGCAGGCATTCCGCCCACAGCCGCCGAATCCAGCCGGGGGACGCCGCATCGCCGTTCGCCGACTCCGCCGTCGACACCCCTGCCGCACTCGTCACCATCGCCTCGCCGCCACCACCGTTCCGTGTCACGTCACCGTCTTCGACGTTAGCCATCGCGTCCGACAGGTGCGCTGTTCGCCCGGACACACCGGGGCGGTGGGCGGGGAGGCGGCCGGTCAGACCTCGCGCTCGCGCAGCAGCCACCATCCGGCGCCGGCGCTCGCGACGGCCCACGACAGCAGGACCACCAGCGCGGCCGGGGTGGGCGCGAAGACCGCGGCGTCCTGGAACGAGCCGACCGCGACCGCGCCGACGGTGGCCGAGCCGGGCAGCAGGGTGACCAGGCCGCCGATGCCGAGGCCCTCGGCGATCAGCCAGATCAGCGGCTCGCCGATCAGCAGCCAGCCGAGCAGGGCGGTGACGGCGGTGGTCGAGTTGCGCAGCAGCAGGCCGAGACCGGTGCCGATCAGCGCCCAGCAGACGGTGGCGAACAGGCCGGCGCCGAGCACGGCCCAGAGCGTGCCGTCGAAGGTGACCTTGTCGCGCCCGAACGCGAACAGGCAACCGAGCGCGACCAGTTCGGTCACCACGCCGACGGCGAGCGCGAGCGCGGCGGCCACCAGCAGTTTCGCGCCGACGAGCCGGTCACGGTCGGGGGCGGTCAGGACAGTGACCGGCATCGTGCCGTAGCGGAACTCCCCGCCGGTCAGCGCCGCGGCGAACGAGCCGGCGCCGAGCGCGGCGGCGGCGATCGCCAGCAGCAGCCCGATGGTGGCCGCACCGGTGACCGGCTGCGCCCTGGGGTCGGCCTGGCCCGCCATGAGCGCGGTCACGGTGGCGGCCACCAGGGCGATCGCGGGCAGCAGCGCGGCCAGCAGCACGCACCAGCGCAGCGTGAGCACCTTGCGGAGCTCGGCGGTCAGCGGCAGCAGCAGTTCCCTGGGCAGCAGGGTCGTCATCGGGGGATTCCTCGCGGCGTCGACGGCGGCGGCACCGCCGGGGGAGCGGCGGGCGGGGCGGCGGGCGGGAAGCCCGTGAGTGGTCTCCCAGCGCCGGGCGGCACAGCGCCGGGCGGCACCGCGCCCGGCACACCGGGCGGGCGCATCGGCGCGGCGTAGGGCGAGGGCCGCGGCCCGGCCATCGGCGGCGCGAACGACGGCGTGACCGGTGCGGTGGCGCGCGGCTTGGTGAGCGAGGCCAGCACCCGATCCGGGTGGATCGGATCGGCCACGATGTGCTCGACGCGGACCCCGGCCGCCGCGGCGATCTCCCGGACCTGCGCCTCGGTCGCCTCGGCCACCGCGAGCCGCCCGTCCTGGCGGATGACCGCGTCGGTGAACCCGCGCGCGGCCAGCGCGGTGGCCAACGCCACCGGCACCGGGGCGGCCACGATCAGCCGGTCGGGATTGCCGCGCCGCAGCTTGGCCGGGGTGCCCGCGTAGACGGTGGCGCCCTGGCTGAGCACGACCAGCTGATCGGCCGTCGGCACCACCGACGACAGCGTGCCGCTGGTGATCAGCGCCGCGCCGCCGCGCTCGGCGTGCGCGCGCAGCAGTTCGTGCACCCTTGCGCGCTCGGCGGCCTCCAGCCCCTCCATCGCGTCGTCGAGGACGAGCACCCGTGGATCGGGCAGCAGGGCGGTGGCCAGCGCCAGCCTGGTCTGCTGCCCGAACGACAGCTCGCCCGCCCTGGTGCGCGCCTGTTCGGTGAGACCGACCGCGGCGAGCACCTCGTCGACCCGCTCGCGCCCCACACCCGCCGCGCCCGCGTACACCCACAGGTGGTCGGCGGCGGCCCTGGCCGGGTGCGGCCCGCGCGGGTTCAGCACCGCGCCGACCGGGCCGGGCGCCCCGATCACCGCAGTGCCCGCATCCGGGACGGTGAGCCCGAGCAGTGCCCGCAGCACCGTCGTCTTGCCCGCGCCCGCCGGGCCGACCAGTGCGGTGACCGTGCCCGCGGCCACGGTGAAGCTCACTTCCTCCACCGCCGGGACGAACTCGTAACGCTTGGTCAGCGCCCGGACCGTGACGGCGGGACGCGCTGCCGTCACCGGCGTCGCTCGACCGGCGTCGACGCCGGGCTCGCCCCGTCGCGTCCGGCGGGACCGGACTTCTTCGCGGCCTCGATGGCGGGCAGCGGTTCGGCGTCGATCACTGGGACGCGGTGGCCGGACCAGTCGCGCGGCGGCGGGCCGAAGGCCTTGCGCGCGTTGTCGACGGTGGTGCGGCCGAGCGCCCGGTTGCCGACGCCGCCGATCACCGCGCCGATGCCCATCGGGATCACCTTGCCCGCCATCAGCGCCATGCGCTTGGTCAGGAAGCGCACGATGAACCGCTTCATCAGCGAGTCGTTCATGCCCGACAGCCCCGGCACCTTCTCGCCGAGCAGGGTGCCCCAGTTCTTGGCGTTCCGCCCGACCGAGCGCTGCACGATCTGCATGCCGCTGTCACCGAGCACCACCGCCAGCACCAGTGCCCTGCGCTGTTCCTTGGCCTCCGGCGCGACGCCGTGCACGGCCGCGATGGCCAGGGTGTAGAGCGCGGAGGCCTCGAGGAAGAAGGCGGTCTCGGCGGTGATGGTGGCCAGCGACGCGACCGTGCCGACGCCGGGCATGGCCGCCGTGGCGCCCGCCGCCGTGCCGCTGCCGGTGATCGCGAGCAGGTATTGCTTCTCGATCCGGGCGACGATCTGGGCCGGGCTCTCGCCGGGGTGTGCGCGACGCAGGCGCTCGATGTACTTGTCGACCGCGGGGCCCTGCAGCTTGGCACCGTTCTCCAGTAAAGCGACCACGGTCTTCTCGAACGCGCCGTTACTCATGACCTCACTACCCCTTCGATTCGGCCTCGCTGAACTCTATGGCACCGAACCCGCGCCGGCCCAACACGGGAACGATCCGAACGAGAACCGGGTTCCCCCGTACGGAGCGGGAAAACTCCGTGTGCCTCAGGCCACCGGGCCGTCGGCGACCTCCTCGCCCGCGACCGGCGGGCCGGGCGGGGTTCCGTCGCCGAACGGGCTGCCGCCGAGCGCTTCCCGCCCGTGCGGGGACAGCCAGTTGGACAGGTCCGGGCCCTTGGGCACCACACCGGTGGGATTGATGTCGGTGTGCACCGCGTAGTAGTGGGTCTTGATCTGCCCGAAATCCACCGTGTCGCCGAAGCCGGGGGTCTGGAACAGATCGCGCGCGTAGCTCCACAGCACCGGCATCTCGCTGAGCTTCTGCCGGTTGCACTTGAAGTGGCCGTGATAGACCGCGTCGAAGCGCACCAGCGTGGTGAACAGCCGCACGTCGGCCTCGGTGATGGTGTCGCCGACCAGGTAGCGCTGGCCGGACAGCCGTTCGGTGAGCCAGTCCAGCCGGGCGAACAGCCGGTCGTAGGCGCGCTCGTAGGCGCCCTGGTCGCCGGCGAAACCGCACCGGTAGACCCCGTTGTTCACGTCGCGGAAGACCAGGTCGTTGACTTCGTCGATCTCCGCGCGCAGCTCCTGCGGGTACAGCGCAGGCGCGCCCGGCCGATGGAAGCGCGTCCACTCGGTGGAGAAGTCCAGGGTGATCTGCGCGTAGTCGTTGGTGACCACCTCGCCGGTCGGCACGTCCACGATCGCCGGCACGGTGATGCCGCGCGGGTAGTCGGGGAACCGCTTCAGGTAGGCGTCGCGCAGGCGGGGGATGCCGAGCACCGGGTCCACCCCGCCCGGATCGAGGTCGAAGGTCCAGCTGTACTTGTCGTGGGTCGGCCCGCACAGGCCGAGGGAGATCGCGTCCTCCAGGCCGAGCAGCCTGCGCACGATCAGGGTGCGATTGGCCCACGGACAGGCGCGGGCCGCGACCAGCCGGTATCGCCCCGCTTCCACCGGATATCCGTCACGGCCGTCGGCGGTGATACGGGTGGTGATGTAGTTGGTGTCGCGCTTGAACTCGCCCGGCTCGACGTAGGAACCGGCTGTGGATTCCGTCTCGGTCACCCGGCCAGTCTGGCAGACGCAACGCCTAGGCTGCCGGTATGAGCGAGAACACCTCCAAGACGGCCACCCGGCTGGAACGCGAGACCACCGAGGCAGGCGCCGAAGTCGCCGTGCTCACCCTGGCGAATCCGCCGCTGAACCTGTTCGACCAGGCCATGTTCGACGGGTTGGTGGCCGACATCGCCGAGCTGTCGGCGAAGCCGCCGCGCGCGGTGCTGCTGCGCGCGGAGGGCAAGGTCGTGTCGGGCGGTGTGGACGTGCACACCTTCCAGGGGCTGACCGTGGAGACCGGCGCCGCCCTGTGGCAGCGGCTGTTCGACGACATCATCCATCCGCTCGAGGCGCTGCCGTGCCCGGTGTTGTTCGCCGCGCACGGCCTGACCCTCACCGCGGCGTTCGAGGTCGCGCTGGCCTGCGACATCATCCTGGCCACCCCGAAGGCCAAGTTCGGCCTGGTGGAGACCGTGGTCGGGCTGACCCCGTCGATGGGCGGCCCGCAGCGGCTGGCCGAGCGGGTCGGCTCCGGCCGGGCCCGTGAGTTCGTCATGACCGCCGACCTCTACGACGCCGCGACGATGGCCGACTGGGGCGTGGTCAATTACATCCACGAAGATCTCGACCCGGCCGCGCGGGCGCTGGCGCACAAGCTGGCCGACGGCCCGACCAGGGCGCACGCGGCCACCAAGAAGATCATCGAGGCCTGGCGCTCCGGCGGCGTCGCGCACGCCGACGCGGTGACCCCCGAGGTCTCCGGCGTGCTGTTCGACACCGAGGACTTGCGCGGTGGCGTGCGCAGCTTCCTGGAGAACGGGCCGGGCAAGGCCACGTACCAGGGACGCTGACGGGCGGCGGGCTCGGCGTCCCCGCTGCGGCCGCCGCGCCGCCTCCGGCGATCGGCCACGAGAATGTGATCCGCGTCATATAGTTCTGGTGTCTGTCGGATCGGGCGCCGCGGAGGACGCATGACGCAGCAGCTGGTGGTCGAGTACCCGGTGGACGGCTGTCGCGTCCCGGTGGCGTCCGAGGCGGCGGCGATGGCGCGCGGCGCCGACGGCGTGCTCAGGTACGGCGATCTGTGGCCCGCGCTGACCGAACTGCTCGACCGGCAGGTGCACGCCTTCGCCAACCGGGAGGCCGTGGTCGAGGTCGGCGGGCCCCGGCTGACCTATCGCGAACTCTGGCATTCCGGCGCGCGTATCGCGGGCGGGCTCCAGCGGCACGGCATCGGCTACGGCGACCGGGTCGCCATCCGCATGCCCGCCGGCCTGCGCTGGATCCGCGCCTTCCTCGGCGCGCTGCTCAGTGGCGCGGTCCCGGTGCTGGTGCCGAGCGCGCTGCCGCACCGGGTGGCCGAACAGGCGCTCGCCGACAGCGCGGCCGATTTCGTGCTCGGCGCGGGCACCCCGCTGCCGGACGGCCCCTCCTTCATCGACGACGGCGCGAGTCTCGGCGAACTGGCGGTGCTCTGCTACACCAGCGACCCGCACGAGTCCAGGGGCGTCGAGCTGACCAACGAGAACCTGCTCTCGGCGATCCGGTCCCTGGTCGGCACCCTCGACCTGCCGCGCGACGGGGTGCGCAATCTGGTGCTGCTGCCGCTGGCGGGCACCCGCGGCTGCGTCGACCAGCTGCTGCCCACCTTCGCCGTCGGCGGCACCGTGGTCTTCGCCCGGGACGCCGCCGGGATCGCCGAAGCCCTGGAAACCGAACGGGTGGACATGATCTCGGCGACTCCTGAGGTGTTCGCGGGGCTGTGCGACACGGTGGGCGCCATGCGCCGCGATGGCATCGACACGCGCGGCGTGCGCAGGCTCAGCAGCGCGGGCAGGAGTACCCGGCGTCCGGCGGCCGCCCCGCGCGACATCTCCGCGACGTTGCGCGAGTCCTTCCCCGAGGCCAGGCACTGGCTGCTGTGGGGGTCCACCGAGACCAGCGGCATCGGGCTCGCCGCCGACGACCTGGTCTGTGGCGAACGTGCCGCCCACGACCTTCCTCCCGGCGAGGTGCTCGGAAAGCCCTTCGGCGGAACGGAACTCGCGCTGATCGGCCCGGACGCCGCGGCGGGCGAGGGGGAATTGCTCTGTCGCGGGCCGAATGTCAGCACCGGCTACTGGAACGACCCGGCCGCCACGGCGGATCGCTTCACCGGCGGCTGGTTCCGCACCGGCGACCGGGTCCGCATCACCCCCGACGGCACGGTGCACCGAGTGGACAAGGCCGCCTCCTAGCGCGGGCGGGCTAGACCAGCAGCCGATCCCGCAGTCGCGCCAGCAGTTTCGTGTCGATGCCCGCCGCCGCCACGAAGGCGGCATGGTCGCCGTGCAGCATGTGCACCGACTCGGTGGCCACGTTCAGGTACTCCTCGCGCACCCCGAGCAGGTCCGGCGACGGCTCGGCGCCCTGGCCGAGGGTGGCCCCGAGCATGGCGCGCAGCGCGGGTACGGCGTGATTGCTGCGCAGATAGTCGGCGTAGACGTCGTCCTCGACGACCCCGACCGCGCGCAGCAGCGTGGCCACCGCCCAGCCGGTGCGGTCCTTGCCCGCCGCGCAGTGCACCAGCACCGCGCCGTCGCCCTGGGCGATGGACTCGGCGATCTCGGTGATGGCGGCATTGGCCTCGGGCAGCTGCGGGAACACCCGGTAGACCTCGAGCATGTGGGTGAGCGCGGTGGTGCCGTCGGAGTCGTGCGGCGGGGCCGCACCCATCCGCGAGTCGAAGGGGGTCACGCGCAGGCGCACGTCCTCGGGGAGCCGGTCGTGGCCGATGTTGTCGATCTCCTCCAGTCCGCGCAGGTCGTGCACGTGCGCGACGCCCAGTTCGCGCAGTACGGCGTGGCCGCGTTCGTCCAGCCCGCTGAGCTGGGCCGAGCGCAACAGCACGCCGGGCCGCACGCGCGCGCCGGAGACGGTGCGCAGGCCGCCGGTGTCGCGGAAGTTGAAGGTTCCCGGGATGCGGAACTGGTCGGTTGAAGACGGGAAGGTCACGGCTCCAGGCTAGCCACGGCGCGCCGGTCACGGGACGGCACGCGCGTGCCGGGGCGGGCGCGTGAGCTTCGCGGCCGGTGTGGCCGCGGGCGGGCGGCGTGTGTGTTCGGACACATAGGCTGGCCTGTCGTCGTTCCGGCCGTACTCTGAATCGAGGTGCGGATTACGGCGCGGATACGCCGCCCGCGCCGAGGAGGGCTGGCAGAGGTGCGGGGGGCCGGAGAGATCCGGGAGCGCGGGTTCGGCGGCCGAGCACAAGGCCCGCGACGTTGCGGTGCCGTCCCGGTCGGATAACAAAACAATCTTGCAGTATGAAAATAGTGCTGTACCCGTTCTCAAATCATAAAAACCCTCTACCATTGATGAACGTTGGACCGGACGGTCCGGTGGTTATCCGGCCAGTCCGCCCAGTTCAGCGAGTCGCGCCGTGCAGGGGCGCGAGGTCTTTCGCCGAGGGAGTCGTCGTTGAGCGCAGGAGAAGTAGTGGAAAGCCGGTTGCGGCCGACCGTCTGCGAAGCAGTCGAAACGGCAGCGGCCACGCTCGATCACGGCGGAGTTCGGGCGTTGCGCGTGTTGTTGCACGCCGGTATCACGGCCTACTGGCCATTGGTCAAGGCGTCGCCGTACAAGCAGATCACCGCCTACGAGTCCACCGTCCGCACGATAAGGCAGCGCTGGGAGGCCAGCTCGGAGTGTGTGGCCGACCCCGTCGCGGCGACCACCTTCCAGCAGATGGACGCCGAGATCGCCGCCTTCCTCGAGTTGTGCGCCGCGCGGTCGAACACCCAGTGGCTCGAGCCGGTCGAATCGATCGCCGCCTACTGTGTGTCGATGTTGCAGGGGACCGTGCTGCGCTGGCTGGCCTGCTGTGACGACGAGACCATCCTGGTGGTGCTCGACGATCTGGTGAGCGGGCTGACCGTGCGCGCCGTGGAGGCGTGACACCTCCCCGCGGTACTGGACGTTTGTCCAACTGAGTGGTTGAGTGGACGAGGTGAGCCAGACCTCGCCGATCCCCGGGCTGCACGCGGCGACCGCCGACCTCGACCCGCCGCTGGCGGCGCTGGATCTGCCCGCCCTGCGCGCGAATGCCGCCGACCTGGTGCGCCGCGCGGGCGGAACGCCGATCCGGGTCGCCTCCAAATCCGTGCGCTGCCGCGCCGTGCTGGAGACCGTGCTCGGCTCCGGTCTGACCGCCGACGGCGGTTTCGCGGGCATCATGTCCTATTCGTTGCGGGAAGCGCTGTGGCTGGCCGGGCTGGGCGCCCGCGACATCCTGCTCGGCTACCCGACCGTCGATCGCGCCGCGCTGGCCGCGCTGGCCGCCGACGAGACCGCGCTGTCCTCGATCACCCTGATGATCGACGACGTCGCCCAGCTGGAGCTGACCCGCGCCGCACTGGGCAGCGGGACCGTCCGGCCGCAGGTGTGCCTGGACGTGGACGCCTCGCTGCGCGTCGGGCCGGTGCACCTGGGTGTGCGCCGATCCCCGGTGCGCACCCCCGAGCAGGCCGCCGAACTGGCGCGCGCCGCGAAGGCCGCCGGCTTCGAGGTGGTCGGCGTGATGACCTACGAGGCGCAGATCGCGGGCCTGCCCGACAGTGGCCCGGCCGTGCGCCTGGTCAAGAAACTCTCCGCCGCCGAGATCGGCCGCCGCCGGGCGGCCGTGCTCGACGCGGTGCGCTCGGTGGCCGGCCCGTTGCGCATCGTCAACAGCGGCGGGACGGGCTCGCTGGAGATCAGCGCCGCCGACCCGGAGGTCACCGAGGTCACCGCGGGCTCGGGCCTGTACGTGCCGACCCTGTTCGACGGCTACCGCGCGTTCACCCCGCGCCCCTCCCTGTTCTTCGCCACCCCCGTGCTGCGCAGGCCCGCGCCCGGCATCGCCACCGTCTTCGCCGCGGGCTACATCGCCTCCGGCCCGGCAGGCGCGTCCCGCGTGCCGAAGCCGGTGTGGCCGCGGGGGTTGAAGCTGCTGGGCACCGAGGGCGCGGGCGAGGTGCAGACCCCGCTGAAAGGCGCGAATTCGGCCCGCATCGGTGATCGGGTGTGGTTCCGGCACGCCAAGGCGGGCGAGCTGTGCGAGCGGTTCGACGAGTTGCACCTGGTCGAGCGGGACGGCTCGCGCACCACGGTGCCCACCTACCGGGGCGAAGGCCGCAACTTCGGCTGACCGCGCCGCTCAGCCGAGCCGGAGGAACCGGCCCGGCTCGGTGAGTTCCTCGGGAGACCGCGGCAGGTAGGTGGTCAGCAGCGGCGAGCGGATGACGATCGCCTTCCACATGGCCCGGCTCACCGCCGCCCGGATCAGCCCGGGGGAGAACAGCGCGGCCATGCCGTCGGGCGCGTCCTGCGGGGCGGAGGTGGTCATCGAGATCAGCACCACCGCGGTCTCGCGGCCGCGGAACCGGTCGACCGTGCCGACCAGCACGTCCTCGATCTTGGCCCGCGCCAACAGGGTACGGATGCGGCCGACCTGCGCCTCGTAGGGGGCGATGACGAACAGATCGTGCGGGTGCAGCCTGCGGGTCTGCCCGCCCTCGGTCCACGGCCGCCCGAGCAGTGCGCGCACCTGCCGCACCACCTCGCGGGCCTCGGTCACCGACTCGGTGGAGTCGCCGCGGTGGACGACCGTCACCGTCTCGATGCCGGGCAGCACCCCGTCCAGATGCCGGGCGGCGCCCGCCCGCACGTCGGCGGTCAGCCTGCTGTCGTAGTACAGCCGCGACAGCGGCCCGCACACCCCCGGGTGCATACGCCGGGTGCGGTCGAGGAAGTAGCCGCGTCCGGGCGGCACCGTGTCGCGTCCGTCCAGCAGCCAGGCCAGCACCGAATCCGCCACCGGCGCGGGGTGCGCGGCCTTGGCGTGGGCGGGTTGCGGGTCGCCGACCAGCAGCAGCGAGCGCGCGCCGCCCGCGACCGCGGCCACCTCGGCCAGCGGGAACCGGCCCGCGTCGGCCACCACCAGCAGATCGAGGCTGCCCGCCGGGACCTGCGCCGGATCGGTGAAATCCGTCGGCAGCCCGCCGATCACGCAGCCGTTGACGGCGTGGTCGAGGAAGCGGGCGAAACGCCGCGGGTCGATCACCGCCCATTCCGGGGCCACGGCCTCGGCCTCGGATTCGGCGACCAGTTCCGGCAGCACGCCCGCCGCGACGATGGCCTCGAACAGGTTCTCCACCGTGGGGCGGCTGTGGGCCACGATGCCGATCCGCCAGTGCCGCCTGGTCACCAGCTGGGCGATCACCTGCGCGGTGACCTGGGTCTTTCCCGTGCCCGACGGCGCCTGCACCACCAGATAGGAGTCGTCGAGCCCGGTGACGGCCGCGGTGAGCGCGGCGACGTGATCGCCGTGCACCGGGGGCAGCGCGCCGCTGTGCAAGCGCGGTGGTCGCCTGCCGAGGATGTCGAAGAAGGCCCCGCCCGGCAGCTCGGGCAGAGTCATGAGCAGCCGCTGGCCGGTCGCCTCCACCGCGGCCTCGGCGCGGAAGTCCCACTCCGGCACGCCGGGGGCGATGGCGATGGGCAGTTCGTCGTGCGGGCCGAGTCCCTCCGGCAGGATCTCCTCCAGCCGGACCGCGTCGGCGAACTCGGCGTCGACCGCGCACCCGAGCACCACGGCGGTCCCGGTGGCGCGCCGTCCGTACGGGCCGATCCGGTCGTAGAAGGTGTGCACGCGGGCGCCCGGCGGCAGCGCGGTGGGCGCCGCGGTGCCGGTGGGGCCGGGACGCAGGCCGCCGCCGGAGCCGATGCGGCCGGTCAGGGTGAGGAAGCGCCGCATGGTCGTGCCGTCGGGGCTGCGGTGCCACTTGGTGTCGACGGTGCCCCAGTCGGCGATGAGCACCCCGGGCGCGTCGGACCACTCCCGCACCGGCAGGGTCAGGCGGTCGAGATGCGCCCAGCTCGACGCTCGCCGTTCGCGCCGCCGGTAGCCGAGGATCGCCGCCATGACAGCCGCCGGGTGCGCCTGATCATGCTGCGCCGCACCGTATTCCGCGAGCGCGGCCTCCACCGAGGACGGCGGTGGCGGGCACTGCGCCTCGAATTCCGTATCGGGGCCGAAGGATTCGCGGAACTGCTGGAGCCTGCGCAGCCAGTCGCCGATCCGCAGCAGCGCCACCCCGTCGGATCGCTCGCCGGGGATCAGCGCCCGCAGCCGGTCGAAGCGGTAGGACTCCACGCCGATCACCACCGCGGCGCGCACCACCGGGTACAGGTCGATCATCAGGCTCGCGTGCAGCAGCTCGTCGAGCAACTCCTCGTCGCCGAGGCCGTCACCTTCCGCCAGCAGGGCCGCGCGCACCTCGGCGGAGTAGTAGTAGAGACGCGCGCCGGGGTGGGCGCGCAGATGCGCGTCGGCGTAGCCGAGCACCTGGGTGACCGGCCGCTGTCCGGCGGGCACGCTGAGCAGGGTGCCGTCGCGCTCGTCCAGCCGCCAGCGCACGGCCTCGCCCGCCGGGCCGAAGTCGACGGTCAGCGCCAGGTCGGCGGGATGGGCCTCGGGCAGCGACGACAGCACGGCCGGATCGAGCAGCACGTGGGCGGGTGCGCCGGCGGCCTCGGAGCGCACCTGCAGGGCGGCCTGGTCGCGCAGTGCGGCCACGGTGCGGGCGGACAGGCCCGGCACCTCCTCGTCGAGCACGGCCAGCCGGTCGACGGTGTGCACCCCGGCCTCGCGCAGCCGGGCCCGCACGGTGCCCGGCATGCCCGCCACCAGCAGCAGGTCCCGCGCCGCGGTCGCTTCCGGCAGGCACACCGCGCAGCGCCCGCACGCCAGATAACGCGGGTCGCCCCACTGCACCGGCAACAGTTCGTTCAGCTTCTCGTCGAGGATCTCGCGCACCCGGTCGCGGCGGGCCGGATACACCGCGGCGGCCGCGTCGAGCGGATGCTCGGAAACGGTTGCGCCGCAGTGCACGACCAGCACGGGAGCGGGCCCGGTGGCGCTGTGCCCCACCGGCACACCCGCGGCCGAGGCGATCTCCGCGCACGCGGCGAGTTCGAGCACCGCGCCGACCCTGGCGTCCGGCTCGCCCGCCGTCGCGTGCAGGACGACCCCGCCGCGCTCGTCGCGCACGAGATAGGCGCAGTGCGCGAGGAATCCGTCGTCGAGGAAGACGGCGTCGCGCACCGCCGTAGCCCCCGCGCGCAGTGCGTCGAGGGTGGCCGCGTGCGCGGCGCGCATGGCCGCGATACCGGCGGGCCGCTCGCCCCCGGCGATCCGCACCAGCGACGAGCCGAACTCGGCCCGCATGCGCGCGTGCAACTCCTCGTCACCACCGCGCGGCGCCACGGCAGCGGCGGCGGGCGGGTCGACCATGCCGAGTTCGGCGTCCAGCGCGCGGAGCACCGCGAACTCGCAGCGCGCCGCTCGCACCAGATCGGCGGCGGTGGCCACTACACGATCACCGAATACGAACAAACGCGCCCTTCCCGTCAGACGGCCGCCGGCCGGGACACCAGCAACCGGCGCGCCCGCTGCGCGCCGGTCGGCAACACTGTAGGCCAGTGCCTCTGACCTCGGAGAAGCCCGGGGTCAGGAGCGGGGCTTGCGCCGTTCGTAGCGTTTGCCGGCGTCACGCTCGCGCCGCGGACCACGGGTGCCGTAGGTACCGCCGGGGCGGTGTCCCGGCGGGCCCGAATCCAGCTGCAACTGGATGAGCACGCCGCTGATCCTGGTGCGCCGCAGCGCTTCCAGCGTCTCGGCGGGCAGGTCGGCGGGCAACTCGACCAGGCTGTGGTCGGGCCGGATGCTGATGTGGCCGAAGTCGCTGCGGCGCAGACCGCCCTCGTTGGCGATGGCGCCGACGATCGCGCCTGGCACCACGCGGTGCCGCTTGCCCACGCTGATCCGGTAGGTCGCCAGCTCGGCGCCGGTGGCCCGGTGGTGCGAGCCGCCGCGCTCCTCGTCGAAGCGCCGCGCCGGACGCTCGCGCGGAACGCGCTCGCGGCGTTCGGGTTCCGGCTCCGGTTCCATGAAGAAGTTGTCGCCGTCGTAGGAGCCGACCGCCAGCGCGGCCGCGATGTCCACCAGCGGGATGTTGTGCTCGCGCTCGTAGTCCTCGATCAGCTTGCGGAACAACGGCAGGTTCGCCGAGGACAGGTTCTCGGTGATGGCGTCGCCGAACTTGGTGACCCGCTGTGCGTTGACGTCCTCCACACTGGGCAGCTGCATCTCCTCCAGCGGCTGCCGGGTGGTGCGCTCGATGGCCTTGAGCAGGTGACGCTCGCGGGGGGCCACGAACAGCAGCGCCTTGCCGCTGCGCCCGGCCCGGCCGGTGCGCCCGATGCGGTGCACATAGGACTCGGTGTCGTGCGGGATGTCGTAGTTGACCACGTGCGAGATGCGGTCCACGTCCAGACCGCGCGCGGCGACGTCGGTGGCCACCAGGATGTCCAGGGTGCCGGACTTGAGCTGGCCGATGGTGCGCTCGCGCTGGTTCTGGGCGATGTCGCCGTTGATGGCGGCGGCGGAGAAGCCGCGCGCCCGCAGCTTCTCGGCCAGTTCCTCGGTGCCCTGCTTGGTGCGGACGAAGATGATCATCGCCTCGAACGACTCGACCTCGAGCACCCTGGTCAGCGCGTCCAGCTTGCGCTGGTGCGAGACCTGCACCCACCGCTGGGTGATGTTGGTGGCGGTCTGGGTCTTGGCCTTGACGGTGATCTCGACCGGCTCGCGCAGGTACTGCTTGGAGATCTTGCGGATGGCCCCGGGCATGGTGGCCGAGAACAGCGCGACCTGCTTGTCGCGCGGGGTCTCGGACAGGATGCGCTCGACGTCCTCCTGGAAGCCCATCTTGAGCATCTCGTCGGCCTCGTCGAGCACCAGGTACTGCAACTGCGACAGGTCGAGCGTGCCCTTCTCCAGATGGTCGATCACGCGACCGGGGGTGCCGACGACCACGTGCGCGCCGCGGCGCAGGCCCGACAGCTGCACGCCGTAGCTCTGCCCGCCGTAGATGGGCAGCACGTGCAGGCCCGGCATGTGCACCGAGTAACGGCCGAAGGCCTCGGCGACCTGGATGGCCAGCTCCCTGGTCGGGGCGAGCACGAGCGCGCGCGGGGCCTTGCCGGTGGTTTCCAGACCCATCAGGATCGGAATGGCGAAGGCGGCCGTCTTGCCGGTGCCGGTCTGCGCGAGACCGACGACATCGGCGCCGTCGAGCAGCGGCGGGATGGTCGCCGCCTGGATCGGGGAGGGATTCTCGTAACCGACATCGGCGATGGCCCGCAGGATGCGGTCGTCGATGCCCAAGTCGGCGAAAGACGGGCCGGCCTGGTCGGAACCGTCGACGGTTCCGACCGTGTCCCTGTCGTCGTCGCCAGGAACGCTGTCGACCTGATTGGTACTCATTGACCAGGAGTTTACTGCCTGCCGGTGGCCCGCCCGGTCACCGGGTGAATACGGTGAGACCTATGCAACTCGAGCACCAGGCCTCCGAAGAGTCACGGCACGGCGCCGCGGTGACCGTCGGGGTGGTCCAGTTCACACCGGGCGCCGATGCCGCCGCCAACCTCGCCGCCCTCGGCGACCACGTCCGCGCCGCGGCCGGGCGCGGCGCGCGCGTGGTGATCGCCCCCGAGTACGCCATGCACGCGGTGCGCAGGCTCGACCAACGGGTGCTGCCCGCCGCCCAGCCGCTGGACGGGCCGTTCGTCACCGGCTTGACCGCCCTGGCCCGCGAGACCGGCGTCTTCCTGGTCGCGGGCATGATCGAGACCGGCAGCGCCGGACCAGAGCGCATCCGCAACACCCTGGTCGCCGTCGATCCGGCGGGCGAGCTCGTCGCCGTCTACCGCAAGGTGCACCTCTACGACGCCTTCGGCCACAAAGAATCCGACGTGGTCGAACCCGGCCCGCTCACCGAGCCGCCGACCTTCTCCGCCGACGGGCTCACCATCGGCTTGCAGACCTGCTTCGACCTGCGCTTCCCCGAGGGCTTCCGCCGCCTGGCCGCCGCGGGCGCGCACCTGATCGCGGTCCCCGCGCAGTGGATTCCCGGCCAGGGCAAGGTCGATCAGTGGACCACCCTGCTGCGCGCCCGCGCCATCGAGAACACCGTCTACCTCGCCGCCGCCGACCAGGCCGAGCCGCTCGGCTCCGGCTCGTCGATGATCATCGATCCGGCGGGCGTGGTGCTGGCCGAACTGGGGGACGCGCCGGGTGTGCTCACCGCCACCGCCGAACTCGACCGGCTGACGGCCGTGCGCGGCCGCAACCCCAGCCTGTCGCTGCGCCGTTTCGAGATCATCGAGCGCGCCGGGCAGGAGTAGCGTCCATGGGGAGATGAACCACTACGCCGATCGGTTCGCCGCCGGTCGCGCGCTCGCTGCGGCGCTGACGCACCTGCGCGCGACGGAACCGCTCGTGCTCGGCCTGCCGCGCGGCGGCGTCCCGGTGGCGGCGGAGGTGCATCGCGCCCTCGGCGGCGATCTCGACATCCTGCTCGTGCGCAAGCTCGGCGTGCCATGGCAGCCGGAGCTGGCCATGGGCGCGCTCGGCGAGGGCGGCATCCGGGTGCTCAACGACGACGTGATCCGCCGGACCGGGGTGCGCCGCGAACAACTGGCCGAGGTCGAACGAGCCGAGCGCGCCGAACTGGCCCGCCGGGTGCGCGCGTTGCGCGGCGGCCGCGATCCGGTGCCGATGGCCGGGCGCACCGTGATCCTGGTGGACGACGGCATGGCGACCGGCGCGACCATGGCCGCCGCCTGCCGGGTGGTGCGCGCCCAGCACCCGGCCAGGCTGGTGGTCGCGGTCCCGATCTCCTCGGTGGAGGCGCACGCGTGGGTGTCGCGGGAGGCCGACGAAGTGGTCTGCCCGTGGATTCCGGCGGAACTCGGCGGGGTCGGCGGGGCCTACGCCGACTTCCGCCAGTTGGAGGACCGCGAGGTCACCGAGTTGCTCGGCTGAGGACGGCCGCGGTTCAGCGCGGCACCTCGACGATGCCGTCGCGGTGGCGGCGGCCGAGGTCGATGTAGAACGCGGTGCTGATGCGCAGCCACTCCTGCGCCGCGGTGCCCTCGACCGGTCGCTTGACCACCGCGGGCGCGCCCGCCGCCAACACCCCGTCGGGGATCTCGGTGTGCGGCGCCACCACCGACTGCGCGGCGATCATGCTGCCCGCGCCGATGCGCGCCATGTCGAGCACGGTGCTGTTGTTGCCGACGATGGAGCCCGCGCCGAGCGCGTGGCCGTGGAAGACGACGCTGTGCGCGATGGTCGCGCCGGGCCCGATCTCCACGGGCGCGTCCTCTGGACCGTGCAGCACCGCGTTGTCCTGCACATTGGCGTTCGCGCCGATGATGATGGGCGTGACATCGGCGCGCAGCACCGCGCCGTACCAGATCGACGCGCCGACGGCGACGCGCACGTCGCCGATCAGGGTCGCGTTCGGCGCCAGGAACGCGCTCGGATCCACCTGCGGCCGTTTGCCTTCGAATTCGTAGAGGGGCACCGCACCACCGTAGGCGTGCTCACCAG
>Ga0079224_100000849_pt1 | contig 32804 bp, 40 predicted proteins | sample Stecom2015_FD_80414 | JGI IMG/M metagenome (GOLD analysis project Ga0079224, IMG submission 80414) | Agricultural soil microbial communities from Utah to study Nitrogen management - Steer compost 2015 | ecosystem: Environmental > Terrestrial > Soil > Agricultural land | place: USA: Utah... | reverse complement strand
AGGCCGGGGAGAAGTCACGGTTCCGCAGGCGAGTGGGGCCTCTCCGTCACCCCCGCACAGGCAGGGCTACCGAAGGACTGTCCCAAGTTGGGACAGTCGCTATGACGTACGCGCCCGCTGCCGCTGGGTGCAGCCATGCGGCGGGAGAGTCTCCAGAGTTTCAGTTCGAACGACGGTGCCGCAGTCGCTGCACGGGATCCGGCCAGTACGCTCCCACTCCTCTTCTTCGAGCCGGTCGGCTTCCCGTTCAAGCATCGCCGGATGGTCCCGGTGACCCTCGTCCCTCAGCCGTTCGGCTGCCGCACGCAGAACCTTCGGGTCCTTCTGCTTCTACAGCAGTTCCACCCATAGATGCACGTCATGAGGGGCGTCCGGGAGGGCGCATCCTGAATCGATGCTTTCGTTGACTACGAGGCAGAACGGTGCGGCGAACAAGGTCGCCTTGTCCCTCAGTACTGGTACATCCAGCCACGAGGCCCACCACTCGACGGTTGAGTCGTTCAGCATTTGGGTGTTCACGTAAGCGATGTGGTGGGTGTGCTTCTCTGTGGCCGGAATTCGGCATGCCAGATCCCTGTCGCTCGGGAACACTGCATGAGCGGTGTACGCCAGGTTCTGGAGCGCATCGAAGCTCTGCGGGGACAGCCTTCCGCGCGTATCGCACAGTGGCGGGTTGGTGATGTTGACGTCCTCCCGGCCCTGAAGGACCGGGATTCCTGCCGCAGCGCTGCGCGCTGCCTGGGTGGGTTCCTGTTTCAACGGGTCCAGCCTTCCGTCAGACGGAGGGACTTACGGTCCCTCCGCAGGCGTTTTGCCTCTCCGCCAGCCCGGCGGCGAGGATGTTCTTCGCAGCGTTCACGTCGCGGTCGTGACGTGTGCCGCAGCTCGGGCACGCCCACGACCGCACGTTCAGCGGCATCTTGGTGTTCTTGTGGCTGCACCCCGTGGTGGAGCACAGCTTGCTGGAGGGGAACCAGCGGTCCAGGAAGGGCCGCTCTCGCCGGTTGGTGCCCTGTAGCAGCCAGGGCGTACTGCCAGGGTATCCGGCAGGGCCTACGCCTGGCATCTCCCTGGGTACCTTGGTGCGATTCTGAATCAACTCGGGGAAGATGTCGCCATGGACCCCCGGGCTGTACTGAAGGAGTGGATCGGCGACCCCGGCAACCCTGACGCCCCGGAGCCTAAAGACCGGCGTGGCAGGCGTGGCGCCCGTCTGTACGGCACCAGCCCCGAACGGTACGCCGAGCATGTCGCTGCCTGGCTCGACTTCATTGAGGACACTGTGAGGATCGGGGCCTGGCATGCCGAGCCGTCCCACATCAAGACGTGGCTGGACATGGAGGGCGGCGCTCCCCGGACCAGGGCACTGCGGGTGTCGGCGGTCGGCGCGTTCTACGCCTACGCCGTGCACTTCAAGCACGCCCTGCACAATCCGGTCGACCCCCGGCTGAGCGGCAAGGCTCACCTGGCGCCCCCGGCGCCCCGGCTCACCGAGGGACAGATGCATCTGGTCCGCTGGGGTGCCGACCGGCTCGACGGGGAGTTCGCCGACCGTGACCGGCTGCTGGTGTATCTGCTGCTGGCCGGGCTCCGGTCGCGTCAGGTGTGCGAGCTCAACCTGGACGGTGTGGTGTTCGAGCAGAGCGGCCGGATGGTTGCCACGGTATGGCAGCGCCGGGATGGCCTGCGGCGGATGGCGTTCCCGGACGAGGTACGCGACATGGTCCGCCGGTATATGCCGGTCCGGACCTGGAAGGGGCCGGACAGTCATGAGGACCGGGGGCCGCTGCTGGTGACATATCGGGGGAACCGGCTGGATCCGCAGACGTCGGTGCGTGTGATTCTGCGGCAGGCGGTGGCTCTGGCTCGCACCTGTCCCGACCTGGATGCTCCGGATCTTCCGGCTCGGGTGACGCCGGACATGGTGGCCTTGTCGGTGAGTCCGTTCGATCCGTTGACGGAGGTCGGTGGGTGACGCCGGGCGGGGTTGCGGGTGTAGTCGGTCTGTCCGCTGGCACCGGCACAGCCGAACTGGTCAGCCCCCATCCCACGGTCTTGTCCGACGAGATCTTCCCCGTCCGCCCCGCCCGGCGGTTTCGCCGGATCGGCGCGTACTGCCCGGCGAACGGTCCCATTCTGCCCCAACTCCTGCTGCTTCACACCAGGTTGAGGTGAGCAGGCAGCAGTAAGGGCGGCCCGCTAGAGGGCCGCCCTTCTGACCCCTCGATCAGGAGGTGCCGACCGCGATCGTCGGGTCGAGCAGATCGGCTAGCGCGTCGAACTGGAGCCGGACCTCGGATCCTTCCGGGTGCTTCGACGCCCAGCTCCCCCGGACGATCGCGGCGTACTGCGCCATGGCGCTTCGAGCGCCCCGAGCCCCTTCATCGGCGACAAGGGAGACCGCCCGCTCGAAAGGAACGTCGGCCGCCAGCAAGGTCTCCAGCAGGTCCCGCTCGTCCGGCGGCACCTGCTTCGCCTTCTGGACGGTGCGCTGCGCGACCCCCTCCATGACCCGGTCGTACTCGTCAGGCGCCATGTCCGCCCTCCTCCTGCTGTTGGTGAGCTGGTCGGGTCACTCGCTCGCGTCACCCCTCCTTTCCGGTGGAGTGACGCCCGTTCAGTGCTTGCCGCAGACTCCGTTGCTGTACGTGGAGTAGGCGGTGTCCAGCGTGTGCCGGGCGGGCTCCTTGCAGAGCATGCATTCGACGTCGACGGTGCGGATCCGCTGCCGGGCGGTCAGCAGGAAGTCGGCTGGGAAGGTGAGGTTGAAGATGCCCCACTCCTCCTCGTCGAAGAGGCTGTAGAGGCTGGCCTTGATCTCGACGAGGTCGTGCCGCTCGCGGATCTCTACAACCGTGTAGACCTTCATCTCCTGCGGCGGGATGCTGAACTTGTCGCCGACCTCGAAGCTGGCGGCGGTCCAGGTGATGGGGGTGAACTTGGCTGTCTCCATGGGTTCCTCTTCCTTTCCTGTCATGCGTCGGGCTTCTCCCTGAGCAGGCGCTGGACATCGTCTTCCAGCCTGGTGAGCACGGCCTTCGTCGCGTCCGGGGTCAGGGGCAGGGTGTTCCCGGCCTCGTCGGCGCCTCCGGTAAGGAGCACCGGCCCGCAGATCACCTGGGTCACGGATCCGAATTGCTTCAGGAAGAGGGTGGCGAAGGCGTTGGGGTCCGCCGCCTCGTTGTACAGGAACTCTCCGTCGATCCACATGTTGATCGCGCTGGAGACCTGGACGCAGTCGAACTCGCGCGTGTTGAGCAGGTCGTACATGAGGTCCATCTGCCCCCGGGTCGACTCGGGGAAATCAATCTCCCTGACGTCGCCGTCAGGGGTGATGAGGATGGAGCCGGGTGCCTTTTCGGTCATGGTTTCTCCGGGGTGCGGTTGGTTTCACCCAGTACGCGAAGCTCGATGGATCCATGACCTTTCGGACCCCCGCGCTCACGTTCTTCCCTTTCCGGCAAAGCTGGGTGCGACGGGCGAACCGTCACACCCAGTCTTTCATCCCTTCGCCAGCTTTCGCCCCGGAGTCTCCCGCTTGCTGCGCCGGTTGAAAAGACCCCTGCTCGCAGCCTTGGCGCTCTTCCGGGCGCCGCCGGGAGTGATGTCCCGGAACTGGACGACGGTGGAGTTCCGGTCCGTGGGGTCGGCGCGGTGGACGGTGAGCCAGTACATGCGCAGTGGCTCCAGTGAGGGCAGGCGGAGCCAGCGGTTCATGATCTCGCCTTCAGGGATCCAGCGCTGCCCGGCTCCGGTCGGGGTGAGGTTCATGGAGACTTCCCCGGTGCGGTCGGCGGCGAGGATCTGGATCCTGTTCGTGCCGGTGAGGATGCGGACCTCTTCTCCCGGCGCGAGGGCGTGGAGGTCGAGGCGCTGCGCGGTCACGCTGATCACACCCACACCTCCTCGGCGAGCTTGATCTGGATCTCGTCCAGGGCGTCGCTCAGGTGGGCGACGGCCACGGCGCGCGCCTCGTCCTGGAGGTGCGGCGGCAGACGTTCGATGTCCGCCAGCATCTTGCTCTGAAGTGCGTACACCTTCTTGCGGGGGGTGGACGCGTTCGCGATGCGGTCCTCCCAGAACTGCTCCCGGCCCGAGGCAGACTTCGGTCCCACGTTCCTTCTCCTTTCCCAAGCCCCGGCGTGACGCCGGGGCTCCTTTTACTTTCTCCCTTGACCCTACCGCACGGCCTAGGCCATGTCAGCTTGTCCGGGTGGCCGTTTCGCGGCGGCGCTCCACGGTGGGCCGGAGCTCGTGCACGGTGCCCGTGACGCCCTCCTCGCGGGCGATCTCCTCGACGACGTCGCCCGTGAACACGTCGCCGGTCGGGGCGCCGTAGGAGCGGGCCAGGCTGGCGTACACGTCGGCGTGGCTGTCCGTCAGGCTCCGCATGCGGTCGAGGACTTCACCGAGGGGCCAGCGCTCGTTCCGCGCCGTCTCCTCCATGGCCCTGCACGAGTACACGACGCCTTCCCGGATGCTCCGCTCGTGCAGGATCCTGGCTGCCTTCTTCGGCTTCTCCAGGTCGTCGAACGCCGCCTTCTCCAACTCCAGGAGGTAGTTGAGGACCGGCTCGTAGGCGCCCTTGCCTGCCATCTCGATCTCCACCGCCACAGCGTCGGGGAAGATCATCCCCTCCCTGGTGACGATCTTGTTGATCGCCTCGACCGTGAGGCGCAACTGCTCACTGGACCTGATGTCGGCCATGTTGATCTCGTAGTGCACGCCGTACTTCAGCATCGAGCCAACCAGGGACCTCTCCACGGCCGCCTGGCTGAATCCCTCGAAGACCACCGGCTCCTCCCGGTGGCGTTCCTCCACCTGGATCACCATGCGGGGCCTGGCCGTGATGGTCTCGAACGGCACGATCTCGAAGTCGTCCAGCCCGAGAGAGTAGTCGCGGTGGTCGCTGAAGTCGGCTCCCTCCTCCAGGAGGGGTGAGCAAACCACCTTGACCCGCTTCACCATCCGGCTGACGCGGCGGTGGACCTCCTCGGCGTACTTCAGGCCCGGCTCGTCGCAGTCGGCAACGATAATGACCTCGCTGGCCCCGGCGAGGTGCTTCGCGTAGTCGAGGAGCCACTTGCCGTTGCCCGCGCCGGACATGGCGGTGGTGGCGACCTCATCAGGGAAGTCCGCCTTCATCCGCTCGACATCCTTCTCGCCCTCCAGGATCCAGATCCGCTTCCCGGACTTGGCTGCCTGGACAACCCTGGGCAGGTCGTACAGCACCCGCCGGATGCTGCCGGGAAGTCCCCACTTCTTGCCGTGCCGCTTGTCGGGGTCGGGGGTCCACTGGGCGAACGGCTGGGGGCAGCCGTCACCCTTGCGTGAGCAGCGGGCCACCGCGTAGAGGAACTTGCCGTTCTCGTCGGTGTACCGGTACTCGGCCGACTTGTACCCGGGGCACGGCTCGCCGTCACCCGGCTTGCGCTTCCCTGCCTGGCAGGGCATCCACAGGTCGGCGGTCAGGCCCCGGCCTCCGTCGCCCTCCCCGTCAAACAGAGCGGACCAGGGCAGGTCGAGCTGGGTCCGGATGGCGTCGACTTCACACCCGGCATGGCACTTCAGGCGAGCGCCTTTGTCGCCCTGACTGAAGGAAAGTGACGCCGTGCGGTCATCGTGGGCCGGGCACTGAGCGACGTAGTACCCCCCGCGCGGAGTGACGCGGGATCCGATTTTCTCCAATGCAGCAAGAACGTTCTGAAGTGCTGACCCTCGGGCCATCCCCACACCTTTCCTCACCGCCAGACGTCAGCATCCCGCTACGGGCGGAAGGCTGCGTTGCTCATCATGCCGGGCGGTAGATGGGTCCGCTCGGGTCGTACACGACGGGAATCTCGACACCCTCGGAATCGATGAGGAGGGTGTCCTTTCCGACTCGAATCTTCTCGACGGGACGGTTTGATGATTCGCGGTCAAAGTCCTTGCCGATGACAAGGATCGGCGCCTTAGTCTTCTGGTCGAGCTGTCGCAGTTCCCGGGCGCTCAGGCCCGGGGCGTACACGAGGTCGGCCCGCTCCGCCCGGTCCCAGCCTGCCCCGCAGGTGTACATCGAGATGGACAGACCCATCATCGCCTGGACGGCCGACTTGGCGTTGCCGTCGGCCAACTGAGCGATCATCATCTTCCAGGTCTCGTCCTGCTCGCGGGCCGCCGGGAGGAGCATGACGACCCGGGCTCCCTGGAGAGCGGCGCCGCACAGGATCTGTGCGGCGAGCACGTCGGGCCTGCCTTCCGTGCCCTTCGCCACGAGGGTGGTGACGCGGCTTCCTTCCAGTCCCCAGCCTGGGCATGCCAGTGTCAGAGGGCCCATGACGATCTTCATCTCTTCACCCTTTCCGAAGGCGGAGATCATCAACTCCCGCCCAGGCCAGCCTACTACATGGCCTGGGCCACTTGCACTACCGCTGCGATCCGGCATGTTCACCTTGGCTGAATGACACTCTCAACACGCCCTTTCGTCCCGCCCCGCCCGCTTCCGTGACGTCCGGGTCCCGGGTGTAGCGCAGGCCAGGAGGTCCGGCTGGGACTCCTGGCCTGCGCGCACACCGAACCTATCTGGCCCGGAAGACGACGCCACCGATTATCTCATCATCGCTGGCTTTGATCACCCGTTGAACAACGTCCGTCACTTGTGGTATTGACTTCAGCTCGAACGTACGTGCGAGGTTCATGGCTTGCTGCTTGCCCGCTTCGAGCTGCGCGACGACCCCGGCCAGGTACTTGTCGATGAGCGCGTACTTCGCCGCCTCGATCGCCCACGTGTCGAAGACCTCGCGGGCGATGTCCCGGCGGCCCGAGTAGTGGGCCGTTTTCAGTCGCCGCCGCGCCGCCTCCGCCTTCCGGTCGGCCTCCCGGTAGCGCTCACTGATCCACTCGCGCTCCTCGACGAGCTCAGGAACATCCCGTGGCTCCCACACCCGTAGCTCCCCGGGCATCACGAGCCTGCCCAGGGGGCCGAGGTCGTCGGCCACCAGGAACTCGATTTCTGCGATCACCAGTTCCCCCTTTCCGCCCTTTTCCATATCCCGGGGCGCCAGGCCCGATCATGCCGGGCGCCCCGTTTTCGTTCACCCGAAAGGATGAACCTCTTCTATCGGCCTCCGCCGATGACAGTGCTCGGATCGATGAACCGGCTGTGCGCTCCGTCGAAAACCATCTCGAACTCCGCAGTTCGGCCGCCCCGGTTCTTCGCCACGATGATGTCGGCCACCTTCCCCCGTTCCGTGTCGGGGTCCACCTTGAACTCCAGGTGGACAAGGATGACGACGTTCGCGTCCTCCTCGATCTCACCGGAATCACGGAGATCGGTGATCTTCGGCTTGTTGTCCTCGCCGCGCGTGGTGGACCCACGGTTGAGCTGAGCCAGAGCGATGACCGTGATGCCCAGCTTGCGGCCCATCTTGCGCAGGCCGTCGGAGACCTCGGCGACGTCGTGATTCTTGTGCCCGGTGCCGCCACCGTCCGGCTTGGTCATCTGGAGGTAGTCGATCACGGCGACCTTCACCCCGCGCTCCCGGACCAGCTTGCGCGTCTTCAGGGAGATCTCCCCGACCGACTGGTCCGGGTCGTCGTCCACGTAGAGAGGCTTGTCCTCCTGCTGGTCGACGTACCCCGCAAGATCCTCCAGTTCCTTGCTGCTGACCTTGCCTTCGCGGATCTTGCTGAACGCGACGCCCGTCTCCGCCGACGCATTGCGCTGCCCCAGCTCCTCCTTCGGCATCTCCAGTGAGAAGAAAACGGTCGGGACGCCATTATTGGCCAGATTACGGGCAATCTGGGCGCCAAGCGTGGTCTTCCCGTGGCCGGGCCTCCCGGCCAGCACGATCATCTGGCCGGGGTACAGGCCGCCGATCAGCTCGTCGAGGTCGTTGATGCCCGTGGGGATCCCCGGCACGATCTCCTTCTCCCCAAAGAGGTGACCGAGCGCCGCATCCACGACTTCGATCGACGTGAACAGCGTGGTCGGCTTGACGGCGCTGTCCACCACGTCGGAGACGGCGCCGTACACCTCACCCGCGACCTCCTCGTAGGAGCCGGTCGCCGAGAGCACCAGGTTGTCGCTGTCCATGAGCGTCCGGTGCAGCTCTCGCCTGCGGTGCAGGTCGAGGATGGTGCGGGCGTCCTCGATCACGCCGGTCAGCAGACCGGCGTGGCGGGGGAGTTCGTGCACCAGGTGCATGAGTTCCTGGGTCAGCTCGCCCTTCTTGCGTAGCTGGGCGACGACGGCCACCGGGTCGGTGGGTTCGTTGCCCAGCATGCAGTCGACGATCGCCTGGTAGATCTTCTGGTGGTCCGGGTTGTAGAAGGCCCTGGCTCCGACCTCGCTGAGCCGTTCGACGACTTCGTCCCGGCAGTCGAGCGGGTGCCCTTCGGATACCAGCATCCCGCCGAGGGCGGCTGCTTCCGCCTTCTCGTCCGTCAGCGGCATGCCGACGCTGCGCATCTCAGCCATCTTCAGTTTTCCCCTCCGGTCGGCTCGTCAGCTCTTGCGCGGAAACGCGGATCCCCCGGACAGCTTCCGGCGGGCCATCCGCTCCCGGTAGAGCTTCCGAAGCCGCTCACGCTCGGCGTCGTCCGCCACGTCGTCGTCCCGCTCGGGCGCTTCTTCCGGCGCCGGGGTGCGGCGCATGTCGGCCTCGCGGATGCCGTCGAGCTGGAGGTCGCCCGTCGGGGCGGTCTCGGTCTGCGTCTTCTTCGGGGGGTTGCCGGTGTCCTTCAGCTTGCTGAAGAGGAAGCGCTCGGGGCTGTTGATGCGCGGGTTCAGTTCGCTGGCCAGGCGGTTCGCCAGAACCTTCGGCTCCCATCCACGGTCGAGGGCGGACTGGGCCGCCTCGGCGAGGCGCTGGCAGGCACCGGTCATGAGACGCAGCTTCGGGTCGGTGAACCGGCCGGTGCGCTCTTCCAGGTGCTCGGCGAACTCGGCCGCCTCGGGCGTCAGGTGGGCCTGCTCCGGCTCAAGCTCCGACTCGGTGCGGGGCTTCGGCAGGGCGGGCTTCTCGGCGGCCGGGGTCGGCTCGGGGCGGGGCTCCTCGGCCGGGGTGTCGTCGTGGCCGCTGTCGGTCCAGGAGTCCTGCATCTCCTTGGGCACGGACCGACTCCCGAGGCGCACTCCGGTCACCGACGGCATGCCGGGGAGTTCGTCCTTGCGCTGGTAGTAGACCTTCACGCCGCACCGCTTGGAGACCCGCTTGGCGTGCTCGAAGCCGTTGACGGGACCGTCGAGGTGGCCCCGGGGGTCGGACACGAAGGCCAGCACGAATCCGCTGCCGTCCTGCGGCGGGTTCAGCCGGATCAGGACGCCCTTGTCGATGAGGCCGTTGATGCCGCGCCGGGCGGACGAGGCGGCGAAGGGCTTCTCCCAGTGCGCCGTCATCTCGGTGAACCATGCGGCGGTGACGTGGACGGTGTGGGTGGCGACCCCACGACGGCCGAACGCGGCGTTACTGCGGAGCAGCATGTAGACGGTGCGCTCGGCGGGCTTGAGGTCCATCAGTGCGACATAGTCGTCAGTGATGGAGAAGGTTGGCCTGTCGCCCATGACGGTGTATCATCCTTTGAAGGTTGGTGTGTTGAAGGGGTCCCGTGGCGTCGGGGCCCCTTTGCTTTTGCCTGAGGGCCGGTCAGCCGTAGGTGACGACCGGAAGATCCTCCACGTGGACGGACTCCCCGATCCGCTCCCGCACCTCGGGCGGGTACTCCTCGATCTGGAAGCGCACCTTGCCGCGCTTCTTGTAGGCGGCCACCTTCGAGATGGCCCCCGCCTTCATGAGCTCCTTGACCGCCGCCGCTCCGTCGCCCTTGGCGTACGTGTCGAGCTGCTGGTCCGAGAGGGTCAGCCGGATGCCGCTGGCCGGGTCCTGCTGCTTGGCGAGGTAGCTCATCCGCAGGTACAGGACCAGGGCGCTGGTCGACAGATCGAGCCTGATGACCCAGTCCGAGACTTCGGTGGTCTCGCGCTCCTGGTTCATCAGGTCCCACCGGTCGTAAGCGATGGTCTCCATCACGTTCCCCATGCTTGATCTCCTTTCCAGGAATCAAGGTAACACAAGAACCGCCCCGTACAAGGGGTGTTCGCACAGACTCTTCGGTCGGCCTGGAAGGCTGATCCCTCTTCCGGGCCGATCGGGGCCAGCGTGGGCTCATTCCGGATCCCGGCGACCCGGCCTGTCTGCGGCACCGTCACTTCCCCTTCGGCACGGCCCGGTTCGCGGCTGTCGTTTTGCCCCAGTCTGACCGCGCCTCCGAACCCCCTCAAGGTTACACACCAGGGTGAGAACCTTTGCACCCCAGGGTTAAAGCACCTTGAAGCCGCGCGGCCGGATCGCAAGCCCCTGACCTGCGTGGATTAGGTGTCCCCCACGCCAAGAAAGGAAGAATCCTCTAGTTGTACGGGCCGCGCCGGAGCGGGTCGTACACGTCCGTCCCGTCACGTCCGGCCACGGCGGGTCGCTGTGGGGCTCCGGCCCAGCCCTCCCCGCCGTTCGGACGTAGTCCGTCCATCCTCCTCCGCCATCGCTCCGCGATGGCTCCGTTTCTTGCCGCACCGCTGCGCGGCGGCGGCGCTGAGGAGGAGGAGTCGCTTCGCTCGAAAAGATTTCCGAGCTTGTTGTGGTGTGCATGCCACCGGCCGGTGGGCCGGACGGGGCCGCTCCGGCTGTGGTGCGCCCGGAGTGCCGCCTGCGGGTCGGGGGGTGAGAGGGAGTCACGTGACGAGGGGAGGCGGCAGTCCTGGGGGTGTGGTGGCCGCCTCACGTCCCGATGCGGCGGAAGCCGCCTCCGGTGTCGGTGGTGGCGGTTAGCATCGGATGCGGGCCTGCCGGTGGGGGTGGGCCCGCCCTCTCCTCTCTGCTGCTGTCCGGGTCGGCCTGTGCGGGCTCCGTGCTGTTCGTGAACTTCTCAACTCCCCTGTGATAGAATTGTGTTCACGGAAAGGACAGAAAAGGATGTTGGGTGAGAACCCTTTTCTGACACAGAAGGGTGTGCAACGTGACCGATCCCGATGAGATGGTCGAGTACAACTTCCAGCGGATGGCCATCAAGGACATTCCCAGTCAGGGGGTCCGGGCGATGCTGGGTTACGGACATGTCCGGATGCCTGGGGACCAGGTCACTCCGAACCCGAGCGGTGAGCCGTGGCCGTACACGCCGGACCACTGCCTGCGGGCGGACGAGACCCGCTGGCTCTGGATCAACAACGGACAGAACCTGGTGTGCCCCGGCTGCGGCCTGGACGGCACGTGAGGCTGGAGAAGCCGCTCGCCTACCGGACCCTGGAGGGCGACTGGCTGTGCCCGCCGTGCTGGCAGCGTGGCGGCACGCCGGGCAGCGTGTACTACCCGTTGGACCTGCACCGCATCAATCACCCGGCGTGCCGGGGCTGCGGGGAACGGGTCCGGCCCGCGCCGGAATCCCTGCCGGACCCGTGCGCCTTCTGCGGGATCATCGCGGGGGCGGAGCCGGTCGAGTGGGTGGTGCGCCCCGACTTCTGGCCGGACACGGTGGCCTTCCTGCCGCTGGAGCCGGTGACAGAGGGGCACTGCCTGATCGCCCCCAAGGTGCATGTCCGTGACTTCGCGGACGAGCCGGAGGTGTTCGCCGTGACGGCCCGCAGGGCGGCCGAACTGATGCGTTGGTCGGCCCGGCCGATGAATGTGATCACGACGAAAGGCCGGGACGCCGGGCAGGAGGTCATGCACCTTCATCTCCACCTGATCCCCCGGGAAAAGGGTGACGGCCTCCGGCTTCTGAACAGGAGGAAGACATGAAGCGTCCGATGGACCGCTGGGTGGATGCGCTGCTGCACCGGGGCCCTGGGTACGACACGCCGGATCCGGGCCGCGTCCAGGACGCCGTCGCCTTCCGCATCCGCGCCGAACTGGTGTGCTGCGACCTTTACGACAGGGTGCAGCGCGAGGCGAAGGAGATCGAGGCGGGTGGCACCTCCGACGGCTTTGCGGTGGCCATGCGCAACGCGGTCCTCCGTCAGGAATGGCACGACCTGTGCTACTGGGGCGAGGCCGCCGCGCAGATCGCCGAGGGCCGGTGCCCCGGCTATGAGACGGAGCCGAGCATCTGCCGCTGCGGGTGCGAGGGCTGTGTACACAACTGCTCGGCGCACACCAAGTGGACCGCGAGGGGATGACGTACTGATGCTGAAGTTCACGACCCTGACGGACCCCGTCGTGCTGAGCCCGGACCTGGACGAGGCCCGCGAGTGGGGCCGCCGGATGACTCCGAAGTCCCTCCGGCCCGTCTATGACGGGGGAGAGGTCGGCACGGTGCGGGGTCCGGTGCACACGACGGTCGAGTTCGAGTACCCGGTCGTGGTGGACGGGGACGAGACGTTCCTCAGCCTGGGCGTTGCCTACGTGACCGATCAGGATCTGCATGTCGAGTTCCGCCCGGGTGACCGGCTTGAGGTCAACGGCACCCTCGTGACGGTGGCCGATGTGGACGCGGAGGAGCCTCGGCCCGGGGGTGACGGAGTCGTTCCGTTCTGGTCTGTGGTGCTGCGAGGTGACAATGACTGATCTGGATCGCTACGAGATCGCCGGATCTCTGCTGCTGTGCCGCACCTGCGGTACGGGCGGCGCCCGGTACATCGTGAAGGACTTCGGCCGCCGGACGATCCGCGTGGCCGAGATGCACACCGAGATGTCCGTCCACGAGTCGGCCTCTCATGAGGTCGTTTTCGAGAACGACGCATCGTCGAGCACCAAGGCGGCGGGACGCGCGTCCCGGGCGCTGGCGAGGTGCGTGGACAAGGTTGCGTTCGAGCTCGGCGAGAGCGACTACTACCGCTGCTATCCGCCCGTGACGGCGTACCGGGACGGCATGGTCAACGGAATGGGCGGGGCGGCGGGCGAGATGGCCGGTCTGCTCGGGCCGGAGGCGGTGCGCGCCTTGTCGGCGGCGCTGGGGCAGGTCGAGGTGATGGGCCGGGACTATTTGGAGCTGGTGCAAAGTCACCACGGGGCGACCTGCGACGATTTCACGTGCCTCGTCTTCGGGCACCTCGTCGATGTTGCCCGAGCGGTGGAACGCCAGCTTTCCCCGTGAGGGGCATTTCGGAAAGGGAGAAAGAGTGGTGTACGAAGAGGTTCGTAGGGCGAACGGGGGAGGTATGAAGATGGCGACTGCACTCGATGGCACCCGCAGTGAAGCGCCGCAGTGGCGCGACCGCGCCGACCGCATTTCTGTGCCCATGGCCCGGTGGGGGGTGGATCACTGGTCCCTCCTGACGTACGTCGAGGCCAGGTGGGGGGACCATCACGGTCTGATCTCCTGGGACAGACTGACGCTCTCCCGGAGGAACTGGCCGATGCTGTGGGCGGCCCGCAATCCGTGGGCCGAGCCGGACCGGGCGGACGCGGCGGACATGTACGGACTGCGCCTGAAGGGCCCGGACGGGGCGATGGAGGAAGTCAAGGGGTGCTGCGAGGGGGACGCCCTCATGGACCTCGTGGAGAACGGCCTCGTGGTCATCGAGATGCCTCCGGTCAGTCCGACGGGGAAGAGCTACCTGCGTCCCGACGGGCACGCCCTGAACGACCCGACCCCGGCGGAGCCGGTCACCGGACGGGTCGAGTGGGCGCTGATGCCGTGGGCCCGCTTCACCCTGACCGACAAGGGGAGTGAGCTGGCCGCGTCGGTGCGCCGGTTCCGGGGCACGGGCGGCAGCTACGGCACGTTCATTCCCGCACAGAGGGGGTCGTGAGCGTGATTGCGTTGTTTCACTCCCTCCTGTTCAACCTGGTGGTTGGCGCCCTTTTCGCGGGCGCGTACTGGCTGGTCATGCAGGATTCCCCTTCGCTCCTCCTGAGCTCTGCCGTCATGATGCTGGTCAGCGTCACGACAGCCACCCGCTTCGAGCGCCGCAGGCTGCGCGAGCAGAAGATGCTGAACGAGTCCTTCAGCCGCCCTCCCCTGGGGGAGTCGTGACCTGGCGGGAGATTTCCTCCACTCACAGCTCTCCTTTGCCGAGGGTGCCGGGCAAGCGGGTGCGGTTCTTCATCAGGAAGGACGGCGGGGCGGTGAAGGCGCAGGTGTTCGCGGACGGCAATGACTGTCCCGAGTGGCACGCCGAGCGTGACCGGCTGAGCGGGGCGATCAGCGCCCTGTGCGAGCGGTACGGAGTCGGTCTTCCGGTTCCCGCGCCGCGCCATCCGGGCGATGCGCAGGTGTGGTGAGGTCCGGCTCTCTCCGTGCCCCCGACGGTGATTGACGATACCGTCGGGGGCATTGCCGTTCTGCGGCATCAGGTGACGGAGAGGGGAAGAGGGCGTGACGATGAGGATGAGAGTGCAGCGGAGCACGGGCGACAACTCGGTGATCGCGGGTGGCACCGTGGTCGAGTATCCCACCGGAATCAAGGCGGCCATTCTGTTCATCCGGAGTGGCGACGAGGAGTCGCTGACCGGACTGGCCCACGTGTACCGGGCGCACAATGCCCTGATGGTCAATCTGGCCGCCTGGGTGCCCCGCTACACCTGGACGTCGGGGCAGTGCACAATCCGGGACGGCGGCATCACCGTGACGTTCAACGCCGTCGACCCCAGCCCCGACAACGGCGGCCGGGGGATGCTCGGGGCGGAGCTGACGGTGCCGTGGACCGGCGTGGACCCGGAGTGGGTGCAGGCGGCGCTGGAGCCGGGGCATCTGTGGACCGGCCTGGCGTCCGAGGCGGCGTACCAGCGTGCCTGCTCGGGAGGGGCTGTGGATCTGTCGAAGCTGCCGCCGATGCCGGTGCTGAAGCTGGACGCCAGGCGGGCGTGACCCGCCTCACCCTTCCGGTGCCCACTGCTGGGCAACAAGCCTCGCGGAATCCTGCGAGGCTTGTTCCAGTTCCTGCGAAAATATTCCAGAATGGAAGGGAGAAGTGGACGTGAGTTTCATTCGGGTGACCGTTGCCGGGTTTCTCAACGACGCTTCCGAGAGGGAGTCTCTGGCCCGCCTCGGGCAGGCAGCCCTGGACGGCGGCCTCAGTGACGGCGCCCTGCGCGCCCTGGTCCGTCTGACATGCCAGGCGCACGGCATCAAGGTCACCGGGCTGAACCGGACGGACTTCGACGACAGGCACCTGAGGGAGATGCGGGCCGACGGACTGATCTACCGGCCGCGCCCGGACCAGGTGAAAATGATCTGACCAGGGCCGCGACCGAGGCGCGGCATTCGGAAAGGGGAAAGCGTGCAGACGCAGACCGTGGTCAAGAAGGTGACGACCGTCAAGAGCGCCGAGGAGGCCATCCGGCGGCTGCTGTGGGCGAGTTCCCACATCGAGGGCACGGTGCCCCGCACCGCGCTGATGACTCTGGCTCAGCTCACCGCGTTCGCCCACCCGGTGGGTGCCGAGAAGGATCCGGGGGATCTCCACTTTTTCTCTTCGGACCTGAACCGGCTGGAGTTCATGGGGTTCATCCGCACCGGTCCGGGCGGCGTCGTCGAGCTGATCTGATGGGTGCATCATCGCCATCGGGCCGCCCGGCCTTTGCTGGGCGGCCCGATGGCGTATCGGAAAAGGAGACAAAACGGTGGGAATCCGTATCAATAAGGTGATCGGCTACGGCCTGGATGATGTGGTCACGGAGAACGGGGTGATCACCGACTCTCGCATCAACCCCGACAGCCCTCTGCTGACCGGCATCGACGAGGGCGGTGACGACTACTGGGCCTACCTGGAGAAGGCCGCCGAAGCGGGCGACGAGGACGCCGAACACGACCTGCTCATGTGGACAGCGTTCGGCCGGGACGCTGACACCCGCTGGCTGGTGACCCATCAGGCGGAGTGCGGACTGCCGAACGTGCTCGTCGTGCGCCCGGTCGGGTTCCCGGCCTGGCGCCGCCACGACGACCCGATCGACTACCAGGAGGAGGTTCTGCGCGACGACCACCCGGACCCCCGGGTGGTGCGCCCCCTCGGCGGCCTCCACCCGTTCAACGGCCAGCACATGGACGTCCGTACGGGGAAACGGATCGAGGGAACCATGGTCAACACCTGGCGTCGCGTGGTCAACAGCACCTCCGAGAATGAGGAGAGCCGACTTGCGGCGCTCGACCTGCTGGCGCGCGGCCTCGGATACGCCGACCACGCCGAAGCCGAACGCTTCGTGGCGCCGTTCGTGCCGCACGAGATCCGCCATGTCTGCGCCTGGGGCGGGCTGTTCACCAGCGAGGAAGTCTGTCTCCAGCTCCGGCCGCTGATCTACACGTACTGGGCCTGAGAGGGGAAGGGCTTGACCGACGAGACGGCGCCGCAGGGGGAGGGTGAAGCGTCGGCTGACGCCGTCAGCCGGACGCTGGCCAGCCTCTTCCTCCGCCTCGGGCCCCCTCCCGCCCCAAAGGAGGACCGGCAACCGCCGGAGTGAGGGTCAGAACGGCACGACCCGGGCGACGGGGGAGCGGCGGGCATCGAGGTCGACCACCGGAAACCAGGCATTGGGGTAGGTGGACCGGCTCGACAGCTCCTCCTCACCCATGGCGAGGATCTGCCGGGCCTGCTGCTTCGCGGTGCCGGTCAGTTCGGGTCCCTGCCCCTTGAAGCTGATCCCGTCGAACCCTGCGTGGTAGGCCCGTGCCGCGTAGGGGAAGACGACGTGGCCGCGCAGCTCGGCCAGGTTCATGGCCATCACGCCGTCGTACAGCGGGCCGGTCCGGTCCGTGCTGGCCTGCCCGAACTCGTCGATGCACGCCTGGTACATGTCGGCGAAGTATTCCGGGCGGACCCGGCTGAGGATCTGCTCGACCTGCTCGGGCCGGTAGCTGGACCCCCACACCTGGAAGGCGCCCGACAGGTAGACGGCGTCCTCGACCGGCTCGGGGTTGGTCTCCCGGGTGAGGAAGGAGTTCGTGCAGGCGCTCACGCTGTATGCGTCGGGCACGAGGGCGTGGGCCCGGCGGTGGAAGTCGAAGAAGTCGGCGCCGATCAGGATGTCCTCTTCGAGGACGTGGACGAGGTCGTCGGGTCCGGCCTCTTCGAGGGCTTCACGCATGCCGGAGAGCACGTTGTAGCTGCCGGTCGGGTAGTCCTCGTCGCGGACGGTGACGCGGGTGCCGGGGTGTTTCTCCGCGAACTTCCGTGCCACTTTCTCCACGTCGGCGCTGTGTCCGTGGTCGAGGCAGAGGTGCACCGTGACGTGCCCGTCCATGGCTTTGGCCAGGCGGGTGAGGCATGCCTCGGTGAAGCCTGCCCGGGTCCACAGGGGTACGACGACGATGTCGGTCACGTTCCGTCCTTCCAGGTGGGCAGCCAGTTTTCGGCGTACCACCGGACGGTGCGGCGGACCCCTTCGGCCAGCGGAACGAACTGGGATGCGTCGATCCCGAGGGGGCTGAGGGTGCTGGTGTCGGACCGGACGACCGCGCCGGGTACTTCGCCGGGCCGCATCGGCAGGTGGACGATCTCGGCTGTTTCGCGGCCGGTCTCTTCGGCGGCATACCGGGACACCAGGGCGGCCACGTCGCCAACGGTGCAGGACTCCACGGGGCCCACCTCGGCGGCCGTCTTCAGCGGACCGTGGGCGGCCGTGTGCTCCAGTGCGGTGACGAAGACCCGGGCCACGTCCTCGACGTAGATGCAGTCGCTGACCTGCTGGCCGTCGCCGTACACCTCGACGGGGTTGCCGGTCAGGGCGCGGCAGGTGAAGGAGGGCAGGATCTTGCGGACCTTGGAGGGTCCATAGGGGGCGGCAACGCTTTGGCCGGGACCGTAGGCGTTGACCGGCCGGACCGTGGTGATGCGGGCGTCCCGGTAGGCGTTGTACATCCGGGTGTAGTCCTCGGCGCACGTCTTGGAGATCGTGTAGCTGCCGGTGGCGTGGTCGCGCATCCAGGCGTTGCCGACGCCCGCGTACACCACGGGCAGCTTGTACTGCGTCGCCGCCTCGAAAACGTTGAGGCTTCCGAGGATGTTCGTGGCGGCGCTCGGGCCGGGATTCTGGATGGTTTCCTGGGTGCCGAGTACGGCCGCGAGGTGGATGATCCCGTCGACGTGGGCGGCGAATTCTGTGACGGCGGTGGGGTCTTGCACGTCGCCGAGGAAGAACGTCTCTCCGTCGGCCATGCGGGTGCGCGGGTAGCGGTCGAAGACGGTCACGGTGTGGCCCCGGGCCAGCAGTTCACGCCGGAGCCACCCGCCTATGAAGCCTTGTCCTCCGGTGACGCCGACTTTCATCTCCGCCCTCCTCTGGGCTCGTGATCGCCTCGCGGAAGCAGTCTGCCACAGGGTGATCAAAAACATGACAAACGCGCAGGTCAGGGCGATTGTCAGTGCCTACCGATACAGTGAAAACCATACTCGCAGGACATCGGAAAAGGGGCAGAGGCGTGCCAAAAAACAGGATCACCCACAAGGTTAACCACGTGGCGCTGGTGGTCGACCGGTCGGGCTCCATGAAGCCCCATGAGAGTCAGGTCATCCGGGTCGTCGACCAGTTCGTGAAGGAGTTGAAGGAGGAGAGCGACCGGCTGGGGCATGAGACCCGCATCTCGCTGTACGCCTTCGATCACGAGGTCGAGAACCTGGTGTGGGACATGGACGTCAAGCACCTGCCGTCCATGCGCGGTCTGTACCGGGTCGGGAAGGGTGCGACCGCTCTGATCGAGGCCACCGTCCTGTCCCTCGACGACCTGAAGAACGAGGTGTCGCAGAAGTACGGCGAGCACTCCTTCCTCCAGGTCACCTGGACCGACGGCCTGGAGAACGCGAGCGGCTGCTCCGAGACCGGCTCCATGCATTCGACGCCGGATGGCCACCGTGTCGTGCTCAGCGGCCAGCTCGACACGTGGCGGACGCGCATCCAGCAGGAGATCGGCTCCCTGAAGGACCACTGGACGTCGGCGATCCTGGTGCCCAACACGCTGGCCAAGCGCAAGGCGCAGGAATATGGCATCCCGGCGGGCAACATCGCGGTCTGGGACGCGGATTCCTCCCAGGGTGTCGAGGAGGCCATCGGCGCGGTCACCACAGCGGCCGTCGCTTTCCTGCGGGGCCGTGAGAAGGGCGTGCGCGGCACGAAGAACCTGTTCGCCGTGGGCCAGGATCTCGACCTGTCCACGGTGAAGAGCGTGCTGACGCCGCTCGACGGTGCGAAGTACAAGCTGCTCGACATCCGGGACGGGGATCACGACAAGGAGATCCGGCCCTTCGTCGAGGAGCGAATGCCCCGGGTCAAGTACCGGCCGGGCATGGCCTATTACCAGCTCGGCCCGCGCGTCACCGTGCAGGCCAGCAAGGACGTCGTGGTCTACGACACCGAGAGCGACCTGGTGTACGGCGGGCCGGACGCTCGGGCTCTGCTGTTCGGCGAGGATGGGCGTACCAACGGCAGCCTGTCGGTGAAGGCGGGCCACAACCCCAAGCTGAAGGTGTTCGTGCAGTCGAAGAGCGTCAACCGGAAGCTGAAGAAGCTGCCGCGCGACGAGACGAAGCTGCTCGTGATGCTTTAGGGATTCACGGCCAAACAGCGGGATTTGCAGTACGGTTGATATACCTTCCTGCAAGCAGGTCGGTGGGGTGAACCTCTCTGTTGCGGATGTAATTCCACTCTGGACGGTGGATCCGCAGCAGAGGGGTTTCTGATTCCCCCGTATGCTGAAAGCGCGCAGCGCAGGCGGCCGTTCTTCCGAGGGGACGGCCGTTGCTGCTTTCCGAGATCCCCCATCGCCCCAACAGCATCTACGCTGCTCTTATTGGGAGAGGGGGCTCGAATGCCGCTGCCTGCTGAGCGAACAGTCACGGGAAAGTACGTCAATCCGGTCACCGGGGAGCCGTACGACGGAACAACCGGCCAGCATTACGTGGTATTCGAGCCGGTGCCGGACCGCTGGACCGACCAGACGGGAAATCAGATTCTGCTCGGCGGCGGCCGGGTGGACCTCGAAGCGGACGGCACATTCAGTGAGGATGTCGTCTGCACCGACGCCAATGGCGTGCTTCCCGAGGACGGACGCCTGTGGCGCCTGCGTCAGTTCGTGGGCGGATCGTGGAGCACCCAGTACATAGCCGTCCCCGAGGGCAGCGGCGCCCTCGACATCAGCGACCTGCTGTCGGTCGACCTGTGCGGCATCGAGTACGTCCCGGTCCCCGGCCCGGCAGGACCCCCCGGCCCTCCCGGACCGCCGGACGGGCCGCCCGGACCTGAAGGCCCCTCCGCCTACGACGTCGCCGTGCAGAACGGATTCGTCGGCACGGAGCAGGAATGGCTCGACTCCCTCATCGGCGGCCCCGGTCCGGAAGGACCCCCGGGTGAGCAGGGCCCGCAGGGTGACCCCGGCCCGCAGGGCGTTCCGGGCCCGCAGGGTCAGTCCGCCTACGAGGCGGCCGTCGCGGAAGGCTTCCCGGGCACCGAGTCCGAGTGGCTGACCTCCCTCATCGGACCGCAGGGCGCTCCCGGAGCGCAGGGCGAGCAGGGCCCCGCCGGACCGGAAGGGCTGTCCGCCTACGAGGTGGCGGTCGCCGAAGGATTCGTGGGCACCGAGGCCCAGTGGCTCGCCTCCCTCGAAGGCCCGCAGGGGGATCCGGGCCCGCAGGGCGACAGCGCCTACGAGGTGGCCGTCGCCAACGGCTTCACCGGGACCGAAGAGGACTGGCTGGCTTCCCTCGTGGGCGAGCAGGGCCCGCAGGGTGAGTCGGCCTACGAGGTCGCTGTCGACGAAGGCTTCGAAGGTACCGAGCAGGAATGGCTGGACTCGCTGGTGGGGCCTCAGGGTCCGCAGGGCGAGTCCGGGCTCGACGGAGGTCTGGACACCGGGGTGCTCAGCGGCGGCGCCCTCGCCCCCAACGACGCCAACCCGCTCGCCGTGGACGTCGCGCCGCTGACCGGGCAGGTCGTCGACTACGCCACCGACCCGGTCACCATCTCCCGGGTCGAGACCACATCCACGATCACGGTCGAACTGGACGCGCTTGCCCAGGACCGGGCCGTGACCTGGCTGCTGATGGACAGCAACCAGATTGTCTACCAGCAGGAGGCGCGCCCCAGCGCCGAGGACCGGCGCAGCTACCTGGTGCTCGGCCTGGTCCTCCAGGAGGGCGGCACCGTCACGCTCGCCCGCTCCCTGCCGACGATCATCGAACAGCCGGTCAACCAGCTCTACGACCTGCTGGACGCCGTCGGCCCGTTCAGCATGTCCGGCAACACCGTCACGCCGGGCACCGGCCTGGAGCTCAACCTCGCCCCCGGCCGCATGTTCGCGCGCGGCTGGAACCGCATCATCAGCGGAAGCCCCACCCGTGACCCGCACATCGTCACCACGCTCGGCGCCTCCCCGGCCGAATGGGTGCACGTGCTGCGTGACTCGCAGATCGCACCGTCCGCCGCCGTGGCCACCGTGGACGTGGGCCACTACGACGACAGCGGGGTACTGACCGCCGTGCCCGCGACCGGCGACGAGTCCGTGGTGCACGAACTGTGGGCCTTCCCCCCGGCCGACGACACCGAGATCCACATCCTCCAGTACGGGCAGACCGTCTACGACTCCCTCGCCGACGCCACCCAGCAGGCCGCCTCGTCCGTCATCACGGTCAACCCGGCCCTGCCCGGAACCGCCGTCCTGCTGGCTCGCCTCGCCGTGCGGGGGGATGCCACCGACCTGTCCGACCCGGCGCAGGCGCAGATCATCCCCGTGTCCGCGTTCGGCGGCGACTCCGGCGGCGGGGGCGGGGGCGGCGCCGACCTGACGGACTACGCCCGGCTCGACGGGGCCGACTTCACCGGCATCATCGGGTCGACACGGGACACCGCCGAGCAGGTCGCCCAGCGCTCCCGTCTTGCGACCGACACGCAGGACCGGTTCCGCAGGCTCGCCGACGGCACGACGGAGTGGGGCGACGGGCAGAACCCGACCGACGCGCGGCTGCTCCGGCTCGCCGCAGGCATCCTCGCCTTCCTCGGCACCGACCTCCTCATCGGTGAAGACGAGGGCAAGGCATACCGGCTCAGGCAGTCCGGCTCGGCGCTCGACCTGGAAGGCTCGGCCGCAGACCTGCTGCTGTCGGTGTACGAGCAGGGCGGGTTCGCCGGGACGCAGCACACCTACCTGCGGCTGGAGTCAGCAGTCCAGCTCGCACACGCGGTTGGCAAGTGGATCTTCTCCGACGGCCCGTTCGGCGCTGCGGTGCACACCCTCGACGGCGTCGCCGACGAGCTGGGCTTCCACGGCGCCGAAGCGGTCGGGCAGCAGGAGGTGACCGGTGAGCGTTCCACCGGGGCAGCCCTGACGAGCCTGCTCCAGGCCCTGGACCTGGTCGGTCTGATCAGCGACACCTCCACCGCTGGACCCGAGGTGGTGACCTCGGTCAACAGTGAGAGCGGACCGGCGGTGACCCTGGACGCCGCCAAGGTGGGGGCGATCCCCGCCGCTGAGAAGGGCGCGGTCAACGGCGTGGCCACCCTGGGTGCCGACGGCAAGGTGACCGCCGCCCAGGTGCCCGACAGTGCCGTGACGTCCGTCAACGGCAAGACCGGCGCGGTCACGCTCGACGCCGGGGATGTCGGGGCGGTCTCGGCGGCGGAGAAGGGCGTCGCGGAGGGTGTGGCGACACTGGGCGCAGACGGCAAGGTGCCGTCCGGCCAGCTCCCCGCCGCGCCCGTGACGTCCGTCAACGGCAAGGAGGGTGCGGTCACCCTGGATGCCGAGGATGTGGGCGCACTCACCCAGGCGCAGGCCGACTCCCTGTACTCCACGAAGGACTCCCTGGCGTTCAACGCGGGGGAGCACGGGGCCGCCGTCGACGGTGTCACCGACGACCAGCCCGTCATCCAGGCCCTGCTGGACAACTCGCCCGCAGGCAGCACCGTCATCCTGCCCCCCGGGCCGTACGCCATCGACGCGCCGATCGTGGTGCCCCCGGGCAAGACACTGCGGGGCAGCCGCACCAACCTGATGGCCATCGCCGGACTGTACGACCCGCAGGTCTTCATCAAACCGCTGCCCACCTTCACCGGAGTGGCGGCCGTCATCCTCCTGGATCAGGCCGACGGCGGCTATGGCGCCATCAGCGGCGAGCAGCGCGTCCTGGATCTGATGCTCGACGGGTCCGCCCTGACGGCCGGAGTCGACGGCATCCAGGCCAAGGGCAACGTCCAGAACGTGGTCCTCAGGGACGTCACGATCGCCCAGTTCCCGAATTCGGGCATCTACTGCGGGCTCGGCGCCGACGACATCGCCCCGTACTCGTGGCGCATGGACCGCGTGATGCTCGACAACAACCACGCGCACGGCATGTACAGCGATCGCATGGTCGACCTGACGGCCGTCAACTGCCAGGCCATCGGAAACTGGGCGAGCGGCTTCATGCTCGGCAACAGCGCCAACAGCCAGCTCATCGGCTGCCGGGCCGAATGGAACGGCAACCACGGGTTCTATCTGACGGGTGACTGGGGCCTGGGTGCCGGGGCCGGGGGTGCCCTGCTGAACGGCTGCTCCACCGACCGCAACGGCTTTCACGGTGTGTTCATCGACGTGGTGGGCACCAACGCACCACTCGTCATCTCCGGCCTGATGACCCGCCGCGACGGCCGCAACGGGGGAGACGGCGGCGGCGACTACGCGGGAGTCGCCGCGCTCAACTGCTCCATGCCTCTCGTCATTGGCGACTGGATCAACTTCCCCGGGGTCGACGACGACGGCGAGAGCGTCAACTCGCCCGACTACGGCGGATCGTTCGACAACTGCGACCATGTGCAGATCGACAACGCATACCTGCACGCCGCCGTCGCCGGACTGAACGACGCCAGGAACAACCGGGCCCTGCGGCTGGGCGCGAACATCACCTACGGCGTCGGGACCACCGCCACGGTGGACCGCACCCCGGCCGCCAACAACGTGATCACGGTCGCGGCCTCGGACTCCCGCACCTTCAAGGGCGCCGACCTCATCTGCACGGGCGTGGACGACCATCTCGTGATCCAGCAGGCCATCGACATGGTCGACGCCGCCCCCGGCAAGGGGACCGTCCATCTGCTCGACGGAACGTTCAACCTTGGCGCCACCCTGGCCATACCGCCCGGCGCCGGACTGAAGGTCGTGGGCTCCGGCTGGGGCACCGTCCTGAAGAACGCCGACGCCACCGACATCTACGCCATCACGTTCACCGGGCCGGGTGAGACGCGGGCCCACTTCGCCGACTTCACCGTGGACGGCAACCTGGCCAGCCAGACCGGAGGCGGCGGCATCTGGGCCCCCGGCGCCGTCGAGAGCGTCTTCCATCACCTGCACATCACGGCCTGCTACACCAACGGCCTGTTCCTCGGGCCGCAGGACGACGCCGCGTTCGGGCACAACAACCACATCTCCCAGTGCCTGTTCGACAACGCCATGGACAGCCCGGGGGCAGGGCGCGGCATCCAGATCCAGAGCAACGACGAGAACTTCATCGTCGCGAGCGATTTCCAGTTCCTCGGAGGGGTCTCCGCCCAGGGTGCTGGCATCTACGACCAGGCCGGAACCCAGACCATCCTCGGCTGCAATTTCGTCAACGGCGGCAATGACATGCCCGCCATCCGCATCCAGGACTGCTCCGCGACCAAGGTCACCGCCTGCAACTTCGACGGGGTCGGCGGCGACGCGGTCTTCCTCGCCGCCAGCAACTGCGTGATCCAGGGCAACACGATCTTCGGCGTGGGCATCGAGGGCACGCCCGGCGCTCACAGCGGCATCCATCTGGAGTGGGCCGCGACCGGTAACCTCCTCACCGGCAACTCGATCGCCTCGACCGACGCCGCCGGGGCTGCCCACTCCCTCATCCGCGAGGAGTCCATCGGAGGCTCCGGCAACAACTTCGTCGTCGGCAACGTCCTCATCGTCAAGGGCGCCGTGGCTGCCACGCCGCTCGACCTCAACGCCCCCGGCACCTTGGTGCGGGCCAACCGGGGCGCAGGTACGCTCGGCGACCCGCCGCCGCCCGTCCTGGAGGTCGCCGGTCCCGTCTCTGACGCCTCCTTCCCCGCCGCCCGGCCCCCGGCCAACGGCACCCTCGGTGTCGACTCCGTCAACCGCCGCCTGTACGCGCGCATCGGCGGGACCTGGAGCCATCAGGCCCTGACCGGCAGGGCCCTGGCGGGCTCCCTCTTCGTGGCCGCCTCCGACGCCCCGGCAGCGGACCGGGCCGCCGCAGACTTCCTGTGCGACGGCACCGCCGACGACGTGCAGATCCAGGGGGCCATCGATGCCGTGGCCGCCGAGGGCGGCGGCATCGTCCTGCTGTCCGCAGGAACGTTCCACCTGGCCGCCCAGGTCACCCTTGAAGGCGTCGACGACATCGACACGGAAGTCGACATCACCCTGCGCGGCTCCGGACAGAGCACCACCGTCCTGGCGGCAGGCGCGGGCCTGGCTTCCGCGCTGCACCTGACCGGCGTGGTCCGGGTGCACCTGTCCGACTTCGGCGTGACCGTCTCGGGGGCCACTCACGGCATCTCCTCGGCAACGACGGGCGGCGCGAACTCCGGCTTCCGTTCCTTCTGGGGATCCTCGCTGGAGAACCTGGAGATCAAGGGTCCGTGGACCGGCACCCACACAGGGTGGGCCCTGCATCTGGGCAGCCCCTTCCGGTCCGTTTTCGAGAACATCGAGATCGGCGGAGTCGGCAACGGCGTGCGCCTCTTCTCCGAGAACGAGGCATTCAACCCCGGCGACTGCACTTTCACGCGGATGTTCGTGGACTGCGCGGGCGACAACCGGGTGGCCTACCAGGTCGACTCCACCACGACCGTCGGCGTCATGAACCAGATCGAATTCTCCATGTGCGAGGCCATCGCCTCGGGCACCGGCTGCACCGGCATCCAGCTCTCCGGCACCGGGCCGGTCACCCACACCCACTGGCGTGGAATCAACTTGGAGCAGTTCGACAAACTCGTCGACATCCAGAACGGCTACAGCAACACGTTCCGTCTCAACTACGTGCAGCTTCGCGATGCAGCAGGGTTGACGGCTTTCACGTTCGCTGCCGGTTCCTACAACAACGCCATCCTGTCTTGCGGGCTGCTCTACACCGCCGCCAACGCCGTGCTCTTCAACGACGGCAACACGGCCCTGCCGTCCCAGCCGAACAGCATCGAGCGGGTCCGGATCTACGCCGACGCCACCGCCGTGGTCTCCGGCATCCCCAACTCGGCCGGAACCACCATCCGCAGGCAGATCGTCGGCTCCGGCACCGGCACCCTCCCGGTCCTCCACCCGGCCGGAGCGGACGCCCCGCCTCAGGTCATCACCCTCGCCGACGGTGCCACCATCGCCACCGACGCCAGCCGGGGCAGCCACTTCCGCGTCACCCTCGCAGGCAACCGCACCCTGTCGGCCCCCACGAACCCGACCGACGGGCAGAAGATCCTCTGGGAGGTGTCGGCGACCGGAGCCGACCGCACCCTGACCCTGGCGGCCGGGGCGGGCGGATTCGCGTTCGGATCCGACATCACCGGCCTCACCGCCGTCGCGACGGGCAAGCGCGACTTCATCGGCGCCATCTACAACGCCACCCTGAACCAGTGGCTGGTCATCGCCTACGCGAAGGGGTACTGATGGCGCTGATCTCCGAACTCGTCGACGACTTCAACGACAACACCGTCGACCCGCTCCTGTGGCCCAACAGCTACGGCGACATCACCGAGACCGGAGGCCGGGCGCGGGTCCCCTGCACCATCGACTACGCCGCGTACTCCAGCGCGGCCATCTACACGCTGGCCGCGTCGTCCGTGTTCTGCCGGATCTACCCGCCCGCGAACGGCGGCGCCACCGCCGAGGCGTGGGCGCAACTGCTCATCAACTCGGCGACCGAGGGCACCGACATCGTTTTCGAGATCAATGCCGCCTCCGGCAACCTCAATGCCGGAAGCAGGGCGGGCTGGTTCGACCCGGATGCGGTGTCCGCCCCCTACGACCCCGTGGCGCACGCGTGGCTGCGCATCAGAGAGACCGGCGGCCAGCTCCTGTGGGACACCAGTCCCGACGGCACGGCCTGGACCAACTTCCGCACTCTGGCAGTGAGTCCGGCCTGGGTCGCCGACGCCGACAGCCAGGTGCAGCTCATCTGCCACCGGGACGGCGGAACCGGCGACTACGCCGAGTTCGACAATCTCAATGTCCCGGTAGCCGCCCCTCCGACTCGGAGGAAGGCAGCCTTCCTCGCCTTTTTCTGACGAGAAACACGGCCGCCCCCACGGATGCTTCATCGTGGGGGCGGCCGTGTGACCGGCGGTCAGAAACCGCCCCCGTCGCAGGAGCTGCCGGAGTCGCTGGACGAGGAAGAGCTGCTGCATGAGCTGGAACTGCTGGAAGAGATACTGCTCACGACCGTGATGAGCGTCGAGGGGTCCACGCCCGCAGCGCTCTGGCGGGACGTCGATCCGGTCTTCTTCTGAGTGGCCTTCTTGGCCTTCTTCTGCGCCATGCAGACATCTTTTCTCGGTACTGCGAGAGTGATACTCGATTTGAGGAACTTCAGAGGATCCCTGCTTCGATCCTGGTTCATTCCGAAGGTTCTGTCGTACTCTTCTGCTGAGTCTCCTGGAGCCGGGGGATGAGGGCGCCCGCCCCCTACGGGTGCCCGGACAGGGCGGTCACCTCTCTCCCCCCGTAGAGGTGACCGCCCTTCACGCTGTCCTCCATGACCGGCAGTACCGGGCCAGCTTCCGCCGGGCGCCAGGCCACCCCATCGCCTTCTGGGGGGTGTCCACTGCGAGGTAGCTGCGGGCCCCCGAGCGGCCGACGCCTTCCGCGCTCACATCCATGAGCAGCCCTTCGGCCAAGAGGGCGTCCACGGCCTCCTTTGCCCGCGTCCTGGAGGTCGGCCTCCCGGACACCCCCGGCAGGAGCCAGCAGATCTGGTCGAGCGTCAGGGGCGGTATCCCCGGCCCTCGCTCGAACTGAAGCGAACGCAGGATGCACCACAGGCGGAACGCCGTAGGGTTGATGCGTTCGTTCAGCATGACCCAGTCCGGTATCTGGGTGAAGGCCGCCCTGCCCCACTTCCGGCGCCTGCGCCGCGCCTGCGTGCGCAGGATCTCCGAAGGGGCCTCCGACTGCTCCACCCCCTCCCCTCCCCTCTGTGCAGGACCCCTCGATGCCGCCAGAGCCGGGTTGTCCCGTTCGCTTCGCAGGGGTTGTCCCAGGTTCCTTTCCGTCCATCAAGTCTAGCGCTGACCAGCCATCTTGACGGCCTAGGCCATTTATGGAAGAGTTGCTTGTGCCGCCAGGGATGGTGGCCTCGGAAAGGGGATCAAAGGGTGAGTAACGGCCGGTACAAGACGATCGAACCCATGGGTTTCTCACGAGCGGCGCAGCAGCTCACTCGTGATCTCTCCCCCGGGGCCACCAAGGAGTTCACCTCCCTGGTGACAACCGTGGCCGGACAGTACAGCTACAGCGACTCGGCCATGCTCAAGGCCATGAAGAGCCGCCTCGCACGAGCGGCGAAGCAGCGCAAGCCGTGGGCCGTCGAAGTCCTGGATCTGCTGTCGAAGAAGGCGCAGAAGGCGTAGCGGCCCGCACCTCGTCCCGACAGGAGACACCTCGGCTCTGCCGTGGCGGTCCAGGCGAAGGAACGAGAGGGCTTGTGAAGTCCGTCGCCGCACATCTGGTGCTGGCGGCTGCGGCGATGTCGGCGTGGGCCTGGGCTGTCGCAACGGCCCACGCCGACGCCATCCATCTGGCACTTCTTGCCGTCGTGGCGCTGTGCTGCCCGCTCGGGTCCCGCAGCCCCGCATCACAAGGAAAGAGGAGAGAGCTCGTGACCAAGACCTGGACCTGGGTGTGCCTCACGGTGGCAGCCGTCCTGGCGCTGCTGATCGACGGCCACCGCCGCATGGTGGAGGGCGCCCAGCTCGACCCCGACAACGCGTGAGGCCCCGGTGAACCTGACCGAGGTCGATGCGACCACCTTGCTGCTGGACGAGGGCGCCTCCCTCGGGGTCTTCCTGTTCCAGCACGACCCTGAGGGCCGCCTCAAGTCGGAGGCCGCCCTGTACAAGCAGGGCGCTCAGTTTGTGGCGTACCCCGGCGGAAGCGTCCCCCGGATCAAGGGCATCGCCTTCGTCGACGGGCCCACCCTGACGGTCTTCGTCGACCCGCTCTACGTCGTCTGTCCGCTGGGGGTTCCGGCGCACGCCATGCAGAGCGTGCGGCGCGTGGCCCTCTTCCTTCTGCGCGAGCCGTTCGAGGCGGACGGCGGAATCGAAAAGAACGTCCTCGCGGCATCGATGCCGCTGGACATCCTGGAAAGGGAAGCGCGTGAGTGAACGAGACCGCCGCCTGGCGGAGAAGTACGCGAAGAAGGGGAAGGTGTCGGCGACCGAAACCCGGCGGGCAAAGGAGGAAGCCCGGCAGGCAAAGGAAGCCGAGCGGAAGGGGCGGGGCGGACCCGGTTCCGGGGGCATCGTGGGCGCCCTTCGGGGGTTCGACTCCAGCAACGCGAAGGAGACCGCCGTGCCCGCAAGCGAGGCATCGAAGGCACGGGCTCGGGCCCACAAGTTCCGGCTTCCCAGGCTCGGCTGAGCCTGTTTCGTGGACGACAGAGGGGTCCGGCAGTGCCGGACCCCTTTCCTTGTGGCCGGATTTTTATGAGGATTGATGCAACGCTGAACTGAAGCTGGACGTACTCTTGTTCTTGCTGAACTTCCTGTGGCGGAGACCATGTGGTCATTTTTCAGGAACTTGACAGTCAAGAGCTGGTAAGATAACCGCAGTTGATGAAGGGAGCCCAGCGTGGCCGACGTCGAAACGACCCCCCAGAGCCTGAACAAGATGAGGCTGGCCGACAGGCTGGCGGAGCGCATGGGTCTGGCTCGAACCGTGGCGTACGAGGCAGTGGAAAACGTGTTTGACATCTGCGCTCAGACCGTGGCCCTGGGCGGCTCCGTGTCGGTCACGAATTTCGGCAGCATCGAGCTCGTGGCGAAGCCGCCGCGCAAGGCCCGGAACCCTCAGACCGGAGAGTCGATCGAGGTTCCCGCGCGCAAGGCGGTCAAGTTCAACGTGTCGCCCCGGCTCAACGAGTTCGCGAACCGGGATCCGGCCTCCACGACCATCAAGAAGCTGCCGCGAAACCCCGTCAAGAAGTAGTGGCCCAGGCCAAAATGTGCTAGGCTGCTAAGCATCAAGAACAGCACGAGCCTGAATGCTGTTAACGGAAAGGAAAAGACGTGTCCCTCGCATCGACGGTCCGCTCGCTCACCCGGAACGCCAAGGCCCGCTTCGTCGGCGCCTCCGACGACAACATCAAGAAGTTCGTCATCCTCCAGGTGAGCGTCGCCCTGGAGCACCCCGGCCGCACCGTCAAGGACGAGGAGCTGACGCCGTTCATCGACGCCGCGTTCCAGTCCGCCGTCGCGGACGGCGAGGAGTGGGCCGTGGCCCTGAACAACTCCTACCGCGACAACGTCATCAAGCCCCTCCTCGACAAGGCCCGGGAGAAGGGCGTCGACCCGGTCCCCGCCATCGTCATGCAGACCGACCTCACCGAGGAGCAGGCCCGCGAGATGGTGGAGTCGCTGTCCCTCGCCGAGGTCGAGGTCGAGGACGACTTCGACTTCCAGGGTGACGACACTACCGTCGACAGCGACGCCGACAGCAACCTCGCCGCGACGGCCTGACAGGCCGACCACGCACGGAAAACCGGGCCCGGACCCCACACCCGGGCCCGGTTTTTCATGCCCGCAGACAGTAAAGGAAACGGAGTCATGCTCAGCTTCTACGCCGCCCCCGTCCGGCGCGACGGCCGCAACCTGTCCGTGAACCCGCTCGGCGGAGACTGCGTACTGGCGAAATCTCCGCACGACGCCCACGCCCAGCTCGGAATGCCGGGCCCGGGTTCGATGTTTGCCGTCTGGGTGTTCGGCAATGCGGTCACCCCGGACCGGCTGACCCTGTCCTATGCCGAAGCGGGCCGGATCTCCTGCCTGTTCCCCCCATCCCGCATCTATGCGTACCTCGGTCACGGCCTGCTGCTCCCACTCGACATCGACCCGGCTCTCGACGTGACCGTGGTCGTGGGAGGCGGCGATGCAGGCAGCAACTGAAGAGGAAGAGCGGTTGCTGGAACTGCTCACGCCTGAACGATGGAAAGAGCTCGGCCTCAAGGACGTGCTCGTCACGGACTCCAGGATGACTCCTGCCGGTGTAGAGGCCGACCTTGAGCTCTCCGGCAACATGAGCCGGGAAAAGCTCACCGACGCCACCGATCGACTGCGCCTGCTTCTGGATGTGGAGGACGACCACCCTCTGGTCATCCTGCCCAGGGGGAGGGCGCGACGAGCAAGGCTGGCGGTGCGCACGCGGCGCGTGACGGAAGAAATGGACATGCTCTGGCATCCGGGCCGTTCCGGCATCGGTGTCGACAGTGTCACCGGAGGTGTGGTCAACCTTCCCCTCAACTCTCAGATCCAAGTGGCCGGAGCGAAGGGCTCCGGGAAGTCATGGGCCTTCCGGCCGCTGATGGCATCCCTGGTGACAAGTCCTCACCATGAAATGGTTTTCATGGATCCGAAGGTGGTCGAAGGTGGCACCTGGAAGGGCGTCGTCCCCACTTATTTTCCCGGCGAGTTCGCTGACGCCCTGGAGGAGGGCGTGGAGGACATGTACGCCCGGCGGGACCTGATGCAGAGGGAGGGGGCCACCGTCTGGCGACCCGAGTTCGGCCCCTACCGGATCTACATGGTGGATGAAGGGCGCGAATTCCTGAGTGACCTGAAGCTGGCGGACAAGCGCGCGGAACGACTCCGCAAGGCGAAGAATCGCGAAGCCAGCGCGGAGGATCTACTGAAGGACGATGACGAGTCCGGCGCTCTACTCAACCTCATCCGCATCTCGTCGATGGGGCGGGCGTGGGGGGTCTACGTGTGGTGGGCGACGCAGTACCCCATCGTCTCAGGCAACAACCCGGGGATGGACACCAATGTCGATGCAAACGCGGACTGGAGGTTCTGCCTTCGGGTGGCCAAGCGTAAGCATGCCGACGTGGCACTTGACGACGACGCAGACTATGGGCCTCACCTACTGACAGCCGACGACCGAAACAGGGGATTCGGGTATCTCGGCGGGCACGGGCCGTCTCTCATCCAGACCTGGACCCTCACCGACGAGATGATCCCCCTGCTGGCCTACCCGGATCACGGTCGAGGTCAGTGGCCCCGGGATGCGGCACTGGCGGCGCTCAGGGGGCAGCCGAACGCCCTGTGGACGCCGGATCTGCTCGCCACCCACACCGGGTGCGGGCGGGTGCAGGCGGCCCGGTTCCTCAACTCCTTCTCCCGCGAGGGCCTGATGCGGACCGTGGGCGACAAGTTCCTCCTCGCAGACTGTGCCGGAAGCAGGTGAGAAAGGGTGTGGCACGTCAATCTCGGCTTCGCCGGACCCGGCGGAGAGCTGGAGCCCTACCCCACCCGGACCCGCTTCCCCGGCGGCCGGTCCGTGATCGAAGAGGCCGATCTGTCCCCGGAGCAGCACATCAGGGCCGCCCTCGCGCACGAGTTCGGGCACTTCCTGGTGAACTGGCGGCTGGGCGCCGTCATGCAGGCGCTCTCCGTGCAGAACCCGGAGCCGGGGCGGATCTCCTCGCGGGGGGTGGTCCGCTTCCATTACCTGGGCGGCGCGGGGAGGGCCTGGCGGACCCTGGTGGGCGGCGCGGCCGGTGAGCGTGCCTGCGACAGGTGGCTCCGCGAGGAGGGGCTATGGAACCCGGCTCGGGCCGTGTATGCCGAGATCCTTGCCCGGCACGACCGCCGGGACGCGCTGCTCCTGGATCCCTCCATCACGTTCCTGGAGGGGCCAGGTGACTACCGGGCCTTCCAGGACGAGGCCGACCGGCT
>Ga0079224_100000848_pt1 | contig 32815 bp, 25 predicted proteins | sample Stecom2015_FD_80414 | JGI IMG/M metagenome (GOLD analysis project Ga0079224, IMG submission 80414) | Agricultural soil microbial communities from Utah to study Nitrogen management - Steer compost 2015 | ecosystem: Environmental > Terrestrial > Soil > Agricultural land | place: USA: Utah... | reverse complement strand
CGTGCCGAATCTCACGGTGGGGCCGCTCGTCTGCGAGGCGCTGCGCCGCTACGGGGTCGAAGCGCCGATCGACGTGCACCTCATGGTCAAGCCCGTGGATCGGATCATTCCGGACTTCGCAGCAGCGGGCGCGACGCTGATCAGCATCCATCCGGAGGCGACCGAGCACGTCGACCGCTCGCTGCAGCTGATCCGCGACCAGGGCTGCAAGGCCGGGCTCGTGCTCAATCCCGCGACGCCGCTCGACTGGCTCGACTACATGCTCGAGAAGCTCGATTTCATCCTGTTGATGTCCGTGAACCCGGGGTTCGGCGGCCAGTCGTTCATCGAGTCGACGATCCGCAAGCTCGAGGCGGCTCGCGAGATCATCGACCGCTCCGGCCTGCCGATCCGGCTCGAGGTGGACGGCGGCATCAAGGTGGACAACATCGGCCGGGTCGCGCGCGCCGGGGCCGACATGTTCGTCGCCGGGTCCGCGATCTTCGGCAGCGGGGATTACGCCGGCACGATCCAGGCGATGCGGCGCGAGATCGCGGCCGCGGGTTGAGCGGGCGCGGGGCCGCAGGCGCCTCTTTCGGCGGCCGTTCTGCTATCCTCGCCGCCCTGCTGTGTGTCGCGGCAGGCCGAACCGGCCGCCGCTCGAATTGAAGGTTTTTCCGATGGGCTGGATCGTCCACAAATTCGGGGGCACGAGCCTCGCGGACGCGCGCTGTTTCGACACGGTCGCGCGTATCGTGACCGGCACGGCCGGGACCAACTGCGCAGTCGTCGTTTCCGCGATGCGCGGCATGACGGATCAGCTCCTCGGGCTGATCGATCGCGCCGTCGCCGGCGAGCCGGTCGACGAGACGCTCGCGGAGATCGAGGCGCGCTACACGTCCACGGCGAACGAGCTGCTCGACGCCGAGCGCGCGGGGCCGGTCCTCGCCGCGTTCGAGAAGGATCTGGCCGACATCCAAAGCGTGCTCAAGGCGCTGTCGCTGGTTGGCGCCGCGTCGCCGCGCAGCCGCGCGCTCGTCGGCGGCTTCGGCGAGCTGTGGTCCGCACGGCTCTTGACGGCGACGCTCGCCCGGCGCCTCGGCGCCGAGCGCCAGGTCCTGTTCGTCGATGCACGCAAGGTGCTCGTGATCGACACGGGCGAGATGGGGCCGATAGTCGCGTGGGACGACACCCGCGCCAGGCTTGCGGACACGCTGCCGGCCGATTTCGCCGGCATCGCCGTGATCACCGGGTTCATCGCGTCGGACCCGGAGGGGCTGCCGACGACGCTCGGCCGTAACGGCAGCGACTACTCCGCGTCCATCTTCGGCGCGCTGCTCGGCGCGGACGAGGTCAACATCTGGACGGACGTCGACGGCGTGATGAGCGGCGACCCGCGCCGCGTGCCGGAAGCGACCGTGATCCCGCGGATTTCGTACAACGAGGCGATGGAGCTCGCGTATTTCGGCGCGAAGGTCATCCACCCGCAGACGATGGCGCCCGCCGTCGCCCACAAGATCCCGGTCCGCATCCGCAACACGTTCAACCTCGAGCATCCCGGCACGTTGATCGCTGCCCGCAGCGCGGACGATAACGGCGCCGTGAAGGGGATCAGCGGCGTCGACGGCGTCGCGCTGATCAACCTCGAGGGCGCGGGCATGATCGGCGTGCCGGGCACCGCGGACCGCCTGTTCGGCGCGCTGCGCGAGGCGGGCGTCTCGGTCATGCTGATCTCGCAGGGCAGCTCCGAGCACTCGATCTGCTTTGCGGTGCCGGAAAGCTCCGCCGATCGCGTGCGCAAAGTGGTCGAGCGGGCCTTCTCGATCGAGCTCGAGCAAGGGCAGGTGCACCGCGTGGGCGTCACGCGCGATTGCGGCATCCTCGCTGTCGTCGGCGACGGGATGGCCGGCGCGCCGGGCACGGCGGGCCGGTTCTTCCGCACGCTCGGCAACGCCGGCATCAACGTGATCGCGATCGCGCAAGGGGCGAGCGAGCGCAACATCTCGGCCGTGATCTCGTCGAAGGACATGACCCGCGCGCTGCGGGCCGTGCACAGCAGCTTCTACCTGTCCGCGAAGACGGTGTCGATCGGCGTGATCGGCCCCGGCCTCGTCGGCAGCGCGCTGCTCGCGCAGCTCGCGGAGGCGGGCGAGCGGCTCAGGGAGAAGTTCAACCTCGATCTGCGCGTGCGCGCGATCGGCACCTCGCGCCGGATGGTGCTCGGCGAGCCGCGGGTCGACCTCGGCAACTGGCGGGAGCGCCTCGACGGCGGGGAGCCGATGCGGCTCGATGCGTTCGTCGATCACGTCGATACCGATTACCTGCCGCACGCTGTGCTGATCGACTGCACGGCGAGCCAGGACATCGCGAACCTGTATCGCGGCTGGCTCGAACGGGGCGTCCACGTCATCACGCCGAACAAGCGCGCGCACAGCGGCCCGATGGAATACTACGCGGAGCTGAAGCGCCTCACCCGCGCGTCGAACGTGCATTTTCTCTACGAGGCGACGGTCGGCGCGGGTCTGCCCGTGATTCAGACGCTGAAGGATCTCGTCGAGACCGGCGACGAGATCGAGAACATCAGCGGCATCTTCTCCGGGACGCTGGCGTATCTTTTCAACGTCTTCGACGGCAAGCGGCCGTTCTCGGAGATCGTGCGCGAGGCGAGGGCGCGCGGCTACACGGAGCCGGACCCGCGAGACGACCTCTCCGGCATGGACGTCGCCCGCAAGGCCGTGATCCTCGCGCGCGAGGCGGGGCTCTCGCTCGAGCTCGACCAGATCGAGGTCGAAAGCCTCGTGCCGCCGGCGCTCGCGGATGCGTCCGTCGACGAGTTCCTCGACCGGCTCGCGGACTTCGATGCGCCGATGGCCGCGCGGGTCGAGGCGTCGGCGCGCGCCGGCACGGTGCTGCGCTACGTCGCGGAGGTCGACGTTCGCAACGGCACGGCGCGCGTGAGGCTGCAGAGCTTCCCGGAGGATCATCCGTTCGCGAACATCAGCCTGACGGACAACATCGTGCAGTTCGTGACGAAGCGTTACTGCGACAATCCGCTGATCGTCCGCGGCCCTGGCGCCGGGCCCGACGTCACGGCGGCCGGCATCTTCGCCGACCTGCTGCGCCTGTGCAGCATGTTGAGCGGCAACCAGGATTAGCCGCCGATGCGCTTTCTGAGCACGAGGAGCCGCGTCGAGACGGATCTCATCGGCGCCGTCATGCAGGGCCTCGCGCCGGACGGCGGCCTGTACGTACCCGACGCGCTGCCGCGCCTCGACCCGGGCGACGTGCGCGGCGGGAGCCTCGCCGAGATCGCTGCGGAGATTCTCGCGCCGTTCTTCGCGGGCTCCCCGCTCGAAGGCGCGCTGCCGGCGATTTGCCGCGACGCGCTCGATTTCCCTGTCCCGCTGAAGCCGCTCACCGACGACGGCCGGCTCGCGGTGCTCGAGCTCTTCCACGGACCGACCGCGGCGTTCAAGGACATCGGCGCCCGTTTCCTCGCTGCGATGATGGAGCGGGCGCTGCCGCTCGCGGGCGGGGATGCCGGCCGGCCGCTGACGATCCTCGTCGCGACGTCCGGAGACACGGGCGGCGCGGTCGCCGCCGCGTTCCACGGCCGGCGCGGCATCCGTGTCGCCGTGCTGTTTCCGAAGGGCCAGGTCTCGCCCCGGCAGGAGCACCAGCTCACGTGCTGGGGCGGGAACGTGCGCGCATTCGAGGTCGCCGGCACGTTCGACGACTGTCAGGCGATGGTCAAGGCGGCGTTCGTCGACCCGGCCCTCCGCGAGCGCCACCGGCTGACCGCGGCGAACAGCATCAACCTTGGCCGCCTGCTGCCGCAGACGGCGTACCACGCGGCGGCGGCCCTCTGGCACTCCCGCGAGCACGGCAACACCGCCGGATTCATCGTGCCGACGGGCAACCTCGGCAACGGCATGGCCTGCATCTGGGCGAAGGCGATGGGCATGCCGATTCGCGAGGTCGTGCTTGCGGTCAACGCGAACCGGACGATCCCGGATTTCCTCGCGACCGGCGACTGGCAGCCGCGCCGAAGCGTGCGCACGCTCGCGTCGGCGATGGACGTCGGCAACCCGAGCAACATGGAGCGGCTGCGCGACCTGCTGCCCGACCTCGAGGACCTGCGCGCGGCCGTCGAGGCGTATCCGGTCGAAGACGACCAGATCAGGCAGCAGATCGCCCAGGACGCGGAGCGCTACGGCGAGGTCTGGTGCCCGCACACCGCGACCGGCTTCTGGGTGCACGATCACCTTCCCGAGCCGCGGCGCTCGGCGCCGTGGATCGTGTGCGCGACGGCGCATCCGGCGAAGTTCGAGTCGATCGTCGAGCCGATCGTCGGCCGCACGATCGACGTGCCGCCGGCGCTCGCGGAGCTGCTCGGGCGTCCGACGTCCGCCGTCCCGCTCGAGCCGACACCGGAAGCGTTGGCCAATGCGCTGGGCGCATGGTCAGATTAGCTTAGACATAACAAGGGACTATAAAAATAAAATAAAGTGACACTTCAATTCTGGCTCGCGTTGCTCGGCGGCCTTGCGGTCGTCGGCCTCGTGGCCGTTCTGATCGTGCTCGTCCGGCGGCGCCGCCGCGCGGACCTCGGCGCGGCGGTTCGCGCGGTCGCGATCGACGCCGCGCATGCCGTGCTCGTGCCGAACGGCATGGGCGGGCACATCGAGATCGAGCATCTGCTGCTCACGGTGCACGGCGTGGTCGTCGTCGATACGAAGCGCTTCGAAGGGACGATCTTCGGCAGCGACCGGATGGACGAGTGGACGGTGATGCACAAGCACCGCCGCTTCACGTTCTCGAACCCGCAGCACACGCTGTATGACCGCGTCGCGGCGGTGCGCAGGCTGATTCGGGACATTCCGGTGCAAGGCCACGTCGTGTTCCCGCCGCTGGCGGATTTCAGCAAGGGCCGCCCGCGCGAGGTGATGCTCGCAAACGAGTTCGTCGAGCACTATCGAAGGCCGGACCGGAGCGAGATCGAGCGGATCAAGGAGGCGTTCTGGCCGTACTGGGAGCAGCTCAAGGCCTGTCTGCAGCCGCTCGAGACGCGGCGCTGAGGTTCGACGCGCTCAGCCGGCGCGCCGCTCCGCCTCGTCCAGCCGGAACAGCCGCTTCGCGTTCTCCGTCGCGGCGCGTGCCGCGGTCTCGACCGGGACGCCGAGCCCTTCCGCGACCCTCGCGAGCACGTGCGGCAGGAAGGCGGGCTCGTTGCGGCGGTTGCGCGGCTTGACCGGCAGGTCGCGGGGCAGCAGGTAGGGCGCGTCGGTCTCGAGCAGCAGGCGGTCGAGCGGGATCCGGGGCAGGGCCTCGCGCAGCGCGCCGCCCCGCCGGTCGTCGCAGAGCCAGCCCGTCACGCCGATATACAGGTCGAGCTCGAGATACGCGTCGAGCTCCGCGGGCCCGCCCGTGAAGCAGTGCGCGACGCCGCCCGCGAGCGCTTTGCGGTGCTCCGTCAGCATGGCCGTGAAGCGCTCGTGGGCGTCGCGCTGGTGGAGGAACACCGGCAGCCCGCACTCGGCCCCGAGCTCGAGCTGCGCCTCGAACGCACGCTCCTGGGCGTCGGGCGGCGAGAAGTTGCGGAAGAAGTCGAGGCCGCATTCCCCGACTGCGACAACCTTCGGATGCGCGAGCAGCTCGCGCAGCGCGGCGACGGTATGCGCGTCGACCTCGCTCGCGTGGTGCGGGTGGACCCCGGCCGTCGCAAAGAGCCCGGGCCGGCCGGCCGCAAGCTCCGCGGCCTGCGCGCTCGCGGCGACCGTCGTGCCGGTCACGATCATGCGGGTCACGCCGGCGGCCGCCGCCCGCTCGATCACCTCGTCGCGGTCCGCATCGAAGCTATCGTGCGTCAGGTTGACGCCGATGTCGATCAGCTCCACGACGCGTCCTTCCCAGCCGGGGCGGCGAACGGCAGCGGACGGCGGGTCTCACGGGGCGCTCGCTGGCTCATGACGATTTGCGATAAGCAAGGCGGCCAAATGGCCGGCTATTATATGGACGGCCGAGCCGACGAAGACAGGGAATGCCGCAACAACTCCGCTTGCTCGACGACCAGCGCACCCCCACGCTCGCGACGTCCGGAGAGCTCGTCATGCGGGAAAGTCGGCGTGCGCGCCGTCTGTTCCTGCAGCTGGTCCCGCCGCACACGCTCGAGCTCGTCGTCCCGGTCGGCACGCGGCCGCGGGACGTGCAGGCGTTCGTCGAGGAGCACCGGGACTGGATCGAGCGGGCCCGCACGCACGTCAAGACGCGCTATCTCGGCGACCGCGAGCTTCTGCCGTCGCGCGTGAGGCTGCGGGCCGTCGGCCGTGAGGTCCAGGTGCGTTATCGCCACGTGCAGGGGCGGCGTCCGCGCCGCACGCTTGCGGGCCAGGCGCTGCTCGTCGAGACGGCTTACGCCGATCATCGGGATGCGCGCGAGTCGCTCCGCGCATGGCTGCTCGACGAGGCTCGTGCGCATCTGAAGCCGTGGCTGTGGCGCGAGGCGGAGGCCGTCGGCAGGCTGCCGAAGAGCGTGCAGGTCAGGCTGCAGCGCACGCGCTGGGGCAGCTGCTCCGGCCAGGGGAACATCAGCATCAACGCGAGCGCGTTGTTCCTCGATCCGGCCGTCGTGCGCTATTTGCTGATCCATGAGATCTGCCATCTGTTCTCGCTGAATCATTCGCGGCGCTTCTGGCGGCTCGTCGAGCAGTTCGAGCCGGACTGCCGCGAGCTCGATCGCCGGCTTGCGAACGCCTGGACCGAGGTGCCGCTGTGGGTCTCGGCGGCGTGAGCGCGGTCCGCCGGCCGCGGTGATGCGCCCTTGAGCTGGCTGCACCGGCCGCAGCGGACCCGGCTCCGCAGAGGCCTGTTGCTGGTGCACCGATGGAGCGGCCTGCTGCTCGGCCTGTACCTGACCGTCGTCTGCGTGAGCGGCAGCGTCGCGATATTCCGTCCCGACGTGAACCGGGCGCTGATCCCGCGCACGGTCGAGCAGGTGGGCGATGCGCGGCTCGCGGAAGCCGACTTCAGGGCGGCGCTCGCGGCCCAGTTTCCCGATCACGACGTCGTACGCATCGGCGAGGCGCGCCGCCCGGAAAGCCTCGTCTACGTCACGCTCGCGCGCGCCGGGAAGGAGATCGAGCGGCTCGCGGATCCGTACTCGGGCAGGGTCGTCGGCGACCCCTATCCGCCGGCCGTGCGCGCGATGGAGTGGACGGTGCGCCTGCACGACGAGCTGCTGCTCGGGCCGGCGGGCCGCAAGGTCAACGGCATCGCGGGCGGGCTCGTCGCGCTGCTCGTGCTGACCGGCGTCGTGATCTGGTGGCCCGGCACGAAGCGCTGGCCGATCGGGCTCGTCCCGAGCCGCCGGCCCTCGGCCCCGGGCGCGCTGTGGCAGCTGCACGCGATCCTCGGCATCGGCTCCGCGGCGCTGCTGTTCGTCTGGGCCGTGACCGGCGTCTACTTCGGCTTCCCGCAGCCGTTCGAGGGGCTGATCGACCGGTTCGACGACGATCTCAACGACCTGCACAGGCCTGGAGAAGCGCTGCTGCTCGGCGCGCTGCGCCTCCACTTCGGGCGCTTTCCGGCGCTCGAGATGCGCATCGTGTGGGGGCTGCTCGGCCTCCTGCCGGCCGTGCTGTTCGTGAGCGGCTTCGTGCTGTGGTGGCGGCGCGTCGCGCGCCGCCGGGGCACCCGGTCAGCCCTGCGCGAGCAACGAGCGCAGATCGATGACGGCGGAATGAGCGCGCGACAGGTATGACGCGAGCACGAGCGAGTGATTCGCGAACATGCCGAAGCCGTCGCCGTTCAGGATGATCGGGCTCGACACCGGCTCGAGCGCGCCTTCGAGCTCGCGGATGATCTGCCTCAGGCTCACGATTGCGTTCTTGTCCTCGAGCACGCTCTCGAAATCGAACTGCGCGGCGCGCATGAAGTGCAGCAGCGCCCACGCCGTGCCGCGCGCCTGGTAGAAGACGTCGTCGATTTCGAGCCACGGCGTGCGGACGGTGACGTCCTCGCCGAGCGGTGACGTGCTCGCCGCCGCGCGCTCGCCCGCGAGGTCGATGTTCACGCGCCGCTGGCCGACGCTCGCCGAAAGCTGCTGCGACATGTTGCCGAGCCGGCGCTCGACGACGGCGAGCCAGTCGCGCAGGTTGTCCGCCCGCGCGTAGAAGCGGGCGTCCGGGTTCGTAGCGACCATCCGCGCCTGGAAGCGGCGCAGCGCCGAGAGCGCTTCGCGGTACTTGCTCTCGGTGGTCGGGAAGATCCACGAATCGTTGGAGAAGTTGAGGGCGGGCTCGGCGATCGCGAGGTCCGGGTCCTCCAGCGACTGCGACTGCGAGCGGCTGTAGTCGTTGCGCAGCACGCGCGCGAGATCTCGGCACTGCTGCAGCACGCCATACTCGAAGTTCGGCATGTTGTCGAGCAGGACGCTCGGCGGGGTCACGTCGTTGCTGAGGTAGCCGCCCGGCTTCTCGAGCAGCCACTCGACGGTGCGGATCAGCGTGTTGACCGTCGAGTAGCCGACGACGCGCTGCTCGTTCGGCGGCGTCTCCGCGACCCAGAACACGTCCGGTTCGCGCGACCAGTACCAGCCGAGCACGAGACAGATCACGAGCAGCGCCGCGAGCACGCCGCCTCCGATCATCAGAACGTTTTGCTTCGTCGAGCCGGGCTCGTTCCAGCCGTCGAGCCAACCCCTGATCATGAGACGTCTCCTCGACGCGCTCGATTCGCCGCCCGCCGCGCGGGCGGCGCGCCTTGCACGTCCGTTACGCGGCGAGCTGCCGCAGGACGTAGTGCAGAATACCGCCGTGCACGAAGTATTCCTGCTCCTTCGGCGTATCGATCCGGACCCGCGCCTCGAACTCCGTCCGCTTGCCGTCCGGCCGGGTCGCCGTCACGCGCACGCGCGGAACGCGCTCGACGCCGAGGCCGACGATGTCGAAGGTCTCGGTGCCGTCCAGGCCGAGGCTCGCGGCCGAGTCGCCGTCCAAGAACTGCAGCGGCAGCACGCCCATGCCGATCAAATTCGAGCGGTGGATGCGCTCGAAGCTCTCGGCGAGCACGGCGCGGACGCCGAGGAGCGCGGTGCCTTTCGCCGCCCAGTCGCGCGAGGAGCCCGCGCCGTACTCCTTGCCGGCGATCACGACAAGCGGTGTGCCGTCCTGCTGATAGCGCATCGCCGCGTCGTAGATGCTCATCTGCTCGCCGGTCGGCAGATGGATCGTCCAGCCGCCTTCGGTGCCCGGCGCCAGCAGATTGCGCAGCCGGATGTTCGCGAACGTGCCGCGCATCATGACCTCGTGGTTGCCGCGGCGCGCGCCGTACGAGTTGAAGTCCTTCTGCTCGACGCCGAGCGATAGCAGGTACCGGCCGGCCGGCGTGTCGCGGCCGATGCTGCCGGCGGGGGAGATGTGGTCGGTCGTGACCATGTCGCCGAGGAGCGCGAGCACGCGCGCGCCACGGATGTCCTTCGGAGGCTCGGGCTCGCGCGTCATCCCTTCGAAGTACGGGGGATTCTGCACGTACGTCGACTTCGGGTCCCACGCGTACGTCTCGCCGCTCGGCACGTCGAGGCTGTTCCAGTTCTCGTCGCCGGCGAAGACGTTCGCATAGCTCGACTTGAACATCGTCGGATCGATCGTCGACTCGATCAGGTCGTGCACCTCGCGCGACGTCGGCCAGATGTCCTTGAGGTAGACGGGCTTGCCGTCCCGATCCGTGCCGAGCGGATCGTTGTAGAGATCGACTTTCATGTTGCCCGCGAGCGCGTACGCGACGACGAGCGGCGGCGACGCGAGGAAGTTCATCTTCACGAGCGGGTGGATCCGGCCCTCGAAGTTGCGGTTGCCGGACAGCACCGAGCAGGCCGTGATGTCCCGGCTCGTGATCGCCTCCGCGATCGGCTCGGGGAGAGGGCCGGAGTTGCCGATGCACGTCGTGCAGCCGTAGCCGACGAGGTTGAAGCCGACTTTCGCGAGGTCGTCGAGGAGGCCCGCCTTCACGTAGTAGTCGGTCACGACCTTCGAGCCCGGCGCGAGGCTCGTCTTGACCCACGGCTTCGGCCGGAGGCCGCGGGCGGCGGCGTTCCGGGCAAGGAGGCCGGCGCCGATCATCACGGCGGGGTTCGACGTGTTCGTGCAGCTGGTGATCGCCGCGATCACGACCGCGCCGTCCTCGAGCTCGAACGACTCGCCGCCGAGGGAGGCGGCCGCGCGGGTCGGCTCGCCGCCGTCCGGCTTCGCGAGCAGAGTCTTCGCCTTGCCCGCGGCCGAGCGCAGCGGGATGCGGTCCTGCGGGCGCTTCGGTCCCGCGATGCTCGGCTCGACGGTGCCGAGGTCGAGCGTCAGCACGTGCGTGTAGCGGGCGCGCGGCGAGCTGCCGCGCCAGAGCCCCTGCTCCTTCGCGTAGGCCTCGACCAGGCGGATCAGCTCCGGCGAGCGGCCGGTGAGCTCGAGGTAGCGCAGCGTCTCGCCGTCGATCGGGAAGACCGCGCACGTGCTGCCGTACTCGGGCGACATGTTGCCGATCGTCGCGCGGTCCGCGAGCGGCAGGTGATCGAGGCCTTCGCCGAAGAACTCGACGAACTTCCCGACGACGCCGAAGTCGCGCAGCATCTGCGTGACCGTCAGCACGAGGTCCGTGCCCGTCGCGCCTTCGGCGAGCTTGCCCTTCAGCTCGAAGCCGACGACCTGCGGGATCAGCATCGTGATCGGCTGGCCCAGCATCGCCGCCTCGGCCTCGATGCCGCCGACGCCCCAGCCGAGCACGCCGAGGCCGTTGATCATCGTCGTGTGCGAATCGGTGCCGACGAGCGTATCCGGGTACGCGAGCCGCTCGCCGTTCTGCTCGACGTCGAACACGACGCGGCCGAGGTACTCGAGGTTGACCTGATGCACGATGCCGGTGTTCGGCGGCACGACGCGAAAGTTGCGAAACGCGTTCTGTCCCCAGCGCAGGAACGCATACCGCTCGCGGTTGCGCTCGAACTCGATCGCGTTGTTCTGCGCGAGCGCGTCGGGGGTGCCGTAGCGGTCGACCTGCACGGAGTGATCGATGACGAGCTCGACCGGCGACAGCGGGTTGATCGACGTCGCCTTACCGCCGAGCTTGACGACGGCGTCGCGCATCGCGGCGAGGTCCACGACGGCCGGCACGCCGGTGAAGTCCTGCAGGATCACGCGGGCCGGCGTGAAGGCGATCTCCCGGTCAGGCTCGGCGGCCGGATCCCAGTTCGCGAGCGCCTGGATGTCGTCGCCGGTGATGTTCTTGCCGTCCTCGTGACGGAGCAGGTTCTCGAGCAGGATCTTCAGCGTGTATGGCAGATCCTCGCAGCCGCCGCCGACGGCATCGAGGCGATGGATCGCGTAGCGGAGCCCGCCCACGGAAAAGGTCTGGCGCGAGCCGAAGCTGTCTGTCATTAGCGGACCTCAGGAAAGGGGTGAGTGGAACGCGAGCCCGGAAGTATACCGGGTCCGGGGGCGGCTCAGCAGGCCGCCGCCGCGCCGGCCTCGGCCCCGGCGAGCCGCTCCGCCCGTTCTATCGTCGCGCCGCCGAGGCACTCGTCGCCGGAATAGAGCACGAGGTACTGCCCGGGGGTGACGGCGCGCTGCGGCGCGTCGAAGTGCGCCTCGATCGTGCCGTCGCCGCGGTCGAAGAGCGTGCACGGCTGGTCGGGCTGGCGGTAGCGCGTCTTCGCCGTGCCGCGCCAAGCCGCGCCCGGACGCAGGCCTGGCGGCGGGCCCGCGATCCAGTGCACGTCGGCGGCGATCACGACGTTCGTGAAAAGGGCCGGATGATCCGCGCCCTGTGCGACGACGAGCGTGTTGCGGTCGACCCGCTTCTCGACGACGTACCAGGGCGCGTCCGGGCGGTTCGCGACGCCGCCTATACGCAGGCCGTGCCGCTGGCCGAGCGTGTAGAACGCCAGGCCGTGATGCGTGCCGAGCTCGACGCCGTCGACGCTGACGATCGGGCCGGGGCGTGCGGCGATGTAACGTCCGAGAAACTTCGCGAACGGCCGCTCGCCGATGAAACAGATGCCGGTGCTGTCGCGCTTCTCGGCGACGGGCAGGCGGGCGGAGCGCGCGAGCGCGCGCACGTCGCCCTTCGAGAGCTCGCCGAGCGGGAACAGCACGCGCTCGAGCTCGCCCGAGTCGACCGCGTGCAGGAAGTAGCTCTGGTCCTTGCCGGCGTCCCGGCCCTTCAGCAGGCGGGCGCGGCCGCCGCTGCGGCGGATGCGCGCGTAGTGCCCCGTCGCGAGCCACCGGCCGCCGAGCCGCTCTGCGTAGCGGCGCAGCACGCCGAACTTGATCTCGCGGTTGCAGAGCACGTCCGGGTTCGGCGTCCGGCCGCGGCGGCATTCCGCGAGGAAATGCTCGAAGACGCGCGCCTTGTACTCCGGGGCGAAGCTCACGCGGTGCAGCGGCAGGCCGAGCGCGGACGCGACCCGGCGCGCGTCGTGGAAGTCCTTCGCCGCGTCGCAGTAGCCGTCGTCGTCCTCCCAGTTCGTCATGTGGAGGCACTCGACCGCGTAACCCTCATCGCGGAGCAGCATCGCGGCGACGGCGGAGTCGACGCCGCCGGACAGCGCGACGATCACCGTTTCTGCAGCCATGCCGGCATTCTACCAGCCGCACCACGCGCAAAAGGTGTCAGACACCTTTTCCCGAAAAATCGGTGTCAGACACCTTTTTTCGCGAGAATCCGTGTCCCCGAAAACGGTGTCCGAAAAAGGTGTCTGACACCAATTTCCCGGAAAAAGGTGTCTGACACCAATTTCTGGGAAAAAGGTGTCTGGCACCGAATTTCGACACCGAATTTCGCGCGGGCGCCGAGGTTCGCGGTCAGGCGAGGCGGACGTCTTCGGCGGGCGCGAGATCGAGGTGGGTCAGGCAGTCGAGCGGGAAGCGGATGCCGGCCAGGTAGTCGTCGATGCAGCGCAGCACCATCGGGCTGCGGAGCTGGGTGCGCAGGCCGAGGAGCTGATTGCGGCTCATCCAGTGGACCGCGATGATGCCGTCGTCGAGCCGGGCCGGCGAGGCCGGCGGCACGAACGCGCCGGCGAACGCGACCCGCAGGAACGTCGTGTCCGAGGCCTCGCTTCGCCACAGGTACACGCCGAGCAGATAGCGCGGCTCGAAGCGGTACCCCGTCTCCTCGCGGGTCTCGCGCACGACGGCGTCGAGCAGGGATTCGTCCGGCTCGAGGTGCCCGGCCGGCTGGTTGTAGACGATCTGTCCGCCCGCGCGCTCCTCGACGAGCAGGAAACGCTCGTGGTGCTCGATCAGTGCCGCAACGGTGACGTCGATCGTTCGAGGCATACGTAGCCGCTGCGGCGCTCGCGGCGCGCTCAGACGTGGAGCTGCCTGAGCTCCGGCTCGACCTCGCAGGCGTGCCAGAGCTCGTCGAACACGTCCAGGTAGCGGCGCGCGACCGCCGGCTCGTAGGTGTCCGCGACGCCCTCCCAGCTCTCTGCCCGCGCGCGATAGACGAGCGCGTAGTCGTCCGCGATGCAGAACGCTTCCGGATGATTGCGGTACTGCGGCTTGACGTGCCGGAACTCGATGTAGCTGTTCAGCCGCCGGCCCATCGCGACGAAGCGATTGCCGTCCTTCATCGCGCGGCCGGGATCGGCGATGAGGACGCGCACGCGGGCGAAGGTGCGCGCGAGGACGAATCGCTTGAGCGGCTCGAGAAAGTCGTCGTGGTCGTAAATGTCCGGCTCGAGATCGTGCGTCAGGATGGCGAGCGTGCGATCGGCGAGCGACGTGATCTCGGAGACGGCGGCACGCACGTCCTCGATCGTCGCAAGCACGAGACGCTGGCCTCGGCGCTTCCTGTGTTCCATGGCCCCTGTCATCGTCATGTCGGCGGTAGTCGATATGAACGCCATCGGAGGAGAAAGAGTTAGTTGTTGTCGAGCATCGTCCGCGGCGCGAAGCCGACTTTGTGAAGGACGACGTCGGCAGTTTTGGATAATGGCCGGGCCTTTGCTGTGCGGCGCGTCACGTTTTGCTGCTGCGTTTTCGCGTAAAGCCCCGATTTCTCAGGGTTCTTTAGGTAGTCGCTCAGGGTTTCCCGCAGGATTTCTAGACCTCCCGCGCGAGGTGCGCGGCGAGCCCGACGTAGTCGGCGGGGCGCAGCGCGAGGAGCCGGGCCTTCGCGTCCTCCGGCAAATCGAGCTTCTGCACGAACTCCTTCAGCGCGGCCTCCGTCACGCGCTGGCCGCGGGTGAGCGCCTTGAGCTGCTCGTACGCGTCGGCGATGCCGTAGCGGCGCATCACGGTCTGCACGGCCTCGGCCAGCACCTCCCAGTTGTCCTCGAGGTCCTGCTCGATCCGCTCGGGGTCTGCGTCGAGCTTCGCGAGCCCGCGCTGACAGGACTCGAACGAGATCAGGCTGTGGCCGAGCGCGACGGCGAGGTTGCGCAGCACCGTCGAGTCGGTGAGGTCGCGCTGCCAGCGCGAGATCGGCAGCTTCCCGGCGAGGAACGTCAGCAGCGCGTTCGCGACGCCCAGGTTGCCTTCGGCGTTCTCGAACTCGATCGGATTGACCTTGTGCGGCATCGTCGAGGAGCCGACCTCCCCCGCGACGATGCGCGGCCGGAAGTAGCCGAGACCGACGTAACCCCAGACGTCCCGGCACAGGTCGATCAGCACGGTGTTGAAGCGCGCGAGCGCCTGACAGTACTCCGCGATCCAGTCGTGCGGCTCGATCTGGGTCGTGTATCGGGCCGGCTCGAGCCCGAGCGCGGACACGAACCGTTCGCCGATGCCGAGCCAGTCCGCGTCCGGATAGGCGGCGACGTGCGCGTTGAAGTTGCCGACCGCACCGTTGAACTTGCCGAGCGCCTCGACGCGCGAAAACTGCTCCTTCTGACGCGTCAGCCGCTGCACGAAGTTCGCGAGCTCCTTGCCGAGCGTCGTCGGAGAGGCCGGCTGGCCGTGCGTGCGGGCCAGCATCGGCAGATCCGCGTAGCGGTGCGCGAGCACGCGCAGGTCCGCGATCAGCGCGCGCATCAGCGGCAGCAGCACGCGCTGGCGCGCATCGCGCAGCATCAGCGCATAGGCAAGATTGTTGATGTCCTCGGACGTGCACGCGAAGTGCAGGAACGGGGCGAGGCCGCCCGCCGAGCTCGACACCCCTTCGAGCTTCTGGCGCAGGAAGTACTCGACGGCCTTGACGTCGTGGTTCGTCTCGCTTTCGAGCTCCTTGACGCGCCGCGCGTCCTCGTGCCCGAAGTGATCGACGACGGAGTTCAGCACGTCCTTGACCGGCGCATCCAGCGGCCCGAGCTCGCGCACGTCGGGCTGGTCCGCGAGATGCTGCAGCCAGCGCACCTCGATCAGCACGCGATAGCGGATGAGCGCGTATTCGGAGAGGTACGGGCGAAGCGAGGCGGCCTTCTGGGCGTAGCGGCCGTCGAGCGGCGACAGCGCGGTCAGCGTCGTGAAATCCACGGAGCGTATACAATGAGTTAGGGAGTGCGCATCATACACGCTTCGCACGCGATCTCCGACCCGCCGCACGACGCGGCGCGGCGGAAACGAGGACCGCGGCCCCGGGAGGATGAAGGGATGACGGAGTACAGAACAGAAAAGGACAGCATGGGCGAGCTCGCGGTCCCGGCGAGCGCATTGTGGGGCGCGCAGACGCAACGCGCCGTTCAGAATTTTCCGATCAGCGGCCTGACGATGCCCGCGCGGTTCATCCACTCGCTCGGGCTCGTCAAATGGGCTGCGGCCCGCGTCAATCGGGAGCTCGGGCTCCTGCCGGCGGACGTCGCCGAGGCCATCGAGTCGGCCGCGCTCGAGGTGGCCGCCGGCACACACGATGCGCACTTCCCGGTCGACGTGTTCCAGACGGGCTCGGGCACCAGCTCGAACATGAACGCGAACGAGGTCATCGCCCGCCTCGCATCGCAGCGGCTCGGCAAGAGCGTGCACCCGAACGACCACGTGAACATGGGCCAGAGCAGCAACGACGTCGTGCCGTCGACGATCCACGTCAGCGCCGCGCTCGGGCTCACGGAGCAGCTTCTCCCCGCGCTGAACCATCTTGCGGGGGTCATCGGGGCGAAGGCCGAAAGCCTTTCGACCGTCGTGAAGACGGGGCGGACGCACCTGATGGACGCGATGCCCGTCCGCTTCGATCAGGAGCTCGGCGGCTGGGCTGCACAGATCCGCAACGACTACCAGCGGGTGGCCGGCGTGATGCCGCGCCTTTCGGCGCTCGCGCAGGGCGGCACGGCCGTCGGCACCGGGATCAACGCCCATCCGGAGTTCGGCGTTCGGGTCGCGGCCGCGCTGGCCGAGAAGACCGGCATCGCGTTTCGCCCGGCGGACAGCTACTTCGAGGCGCTGAGCTCGCAGGACACCGCCGTCGAGCTGTCCGGCCAGCTGAAGACGACGGCCGTGAGCCTGATGAAGATCGCGAACGACCTGCGCTGGATGAACAGCGGCCCGCTCGCCGGCCTCGGCGAGATCGCGCTCCCGGCGCTGCAGCCGGGCAGCAGCATCATGCCCGGCAAGGTGAATCCGGTGATTCCGGAGGCGGTCGCGATGGTCGCCGCGCAGGTGATCGGCAACGATGCGACGATCACGATCGCCGGCCAGTCGGGTAACTTCCAGCTGAACGTCATGCTGCCGGTCATCGCGCACAATCTGATCCAGAGCATCGAGCTGACGGCCAACGCCGCGCGCGTGCTCGCGGATTCCGCGATCGAGGGCTTCACGGTCAACACGGATCGGATCGCCGCGGCGCTCGACCGCAACCCGATCCTCGTCACGGCGCTGAACCCGGTGATCGGCTACGAGAAGGGCGCGGCGGTCGCGAAACGGGCGTACCGCGAGGGGCGGCCGATCCGCGACGTCGCCGCCGAGGATACGGATCTCCCCGCCGAGCGGCTCGCGGCGCTGCTCGACCCGGTCGAGCTGACGAAGGGCGGTATCAAAGGCTGATGACCCGCGCCGCTGCGTGACACGGTCGCGCGTGAGAAAGATGGCAGGAGAGCGCGTTTCCCGCCGCCCCGAGCGGTCGGCGCCCCGTCGATGAAGGATGCGAGCCGGACGCCCTCGCGCGCGGTCATCGAACGGCGGCTCGCGATCCCGCGGCCGGACGTCGATCCGATGGAGCGCTTGCTGGCCGAGATCGAAGGGCCGCTCACGGCCGAGCTGCGCGAGCGGCTCGCGCGTCCGCAGCGTCCCGCGGCGGTGCTGCTCCCGTTGATCGAGCGGCCCGGCGGCTTCACGCTGCTCTTCACCGAGCGGGCGCGGCATCTCGCGCATCATCCCGGCCAGGTCAGCTTCCCGGGCGGGCGGGTCGACGAGCGCGAGGACGCTGCCGCCGCAGCGCTGCGCGAGGCGTGGGAGGAGGTGCGGATGCCGCCCGAGGCCGTCGACGTCGCCGGACGCCTGCCGACGCACGTCACCGGCACGGGCTTCTCGATCACGCCGGTGGTCGGCTTCGTCCGCGGCGACTTTCGCCCGTATCCCGACCCTGGCGAGGTTGCCGACGTTTTCGAGGTGCCGCTCGAGGCCGTCCTTGCGCCGGGCGCGCTGCGCGTCGGCTGGCGCGAGCGCCTCGGCACGCGGTTCAGGGTCTACGAGCTCGAGCACTCGGGCCGGCTGATCTGGGGCGCGACGGCGGCAATGCTGAAGAGCTTCAAGGAAGCGCTTACCGATGAATCAGACTGACATCGAGGCCGTCGAGCGCCTGCTCGAGATCATGGCGAAGCTGCGCGACCCGCAGACTGGCTGCCCCTGGGACGTCGAGCAGACCTTCGAGTCGATCGCGCCTTACACGATCGAGGAAGCGTACGAGGTCGCGGACGCGATCGAGCGGGGCGACCTCGCGGAGCTCGAGGACGAGCTCGGCGACCTGCTGCTCCAGGTCGTGTTCCATTCGCGGATGGCGGAGGAGGCCGGGGCGTTCCGGTTCGGTGACGTCGTGCGCCGCATCTGCGACAAGATGGTGCGCCGCCATCCGCACGTGTTCGCCGGGGCGGAGATCGATCGGGCCGGTCACGCGGAGACGTGGGAGGCGCTGAAGCACCAGGAGAAGGGCCCCCGCGAGCGGGTCCTCGACGGCGTGCCGGTCGCGCTGCCGGCGCTGACGCGCGCCGTGAAGCTCGGACGTCGCGCCGCCCGCGTCGGATTCGACTGGCCGGATGCGCGCGGCCCGCGCGATAAGGTCGACGAGGAGCTGCGCGAGCTCGACGAGGCGATCGCGGGCGGCGATCGCGACCGGATCGGCGCGGAGCTCGGCGACGTGCTGTTCGCGCTCGCGAATCTCGCGCGCCACCTCGACGTCGATCCCGAGCAGTGTGCCCGGGGCGCGAACCGCAGGTTCGAGTCGCGTTTCGACGGCGTCGAGCGGCGCGTGCGCGAAGCGGGACGAACGTTCGACGCGCATTCGCTCGAGGAGCTCGAGGCGTACTGGCAGGCCGCCAAGGCGGAGGAGCCGCCGGGCTAGCGTGCGGCGCCCCGGTATTCAGGTTCGATTCATCGCGTCAACAGTACCTTGCACGCCGTGGGCCGGGATGTACGAAACCGGCCGTCGACTGGAGGTGTGCGATGTTGCGGAGATGGAGAACCCTTGCGGTCGTGCTCGGCGCCCTGGCGGCCGGGACCGCCGCCGCGGACAAGCACAGGGGCCCGAAGGATTACGTCCATGCGAAGGTCGTCGACGTCGATCCGATCGTGCGCTACGTCACCGTGCAGCGCCCCCGACGCGAATGCTGGAGCGAGGTCATCTACGAGCGCGGCCGGCCTGCTACCGTCGCGGGTCCGGCGCTCGCCGGCGGGCTGATCGGCGGCGCGATCGGCCGGCAGTTCGGCGGCGGCAGCGGCCGCGATGCGCTGACCCTCGCGGGCGCGATCGCGGGCACGGCGATCGCGACCGAGCGGGCGGTCCGCAACCAGGCCGGCGCCGGCCGGGCGACGACCGTCGAGCGTTGCGAGACCGTTTACGAGCACCACCGCGAGCGGCGGATCGACGGCTACCGCGTAACGTATAAGTACCGCGGACGCCACCACACGATCATCACGCCGGACCCGCCGGGATCGCACATCCGCGTGCGCATGACGGCGGTGCCGGTCCGTTATCGCTATTGATATCGGAGGCGGCCGTCCTTGACGGAGGCGCAGTCGGACTCCAAGCTTCGGGCAGCCCCAAATGCTCAAGGTATCGACGAGTGAAGCCCTTGGGTCTCATCGCCAGCGTTTCGAGCCGCGGCCGGACCACGCGCTCGCGCCTCGCGCGGCGCGCGGCCGCGCCGCTGCTCGCGCTCGCGGCCGGCGCAGCGCTCGCTCTGCCGGTGCCGGAGCCGGCCGACGCGCCGCCGCCGTGGGAGTGCGCGCCGACGGCGGAGGTCGTCCAGCAAGGCGGTCCCGTGTCGCTCGCGCAGGCGCGGCGGCTCGCGACGCAGCGGTATCCCGGCCGCGTCGTCCGGGCCGAGACGACGGTGCGCGACGGCCGGCGGGTGCACGAGATCCGCATCCTCGTCGAGGGCGAGGGCGATCCGCGGATGCGCATCGTACGTATCGACGCCGAGAGCGGACGCTTCCTGTAGACGGCGGATCCAGCCGATGCGCGTGCTGCTAGTCGAGGACGATCAGAGTCTCAGCCGCTCGCTGAGCGCGCAGCTCGAGCGCGCGGGCTACCGTGTGCAGTGCGCCGCGGACGGGCGCGAAGGGCTTTACTACGCGACGGAGTTTCCCGTCGATGTCGCGATCGTCGACCTCGGGCTGCCGGCCCTCTCCGGCGTCGACCTGATCCGCGGCGTGCGCGCGAAGGGCAAGGATTACCCGATCCTTGTGCTCACGGCGCGCGATCGCTGGCAGGACAAGGTCGAGGCGCTGAAGATCGGCGCGGACGATTACGTCGTCAAGCCGTTTCACGTCGAGGAGCTGCTCGCACGCGTCGACGCGCTCGTGCGCCGCGCCGGCGGCTGGGCGCAATCCGAGCTCGTCTGCGGGCCCGTCACGCTCGATACGCGCACGCACGAGGTCCACGTCGACGGCAGGCCGCTCGAGCTGACGAGCTTCGAGTACAAGCTGCTCGAGTTCCTGATGCTGCACGCGGGCGAGGTCGTGTCGAAGACGCAGATCACGGAGGCGCTCTACGACCAGGACTTCGAGCGGGACAGCAACGTGATCGAGGTCTTCATCGGCCGCCTGCGCCGCAAGCTCGATCCGGACGGCGAGTTCAAGCCGATCGAGACGCTGCGGGGCCGAGGCTATCGGCTCACGCTGCCGCGCGGCGTGCCGTCCCGCTAGGCCGGCATTATTCAAGAACGGCACGCCTGAACGGCACGCCGCCAAAAGGGTGCTGCGTGATATGTGCATCTTGGGGAGCGTGCGCGCCAGGGATGCGCGCCCGCAGCCGCCATGGATGGCTTCACGGCGGTCCCCAAGACGCACATATCACGCAGCGCCCGCCCGCTGACGCCGCCAAACGTTCATGAATAATGTCGGCCGGCCTGGACCCCTGCCTGCCGGCCTGGACCCCTGCCTGCCGGCCTGGACCCCTGCCTGCCGGAAACGATCTCCGAAGCCGGACCTTCGGGACCGGCGCCCCGTGACATCGCGCCCGCCTCGGGCGAAACTCGGAGCGTCGAAGCACCGGCGGAGCGGTCCATGGGCAACGGTCGATTCGTTCCTCTCGGCATTCTCGCGATCGCGGCTGTCGGCGGCGGGGCGCTGTGGGCGCAGCCGCCGGGCAGCCCATTCCTCGACCGGGCGCGCGAGGCGCTCGCGGAGCCGTTCGTCGGCATGACGCTCGGCGGTGCGCCGCCGGAGCAGGGGCTGTTCAGGATCGAGCCGACCGGCGTCTCGACGGAGCCGATGCGGCTCGCCGCTCTCGCGCTGATCGACGCGCTCGACGCCGAGCAGCGCGAGCGACTGCGCTTCGCCGTCGACGACGACGAGTGGCGAAATTGGGCGAACATCCACCGCTTCCCGCGCGAAGGCGTGAGCCTGGACGAGATGACGCCCGAGCAGCGCGAGGCCGCTTACGCGCTGCTCGAAGCGTCGCTCAGCGCAAAGGGCTACGCGACGTCGCGGGACATCATGCGGCTCAATCACCATCTCGCCGAGCTGGTCGACAACTTCGAGGAGTACGGCGAGCACCTGTACTGGCTCACGATCTTCGGCGAGCCGTCCGAGACGGAGCCGTGGGGGTGGCAGATCGACGGCCACCACCTCGTGATCAACTACTTCGTGCTCGGCGATCAGGTCGTCATGACGCCGACGTTCATGGGCTCGGAGCCCGTCGCCGCGACGTCGGGAAAGTACGCGGGAACGAGGATTCTCGAGGTCGAGCAGGATCTCGCCGTGGACCTGATGGCCGCGCTCGATCCCGCCCAGCGCAGCGAGGCGCTGCTGTCGAGCACGAAGCGCCGCGGCGAGAACCTGGCCGAGATGTTCCGCGACAACGTCGACGTGCCCGTCGAGGGGCTCCCGGCGACGCGCCTCGACGCCGATCAGCGCGGGCGGCTGCTCGCGCTGATCGAGGCCTACGTCGGCAACATGGACGACGGGCACGCGGCTGTGAAGATGGACGAGGTTCGCGCGCACCTCGACCGAACTTACTTCGCGTGGAAGGGCGAGGTGGGGCCGGACGCGGTCTTCTACTATCGCATCGTGAGCCCGGTGCTCTTCATCGAGTTCGATCATCAGGGGCCGACCGCGCTTGCCGGGCCGCGCGACGTCGCGACCCGCAACCACATCCACACCGTCGTGCGCACGCCGAACGGCAACGATTACGGCCGGGACCTGCTTCGTCAGCATTACGAGGCGTATCGGGACGATCCGAGCCACGGCCACGTCGGATCGCCGTTCGACTGAGCGCAGCGGGGCGCCGCGGGGTGCACGCCGTCGCGCGCGTCGCCTGCCTCGCGCTGCTCGCCGGCGTCCCCGCGCTCGCCTCCGCGCAGCCCGTGGCGCCCGCCGAGGGCGGCGCCGGCGCGCCGCGTGCTCGCGAGGGGTCCGCTGTCGCGGGCGCCGACCTCGGCTTCGAGCAGCCCGGCCCCGGCGGCGCCCCACCGGGCTGGAGTCTCGGCGACGGCGCCGCCGTCGACGGACGCGTCGCGCTCGAAGGAACGGCGAGCCTTCGGCTCGAAGCCGGCGCCGGGCGCGGCGCGCGCGCGACGCTGCGGCTTCCGCCGCCGCGGGTCGAAGGCAATCGGATCCGCTTCGCGGTCTTCGCGCGCGCCGGGGACCGCGCGGACGCGCTCGAGCTGTTCCTGCGCATCGACGGTCCCGACGGGCTCCTGTACGTCGATCGACGCAGCGCGCCGCTCGGCGCGGCGGCGGGCGGAGGATGGGAGCGGGTCGTCGTCGACGCGCCGGTATTCGAGTCGGCCGAAAGCCTGCGCGTCGGCGTGTCGATCCCGCGCGGCACGGCGTGGGTCGACGCCGTGTCGATCGAAGGCGCGGCCACGGCCGCGCTGCCGCCCCCGTCGGCCGCGGCGCGACGCTATGTCGAATACGCGCTCGGTCTGATCGATGCGCACTCGATCTACCGCGCGTCCGTCGATTGGCCCGCGTTCCGCGCCGCCGTGCTCGATCAGGCGCGCGGCGCGACGACCGCCGCGGACGCGCACCTCGCGGTCCGCTACGCGATCGGCGCCCTCGGCGACGTGCACGGCTATCTGCGCGCGCCGGAGCGTGCGGAGGCGCTCGGCCGCGCGCCGGTCTCGAACGCGCGCACGGGCCGACCGCCGATCCCGCCCGAGGGCCGGCTCCTGCCGGGCCGGATCGGCTACGTCACGGTGCCGGGCTTCGCGGGCGGCACGCACATGCAGCAGGTCGAGTTCGCCGAGACGCTGCAGTCGCTGCTCCGGTCGCTCGACGCCGACGCGGACGGCGCGTGCGGCTGGATCGTCGACCTGCGGCGCAACTCGGGCGGCAACCTCTGGCCGATGCTGCTCGGGCTCGGCCCGCTGCTCGGCGACGGAGACGCGGTGCTCGCGACGTACCCGGACGGCCGCCGCGACGGCGTCTGGCATCGCGAAGGCGCGGCGGGGCTCGGCGACTTCGCGCGCCTGCGCGTGCGCGGCGAGGCGTATCGGCTCCGCGATCCCGATGCCCGAGTCGCCGTCCTCGTCGGCCCGGACACGGCGAGCGCGGGCGAGGTGCTCGCGATGGCGTTCCGGGGCGCGGACGGCCGCCGCAGCTTCGGCGCGCGCACGGGGGGTGTGAACACCGGCACCCGCACGTTCGTGCTCCCGGACGGCGCGGAGCTCGTGCTCGCCGTCGTGACGATGAGCGATCGCACCGGACGCGCGTATCGCGGTCCAATCGAGCCGGACGTTGCGGTCGAGCCCGGGCGTCGGGACGTGCCGCTCGCCGATCAGCCGGAGGTTCGGGCCGCCGTCGGCTGGCTCGCCGACGGGTGCTGACGCGGGCGGCCGGCCGGCGCGGCGCCCCGGCCGCGGGCGAGGCGCCCGGCCCCGCGCGCTACAATGCGGCCCGCGTCCCGTCAGGATCCCAATCTCGCTTTTCTCGATGGCCTTGCTTCGCTCACTTCGCGCGCGCGTCCTGCTCTGGGTCAGCGTGGCGCTCACCGTGCTGTTCGCGCTGACGGTCGCGGCGCTGGACGTCACGTTCCGGCAGACGACGGACGACGCCCGCCGCGAGCTGCTCGACGTGCAGCTCCTCGGCCTCGCCGCGTTCGCGGAGCCGACGGAGGCCGGGACGCTGACCTTGCCGGCGGAGGCGATCAACCCGCAGTTCTCGGTCACGGACTCAGGGCTCTACGGCATGCTATGGGACGAGCAGGGCACGGTGCTGTGGCGGTCGTCGTCGCTGGTCGGCCGCGACCTGCCGATCGCGCCGATCCTCCACGAGGGGGATCCGCCGCGCTTCCTGCTCGTCGAGGACGAAGACTTCCCGCCGCTCGAGGCGCTGCTGCGCCGCATCACGTACGATGCGGACGACGACGGCGAGTTCGAGGCGTATACGTTCGGGATCGCGGCTTCGCTCGTGCCCTACATCGAGCGGCAGCAGACCTACCGCGGCTATCTGATCGCGTGGTTCGCCGCGATCACGGCCGTCACGCTGCTCGTGCTGACCGGGCTGCTGCGCATCGTCCTGCGGCCGCTCGCGACGCTCGAGCGGCAGGTGCGCGAGGTCGAGGCCGGACGCCGGCAGCGGCTCGAGGGCGAGTTCCCGGCCGAGCTGATGCCGCTCGCGGGTAACTTGAACGCGCTGATCGAGACCGAGCGGCGGCGGCTCGTCCGCTACCGCAACATGCTCGACGACCTCGCCCACAGCCTGAAGACGCCCCTCGCGGCGATGCGCAGTCTTCTGTCCGAGCTCGCGGCGGGCGACGAGCCGCGCGAGAGCCTGGAGGACGCGCTCGCGCGCGAGGTCGAGCGGATGGACCAGCGCGTCTCCTATCAGCTGCGCCGCGTACGGGCGAGCGGCGCGACGGGACTCGGCGTCGAGCCCGTCGCGGTGGCGCCGGTGGTCGCGGATCTGAAGCAGACGCTCGACAAGGTGTATCGCGACAAAGGGGTCGAGTGCAGCGTCGACGTCGCGCCCGGCGCCGTGTTCCACGGCGATCCGGGCGACCTGACGGAGCTGCTCGGCAATCTGCTCGATAACGCGTACAAGTACTGCAGGCGGCGGGTGGCCGTCCGCGTCGACGCGAGGCGCGACGGCGTCGTCTTCGCGATCGGCGACGACGGCAACGGCCTGGATCCCGACGAGGCGCAGCGCGTGCTCGAGCGGGGCGTGCGCGCGGACGAGTCGATGCCGGGGCAGGGGATCGGCCTCGCGGTGGTTCGCGAGACGGTCGAGCTCTACGACGGCGCGCTCGAGCTCGGCCGCTCGCCGCTCGGCGGCACCGAGGTGCGCGTGACGCTGGGCCGGGCGGGCTACGGGGTCTGATCGTCCGCGGCACTGAAGCGGCATGACTCGGCCGATTCTCGATCGCAAGGCACGCATCGCGAACGTCTCGCGCGACGACCGCGCCGACCTGCGCGCGCTGCTCGGCGCCATCGAGAAGCGCGAGAGGAGCGGGCGGCCCGCGTCCCGGCTCGTCGAGAAGCTCGACGCGCGTCTCGAGGAGGCGGAGGCCCGCGCGGAGAAGCGGCGCTCGACCCGGTTCCGCCTCGACTACCCGGAGGAGCTGCCCGTCACGCAGGCGCGCGAGCGGATCCTCGACGCGCTGTCGCGCCACCGCGTGATCGTCGTCTGCGGCGATACCGGCAGCGGCAAGACGACTCAGCTCCCGAAGCTCTGCCTCGAGGCCGGCCGCGGCATCGACGCGATGATCGGCCACACGCAGCCGCGGCGCATCGCCGCGCGGTCCGTCGCGGAGCGTCTCGCGCACGAGCTCGGCGTCGAGGTCGGCGGCGCGGTAGGCTGGCAGGTCCGTTTCACCGACGAGACGAACCCGGCGACGCTGGTCAAGGTGATGACGGACGGCATCCTGCTCAACGAGATCCGCCGGGATCGCTGGCTCGATGCGTACGACACGCTGATCATCGACGAGGCGCACGAGCGCAGCCTCAACATCGACTTCCTGCTCGGTTACTTGAAGCGGCTCGGGCGCAGGCGCCCGGACCTCAAGATCGTCGTCACGTCCGCGACGATCGACCCCGAGCGCTTCGCCGCGCACTTCGGCGGCGCGCCGATCATCCGGGTCGAGGGCCGCACGTATCCGGTCGACGTGCGCTACCGGCCGCTCGAGCGCGGGGTCGACCTGCCGCAGGCGGTGGCCGCGGCGGCGTCGGAGCTCGCGTCCGTCGATCTCGAGCCGATCGGCGGGGGCAGCGCGCGCGACATGCTCGTGTTCCTGCCCGGCGAGCGCTGGATCCGCGACGCGGAGCGCGAGCTGAAGCAATCGGGTCCGAGAAGTTACGAGATCCTGCCGCTCTATGCGCGGCTCACTGCGACGCGTCAGCAGCGGGTCTTCGCGCCCGGCCCGCGGCCGCGGATCGTGCTCGCGACGAACATCGCGGAGACGTCGCTGACGGTGCCGCGCATTCGCTTCGTCGTCGATTCGGGGCTTGCCCGAATCAGCCGCTACTCGACGCGCCATCGGCTGCAGTCGCTCGGCGTGGAGCCGATCGCGCAGGCGAATGCGGTGCAGCGGGCGGGGCGATGCGGGCGCGTCGCGCCCGGCATTTGCGTGCGCCTCTACGACGAGCCGGACTTCGAGTCTCGTCCCGCGTTCATGGAGCCCGAGATCCTGCGGACGAATCTCGCCGGCGTGATCCTGCGGCTCGCAGCGCTCGACATGGGCCGGGTCGACGAGTTTCCGTTCATCGACCCGCCGCCGACGAAGGCCGTCAACGACGCGTACCGCCTGCTGCACCTGCTCGGCGCCCTCGACGCGGAGCGCCGCCTGACGCCCGACGGCGAGCTGATGGCGCGGCTGCCGGTCGATCCGCGCCTCGCTCGGCTGCTGCTCGCCGCGCACCGCCAGAACGCGCTGCGTGAGGGGCTCGTGCTCGCGGCGGCGCTCGGCGTCGTCGATCCCCGCGAGCAGCCCGCCGACAACCTCGGCGCCGCGCGAGCGAAGCATGCGGAGACCGCGGACGAGCGCTCCGACTTCATGACGCTGCTCGCGCTCTGGAAGGACTACCGCGAGGCGCGGCGGGGCGGCGCGAAATCCCTGCGCAAGTGGTGCGAGGGCCGGTTCCTGTCGCTGCCGCGGCTGCGCGAGTGGGAGGACGTGCACCACCAGCTCAAGGAGCTGACCCGCGGCCTCGGCTGGCGGATCGCGGCGAAGGAGGCGGGCTACGAGCAGATTCATCGCGCCGTGATCGCCGCGTTCGTCGACTTCGTCGCGGAGAAGACCGACGACGGCTCCTACGAGGGCATGCAGGGCGCACGGGCGACGATCTTCCCCGGCAGCGGGCTCGCGAAGAAGAAGCCGCGCTGGATCGTCGCGGCGGAGCGCGTCGCGACCGAGCGCGTGTACCTCAGGACCGTCGCGCAGATCAAGCCGGCGTGGGTGCAGGATGCGGCCCCGCATCTCGTGCGGCGCGAGCACGAGGAGCCGCACTGGGACCGCAAGCGCGGCCGCGTGCTCGCGCGCGAGGTCGTGACGCTGATGGGGCTGACGCTGTCGCGGGAGCGGCACGTCGATTACGCGCGCGTCGACCGCGACGAGGCGCGGCGCCTGTTCGTCCGGCACGCGCTCGCGGAAGAGGATCTCGGCGAGCGGCTGGGCTGCCTCGAGCACAATCGCAGGCTCAGGGACCGGCTGCATCGCTGGGAAGCGAAGCGCCGCTCGCGTGATCTATACGCCGGCGAGCGCGCGGCAGAGGCGTTCTACGCGGCGCGGCTGCCGCCCGACATCGCGTCCCGCGCCGCGCTGCGCCGCTGGTGCCGGGACAAGGCGAACGCGCGCCGGCTCGAGATGCAGGTGCTCGACATCGCGACGCGTGATCCCGCGCAGTTCGATCGCCGCGCGTACCCGGATCGGCTCGACGTCGCGGGTCACGCGCTGCCGCTGCGCTACGTGTTCGAGCCGGGCTCCGAGCGCGACGGCCTCACGCTGCGCGTGCCGGAGCCGCTCGTCGGGCTGCTCCGCGAGGAGACGCTCGACTGGCTCGTGCCGGGCTGGGCACGCGGCAAGGCGCTCGCGCTGCTGCGCGGGCTGCCGAAAGAGATGCGCCGGCCGCTCGTGCCGCTGCCGGACACCGTCGATGCCCTGTGGCCCGCGCTCGAGCGCGAGCGGGGCGTGAAGACGATGCGCGCGGCGCTGCGCGAGCTGCTCGCCGAGCGGCGCGGGCTCGACGTCGGCGATGCGCTCGACGCGGCGCCGCTGCCGCCCGAGCTCCGCATGCGGATAGAGGTCGTCGATCGCGACGGCTCTGTCGTCGCCGCGAGCCGCGATCTCGTCGCGCTGCAGCGTCGGTTCGGGCACGGCGCCGCCGGCCGGGCCGACGGCGGCTCGGAGTGGTCGCGGCAGGGCGTCACGCGCTGGGACTTTCCGGATCTGCCGGACAGCGTCCTGGTCGAGGAGTACGGCACGTCGCTCGCGCTCTATCCGGCGCTGCTCGACGTCGGGGGCCGCGTCGATCTCGAGCTGATCGCGCCGGGGCCGGGCGCCGCGGCCCGTCATCGTCTCGGTGTCCGTCGTTTGCTGCTGAAGCAGCTTGCGCAGCAGACGGACCTGATCAGGCGACGCGTGCTCGACGATCGCGAGCTCATCCTGTCGTACCTTGGCGTCGGCACCGGCGATGAGCTCGTCGACGACATCGCGTGCGCGGCGGCGGACGAGGCCTTCGATCTCGATGCGCCGATCCGCACGGGCACGGAGTTCCACGCGCGGCTCGAGAAGGGACGTGCCGAGCTCGTGCCGGCCGCCGAGCGGCTGATCGCGCTCGCGCGCCGCGTGCTCGCCGAGCACCGGGCGCTGAGGCGCAGGCTCGAGCGCGACGGCGCCCGGCTGCCGGAGGCCGCCGTCGGGGACGTCTCCGCGCAGCTCGACGCGCTCGTCCGTCCGGGCTTTCTCAGCGCGACGCCGCCGCGCTGGCGCGCGCATCTGCCGCGCTATCTGAAGGCCGCGGCGCAGCGGCTCGACAAGCTCGCGCAGCGGGCGCCGAAGGACGCGGAGCACCAGGCCGTCGTCCGGGACGCGGCGCAGCGCCTCGACGACTGGCGGCAGCGCCAGCCGCCCGACTGGCCGTGGCCCGACGAGATCGTCGACTACCGCTGGCTGCTAGAGGAGCTGCGCGTCTCGCTGTTCGCGCAGGGCCTCGGCACGGCGCGACCCGTCTCCGCGAAGCGCCTCGAGGAAGCCTGGCGCCGCGCCATCTGAAAAAGGTGTCTGACACCAATTTCCCGAAAAAAGGTGTCTGACACCAATTTCTCGGAAAAAGGTGTCTGACACCGATTTTCCTCGGAAGAAGGTGTCTGACACCGATTTTCGCCGATTTTCGGGCGGCGCTGGTCAGACGCGGGGTGCTTCCGGCGGAGCCAGCGCCTCGTCGGGCTCCTCCTCGAGCGGCTCATCGACGTCCGGGGCGGGAGGCTCTTCGCGGGGCGGCGCCTTCGAGATCGCGATGTCCATCAGCGGGCGGATCAGATCGAGCGGCACCGGGAAGATGATTGTGTGCGAGTTGCGCTCGCTCGCGACGTCCGTGAGCGTCTGCAGGAAGCGCAGCTGCAGTGCCTGCGGCTGCTGCGACAGCACGCGGGCCGCGCCGGCGAGGCGCTTCGATGCCTGGAACTCGCCCTCCGCGTGAATGATCTTCGCGCGCCGATTCCGTTCCGCCTCGGCCTGCGCCGCGATCGCGCGGATCATGCTCTCGTCGAGATCGACGTGCTTGATCTCGACGTTCGTGACCTTGATGCCCCACGCCTCCGTCGCCTCGTCAAGGATCGCCTGGATGTCGGCGTTCAGCTTTTCGCGCTCGGCGAGCATGTCGTCGAGCTCGTGCCGGCCGAGGACGGAGCGCAGCGTCGTCTGGGCAAGCTGGCTCGTGGCCTCGACGCGGTTCTCGATCTGGATGACCGCCTTCTCGGGGTCGACGACGCGGAAGTAGATGACGGCGCTCACCCGCACGGACACGTTGTCGCGCGAGATCACGTCCTGCGTCGGCACGTCCATCACGATCGTGCGCAGGTCGACGCGCACCATCTGCTGGATACCGGGGATCACGATGATGAGGCCCGGCCCCTTGACCTTCCAGAACCGGCCGAGCAGGAAGATCACGCCCCGCTCGTACTCGCGCAGGATCTTGATCGCGCTGAAGAGAAGCAGCAGCACGATCAGGACGAGGAAGACCGGGAACTCTATTCCAAAGGGCATGCTGTTTCCTTTCTCTCGTTGCGACCGAAACCCGTTGCCGGCCCCGCCGGCACGCCGTTCGAGCGTACCTCAGTGCGACAGCGCTGTCCGGCCCGGCGGCTCCTCCGGCTCGAGCGGCTCGACGTGCAGCAGCAGGCCTTCGACCCGCGCGATCCGCACCTGCTGGCCCTTCTTCACCGGCACGCTCGAGCGGGCCCGCCAGCGCTCGCCGTAGACGCGCACGGCCCCCTCGCGCTCGAAGTCCTCGAGCGCGACGGCGCTCGCGCCCTCCATCTGCTCGCTGCCGCTGACGACCGGCCTGTGCCGGGAGCGCATCGCGAGCCAGATGATGCCGAGCAGCAGCAGCGAGGCCGCCGTCGCGATCGACGCGATCAGCCCCATCGAGATGCCGAAGCCGGGCACGTCGGTGTCCATCATGATGATCGAGCCGATCACGAACGCGGCGACGCCGCCGATGCCGAGCGCGCCGAAGCTCGGCATGAAGAATTCGGCGATGATCAGGATGACCCCGAGCAGCATCAGCGCGAGGCCAGCGAAGTTCACCGGCAGCACCTGCAGCGCGAACAGCGCGAGCAGCAGCGAGATCGCACCGACGACGCCCGGAAGGATCGCGCCGGGGTTATAGCCCTCGAGGATCAGGCCGTAGATGCCGATCAGGAGCAGGAGATAGGCGACCGTCGGGTTGCTGACGACGGCGAGGAAGCGGGTGCGCCAGTCGGCCTCGACGCGCTCGATGATGAGCCCGTCCGTGTCGAGCGTGACCTCGCCGCGCGCCAGCTCGATCTTGAGCCCGTCGATCTGCGCGAGCAGGTCGTCGAGGTCGCGGGCGACGTAGTCGATCACGCCGAGCTCGAGTGCCCGCGACGCGCTGAGGCTTGCTGCCTCGCGGACGGCGCGCTCGGCCCAGTCCGCGTTGCGGCCCCGCTGCTCGGCGAGACTGCGGATGTACGCAACCGCGTCGTTGATCGCCTTGCGCTCGGATGCGGAGCCCGGCGCGGCCGGCGTGGCGTCGCCGCCCGAATCGTCCGCGTCGTCCTCCGCGTCCGGCGACGGCTCGCCGGGGGCGGACGGCGATTCGCCGCCCGGTGCCGGTGCCGTGCCGCCGATCGGCACCGGTGTGGCGGCGCCGACGTTGGTGGCCGGCGCCATCGCTGCGATGTGGCTCGCATAGAGGATGTAGGTCCCGGCGCTTGCCGCGCGGGCGCCCGGCGGCCACACGTAGACCGCGACGGGTACGGACGAGCCGAGGATCGCCTGGATGATCGTCCGCATCGAGGTGTCGAGCCCGCCGGGCGTGTCGAGCTCGATCACGACCAGCGCGCCGTTCTCGTCCTCGGCGCGCTCGATGCCGCGGACGATGTAGTCGGCCGTCGCCGCCCCGATCGCGTCCTGCACCGTGAGCAGGAATGCCCGCTTCGAGCCCCCGGAGCGCTCGCTCGACGCTACCTGGGCGACGGCAGCCCAGGCGACGAGGAATGCAACGACCGCGAGCATCGCCGCCGTTCCGCGGCGGATAGGGCGAAGCCATGGGAACATGTGCCCGATGATAGCACTCGCCGGGCGAGTGGCCGCTTTTCGCGCCGCCCCGCGGTATAGTTGCCGTCCCATGACCCAGATGCCCACCGAATGGCACCCGGCGAGCTGGCAGCGCCTGCCCGCCGCTCAGCAGCCGACTTACAAGGACAGCGCCCGGCTCGACGCGACCCTCGCGAGGCTCGCGGCGCTGCCGCCGATCGTCACGAGCTGGGAGATCGAGGCCCTCAAGGCGGAGCTCGCGAGGGCCCAGCGCGGCGAGGCGTTCCTGCTCCAGGGCGGCGACTGCGCGGAGAGCTTCGACGAGTGCACGTCCGAGAACATCGTCCAGCAGCTCAAGATCCTGCTGCAGATGTCGCTCGTGATGCTCGTCGGGCTGAAGAAGCCGGTGATCCGGGTCGGCCGGCTCGCCGGTCAGTACGCGAAGCCGAGGAGCGCCGATTTCGAGACGCGCGCCGGCGTATCGCTGCCGAGCTATCGAGGCGACATCATCAACCGGAGCGGATTTACGCCCGAGGACCGCGAGCCCGAGCCGGAGCTCATGCTCCGCGGCTACGAGCGCGCGGCGCTGACGCTGAACTTCATTCGCTCGCTGCTCGACGGCGGCTTTGCGGATCTGCACCACCCGGAGAACTGGGATCTCGGCTTCGTCGGGGAGTCGGCGCTCGGGGCCGAGTACCACGAGCTCGTGGGGCAGGTGTCGGACTCGCTGCGGTTCTTCGAGGCCGTCACCGGCGCGCCGATGCACCGCACGCACCGCGTGAACTTCTATGCGTCGCACGAGGGGCTGCACCTGCCGTACGAGCAGGCGCAGACCCGCTTCCTGCCGCACCGCAAGCGCTGGTACGACCTGACGACGCACTTTCCATGGATCGGCATGCGGACCTCGGCGCTCGGCGGCGCGCACGTCGAGTACTTCCGCGGTATCGCCAACCCGATCGCCGTCAAGGTCGGCACGGGGACGAGCGACGAGCAGCTGCAGGCGCTGATCCACGTGCTGAACCCGAACAACGAGCCGGGCCGCCTGACTTTGATCACGCGGTTCGGGGTGAAGCACATCGAGGGGCATCTGCCGCGGGTGATCCGGGCCGTGCGCAGCACGGGATCGCAGGTGCTCTGGGTTTGCGACCCGATGCACGGCAACACCGAGACGACGGCGGACGGCTACAAGACGCGCCGCTTCGACAACATCCGCAACGAGCTCCGGGCGGCGTTCCGCATTCACCAGGAGCTCGGCAGCTACCTCGGCGGGGTACACCTCGAGCTGACCGGCGGCAACGTGACGGAATGCATCGGCGGCGCCCGGGGGCTCAAGGAGTCGGATCTCGCGCGCGCGTACAAGACCCAGGTGGATCCGCGCCTCAACTACGAGCAGGCGATGGAGATCGCGATGCTGATCGCCGGGCGGCGGCTGCGCCTCGGCGAGTAGGCTGCATCCTTGATGAACGGTGGGCGTCGGCGCGGGTCGGGCGTCCGTGGGTCGGGCGGTGCGGATGGGCGTCGGCGCGGGGCCGGGCGTCGG
>Ga0079224_100000847_pt1 | contig 32832 bp, 32 predicted proteins | sample Stecom2015_FD_80414 | JGI IMG/M metagenome (GOLD analysis project Ga0079224, IMG submission 80414) | Agricultural soil microbial communities from Utah to study Nitrogen management - Steer compost 2015 | ecosystem: Environmental > Terrestrial > Soil > Agricultural land | place: USA: Utah... | reverse complement strand
TTATAGTTTAGTGACGATAGCGAAGAGGTCACACCCGTTCCCATACCGAACACGGAAGTTAAGCTCTTCAGCGCCGATGGTAGTTGGGGCATTGCCCCTGTGAGAGTAGGACGTCGCTAAGCAACTAAAAGATCAACCGATAGGGTTGGTCTTGTTTTGTGTTTGACTCTTTTTGTAAAGGTTGATATTTCATAGCTTTATTAATGTTAATACTCTATATATTTACTGATACAAATAGAAATTTTATATTTACTGGTAGAACAATTGGAATCTTGTATAGAACTAGAAAAAATAATAACAAGCCTACTTAAACAAATTCCTGCTTTTTGGGACTTTTTTTGAAATCATTCTAGAGCTTTTTTCCGCTCTTCTTAACATTTCAATAGTACGCCCTGTTCCTGCTTTACGAGCAATCACACTACCGTTTCGGTCTTGATTAAAAATTCCTCTTTTCGTCTTTTTGTACTCCCACACTTTTTAGATTTTCTATGCGTAATTTCTCGCCCTTTCAGTGACTCCCAAAAGAATGTTTCGTCACTTTAAACAATGCCTTGTAATGGATAAAAAGCCTATTTCCCTAAAGCGTTCAGTGATTTTTGGAAGGGTATATCCTTCAACCATTATCTCAATGTATCTAATCTATTTATCAGGATAATGAGAGCTTGAAAACGGTGTATTTAGTAATATCGTTCAAAGACTTACCGCTATCCCTTTTAATGTAAGACAATCTTTTAGTAATTTTTATGGTTTTGGAGAAGATATGAATGCAATTTACGGGAGGTGTCTTAGATGAGTGAGGTATATCGGGATAAAATTGTTGTTTTAGATGAGAAAGGAAAGGAAAAGGAGCTTTCGGTTGAGGCGTTATTTGATATGAAGGATAAAACGTATGCCTTGTTGCGATCTGAGATAGATCAAAACGAGACGTTTGTCATGCAGGTGGAGGATACGGAAGACGGACAGTATTTAACAGGAATTGAAAATCCGTCTGAACGTGAGATGGTATTAGATGCATATGAAATAGCTGTTGATGCTAACCCAGCGGAGTAAGTTTCATGAGTAAAAAAATTGTGGATGTAATGGATACGCAAATGCGAGAGTTAATAGAAAAAGAATTGAATGGTCTAACGTTCACAAAAAATTTTCGATCTCCTTCAGCAGAGGAATGGTATGTATTTTTACCTAGCTATAAGGATCCGCTTACTGGTGGAGCAGCTGGCAAAGTGATCATTCACTATCATCTATTCGATACAAAAGAGATTTTCATTAATACTACGATTATTTTTGATGATCCTGCTTTACATAAAGCGTCACTACATCAACTTGTATATGCCATTTCAGATGAGATTGTAAATAGGTTGGTCGGATATGCGGATACGCTACTTTCTGTTCATTCTGGTGAGAATTCGTACAATGCAGAATATAAAAATTGAGGGGATATTATGGTAGATATGATACAAGCGATACAACAACATGCGATTCCAATTACCCATTCGAAAGACTTTGGGCCACTTTTTTCTGCCATTACAAATCAGAAATACGTTTTATTAGGGGAAGCCTCACATGGCACGTCTGAGTTCTATCAAATAAGGGCAGACATTACGAAGAAATTAATTATTGAAAAGGATTTCACATTTATTGCAGTAGAAGGAGATTGGCCATCATGCCAAGAGGTCAATCGGTATATAAAAGGATATAGAAATACATACAAAAATGCTCGTGATGTCCTTAGGGCTTTTAAACGTTGGCCGACTTGGATGTGGGCTAACGAAGAGATTATTGAGTTAATTGAGTGGTTAAAGGAATATAATAACGGCAAACCACATGAAAAGAAAGTTGGTTTTTATGGAATTGATATTTATAGTTTGTGGGAATCAATGGATGAAATCCTAAAGTATCTAGAAAAGAGGAATTCTCCAAATCTTGAAGTCGCAAGAAAGGCTTTTGCCTGTTTTGAACCATTTCAACGTGAAGCCGAAAAGTATGCTTTGTCTTCAGCCTTTTATTCCGAGGGATGTCATGAAGAAGTGACAAAGCTTCTAACTGAAATAAGTAAAAACAAACTGATGTATGAAGACTACGAGGAAGGCAGTTTAAATGTTGAAGTGAACGCACTAATTACGGCTAATGCTGAGAACTACTATACCACGATGATCACAAATGACAATGAATCATGGAATATCAGAGATCGTCACATGGTAGAAGTCCTGCATCGAATTGATTCGTTTTACAATCATACAGCTAAAGGTATTATCTGGGGACACAATACACATGTGGGTGACGCAAGGGCAACTGATATGGCAGACGAAGGTATTGTTAATGTTGGACAACTTTTAAGGGAAGCGTCTGGTCCTGAACATGTATTTATTGTTGGTTTTGGTACACATCATGGTACGGTGATTGCATCGACAGAATGGGGTGTGGATTTTGAAAGGATGAATATCCCACCAGCAGCTTCTGGCAGTTGGGAAGACCTACTTTATCAAGCAGGTGCACATGATAAACTGATCGTTTTTTCGAATAAAAATAGACATTTATTTATGAACAAAATGGGTCACCGCGCAATCGGCGTTGTGTATCAACCAGAATATGAGCGTCGTGGTAACTATGTTCCGTCTGTCCTATCGGAACGATATGATGCGTTTATTTTTGTAAATCAAACAAATGCTTTAACTCCACTAGAAGTCACAAGAGTTGTGATTTAAATCTAGCATATGAATAAACTCTCACTAAATTGTAGTGGTTTTTTTTCCTCCGAAGGGGAGGCTGCACGGACAATTTGAGGTTCTGTTAATAGGAGGTACTTGGAGTATCTCCTATTTTTTTGCGCTTTTTTATCATATATAAATCATTGGAAACAATAATAATGTGTTATATAAGATGAAATAATTTTTGAAAAACGATAAAAGTTATCTTATAATCAATATGGAAATGATTTAGTTCTAAATTTAACATTGGAAAAAACCTATTTGAAAGGAATGTCGGAAGTTGAAATCAAAAACGAAACGTTGGATAATCTCAGGAGTTGCAGTAACAGCTATTTTTAGTTCATTATCCATCCCTCAAGTTCAAGCAGGAGCAAGTCATTTTTTATCTTTATTCCGTGTGAACCAAATAGAAATGGTGAAGTTGACACAAAGTGATATACAGGAAATCGAGAATTGGCTTCATGAAAATAAGGAAGGATCGTTAGACCTTAAAGGAGTTGGAAAGCTGAATATGTCAGGGATAACAGATGGGCCAACTTACTTTGAAACTTCTGAATCAGCAAAAGAAGCTGGCTATCATGTCCCAACGTTAGAGGAATATGAGGCAGAGGGGGTCAATGTGATACCAGCATCAACTATAACGTTTACCTTACATGTAGAAAAAGCAAATCAATTATTAACTCAATTAGGCTCCAAACACCAATTTGAGGCTTCTTTAAATGAAAAGCCATTTTCAGTCACAACTTACGATACTATCAAAACTGATTTCGTGAAGGAAGGAAATTATCTGTCGTATATGCAAACAAAATCTCCCGAAATCAATGTGCCTAACGGAGTATCTGTTGCGGAATTAAAAGCGACATTGTTATCCCTACCGTTTTTACCTGAAAATGTAAAAACACAGTTTGCAGGTATTGATCATATTGAAAATACCTTGCCAATTCCTGTTGTAGAAACAGAAGGTACTAAGATACGTGAGATCCGTTTAGGAAAAGCACAAGGAATTGTAGTCGAAAGGGAACAAGAATCTTCAATCGTATGGCAAGAAAACGGTAATTTTCATGTTCTCGTTTCACACGGCAAAATGACTGCAGATGAATTAATTCAATTAAGTCTACAAATGAAGTAATGACTACACATTCAGCGCGTTTCTAGCACGCTCTGATTTTTCATTCTGACATTGGGGGAGGAACATGAACGTTATTCAAACGAAATCTTTAACGAAAACCTATAATGGTAAAGGCGGAATATCGGATGTAACATTGTCGATTGGTGAGGGAATTGTGTATGGATTTCTAGGACCAAATGGTTCTGGAAAAAGTACATTCGTACGCACCTTACTTGGATTATTGCAACCGACAAGTGGAGAGGGTTATATTCTCGGGGAACCAATTGGAACAATAAAATCGCGCGAACAAGTAGGGTATCTACCTGAATTATTTCGTTACCCAGAATGGTTAACGGGTAAACAATTGTTACAAAGCCATGCCGAATTATGCAAAATACCTGTTCGCAGTCGTAATAAACGAATTGAAGAAGTCATTGAGCTAGTTGGAATGACGGGTAGAGAAAATGGGAAAATTAGTGGTTTTTCGAAGGGGATGTCGCAACGAATTGGTCTGGCTTGTGCGATTTTAAATGATCCAAAGGTTGTTTTTCTGGATGAGCCGACATCTGCACTTGATCCGATTGGACGGAAAGATGTTCGAGATCTCATGGTTTATCTTCGAGACCAAGGGAAAACAGTCTTTTTGAATAGCCATTTGTTATATGAAGTGGAGTCTGTGTGTGATCATGTATCAATTGTTCATCAAGGAGATATGATTGTACAAGGACCTTGGCGTGAGTTATTGATGACAGAAACAAAGGTGGAAGTAGTAACAGATCTGCCAATTGGCACGAACTTGCCAGCCTTTGTAACACAATATCAAAAAGTAAATGAGGAGCTCACACGTACAAGATGGGAGATCCAACTCGAGAATGAATCGGATATACCCAAAATCATTCAGTATTTATCTACAAATGGGACTGCAATCTATGAAGTGAAGCCCATTATCCCTCATTTAGAGGATGTTTTTTTGTATTGGGTGAACCAGAAAAAGGAGAACGCTTATGTGGACAATCAGTAAATTAACTTTTAAAGAAATGATATCAAAGCGGATCTTTATCATCACAATTGTGATGACCCTTATATTTCTGGCGCTTTATGGAACGGCTATTTATTTTGCTGGTAAAGATACACCAGGTGGAGGGGCCAACATGATTCAAGGACCAGAACTGATTTTAATGCAGCAATTTGTTGCTTCACAATTATTGGGGGTCGGACTCTATTTTTCTTCATTTATTATCGCTTTATTAGCAATTTTGTCGAGTGTGACATCTATTTCAGGTGAAATTTCAAGTCATCAGATTGATACATGGTTGATGCGCCCCATTTCTAGAGCACAATTTGTGATGGGGAAGTTTGTAGGATTATCCCTTCTCATGATTTCCTATGCAGTCGGTCTTTTTTTTAGTATTACCGCCCTTCATCAAGGAATTGGTTCGGAATGGATGGAGTTAGATATCAGTCTAATCCAGATGTTGAAAGCAGTAAGTGTGTTTGTCATTCAGCCATTTGTTTTAATATCTTTCGGATTACTAGTAAGTACGAGAATGACCACTTTAAATGCAGGAATTGTATCCATTGTTCTGTATGGTGCAGCATTTATTGGTGGATTTATTGAACAATTTGGTTCACTTGCCGAAAAGACAACGCTCGTAAATATTGGGATTATCATGAGTCTAATCTTTCCCGTTGATTCCATTTATCGGAAAATGACCGTTTTACTGTTTGATACAACTGATAATCCGTTGTCTTTTGCACAAGGTGGAATGTTCACTAGCATTTCTACACCTAGTAATCTCATGGTTTGGTACGCACTGCTATATGGTGTATTAATCGTACTATTTACAATTTATCGTTTTAATAAGCGTGATGTGTAAATGATTATTTTCAATCATACATGATAAGATGATAAAATCAGATTATATGGAAACCAAAAGGCAATAGAAACAAATTAATAGAATCCATGGTTCAGTGAAATCACTTAATTTTGCATAATGAATGGAGTGAAAAAGTTGACTAATGGCATGAGAAATCCAGTCATAGATGAATATATTAGTAAAGAGAAAAAGTGGCAGGCAGAATTTGAGAAATTGAGATCGATTACCCTTGATTGTGGACTGACTGAAGAACTGAAATGGAGATTGCCTTGCTACACGCTTGAAAGAAAGAACATCGTGATCATTCAGGGGTTTAAAGAATATTGTGCGCTTATGTTTTTTAAGGGTGCGCTGCTAAGGGATCCTCAAGGGATCCTGACAAAACCAGGGGAAAACTCACAAACACAGCGACAAATGAGGTTTACTACTGTTCAGGAGATTGAAAAGGTAGAAACCACTATAAAAGAGTATATCGATGAAGCGATTAAAGTAGAACAAGCTGGCTTAAAAGTGACTACAAAGGAGACTTCGGATTACGAGATTCCAGAAGAATTGCTCGCTAAATTTAATGAAATTCCTGATTTGAAACAGGCTTTTGAATCATTGACACCCGGACGTCAACGAGCATATCTTCTATTTTTCTCCAAAGCCAAGCAATCCAAAACACGAGTGGCAAGGATTGAAAAATACATCCAACCCATACTCGAAGGTAAGGGATTACATGATTAAGTATATAAAAAAGGGACGAGGGGATGTTACCTCTCGTCCTTAACATTGTCTGATGCTCCTTCCGATTATTTCTTGCGAACAGGAATCCAAATTTCGCTATATGCGTAGTTTTCTTTTTGTTTATCCATTTTCGTAAAGGAAAATGTAGGGGCATTGATGACTTCATAATCCGATGAAGGTAGCCATTCAGAATAGGTTTTTGCCATTGTTTCTTGTAACGTTGTGGGAAAGGGTCCTTCATTTGGGAAGATTGCCCATGTGCATGCTTGCACAGGTACTTTTTCCAACTCTTCACTGACCTCATCATTGGTTGTCAGTACACCAATTAAGTGAGTTAATTCGCCTTCTTCTTTTAAGAAATTTTCATCCGCATCATAGGAAGCATTGACAATCTCATATGGTTCGATATTTTTTAGTGAATGCATTTCTTCCTTTTGTTCATCTGTAATGCTCATAGCAAGCTTCACGATCTCGTTATTTACACCCTCAAATTGCATGGGAACACGTTTGCTAACACCTACTAAATAAAACGCTGGTTTGTCTACGATTCTATATTCCATAGAAACTCCTCCTTTAACAGTTATGACAAATGATAGTTTAGGGAACGATTTGCTAAGCTTTTTCTTGATGGCATCGGAGGGCAGAAATCCACTCCATTTTTTAAATGCCCTCGTAAACCCATCTACTGACTGATACCCATATTTGAATGCAACCTCTGTTACCTTTTCGCCATCTAGTAACTCCTTGTTCGCCTCCGCAAGTTTTCGATTCTTTATATATTCACTAAGCGTTAAGCCTGATAGATGAAAAAAGACCGTTCGAAAGTGGTAGTCGGAAACGCCAGCATATTCAGAGATCTGTTCAAGTGAAAGGTCTTCCGTGAGGTGATCTTCAATATAGTCAATCACTTGGTTTAATTCTTTTAACAAGTTATCCCTCCTCGAAATCATCATAACAAAGCGAGTATTTGTTTACTCGACATTATAAACAAAAAAATATCGGTATGATAGGTCGGAAGAGTAGGGGAAAGGGGGATGAAGTTTGAGTAGATACATTTTATAGGAAAGAAAGGGCAGTCCCCATGTGTTAAGTGTTTAACGAAAAGGAGACAGGCCCAAGATCTGTTAGGTTAAGTTTGGATAACCTTGCTGACGCAAAGCTTCATAAACCAAGATAGCAGCTGTACTTGAAAGATTAAGCGAACGAACGTGATCATTCATAGGAATTCTTAAAAAGTGGTTTCGATTTTTTTCGAGTAAATCTTTTGGTAAACCCGTTGTTTCTTTTCCAAACATAAAATAATGTTCTTTCGTGACATCACTGAAATCAAAAGCTGTATGTGATGTTTCACCAAATGTTTCAATAAAGTAAAACTCACCTTGATTCTTTGAAAAAAAATCTTCTAATGAATCATAGTACGTTATATTGACAGAATCCCAAAAATCAAAGCCTGCTCGTTTTATCATGTCGGGATCCGTTGAAAAGCCGAGCGGTTTAATTAAATGCAATTTGGAATCTGTTGCAGCGCAAGTTAGAGCTATATTTCCAGTATTAATTGGAATATCTGGTTGAAATAGTACAACATGAATTGCCAAAAATGGTCACTCCTATCTACATTTTACCCTTTAAATTATAGCACAAGGATGGAAAAGAGAAGGAATTGTTCTATGTGGATCATAAATTTTATTATAGTGAAATAGGGAGGAACATAAAAGACGTCATTCATAAGCTTTTCCAGTAAAGTGAGAAGAGGAAAAAATCGTGAAGTTGAAGGGAGTAATGGTACAATTTGATATTTTTGCTCCAAAACAAAAGATAGGGGATGGAAAACAAATTCCCATCCCCATGCAATACAATTTTAGCCTTGTTTTACTGGATTTCGTAGCTCACCAATACCCTCGATACGACAAATGATTTCATCACCATTTTTCATCATGACGGCACCTAGTGGGCTACCTGTTAAAATAACGTCGCCTGGTTCTAGTGTCATCACGCTGGATAGGTACGAAACCATTTTTCTAAGCGGAACAATCATTAGATTCGTTTCACTATCTTGTTTCTTATCCCCGTTTAAGTAAGCCTCAACGGTCACTTTGTCAGGATCGATTGCCGTTTCGATATAGGGACCAAGAGGTGTGAACGTATCAAATGACTTTCCTATTGTCCAATGCCCAGCTTCATGGAAAAATTGAGGAGCTGTCACGTCATTGGCAATTGTATAGCCAAAGATGTAGTCTTCTACTTCATCTTCAGAAATATTTCGTGCTGATCTACCAATGATGACGGCAAGCTCTGATTCAAATTTCACTTCTGTTATTTTACTTGGAATCTCAATTGGTTGTTCTGGCCCAATTACAGAAGAAACGGGCTTGTAAAAAAATACTGGAATTTCAGGTAGCTCAGAAGGTAGATCTTCTACCTTCTGAACATAGTTCGCACCAATCCCAATTACCTGTCTTGGTCTAAGTGGTTCTAATAGTTCTAGTTCGTCAACTTGGTAGGTGACGTCTGTATTTGTCCAATCTGAAAAAATATCTCCTTCAATTTGTTGGATTCCATTCTCTGTTACGATTCCTTGTAAGATGGTTCCATTCGCTTGATGTTTAAATCTACCAAATTTCATCGTTTCACTCCTCGTATTCTGCCTAAAACATCAGTACATTCTATTAGCTTTTTAAGCGAGCCTGTTCCTTTACTTCGAGACGACGACGGTGAAGAATCGGTTCAGTATACCCATTTGGCTGCTCTTTTCCTTTGAATACAAGATCGCATGCAGCTTGGAACGCAATTGATTCATCATAGTTCGGAGCCATAGGGCGGTATTTCTCATCACCCGCATTTTGTTGGTCAACAATTTTAGCCATGTTTTTAAGCGTTTCTAACATTTGTTCTTCTGTACAAACACCATGGTGTAGCCAATTCGCAAGCATTTGACTAGAGATACGTAATGTTGCACGGTCTTCCATTAGGCCTACATTGTTAATATCAAGAACTTTTGAGCATCCAACCCCTTGGTCTACCCAACGAACAACATAGCCAAGCAATGTTTGTGCGCTGTTATTAAGTTCTTCCTGAATTTGTTCAGGGGACCAATCAATCTTATCGACAACTGGAATTTGTAAGATTTCATTTTGGTAATTCTTTACTACTTTTGAAAGTTCATTCTGTACTTTTCTTACGTCAATTTCATGGTAATGAATTGCATGTAATGTAGCAGCTGTTGGGGATGGGACCCATGCTGTATTTCCACCTGCTTTTAAATGTCCGCCTTTTTGCTCGAGCATCGCGGCCATTAAATCAGGCATCGCCCACATTCCTTTACCAATCTGTGCTTTACCTTTAAAGCCAGTATCTAAACCAATACGTACGTTATTATTTTCATATCCATTTAACCAAGTAGATGTTTTCATATCACCTTTACGTACCATTGGACCTGCTTCCATAGAAGTGTGAATCTCATCTCCAGTACGATCTAAGAATCCAGTATTAATGAAGACAATTCGATCTTTTACTTCATAAATACAATTCTTCAAATTCAGGCTTGTACGACGTTCTTCATCCATAACACCAATTTTTAGCGTATGGCGTTCCATGTCAAGCATATCTTCAACACGGTTAAATAATTCATTTGCAAAAGCTACTTCTTCAGAACCATGCATCTTTGGCTTAACAATATAAACGGATCCCTTTTCAGAGTTTTTATAGACTCCGTTTCCTAATAAGTCATGTTTTGCAATTAAGCTTGTAAATACAGTGTCCATAATTCCTTCAGGGATTTCATTGCCATTACGATCTAAGATGGCATTCGTTGTCATCAGGTGACCAACGTTACGGACGAACATAAGCACTCGACCTGATAATTGAATCTTTTCACCATTTGGAGCCGTATACGTACGATCAGGATTTAATGTACGTGTAACTTCTTTTCCGTTTTTCGTGAATTGAGAAGTTAAGTCTCCTTTGATTAATCCAAGCCAATTATGATAGGCAAGAGTTTTATCTTCTGCATCAACAGCTGCAACAGAATCTTCAAAGTCCATAATCGTTGTTGTGGCAGATTCAAGATAAACATCTTTTACATTCGCTTTATCTTGTTTTCCAATAGGGTGATCTGCATCAATTTGAATTTCAATATGGAGACCGTTATTTTTTAGTAAAACAGCTGTAGGATTTTCGGCATTGCCATTGTATCCAACAAATTTTGAAGGGTCTACTAGTTTCGTTGTGTTGTTATTTGCTAGAACAACTTCTAAATCTTCTTGATTGATCACGTATTTTACGACATCTTTATGTGATGCGTCTTTTAGTGGGACCGTCTTATCAAGAAAATCTTTTGCAATTGCAATAACTTGATCACCGCGTTTTGTATTATATGGACCTGCTTTTTCTAATCCATCTTCCTCACCAATCACATCCGTTCCATATAATGCATCATATAGAGAGCCCCAACGTGCGTTAGCAGCATTGATAGCATATCGAGCATTGTCAATCGGCACCACTAATTGTGGACCAGCTTGAACGGTAATGACATCATCAACGTTTTCAGTCGTAATCTTAAAATCTTCCACTGGTGTTTCTAGGTAATTAATTTCTTCTAAAAAGGATTTATAAGAATCGAAGTCAATCACTTCGTTTTCTCTATGCCAAGCATCAATTTTGCATTGAATTTCGTCGCGTTTTTCTAATAATAACTTGTTTTTTGGAGCCAAATCAGAAACAAGTTGGCCTAGATCATTCCAAAACTTTTCGCGGTCAAGACCTGTCCCTGGAAGTGCTTCCAAATTAACGAAATCAAAAAGAACTTTTGCAACTTGAAGGTTTCCTGTTTTTATGTAATTCGACATCATGCATTCCTCCTTTAGTATCTATCTATTACTTTAATAGTGATAGGGCTTAAACAGAAATACATTTTTCGCATGTATGCTATTCCATTTGGTTATACCTTCAAGTATAATAAGCTAAAATTACCCATTTAGTAGGGAAAGGGGTATTAGAATGGACATCAGACAGATAGAATATTTTGTAGAAGTTGCGAAACATTTAAACATAACAAAAGCAGCTTCCATTCTTCATATTTCTCAACCATCATTAAGCAAAGTCATTAGAAAGCTAGAGTCTGACCTAGGAACTCCTTTATTTTATAGAGGAGCGAAGCAATTGGATTTAACGGATGTCGGAAAAGCATTTCTAGTTAGTGCGAAAAATGTTCTTCAAGCCTATGAAAATTTAACGATGGAAATAAGTGATGTCATAGATTTAAAAAAAGGCGAAATTAAAATCGGCATTCCTCCAATTATTGGTGCCACTTTTTTTTCAAAATTGATTAGTAGTTATAAAGAAGCGTTTCCTTCCATACAAATCAATTTAACAGAAGTGGGCAGTAAAAAGATTAAACGTGGAGTGGCAGAAGGGGAGCTTGATATTGGCTTAGTTTGCAATCTCCCCATTCAAAAAGAAGACTTTGACATGATTAAACTAGTAGAAGATCCACTAGTACTACTTGTCCATAAAGATCATCCGTTATCACAACGAGAATCAATTGAACTCACGCATGTTTCAAAGGAACCTTTTATCATGTACAGAAATGACTTTTCGTTGTATGACAAGATTATGGAGGCATGTGGCAAACTTGATTTTTATCCAAATATCGTTTGTGAAAGTTCACAGAAGGACTTTATGATCGAAATGGTCGAGGCAAAATTAGGTGTGGCTCTATTACCTAGTCAAATTTGCAGACAGATTACCAGTAAAAATATCATCGCCATTCCTTTTATAAACCCTACGATAAATTTAGAACTAGGAATGATCTGGAAAAAAGACAGATATATGTCACATGCTGTACGTGAATTCATCGCCATGGTGGAAAGCTGAAGGGGCCAGCCCCTCAATAAAAGCGATAGATTAATAGGGGATAGTCCAGATAACATAATCTACACTCATTTTTATAGGAAACCCTAGTAAGATCCACTTTCCAAGACTGTCTTGAAAACGGATGTCAGACAAGATGCGCAGCCGATCGAAGACGGGAATAGAAGTTGTCTTCATGACCAGACGAGTGAGGCTAGTAATGAAGTATGCGAGCGTTTTTAACAGTCTGAGAGAGGCATACTAGATGCCTCTCTCAAAGTCTAAGCTTCTTTTTACTTTGTTTATGAAGGGATTCTTTCTGTTCATCGGTCAGAAAAAAGGTATCAGTGTTTTCTGCCTCTGATCCGATCACAAAGGAAAGTTTTCCATCAAACTGCTCTTTTGGAATCGATTCGATGATTTCAGGAACGCTTGGGGTAGCTGTTAAGGCTTGATCTGTATGGAAAATATCAACCTTGTGCTTCAAAAAGACGTCAATCCAATCATAGAGTGATTGCTTCTCGGCATGTGGAAAGCTTGTAACCCTTATTTGATTCGTAGAATCCACCCCATAGATGAATAGTTTTGCTGATCGTACTTTACTAAATTTCGTCCTCAGTTGATAGTTGTCACTATGAGCAATCGTCGACTTTGCCTTCAATCGGTAATCCATTCCAATTAATACATATTTCATCTTTTCATAAGGAAGAAAGATGTGCTGTTCTTCACCTTTTAATTTGTCCTTCACATAGGAATCATAGCCCTTATCACCTAGTTGAATATGAATCACAATATCTAGATAGTTACGTAGATTTTTATAGCTGAACCATGCAAAACCGACAAAGGTAACGCCAATCGCAAATAGTAGAATGGAAAAGCCCAATCCCATCTCAGAAAATTCACTAAAGCTTAAACCCAATCCACATATCCCTATAAATAAGAAGACCGAAATCAATCCAATATGGCAACCAATGGCCCACTTAGGGAGCTGATTTGTATAACTTCGATTATCCTTCGTTTGCAATTCCATTCATTTATAGCCCCTTTCATTACTTATTTTACCAAAAAAAGGCTGAGACAAAGGGCTTATTCATAATAGGACTATAGTGTGAAATGCATAAAAAATTCTATCAAAAGTTCAAGTTTTAGAAATAGAAATAATGTAAACATCTTCAGGGAATACAAAAGCCTAGATCGTAAACGAAGTGTAGAGCACCAACCTTTAACTCAAAGGTTGGTGCTCTTTTGTTATGCAGCACGTAAAACGGTCATTCTAACATGGCTGACTCAGTCGTCAATGTTGTAAGTTGTTAATTAAGGCTCACCAGCCGCACGATAAAAAGCGAAGTATGTAGATCTAATCGTGTTTTTAGTACAATTTTTAATACGTTCCTTGGTATGTTATTTGTTTAGTAAGAGCAACAATCAGTGCGAAAACAGTCTTATATAAAGAGGCGAGCATCAGGGAAGCGTCTTTAAATTAGTAGATTTCCCCATGTTCTTTAGCAAAAAACCAAATACAAAATCGTCGAGTCATGTAGAATGTGAGGCATATTGAAATCCAAGAAATATACCATTCCCAATGGATGTATGTGATGAGATCGGTGTATATCTCAATGATGACTTCTCCTATCGTCAGGACTGTAGTAAATGCGACATAATACATGAATTGAATAAGTAAGTTCCGATTATTTGGATACCATACATTAAAGATGGCACAAGTGAGAGGATAAGCAAAAAACTCATATGTGAAGCTTGATCGACTGACTGAAGGAAACAAGCGAACTGGATATTCGAGTAATCCCCATTCAACAACAACTAAGCCAATCAGAAATGTAATAAACTGCTTGAATAAAAATGCCACCACTGCAAGCCGAATCTTTTCTCTCGGAATCGCGAAAAGAAGGGCTGCTGTGAATACGTATACTCCTAGTAAAATCCAAGCTTCGATTGTCATTATGTCCCCCATTTCTCTACTTGGAACACGGATTTGTCCTTGTAGAACCAATCACAGCAGATATTGCTCGCGTAGTATAGAAATCCAAAATATACCCACAACCCATACCACGTCATGCTTCTAAATTCTAATAGATCGGTATAATGTTCGATGACAACATCAAATAACGTAATGGAAGAAATCCAGATTGAAAAATAGATGAAATTGAAATTTAACCTTTTATAGACGTAGAATATGGAAAATAGAAGAGGGTGGAAAAAATAAACAATTGTAAGGGGAAACTCATGTGCTTCAGGGAACTCTCTGACTGGTGCATATAACAAACCATATTTAAAAACAAACATATCGAAAAACCAGATCACTGCCTGAAACAGTAAGAAGGCCAGAATGCCTCTGCGCACGTCTTTTCTCACAATCAATGCGAAAAAACCAATAATGCCTATCATCCATAGTATAAGTAGGATGACGAATTCTTTCTGCATGTCTCCAAAACCCCTCTTCTTAAAAATTTATACATATGTCCATTTATATATTTTTTCCAAACTGTTTGAATTTATCAAAGGGATTAGTGATTACTTGAAACTCATGAATGGTTAATCTTTTCATGATGATTCGGTGAGAGTGTTATAACCTTCTAAAAACGAAGATTTTACTTGAGTGTAGAGTCATTTATATGATGAAACGTAACTAAATAATATTCCCATTTTTTATGGGGACAATAAGTAAGATAGTAAAAATGATCACTGGAGGTTGCAATGTCTGAGTATGCTTTTATGGCAGGCAGGGCCGTGTTGTCATTTGTTATCTTGTTCACTCTTGCACGACTTCTTGGGAAAAAGCAAATCTCTCATCTTACTTTTTTTGACTATGTAGTAGGTATTGCGATTGGGACAATGGCTAGTTCTATCGCGATCGATAAGTCTCTTTCGTTCGGACACGGCGTAACCGCGCTCGTTATCTATACGGTTTTATCGTTGTTGATTGGGTTTGGTGCCGTTAAATCGTTCAAATTCAGAGAAATAGTGGAAAGTAGTCCTGTGATATTGGTGAAGGATGGAAAAGTAATGGAGAAGACTCTTTTAAAGCAAAGGATGACATTTGATGACCTCTTAAATGGCTTACGGGTAAAAGGTGCTTTTAATCTTTCAGAGGTAGAACTAGCAATGATGGAAACCAATGGAGACATCAGCGTATTGAAAAAACCACAATATCAGGCGCTTACTCCGAATGATATAGGGTTAGAGGTAGAGGAGGATCATGGTCCTTCTCTAGCGATTATCGATGGAGAGGTGTTAGAACATCACTTGCAATACTTAGGGTATACGAAAGAGTGGCTACTAGAAGAAATCAAAAAACAAGGGGCCAACGAGCTAGAGGATGTCTTTTTAGCTCAAATAAACTCCGATGGAAGTCTCTTTGTTGATCTATATAATGATAAGAAAAATACGCAAGATGATAAAACAATTGAACAAGAAAATCAAAAAACCAACTTAGCAATAAAGTTAAGAAGAATACAATCAGATCTTGAACAGACGGCTTTTCTAACGAAGGACAATGTTGCAAGAAAAATGTATTTTAAACAATCCAAGGAAATAGATAAGATGATAAAGAAACTGAATCCATATTTAAGTGAATAATCTTAGTATGGCAGCTGAAAAAGTCTTCATTTCAGCTACAGCTTGCCCTTTACAAGGAGTAGACAAAATTCTACTCCTCTTTAATTTGTTTTCCTCATGGTGTGAACCTGTTTGTTTATCGATTCCAATTAGTACCATTATAGACTGAAAACTCATTTTTTCATTAATAGATACTTGTCATTATGAACGAGGTAACTTTGTCCAATCAAAGAGAACATTTAAAAATATAATATAGTAAATATTGAAAGGAGGGTACCATTTATGAGTAAAGTATGGAGAAATGAGTCTATTTTTGGAAACAGTAGGAACAGAAATGATTTTCACAGTAATGTTGATGTTGATAATGATAATGAATTAAGAGCTAGAGCAGATAGTGACGCAGAAAATGACACAGATGTAAACTTAAAGGACAAAAACACAAATATTGCAAAAGCTCGTGTCAACCACAGCGGTAATTCCAGAGTAGATATTAAAGTAGCTAGTGATTCAAAAGCTAGAGTACGCTCTAGAAGTAATGCTGATGCAGATCAAGATCAAGACCAAGATCAATATCAAGACCAAGATCAAGATCAACACCAACGTTTCGGGTTTAAGTAACGCCGAATCGGACTTCCACCTTTAAGGGTACTAGATTAGTACCCTTAAAGATTCGGTTGACGATAAATAGAAGGGAGAATATGGATGGATCGTTCAATTCAAAATAAATTGGAAACACTGATCAATCGAAGTGGTAACGCGGATGTCGATTTAGTCGTGAATATCGATATTGATACAAAGGCCATAGCCTATGGAATGCTATGCAGTTTATATGCAAAAGGAGAGTTAACGGAGCAAGAGTTGGAGCAAGCTGTAAGAAAGCTAGACATGATGATTGAAAGAGATCGAAACAAAAAGAAAAATAACGCTGACAATCGACCAAAGTTATTTCAATTTCCTGATTCAAACACAAGAAGAAAATGGAATTAGACATTTTTCTTCTTTACATATGAGTTGTGTTATCACTATAGTTAGAAGTATCATTACTGTAATATAAGAAAAAATAAGAAACTAAACTAAGTTTTGGAAATTTCATTAATGGAATCCCTTAATGAAAAGAATCAATTTAATAGATTAATAGTCAGTCTCGGTGTAATATGTGGAGTGCAATGCCTCAATATGAGTCGTTGCACCTTTATTGTTTTAATAATAGTGCTTTTAGAGATTAATAGTAACTCACTTAACTGCACTTATTGCACCACGAACTTTGGAGGATAGGACATGCGTCAACTCATTTTTTTATTGATCATCTATTTGACATTCATTAGTTTAGGATTACCTGATTCTCTTTTAGGAGTCGCTTGGCCTAAAATGGTGGGGGAATTTGGTGTGGCCTACAGTATGGCTGGTATTCTTTCAATGACTATTGCCATTTCTACGGTCATATCAAGTTTACAGACGATGCAAATTACGAAAAAAATTGGAACTGGGAGACTCGTTTTAGCAAGTGTGTTGTTAACTTCTATTGGTTTAATCGGATTTGCGTTTACACAAAATTTCTTATTATTAATCGTTGCTGCAATTCCTTTAGGTCTTGGAGCGGGTGTGATTGACTCTTCTTTGAATGACTACGTGGCTGTCAATTTTAAGGCACACCATATGAATTGGTTGCACGCTTTTTGGGGAGTAGGGGCAACAACTGGACCGATTATTATGGGGTTCGTATTAAATCAACATTTTTCATGGAGAAATGGGTATTTGATCATTGGTCTCATTCAAGTATTGGTCGTGATCATCCTTTTCCTTTCACTCCCTCTCTGGAAACAAAATGAGAAAAAAACAGAAAAAGAATCGGAAGAAAGCACAACTTCGATCAAAACAGTATTGAAACAAAAAGGCGTTCTCTTTTCTTTATTATCGTTTGTCTTTTATGTGGGTGTTGAAGGAATCATATTTTTGTGGGGAAGTAGTTACTTAATTGAAATTAAGTCGTTTTCAATTGCAACGGCTAGTTTTATTATTTCATTGTTTTTTGCCAGTTTAACAGTCGGAAGAATTCTTTCTGGATTTATTACGTTTTGGTTATCCAATCAAAAGTTGTTATACATAAGCGAAATTTCACTTTTAATCGGAATTCTTGTTGTTGCTGTAGGGGCAGGTACCTTCATGTACATAGGATTTATCCTTGTTGGTTTTGGATGTGCTGCGATATTTCCAACCATGATGCACGAAACCCCAAGACGATTTGGTGTAAAGAATTCTAGTACAATCATGGGAGTTCAAGTCGCTTCTGGATATGTTGGAATAACCATCTTACCTCCATTAGTAGGATTTATCTTCCAAGGACTCAGCATGAACCTCTTCCCATTATTTTTATTCATATTCACACTCGTCCTACTCGGAGCAACCATCGCAATCGAAAAGCTGAAAGAACAAGGGAACAGTTCTCCTCTGTAAATAGAACAGGGGGACGGTTCTCCTGTTTCCATAAAAACTGGAAAATGTTAAAGATAGAATCACTAGAAACGTCTCTTCGAATTAATATCAAAATTATTTGATAAACAGAAGTTAAATTAACATAACAGATGACTCCTGCCAAAGAGATAGAGATTGGCAGGAGTTGTTGTTTTTTTACTCTAATACAAGAGAGGTGAAATTTCGGGGAATGTATCGGAAATTTAGATTTTATAGTAATTTCTTATTTTAGGGAAATGAATCGTAACCTTTGTAAATTCACCCTCTATAGATTGGATAGATAGGTCATGGCCTAATTTATTTGCTAATTTTTTTGCAAGATACAGTCCCATTCCAGTTGATTTTGAATGACTCCTTCCAGTTGTACCAGTAAAGCCTCTTACAAATACTCGGTTTAAATCTTCCGCTGTTATTCCTATACCATTATCTTGAACTATCAACCGTTTTTCTTTATGCTCTTGTTCAAAATGGATAGAAATTCTACCTCCATTATCTGTGTACTTTAACGAGTTTGTGATGAGTTGGTCAATAATAAATCCGAGCCATTTTTTATCACTATGTACGAATTTTTTATCATTATGATTCAATTCTAGGGTAATTTGCTTATTTATAAATATTTTCGAGTATTTTTTGATACTATTTTTTATGATCTGGTTTACATCAACCTCTGTAATAAAGTAATCATTAGCAAAAGATTCGACACGGGAGTAATAAAGGGCTTGCTCCACATAGTCCTCAATTTTATCAAGTTCGTCTTCCAGTTTATTAATAAGATAATCTACTGACTTTCCCTCATAGTGTTCGATAAGTAGACGACTAGACGTAATGGGTAGTTTAATTTCATGTACCCATGCAAGGATATATTCTTCCTGTTCTCGTTTAAGGTTATATAACGATTGCAATTGTTTGTCTTGCGTACGCATGATTTTTTCAAAAAGATTAAGATACAACTGTTGCTCATGGCTTTGTGCTTTAGGTAATAATGTAAGAGCGTCATCATGAGAACTATTCATTAGTCCCTTAATTTTCATATAAAAATTTCTGTGGTAAACATAACCGATGACAATATACAGAGATGTGAATAACAAACAACTACTATTTATGTATATAACATTGCCCCAAACATCTTGTGTTTCGGCACTTAGCAGTAAGAATAACGAAATAAAACTCATAATCATGGCGTAAAAACAGAGGAAGAAACGTTTATCCTTTATGTATGTTAGGAAATTCATTTTATTAAGTAGCCTTCTCCTTTTTTTGTCGTAATAAAGTCCTTGATACCCAATTGTGATATTTTCTTTCGTAACCGGGTAATGTTGACGGATAGAGTATTGTTATCAATGAATTGTTCATGTTTCCAAAGCGCACGCATGATATTGTTCCGGTTCACAATACTTCCTGCATGTTTCATTAATAGATGTAAAATGACAAATTCTGTTTTGGTGAGCTCTACCTTCTTGTCCCCAAAAGATATATTCAAGTCATTCAAATTTAATAGAACCCCATTATGTTCGACTACGTTCGCTTGTGTTTCTGTATAGGAATAAGATCGGCGTAGAAGGGCTCTTATTTTAGCCATAAGCACCTCTGTATCAAACGGTTTTTGAATGAAATCATCGCCACCCATGTTCATGGCCATAATCATATCCATATGTGAATCGCGGGAAGAAATAAATATAATCGGAACTTGAGACACTTCTCTAATTTTGTTACACCAGTAAAATCCATCAAATAGAGGTAAGTTAATATCCAATAATATAATAGCTGGCTGTTCCTGAATGAACTCGTCAAATACATTCTCAAATGAGTTTAACATAGCTACTTCGTAATTCCATTTATCAAGGGATTCTGCTAACAGCTCTCTTATTACTTGATCGTCTTCAACAATCATCACTTTCATCTTTAACACTCCCTTCATTTGTTAGTACCAGTTTGACCATCGTATTAAAATGATTCACTGTTTTAATATTAGTATTTTTCATCGTATTTTTGAACCAACCTTTCGAAATTGTAAGGTTAACGATAAACCTGTAAGGTTAAATAATAGTATCATCCGATAGAATAAAGAACAGTAATATGATTCTTTGGAGGATTGAATGAAATGAATATCGTTGTAGATGCGAAAAACATAAAAAAAGTATACGGAACAAAAGGAAATGTATTTACTGCATTGGATAATATCGATTTAAACGTATATGAAGGTGAATTTGTAGGTGTTATGGGACCTTCTGGCGCTGGAAAATCAACACTCCTTAATGTATTAGCAACAATTGATCAACCAACTTCTGGTGATATTCATATTGATGGGACGAATATTGTTAATTTGAATGAGGAGCAATTAGCTACATTTCGTCGTGAAAAGCTTGGTTTTATTTTTCAGGATTATAATTTGTTAGATACATTAACCGTTAAGGAAAATATCATCCTGCCTTTAGCATTAGCTAAAGTAGATGTGAACGAATTAGAGGAACGAGTCCACGAAGTAACAAGAACGTTTGGGATCAGTCAAATACTAGAGAAATATCCATATCAAATTTCTGGTGGTCAAAAGCAACGTACCGCCGCAGCACGTGCAATCGTCACGAAACCGAGTCTACTATTGGCAGATGAACCTACTGGTGCATTGGATTCAAAATCAGCAACCGATTTATTGGAAAGCTTAAAAGAATTAAGTGAAATAAATCTAGCAACGATCCTACTAGTCACCCACGATGCATTTGCTGCCAGTTACTGTAATCGAGTGATTTTTATAAAAGACGGAAAAATGTTTACAGAACTTGTAAAAGGAAAAAGTACCCGTAAAGAATTTTTCCAAAAAGTTTTAGATGTACTATCCGCACTTGGGGGTGGCCTAAGTGACACTATTTGATTTAGCGAAGAAAAATATGATCGGTAACGTTAAAAACTACTTGCTATATTTTATATCCATGATTTTCAGTGTAGTGATTTATTATACATTTGTATCCTTACAGTACAGTCCAGAAGTAAAAAAAGCGATTGAATCATCTGATAGTATTCTTAATATCTTTATTGCAGGTTCTGTAGTACTGGTACTATTTGTAGCCATTTTTATTTTCTACTCAAATTCTTTTTTTACAAAAAAACGAAAGAAAGAAGTGGGATTATATTCGCTCTTAGGCTTAAGGAAAAAAACAATCGGGAAAATGCTTTTTTATGAGAATATCATCATGGGTGGAATCGCGGTAATGATCGGGATCATCGTTGGAACCATCTTATCGAAACTGTTTACGTTGATTGTTCTCAGATTGTTGAATGCACCAGTTGAAGTTAGTTTCGGAATATCATTAGATGCGATTGTGAATACATTTATCGTCTTTCTGATGATCTCTCTATTTACATCCTTTCGTGCGTACCGTTTGATCTATCGATTCAAATTGATTGAGCTATTTCGAGCAGAAAAGGAAGGGGAAAAAGTCCCGAAAATATCGTTTATTGCAGCGTTAACCTCCATTATTTTAATCGCCTTGAGTTATTGGCTGGGCTATCAACCGCCAACTAATAACATCCAAGTGCTAACAAATCTTTTGTTATTTTTATTCTGTATTGTTTTAGGTACGTATTTATTATTTAGATTCCTTACTATTTATCTATTAAGACTCCTACAAAATAAAAAGACAAGTTATTATAAGGGGACAAATTTAGTTGGAATCTCGCAATTGATTTATCGGATTAATGGAAATGCTCGCACACTTACGATGATCGCATTGCTGAGTGCCGTGACGATAAGTGCAATATCAGTCGGCTACAGCTTTTATTATACAAATGAAAAACAAGCAGAAAAAGAAGCACCTTTCAGCTATATGCATATTTCTACAAGTGAATCTGTAGACAAGCAAATCGAAGACGTGATTCAATCTGATCGCGAACATTCGTTTATTGGGCAAATGGATATCCCTGTCATTCACGTAAATGGGGAAGTATCTAGTCCACTTCTACAGGATTATTTAAAGAACGGACCAATTAAAATCATATCTGAAAATACGTATAATGAGGCATTAAAAATAGTAGGGAAGGAAAGTAATATTCAGCTTACGGGCAATCAAACGATTGGCATTCGACCACTTTTAACGGAGTATACGTCAAATGATTTTGAAGAACATCTCGTAACATTACAATTGCCAAATACAGAACTTGACTTAGCGTTCAGCGCAATGGTAGAAGACAGAATACTTCCTTGGAGTTATCCAGATTTTGCGATTGTCGTTAGCAATCAAATGTTCTCTGAAATCGCGGCTCAAGTGACCCCTGTAACGATTAAAGCATATGAAGTTGCAGGTGAAAAAACGACAAAGGATACGACAGTTCAATTACAAAAGTTGGCTAGTGAAGAGATGCAATTAATCACGTATTATAACATCTATCGAAAAGGGCTAGAATCAGGTGGATTAAATCTATTTATTTTAGGATTTTTAGGTCTTGTTTTTCTTGCAGCAACGGGATGTATTATCTATTTTAAACAAATAACAGAATCACACGAGGATCGAAGCCGATATGAAATTTTACGTAAAATTGGTGTAAGTAAAAAAGAAGTAAATGCGGTCATAAGAAAGCAAATGATGTTTGTTTTCGGATTGCCACTTATCATTGGCGTTGTACATGGTTTAGTCATATTACAAATCGCTTCGAATATTTTTTCTGTATTAATAGGAACGAATTTAACAGTTCCAATTGTTATCACAACTCTATTGTATTTTATTATATATCTAAGTTATTATCTATTAACACTTACGACAGTAAAAAAAACAGTGAATAACTAAAGGAATAAGTCTCTCGAATAATGGAGTGACATAGAAGGTAGAACACTAAATTGTATATACGGAAGACAATTCATGGCAAAACAAGTAACACCTAAAAGAAGTCACAAAACGTATACACAATCGTGAAGAAGTAAACATCTTTGATATTCGTGAAACAAGGTGAAATAGCCACTGGGAAAATTCCAGTGCCACGCATATCCCGTTAGGTCAGCTTGCGTTACTCAAGGGAGAACTAGATAAGGATCAAACCTATATCGTAGCCTGTCAATCTGGCAATCGTAGCAAGGCGGCTTGTGGCATTCCAGCAGCTTTAGGATACGAAGTTGAGGACTTGGTCGGTGGAATGAATAACTGGAGTGGGAAACTAGAGTGAAACAAAAATACGAAAAAGAAACTAGAAAGCAGTCCGACAAGATTCGGACTGCTTTTTTAACGAATATAGAGACATTGATGATATGACTTTTTTAGTCACTTATAGATCTTCAGTGGCTAGCTTCTTGTTCTGCATATTTTTTGAAATTATCTAAAATGGCTTGCCATCCTTGTCTTTGAAACTCAACAGGGTTTTCCGTTTCAGGATCAAAGACCTGAATAATTTCGGTTTCGTTTCCATTGCTTTTAAAGTAGCTTCGACTTTTCTTCCGTCAGCCATCGTATAGGCAATATACTTATGTAAGGTTACTTCATCGTACGTTCCGCCAAAATCAAAACCAGCACTACCATCCTTAGCTTCCATTCGTGTAACGAATTTTCCACCGACCCGTAGATCATTCTCAGAATGTGGCGAATGCCAATCCTCTGATGGAGAGTTCCATTTTGTAATGTGATTTGGACTTGTCCAATATTCCCAAACCTTCTCTACTGGTGCATGAACTGTTGTCGTGATGGTAACTCGATTGGATTCCATTCTATGCTCTCCTTTAACTATGATATTTTGTTCTTCGTTCTCCTAATAAGCTTACGTTAGATGACTCAAAATAATCCATCATACTACCAACAGTATTTACAAAATAAAACACAAAAACTCATAGAATTCAGCTTTTATGAAAGAAATAATCTTTCGAAAAATGAATGAAAAACCCATTTTATCCATAAGGCCAACTAGAGAATACCAACTTAGTGAGTATGTGTAATATGAAAAAACAATGACACCTTGTTTAGTGTCATGAAAGAATCTCAGTCTAAAACGGCATTAGCTAGCGTATAAACAATTGCGTCATCTGTTGGAGGGTTATGAAGCCCAGCTCGAACATCACGGAAATACCGTTGAAGCGGGTTCTGCGCGGAAAGACTCCTTGCTCCCACGATTCTCATTGCCAAATCGACTATTTTATTTGCGCTGTTCGTTGCAATATGTTTTACGGCTGCTAGTTCAGGTCCCATACTACTTCGCTGTTCTGGATACTCTACCCATTTTCTAGCAACGGAATACAGAATTTCTCGAGCATGAAACAATTCTAGTTCGATTTCGCCAATTTTTCTTCTCACTTCTGGTACATCTTTTATCGGTCCAGGTAAGGTGGTAGGGCAATATTCAGAAGCGAATTTAATTGCGTAATCCCTAGCAGAAGCAGCAATTCCTAAGTAAACCGCTGGCACTTGTAAATACCAACCTTTTGGAGATGGTTTCGATAAATCCTCTACTACCAATAGTGCATCCTCTTCGACTAGAACTTGATCTAAAATGAGGTCATCACTCTTGGTTCCTCTCATGGAAACACTATCCCATGTTTCTTTTATATGGACCCCATCTAGTTTATGGTCTACTAAAATATATCCTTTTTTTCTAGTTTGATGAAGATTGACGGTTACAATTGAATAATCGAGTGCAATGGCCATAGAAGTGAAGGCTTTGACTCCATTTATTCGCCATCCATTCTCTTCTTTAATTGCAGTAGTAGTCGGAATGCCTCCTCTGGAAGGGCTCCCTGTTGCACGCTCTGTTTGTGCAAGGTTAATGAGTGCCTGATGATTTACGACCAATTCACATACTTTGGCAAACTTTTCTTCGTTCCAATTTCTACTTTCAGCCACCTCGAGGAGTAGTCCGAGGTGCCAGCCGAGAGAAAGGGCAGTTGGACCATCTCCTTTTGCAATTTGTTCTTGAATTGTAAGAAACTCAAAGAGATTTAAACCACTGCCACCATATTCCTGCGGAACAGTAAGGGCTAAGAATCCGTTTTGTTTCAAGTCTTCGAAATTTTCATAAGGAAATTCTCCACCTGCATCAATATCTGCAGATCTTTCCTTAAAAATCGCAGCTAATTCCCCTGCTTTTTTGATTTTATTTTGGTGCACTTTGTTGCCAGTTGTATGATCAAACGCAATTGACATACACGTACCTCCCTCTGTTTTTTATGAAAAGAAAGAAAAAACCCCTCTCGAGACGACGAAAGGGGGCTTGGGTTTGATTTATCCTTTCTCATCTGCCAGACATGGTTAGTCTGCTGGAATTAGCACCTTTCTTTATAAAAAAGAGGTTGCTGCAGGATCGTAGGACCAGATTCCTCCCCTGACTCTTGATAAGTTTTTGATACTATTTAATTTAGTTTACACTGTAAATGATGTTTTCATTATTGTCAAGATTTAAAATATAACATTAAAAATAAATAATGATAATATTTCTAAAAGTTGTTGACAGTTTTTTCTTTCTCATGTATATTTTGGATTAAATTTAATAATCTGATTTCTTTATCCAGAGAGGTGGAGGGACTGGCCCTTTGAAGCCTCGGCAACAGACTTTTAAGAGAACTGTGCCAATTCCAGCAAGCGAAATGCTTGAAAGATAAGGAAAGAGTTGTGCTTACGTATGGTAATAAAGCCTCTTCTTTTCTTAGAAGAGGTTTTTTTTTTCAACATTCTATTTTAAACATTAAGGAGGAACAAAAGTTGAGTGAACAGAAGCAAATTATTTTAAATGCATTCGAAATGAATAGCTCCATGCACAATTCTCACGGTTTTTGGAAGCATCCGAAGAATGAACGTCATCGTAGATATAAGGATTTAGACTACTGGGTTGAATTAGCGAAGTTGTTAGAAAGAGGGAAGTTCGATGCCGTCTTTTTTGCCGATGTCCTTGGTGTTTATGATGTGTATCAGAAAAGTAAAGCACCATCGATTCGAGATGGGCTACAGGTACCATTAAATGACCCTGCCTTATTGATCTCAGCAATGGCGCATGTCACAGAAAATCTTTCGTTTGCCGTGACTGTAAGTACGACATATGAACCGCCGTTTGCGAATGCGAGACGTTTTTCAACATTGGATCATTTGACAAAGGGAAGAATTGCATGGAATGTGGTAACTTCATACCTACCTAACGCAGCAAGAAATTTTGGGCTTCAGGATCTGATTAAACACGATGAGCGCTATGAGATCGCAGATGAGTTTCTTGAAGTGTCGTATAAATTGTGGGAACAAAGCTGGGAAGATCATGCGGTGATTGAAGATATTGAGAAGAAGACCCTGATTGACCCAGAAAAAGTACATGAAATTAATCATGAGGGTCGCTATTTCAAAGTCGAAGGTCCTCATTTAAGTGAGCCTTCCCTTCAGAGAACACCTGTTATTTATCAAGCAGGTACATCAGAGAAAGGACGAGAATTTGCAGCAAAGCATGCGGAATGTATTTTTGTTGGAGGTCCGACTCCAGAGAGAATTCGCTATTATGCAGATGATATTCGAAAACGCGCTGAAAAATATGGACGTAATCCAAATAATATTAAGATCTTCTCATTCCTAAGTGTGATTGTTGCCGAAACAACAGAGGAGGCGGAACAGAAATTTGAGGAATACAACAAGCTGTGGAGCCCAGACGCCGCAAAAGCACAATATGGGGCAAGTGGATATGACATAGCTGAATTTGAAAATGTAGATCCAAATGTACCATTTGAATACAAGAAAAAGACTGAAGGAGGGCATTACAAGGCTGCCACACTTACGAAAGATGCGCCGAAAAAATTAACGGTTGGTGAAGTGTTACACCGTTTTGAGTCATTGGATCGTAACAGCATCATTGTTGGGAACCCGAGAGAGGTTGCAGATGCAATCCAATTCCAATTTGAACAATCTGGAGTAGATGGCTTCAATTTAAATCATTTAGTTACACCAGGTGACCTAGAAGATTTTGTAAATTTAGTAATTCCTGTTTTGCAGGAACGTGGATTATATAAAACAGAATACACGAAAGGTACATTGCGAGAAAAGTTATTCCCTGAAGGTAAAAGTACGCTACCAGATGATCACCCCGGTAGTAAATTTCGACGTGTGCCTCTAAAACAATAAAAGATGTTTGTGGAATTAGGAAATGAGGGGAATACACCATCATGATAGAGTTGAAGAATATAACGAAAGAATATATAAGCAAAGAGAATCGGATTGTTGGAGTTGATAATGTCTCCCTCACAATCAAAGAGGGAGAAATATTTGGAATTGTTGGCTATAGTGGTGCAGGCAAGAGCACGTTACTTCGTTGTATTAATATTTTGGAAAGACCTACGTCAGGTGTTGTCAAAGTAGATGGTGTAGAGCTCTTACAGTTATCGAGTAAGCAGCTAAGAAAGGTAAGACAATCCATTGGCATGATCTTTCAAGGGTTTTATTTGGTTGCATCCAAAACCGTATATGAAAATGTAGCGTTTGCTTTAAAGGCTGCAGGGGTGGAGCAAACAATTCGAAAGAAACGAGTAGAAGAATTATTAACACTGGTTGGACTTGAAGACAGGATGCATCAATACCCAGCTCAACTAAGCGGTGGCCAGAAACAACGGGTTAGTATAGCCCGCGCGCTTGCCAATAATCCGAAGGTTCTTTTATGTGATGAAGCAACATCTGCTTTAGACCCAAATACAACGAAGTCTATTTTGGCTTTGTTAAAAAAGATAAATAAAGAACTTGGTATCACAATTGTAATCATTACACATGAAATGGAAGTGGTAAAAGAAATCTGCCATCGTTGTGCGGTCATGCAAGAAGGGAGAGTCGTTGAAGAAGGACCTACTTATGATATATTCTCGAATCCAGTTGATCCCTTGACCAAGAAATTTATTGAAACGGTACTTAGCTTTGAACTACCTAGTAAATTAATAGAAAAACTACAAGGGAAACTTGTAAAACTACAATTTAGGGGTGATTTAGCGGCAGAAGCAATTGTGTCCGACATGCTTCAGACCTTCACAGTGAAAGGAAATATCCTCCACGGAAAAGTTGAATATATCCAAGATACCCCACTTGGCATTTTCATCATGGAGCTTCTTGGAGAGGAAGAAGAAGTAGAAAGAGCAATTGATTATCTTCGTGAGCGTGTCAGTATAGTGGAGGTGGTAGAGAATGGATAGTATTCTAGAAATTTTGCCTGAGTTAAATCTCGCTTTCTTCCAAACGATCTTTATGGTCGGAATCGCGTTATTGGTCGCAGTTTTGCTAGGGTTACCCTTAGGAATAACGTTGTTTGTTACAGACCAGGGATTATTTTTAGAAAATAAATGGATGAAAGGGATAGTGGGGATTGTCATCAACTTAATACGGTCCATCCCTTTTATAATTTTACTCGTTTTCTTGTTACCATTTACAAATTGGCTAGTAGGGACCACGATTGGACCAGTTGCTGCTTCTGTTTCGTTGTCTGTTGCCGCCATCCCATTTTATGCAAGAATCGTAGAATCATCCGCAAGAGAAATCGATAGAGGCGTCATTGAAGCCGCAGTAGCTGTAGGCGCTTCTCCGTGGATGATTATTCGAGAAATCATTCTTCCAGAAGCAAAACCTGGACTTATTACAGGATTAACAATCACGGCGATTAGTCTGATTGGCTATTCCGCAATGGCAGGTACAATCGGAGGCGGGGGAATCGGAGATTTAGCCATACGATTTGGCTACTATCGATATGACAATACAATTATGTTCACCACGGTTATTTTATTAATTGTCTTAGTACAATGCGTTCAATATTTTGGAGATTTTATAGCAAAGGCAGTGAACAAGCGATAATAAAATAGGAGAGATGAGATGAAAAAAACAATAATGTTACTATTATCTGTATTAGCTGTATGTACACTTAGTGCATGTGGTTCCACGAATAGTTCCTCGTCTGGTAATGAAAAGAAAGAATTAGTACTGGGTGCAACGGTTCCTTATAGCGATATGTTGGAAGAGGGTGTCAAACCTTATTTAGAGGAAAAGGGGTATACAGTTACAGTCAAAGAGTTCAATGATTATGTTCAACCAAACATCGCACTCAACAATGGATCATTAGATGCAAACTTGTTTCAACACAAAGTATATATGGATGCATTTGCAAAAGAGAATGACATGGAATTATCCAGTGTTATTACCGTTCCAACAGCGCCAATAGGCATTTATTCGAATCAATATGATTCATTGGATGAAATAGAAAAGGGGAGTACAGTTGCAATCGCAAATGATCCTTCAAATTTAGCCAGAGGGCTTACAGTGCTAAAAGAAAATGGAGTAATTGACTTTGATCCTAATGTGGACCCACTAAGAGTGACAGAGAAAGACATTATCAGCAATCCAAAGGAACTAAAGTTTCAACCAGTCGAAGCAGCACAATTACCACGAACACTTGAATCAGTCGATCTTGCCGCGATTAACGGAAACTTTGCCATTTCAGCGGGATTAGACTTAACGACGGCCCTTGTTAGAGATAAACTACCTGAAAGTATTATAAACCGAGTAGTGGTAAAAACGGAAAACCTTGACAAGCAGTTTGTAAAAGATATTAAAGAAGCAGTAGAATCAGAAGCATTTAAGAAGGTAATCGATGAAAAATTTGAAGGTTTCCATAGACCTGATTGGATGAGTAATCCTTAAATTATGGTCTTGGTCAATTGTACTATTTCCTGAAACTCTATGATTCAATGACACCATTCAAAATGTAATGGTGTCATTTTTATTTGTTTCGTTAATATAAATAGGAAGTGTAGAATACCATGAATAGACAAGTTGTAGAAAGAGGTGAACACCTGTACGGTGCACCACTCGTCGTAATCGGAGCCCCATTAGTCATTGACAATCATGAATTTAGACCAAGCACTGGTGCAGACCAACTGAAGGAGACACTTACTACATTTGTTAAGCGAGTGAAGAACGGATAGTATGGATAAAAAATTAGTAGTCTAGTTTTCTAGGCTGCTTTTTTTATAGTCAAAAAACGTATTAATGTAGGTTGTAACGATACTTTTATTTAGTCATCTAAAACGAAAATACTGTTTTCCCTATTAAAATGAAAATAATTAGCATATAATTTTGATAATTCACCCAATTAAAGGAGCTGTTCAAATGTTAAGGGTAAGTAATCGGATAGGATGGCTAGAAGGGATTATTGAGGCAGTTCATGATGGGATTTTAGTCATTGACAAGAACGGAATTGTTCAACTAATAAATGAAGAATATACAAATATTACGGGTGTTAAAAAAGAACAAATCATTGGAAAACCTCTACTTGATATTCGACCTGGTGCACTGTTGCCAACGGTAGTAAAAACAGGGAAGTCACTAGAAGGTGTATTCCGTAAAGAAAAGGACTTTGAATATGTGGTAGATATGGCTCCCATCTATGATCAAAATGAAATCATTGGGGGAGTATCTGTCTGTAAAAGTGTCTCTGAGGTGTATCAATTATCATTAGAATTAAAGAAAAACAAGCGTCGTGTGAATCAATTAGAGAATGCGATTGGACGTATCCATCAAGTAAAATATACATTTTCAAACATGATTGGAAACAATGCACGGTTTAAGAAAATCATCCATCAAGCCAAAAAAATTGCACCAACTAACTTAAATGTCTTAATAACGGGCGAATCGGGCACGGGAAAAGAACTTTTTTCTCAAGCGATTCACCATGCCAGTTCACGAAAATCTTATCCTTTTGTCCCTGTAAATTGTGCAGCTATTCCAACTGCTCTTCTTGAAAGCGAATTGTTTGGGTATGAAGAGGGTGCTTTTACTAATTCAAAGAAGGACGGAAAGGTTGGCTTGTTTGAACTTGCGAATAAAGGGACCCTTTTTTTGGACGAAATTGGGGACATGCCAATGGATCTTCAGGCGAAACTACTTCGAGTGCTACAAGAGGGGACCTTTCGTAAAATAGGCGGGTTAACAGAACAGCAGATCGACGTACGTATTATTGCCGCAACGAATAAAGATTTATTACATATGGTGAAAAAGGAACGTTTTCGAGACGATCTTTATTATAGGATTAACACTGTGCACCTAGAAGTCCCTCCACTTCGTAAAAGGAAGGACGATATTCCAAAGTTTGTTACTTCTATTATTAAGAATCAAAGTTATCATACAGAAATCCGAATTGAAGACGAGGTTATGAATACACTTATGCAATATGATTGGCCAGGAAATATAAGAGAGTTAAAAAACACAATCCACTATGCGATCAACATGTCTGATTGTAATGTAATCACATTCGAAAATCTTCCCGAAACCATAAAACGTTCGTTTCAACATATAAGTAGCAAATCTCATTCTCACCATACATTAGAGGAATTGTTAAGAGAAACCGAAAGGAAGGCAATTTTAGAAGTACTTCAAGAAACAGGAGTTTCGGTTGAGGAAAAAAAAGCAGCAGCGAAAAAATTAGGTATTTCCTTAGCCTCCTTATACAATAAAATGTCAAAGCTCCAAATTAAATTATAGTTTCTAGGTTATTAGAATTCTTGTGAATCCACTTCTAGCTTTTTAGAAAGTGATAGTCCTCTAAGTATAAAGGTACTTTTTTATATATAAAGTTTCTAGCTATCTAGAAAGAAAAATCAGTTCGTATTTAAAAAGCCTTGTAAAATAAGGCTTTTTGTTATTGGCATAAAAGTTGCATCTAAATTTATTAAGCACATCAAGAAGAAAGGAGGACTCGTTCAAGTAATTAAAAATTACAAATTGGGAGGCATAAAAGTTGAAGAAAAGCTTTATTCGAAAACTTATTCTTTCAATCTTATTCTCGTTGTTATTACTAACATTATGTAGCGGAACGACGTTTGCCAAAGGAAACCATGGTAAGGTTATAGCACCAGTTTCCTCTGTACCCTCAGGAAACTATTATAGTGCTCAATTGATCGAGTTAAGTTCGCCAACTCCGAATGTAAAAATCCTCTATACGACGGATGGGAGCGATCCAATAAAGAATGGTCAAGTCTACAATGGGCCAATTCTTGTTGAACAAGATACAGAAATTAAAGCAATAGCTGTTCGTGGTAATGTAAATAAAAATGCTCTTGAATTTAACAAAGGAAATACCAATAGTGAGGTCGCTATTTTTACATTTACATTTGAAACGAGAGAATCCATTGCAAATCAATTTTTGAGCTTTAACTATGACGGAATGCCGTACCGTCTTTTTGTACCTAAAGATTATGACCCTTCTAAATCTTATCCACTTGTATTGTTTTTACATGGTGGGGGAGAGCGCGGAACGGATAATGAGAAACAGCTACTAGCAAATGACGGAGCGATAATTTGGGCTGCCCCTGAAAACCAAGCCAAACATCCTTCATTTGTATTAGCACCGCAAGCACGTAATGTTCATGACGGGGGTTTTACGGTAACTCGAGATTCGAATAATAATGTAAATTTGAGCAAAGTATTCGAGTTTTCACAAGACCTTGGAAAAGCATATGAAATCCTTTTACATGTGATGGAAGATTACAATATTGATAGCAAGCGTTTATATTCAACTGGTTTATCACAAGGGGGATATGGAACGTTTAATT